>Ga0315298_1000759_pt1 | contig 61827 bp, 46 predicted proteins | sample WHS_1_MG_FD_203077 | JGI IMG/M metagenome (GOLD analysis project Ga0315298, IMG submission 203077) | Extremophilic microbial mat communities from Washburn Hot Springs, YNP, Wyoming, USA - WHS_1_MG | ecosystem: Environmental > Aquatic > Thermal springs > Hot (42-90C) | place: USA: Wyoming...
AGGGGAAAAGGTGGGGGTTGTGCGGAATTTGGCACTACATTTTGAGTTTCGGAAAGATGAAAAGCCAAAAAATAAGGGGTTTTCGCGCATTTTTTGCCAAAACCGGCTCCAAACTGTAGAAGATCGGCTTGGGTGGGTCCGGTGTGTCAAAAGTCCTGCCGCCCGGGTCAAATATCGTGTCTGTCCCTCTGTTTGCTCCGCCAGCCCCCAAACGTTGTGTCTGTCCCCAAATCCGGCCCAGCATGCGCACTTTCGGTCACCCCGTTGAAAGTTGAGAGTTGAATGTTAGACGTTGTGCGTTCCCAATCGGTATACTGGCAAGCTTGTCCTGTGGATAACGCTCAACCTACAACGTTCAAAGGCCCAAAACCGTGTCTGTTCACCGATCCCGGCGCCCCGCCGGCCCGAACCATCCGGCCGCCCGGGCCAAATACTGTGTCTGTCCCTCTGTTTGCTCCACCAGCCCCCAAACGTTGTGTCTGTCCCCAAATCCGGCCCAGCATGCGCCCTTTCGGTCACCCCGTTGAAAGTTGAGAGTTGAACGTTGGACGTTGTGCGTTCGCAATCGGTAAACCGCTAAGCTTGTCCTGTTGATAACGCTCAACCTGCAACGCTCAACCCGCGACGTTCAAAGGCCAAAATTCCGTGTCAGGCCAAAACTCCGTGTCTGTCCCCATATCATGGCGCATCAGTCAGCCCCGACCGTCCGGTAGGCGCTTGGGCGGGTTCGGATCAAAGCCCGGGTGCCCAAACTCCGTGTCTGTCCCCTTCCTATTCGAGGGCGCGCGTTCACTTTGCGTCTGAGCGCAGAGCGGCGGGGACTGCGTGCCCGGCCTCGTGCAGGGTTTCATGAAACGCAAGGTACACGGTCCTGCAAGCCGAGTCACCACGAACACTCGCGACATTCCCGCTTGAACTTGCAACTTTGATGGCGACGGATTGGTCCGGCTCGGGACAGTGTCACCACCGAGGCGCGCCGGAGGGATCAGCTTCCACAGGGCAAGAGTACCCCATCGGCAGGATGCGGTATGTGCGGTTGTTCGGTGGTCGGCCTGTCGCGCAGTTCAACGACAAGCAGCACCAATGCAAGATTTCGCACTGAAACGTTGCGGACGGCGAATCGGATGATGCGTTTTGCGGGGTCGATCGAGTTGTCCAAGATGATTGTGTCGCCGCCTTCAAACAGCCTGGATTCCTGCCAGTCATGGCCGAACACGGTCACTTCGCCTCTGATGAATGAATGGTCGATCCAGCCTTTGTCCTTTAGCATCAGGATTTCTCCGATATGCGCTCTTGCGAGTTCAGAGTTGTCTTTGTGTGCAGCCAACTCTTGTTCAATGTCGTCAAAGTCAAGGAACCATTCCTCAGGAAGCCATCGCGGGTACGGCAGGATGTGTATGAACTGTGCTTTGTCTTCGTGATACATGGGTTCGAACTGGAAGATCGGAAGGTCCGGCGGGGTAACAGCGCCGTGTTCGAGCACGACGATGTTGTTGTAGAGGGTTGCGGGCTCGTACATGACTGGGACGGGCCTGCCGTTGGCGTCGAATCCGATCAGCATGTCACCGGTTTCGGGATCAACAGCCAACCTTGTGTTGTACCGCCCGTAACGTCGCCTGATAATTGTGACGCCCTCTCTCTCATAGCATGGTTGCGGATCATCATTGACATTAATGCTCGGGTGACTGACTTCTGTTTGGGATTCGTCCCTTGGCGAGAAATCCTTGATGATCTGCGTGACCGGGTCTTTCAGTGTGAAATCCACGCTGCGCCGTTTGTCGTCGATGGTAAACAGCGAATGCATGTAATCAGCGGGCACTACGGTCACATCGCCAAATTTGGGTCGGATGTACATGCCGGTGTTCGTGTTGGCGTTCCATTCTCCCTGTTTGAGCATGTATGAGCGTGCGGCTTCCTGGCCATGTGATGTCAATATGGACGAGACCCGTTCGATCACGGAGTGATCCTTTGAAAAGTACACAGCTTTGTTGTCGCTCAAGTATGCCGTGCGTTCCACTGATGGGTGACTGTGCATTTTCTGCACGTACCCGGGCTTGTCCTCGGCAAAAGTCACGCCCAAACCATCGGAAAACCGGCGTTTCTTGCTGAACCCGAAATACTGCCGTTTCCAATCCGCCGACCATGGACAGGGGATTCGCGGGTTCTTCAAGTGACGGAAGGGTATTCGTCCGAACGGCTCATGGTTCAAGAAGAAGAACGATTCGCGGCCTGCGGCAATGCCACGTTGACCAAGGACTTCCAGAAACAATGAGAGGAAATTCTTGCGTGTGCCCGCACCATTCAAGAAGGATTGCTTGAGCTTGCTCAAGACCGACCTTGGGTTGTCGGGGTCTGCAGCATTGAAAGCGCGTTCAATACGGTCACGCCGTGCTTCAAGGACACCGACGTCGTACATGTCCGTGTCACTGTGGTTTCGATAGAGTGAGTTGAGTTCGTTTTCGAGTTTTTCGAGTTCCTCCAATACAAGATCGAGTGTTTCGATGAAACCAGGTTCGCTGTTGAACCACTCGACAATGGCAAGGTGTTCTGGGGCATAAGAGCTGATGAGCTTCCCTGCAAGGCGCTCGTCGCGGGCTGCTGCCCGGTACAAGAAAAGGTCGGCCTTTAGAAGTTCATATTCCGTTCTGAGGAGCTTGTACTGGCTCACAAAAGGTTCTTGTCCGAGCAGGTGAAAAAGCCGAATTGCAACAGCAAAGCCGAAAACATCCGATTCTGCATCCCACTCTTTCTCGATGAACTTTCGATGGAATATGATGTTGGGTTCGCCGGGCGAGGCTGGGTAGTGGCGGACGGCATCGCAGTCGAGGTTCTCAGCCAAAGAGACGATCAGCGCGGATCTGTTGTGTGGGTCTGCGCGCAGACGGAACCATAGTTGACCTAGGTCTCCGTCGTTGCCTGCCAGTCTTTCGATTTGACCAAGGGCGGCTTCAATTAACGCTGTTAGCTTTATTCCTTGAGGTCTGATGCTTTCCAGGCGGCATGCGCCGTCGCTTCGCAACTCGAGCAGACAGTCGAAATCTCGATTGAGACGACCTTGAATGGCAGAAAACCGGCGAAATCCGAGAAACAGCTCGTCCATGGATCTTTTGAGACTGGCCGACGGAATATCCATACCAACACCAATTAACCACAGATCCGGTATTGCGCACAACCAAAGAAAATCAGCGAGGCACCGCTGAATACCTACATTGAGAAATCGATCACATTTGGAAAGATTTTCAGACTGCGAGTTTGCTCAATTTGTCAGTATCTGCTTCTCTGGTAGTGGGGAGTGCGGTCACAACAGTGCGGCCTTTGGAGTGTAATATTGGATAATCTGCGCTGAAATCGCAGATCAGCGCGTGGTTCGAACCTTTTGCTTTCGAACTGTTTGTCCGCTGATTCCGCTTGCATCTCCCCCCAAGGCGACGAAGCCGCCCTTTCAGCGCGGCGCGACAAAGCGGTATTCCTGCAACCAGGGCAGTTGTTACGCCTCGAGCATTCGGTTGCGGCTGCGCCGCGCTGAGGTCCAACGCTTGCAAACATGGCGGTTCAGCAATACGTTGCCGGCTGCAATTGTCAAAATGAAGACCAACAAGCTGGTCTTGGTTTTGACAATTGCAGGGGTTGACAAGCTGGACAGTGGGTTTTACCCTGCGCTGCCTGACCTGAGGGATGCCGCCCGGCAGAGACCTTGCCGCGCATGACATCCGGGTCATAGAGAGGAAGTGAAAAACGATTGACCGAGGTAAAACTTAAGAAAGGCGAACCCATTGACAAGGCGTTGCGCCGACTAAAGAAGAAGGTTGACCGCGAAGGGATTCTAAAAGAAGTGCGCAACCACAGGCACTACGAGAAACCCAGTGCGCGGCGTCGGCGCAAGATGAAGAACGCCCGGTTTATGGCCATGTTGGCCGCCCGTTACGCGGACATGTAGTCCGGATGCTGATTTTAGCGGGCCGGGTGCTGTGGCAAGACAGCCTCGGCCTTTTTTTGTCATGTACGCGCTTTCATCCTGTTGGAACTCGAGCCGGCACATCGACGGACGTGCGATGTTGCGCGAGATTCGGGATTTGGGTTTCGAATATGCCGAGCTGAGCCACGGCATCCGGCTGAGTCTTGTCCCGGGCATCCTTGAAGCCGTGGACGCAGGCGAAATCAGGATTTGCAGTCTGCACAATTTTTGTCCGCTTCCGATCGGAGTGACGCATGCCGCACCCAACGTGTTCAAGTTCACGGCACTTGACCCTCGTGAACGCGAAAGCGCCCTGCGGCACACGCTTAAAACTCTTGAATTTGCGGAGCGGGTGCATGCACCGGTGGTCGTGCTCCACCTTGGCGAGGTGGAAATGAAAGAATACACCGACACCCTGATTCAAATGACCGAAGAAGGTCAGCGCGACACACCGAAGTACCAGCGGTTGTGTGCGGAGGTTGATGAAAGGCGGGAGTTGCGAAAAACGCAGCACATCATGTTGGCGTATGACATGCTGCGGCGGGTCGCCGAACAGGCCGCAGCCCGGAATATCAAGCTCGGCATCGAGAACCGGGAGGCTATCGAGGAAATCCCTTTCGAGGGTGATTTTCCGTTTTTCTTCAGGGAATTTGACACTGAGGTGGTTCGTTACTGGCACGACACCGGGCACGCGCAAATCAAGGAGAACCTCGGTTTCATTTCACATACGATACACCTCGAGTCCCTGGCCGGGTTTGTTGCCGGGTTTCATGTGCATGATGTCGAGTTCCCGGCTCATGACCATCGTCCGCCGGGACAGGGGACGATCGATTTTGCGGCTTTGAAACCGTATGTAAAACCCGAGCATCCGAAAGTGCTCGAATTGCATCCCAATTTGCCATCCGAGGCTGTGCTCGCCGGCCTCGCCCATATCAAGTCGATCTGGGGCGAGTCTTAAGCTCAGGGTGTTAAAGTGGCCAAAGCTCGCGCCAAAATCCCGAACCTTATTCTCCGAGTCGCCGTTTGTGTCATTCTCCTTGGATGGGTGTTTCATCAGATTTTCGTCGGGGAAGGGCGACTGGCATGGGAACGGGAAGGGAGGGCATGGGATTCTCTGAGCCGAGAGGCACAATGGCGAATTGCGTGGACTCGTGGACCCGAGGAGTTGTGGCAAGTGCTGACCCAGGTTCAACCCGATGCAGCGTTGGTTTCGCTTGTTTTCATGGGGGTAACGATTCTGATTGGTGCGCTGCGGTGGCGCATGGTGATGCGCGTGCAGGGGTTGGACCTGTCGTTTGGGCGAGCGGCTGAGATTTCGCTTGTGGCGCATTTTTTCAATTCGTTTCTGCTGGGTTCGACAGGGGGCGATCTGATGAAGGCTTATTACGCCGCGCGTGAGACGCATCATTTGAAGACAGAAGCCGTGGCAACGGTGTTTATCGACCGTTTTCTTGGGCTGCTTTCGATGCTTGCATTTGCATCGCTGATGATGCTGCCGAACGTGAGTCTGATGATCAGTCACCGGCGGTTGAGCGTTCTGGCGAGCTTGACACTGGCGATGCTGCTTGGCGGGTTACTGGTGGGCGCGGTTGCGTTTCTTGGTGGTGTGTCAAAGACGTGGCCGCGGGCGCGTGACTGGCTCAGGAAACTACCCAAGGGCGAGGTGATCGAGCGATCCTTGGAGGCGTGTCGGCGGTTTGGGCGTGACCGGCCCCGGCTGGTCAAGGCAACCGGGCTGTCGATGCTGTTGAATTTTGCATGTGTATTGCAGATTTGGTCGTTGGCGCGCGGTCTCGGTCTTCGGCTGGATTTGATCGCTTTATGTGTGATTGTGCCGGTGGTGATAACCATTTCGGCCGTGCCGGTGACACCGAGCGGACTTGGGGTGCGAGAGAATCTTTATGTGTGGCTTCTTGCGGTCCCGGAGTTGGGTGTTGAGGCAAAACAGGCGCTGTCGTTGTCGCTGTTGGCCTATGCGGGCAGTCTCTTTTGGAGTTTGCTGGGGGGGCTGTTATATGTCACTTTCAGACAACGGCACCACCTGGGCGAGTTGGTCGGCGAGAACCCGAATCTTGGCGACTGACAGAGTGTGCCGAGAATGGAACGCAAGCATTTATTGCGTCGCGATCATTCGGTTGCGGCTGCGCCGCGCTGGGGAATTTCCGGGCTGTGATTTGGAACGCTCGAATGACACGCACACCTACATCGGGACTCTACACGCTGGCCAAAGCAGTGGTTGAAAAACTGCAGAACGCCGGTTTCGAGGCGTACCTCGTGGGCGGATGCGTGCGAGACATGATCCTTGGCCGGGAACCCGGGGATTACGACGTGGCGACGTCGGCACAACCACACCAGGTCGAAGCGCTGTTCGATCGCACCATACCCGTAGGCCGGCAATTTGGCATTCTGGTCGTGGTCTTCGGAGGCGCGCAGTTCCAGGTCGCCACTTTCCGAACCGAATCGGATTACAAGGACGGTCGGCGGCCAGACCGAATAGCTTTTGCAAACGCGCAAGCGGACGCGATACGCCGCGATTTCACAATCAACGGGCTTTTCTACGATCCGGTGCGGGAAGAAGTGTACGATTGGGTTGGTGGCAAGGCTGATCTCACGGCGCGGCTTGTCAGGACAATAGGAAATCCAACCGCGCGATTTGATGAGGATCATCTTCGGCTGTTGCGCGCCGTGCGTTTTGCCGTTGAATTAAATTTCGAGATCGAGGATCGAACGCTCGAGGCCATCCGGCTTTTGGCGCCACAAATCAACAGAATCAGCGCCGAACGCATTCGGGACGAGCTCGTCAAGATTTTCCGTCCGCCACACGCCGAGCGTGGGCTTGTTTTGTTGGAGAACACAGGGCTTTTGCGCGAGGTGCTGCCTGAGATCGCTGCTTTCACGTCGTGCGAACAAACCCCGGCTTATCATCCCGAAGGGACTGTTTTCGAGCACGTGCGCCGCATGCTATCGATGCTGCCTTTGGACTCGCCTGAATCCCTCGCATGGGCTGTGCTGTTGCATGACGTCGGAAAACCACGCGTGGCATCCAAAGACGAACTCACCGGTGAAATACACTGTTACGAGCACGACAAGGTCGGCGCCGAGATGGCAGAAGCGATTCTGACCCGGCTGCGTGTTCCGAGGAACCAGATCGAGGAGATCGTCACCGCGGTGCGATACCACATGCAGTTCAAGCACGCGCAAGAGATGCGCAAGTCAACAATCAGAAGAATCATGGCCAGACCCACCTTCAAGCTCGAACTGGAACTGCATCGGCTTGACTGTCTCGGCTCTCACGCTGAACTGGACTGTTACAACTTTCTCGTTAAACAGGCCGAAGCGCTGGCCAACGAACCGATCCTTCCTCCGCCCATTGTTTCCGGGCACGATCTGATCAAGCTTGGAATGAAACCCGGACCGGCAATGGGCGCGCTGTTGGCGGAAATCAGGGAACGCCAGTTGGAAGGCGCGTTTAAGGACCGCGCCCATGCTCTTGCATGGGCAGAGGCGAAGGTTTCGGAAGCAAGAACTGTGAAAGATTCCGGCGCCACGAATCCCGGTCCAGAGAACCGCTGAGTTTGAATCCCGGGCTTTGTGTGGCACCGGATCCGCCAGGCTCCGCCACAACTCCAGGTGCGGATCAAGTTGGTGGGTCTTGTAGCCGAGAAAGCCCCTCAGCGCGGCGCAGCCGCAACCGAATGCTCGAGGCGTAACAACTGCCCTGGTTGCAGGAATACCGCTTTGTCGCGCCGCGCTGAAAGGGCGACTTCGTCGCCTTGGGGGGAGATGCAAGCGGAATCAGCGGACAAACAGTTCGAAAGCAAAAGGTTCGAACCACGCGCTGATTTGCGATTTCAGCGCAGATTGTCCAATATTACACTCCAAAGGCCGCACTGTTGTGACCGCACTCCCCGATGCCAGAGAAGCAGATACTGACAAATTGAGCAAACTCGCAGTCTGAAAATCTTTCCAAATATGATCGATTTCGCAATGTAGGTATCCAATTTACCTCGGAGCCTGACCGACACCCCGTCCCGCTTCACTGCCGAACGGAGTTGTGGCATCCGGCGCCCAAATCCGTGTAGAGCCGGTGGTTGTCCAACGGCTCCCCAACAGACCCGTGCGAGCGGTTTTCCCGGTCAATTCCGGCCTTGCATCTGCGTACCGCTTTGAGGTTGACGCGAGCCGCTTTCGGGAGGTTCGGGTTTGGGAAAGTCGGATCCACTTTTGATTCGAACTCCGCCACTGACGGAAATCGTTCCATCTTCACTGGCGCGGAGTTTGGGCCGGGTCTGGGTGTACTGATGTGTTTGTTGGGCAAGCAGGTTTCCGTCCGGGTTGACCTGCGCATAAGTGAACGTGCGTGCCCCGGTTTGGAACAGGACGTGGAGATTCGCGTTGCGGTCCAATTGAGCCTCTGGATGGCTGAACGCCAACATTGGGCCGATTGAAATGAGCTTATACACTTTCGTTTCGCCAAGGTTGCTGACGCGGATGTACAGTCTGCTTTGATTCTGGTTCAGCGACTGGATGAGAGCGTACTTTCGAACCTCTAGTCCGCCGGGTTGTGCACCCTCTTTCGGTGGAACGCCAAAATCCTGTTCCCAGATTTTGGCACCGGAGGTCACCAATACCTGCTTGGATTTGCTGCTCAGCTCGAGGCCAAGCTCTGGAATCCGGACCATGGCGGTGACCCGGTAGCTGCCGGGCTTGCCCACGTTGAAATACGGCTCCAAATCGAGCCATCTGGTGCCCCTTGCAGAAGAAGGAACCTCGAATGGCTCAACCACCGGCAATTCGCCAAGTTTTTCAACCACAAAACCTTTTTCCCCTTCGACAGTCACCTGAAGCCAATCCGGGTCACCCCCAAGTTTCAACGTTTGACCGGAGAAATTGGTCACCCGAACACCTACCAACATTGATTCGCCCGCGAGGTATTGGTCACGCTCGAGCACGACCTCGACCGTCACCTGGGCGGCGGCGTGAAATGCAACTAACAAAAGGGCCGAAACCTTTGCCAACCGGTATCTCATTGCGCCCAATCTACGACTCTGCGCTTTGATGGCAAGCTGCAAATGGCCATATTGGGGTCAAGCACCGGCAGCCGCGCATTCTGGATTGTCAACTTGTGAAGAAGATGTTAACAACTCCGTAGAACATGCAAGCAACAGCGCCAACCGCAGTGTCTGAGCTACGCGATTCGTTCGTGGTATTCCGCAACAGCCAAGGGAACGAGGCGCGCGGCACGTTACTTCGCCTGACGCGTTATGTAGCGGTGTTCGAAGTTTATAATCCGTACAGTATCGTTCAGTTGTCCGAGGTTCTGAACGACTGTCGAATTTTCATGTCAGACCGCCTGGTTTACTCGGGCCGGGCGATTGTCAGCAGCCTTGTTAACACTGGCATAATGCTGATTTGCGAGGCGGAGCTGGACGAATCGTGGCTCGAGGTTGACATTTTTGCGCCTCTGACCGAGCCAGCCAGGTTGCGGAGCGAGTTTGCCGAGTTTCTGAAGGAATGGAACAGGGTCGGGCAAATACTGCCCGAATACAAGGTGGCTGTGGCGGACCTTCAGACATATTTTGTTGATTTGCGGCGCTGGCTGGAACAGGTCGAATTGAGCATCCGTTCTTCCCCCACGGGGGAGCGCGGCGTAATGGAGAGGGATGTGATCGACAATTTGCGCGGTGACGTGTTGCCTTCGATAGATCGGCTGTTCAAGCACTTCGAGGACGTGGCGGACATGGTGCATCCGGACCTGCAGCCTTTGCACCGAACCTACGTGAAACGGCAATTGCACCCGCTGGTTCTCTGCGCACCCTTCGCTTACAGAACGTACCTCAAACCTCTCGGATACGCCGGTGATTATGAGATGGTCAACATGATCCTACGCGACCCGCACGAAGGCAGCTCGCTTTTTGCAAAAATGCTGAATGTCTGGCTCCTTGCGCAGCCTTCTGCCGAAGCACACAGGAACAGGGTGAAGTACCTTGCAAACTTGCTCGAAACAGAGGTGGGCAGGATCGCCACTGCTGGGCGAAAAGCCCGGATTCTAAATCTTGGCTGCGGGCCTGCCGGGGAAGTTCAATCTTTTCTGACCCACTCGCCCGTTGCCGACCACGCAGAGTTTTCGCTTCTTGATTTCAATGACGAAACTCTAGATTACGCCAGAAAAGTCCTGGAATCGCTCAGGCAGCGGCATCACCGTGGCACAGTCCTGAATTTCGAAAAGCGGTCCGTGCACCAGATTCTGAAGGATTCCTCACGCAGAGTTGAACTCCCGCCGGACCGACAGTATGACCTGATTTACTGCGCCGGGCTTTTCGACTATCTGTCAGATCGTGTATGCAAACGTCTCATGGACCACTTTTATGATTTGCTAGGGCCGGGCGGTCTGCTGGTCGCGACGAATGTCGATTCCTCAAATCCGAACAGAAACAGTATGGATTTCATCCTTGAATGGCACCTCACATACAGGGACAAAATGGAGATGGCAAAACTTGCACCCGGCGCAGCGCCCACCGAGCATTGCGTTGTGAAGGCCGACTCGACTCAAGTCAACCTTTTCCTTGAAGTGCGCAAGCCATATGCCTGATTCCGAAACAGCACACACAACGTCCCTTGACAGAGACGCGGATTTTCAGCGTGCCTTTGCTGAAAACGAGCGCGAGGTCAGGATGCAAACCGGGCGGCTTGCGTGTCTGCTCGTGGTGGTCCTGATGCCCGCCGGTTTGTTGCTGGACACGATGTTGTACCCGGAGTTTCTTGGGCGATTCTTTCTATACCGGCTGACGTCGGTGATCCTTGTCTCAGTGATCTGGTTCCTGCACAAGACCGAGTTTGGCAGGAAACACTATCGGTTCATCCAGTTGTTCATTGTTTACATTCCGTGTTTGTTCATGACCATGATGATCTGGGACAGCCAGAGCCCAGATTCTCCATATTATGCAGGGCTGAACCTGGTCTTGCTGGCCATAAGCGCGGTTGGACACTGGCCCTTGTTGGAAACGGTGTTGTCAGTGGCCGGCGTGATCCTGATGTACATGTTTTTTGCACTTGCGCGTGTTCTGTTCACAGGGGTCAGCGAACCGGGCATCACATTTGGCAGCAACGTGTACTTCCTTGTTGTAACCGGCATCATCGTCACAGCCGGCAACATCATGTACAATCGGCTGGCGTTCCGGGAGTTCGCGCTGCGATTCGAACTTGACCGCAACCGCAAGAGACTTGCCGATGCATTGGCCGAGCTGGAGAAAACCAATGAACGCCTTGTCGAACTTGATCGTGTCAAAAACAGATTCTTCGCCAACATCAGCCACGAACTCAGAACGCCGTTGACATTGCTGCTGTCGCCCTTGGAGACGTTGTTGCACGGGCCACAACGTTCCGTGAACGAGACGCAGGTGCGCGAATGGCTCAACACAATGTACGTGAACGGCTTGCGCCTTCTCAAACTCATCAACGATTTGCTCGAGCTGGTCCGGCTCGAAGCCGGAAAAGTTGATGTGGTTCGTGAGCCGATTGATTTGGACGGGTTCCTGCGCGGTTTGACATCGGAGGTGAAACAGCTCTCACAAGACAAGCGGGTTCGGCTTTTCACGCTGGTGAGCCCCGACCTTGGGCCGGTCATGGCCGACCGCGGCAAACTGGAGAAGATCGTGTTGAACCTTCTGTTCAACGCAATCAAGTTTACGCCTGCGGGCGGGCGCGTCGAAGTCAGTGCAAAACGGGACGGGGATCAGGTTTTGCTGAGCGTTAGCGACACCGGTGTGGGTATTCCACGGGACAAGCAGCAGTTTATTTTCAGCAGGTTCTGGCAGGCCGATTCTTCCTCGAGCCGGAAATACCAGGGCGCAGGCATTGGATTGGCGCTTGTCAAAGAGCTGGTCGAGGCGCAGGGCGGAACTGTCAGTTTCGAGAGCGACGTGGGCATTGGCACGACGTTCTACGTCAGGTTGCCTTTTCTTCGAGCTGAAGGCATTGCAGCAGAACCGGCACCAACACCCGGCGCGGCAGCAACCGCTGCTGAGCAAAAGGCAGAAGCACCCCAGCAGGACGCAACCGCAAAGTGGCTGGCCGATCTGTACCGGCGCGCCGAACTGTTTCCGTCCATCCCGTCGGTGCGCGAGAGCGTCCGGCCTTCCGAGATTCCTGCGGCGGGGCCGCAGCCAAAAGTGCTCATAGCCGACGACGAACCGGACATGCTGCGGTTTTTGCGGTCTCAATTGATCGGCGAGTATGTGGTGCTGGAAGCGAGCGACGGTGAACAGGCGGTTGCCAAGGCGGTTCAGTTCTTGCCTGAAGTCGTTCTTTGTGACATGATGATGCCCGAGAAGGATGGATTGCAAGTGTGCCGCGAGCTCAGACAGAACGTTGTTACGCAGAGCATACCGATCCTTGTGCTTACAGCCAGGGCTGACGAGGAAACCAAACTTGCGGTTCTTGCTGCCGGTGCGAGCGACTCTCTGGCAAAGCCTTTCTCGACGAGCGAACTCAATGTGCGCGTTCGAAACCTGATTCGCGGTTACAGGTTCCAGCGCGAGGTGGCGCGCCAGAACAAAGTGCTTGAACAGACCATCCAGCAGTTGAAAGACACTGAAACACAGTTGGTCGCGTCGGAAAAAATGGCTTCGCTTGGCCGCCTGAGCGCCGGCATCATGCACGAGATGAACAACCCTCTGAACTACATCAAAACTGGGTTGTATGTTCTCAGATCAAAAGAAAAATCGCTGCCCGAACACGAGCGGGCAGAATTTGCGGAAACTCTTCGCGACATCGAAGAGGGAATTGGCCGTGTGCAAGCAATCGTCAGCGAGTTGCGCAGGTTCGCTCATCCGCACGCCGGCAAAGAAGAGACGATCGAGGTCGAGTCCCTTATCACATCAGCCCTGCGCTTTGTCAGTCACGAAATTAAGAATTCAGCGAAAGTCAGGCTCGAGCTTTTGCCGGGTCATTTGATTTCTGGGAACCGGAACAAACTTCTCCAGGTGCTCATCAACCTGCTCCATAATTCAGTTTATGCGATTCAGAAAAAGGGTTACAGTAATGGCGAGGGCGAGATCGAAATCGCCAGCAGCATGTCTGACAACGTCGATCGAATTGTTGTCCGTGACAACGGAATCGGCATCGAACCGGAACATTTGAACAAGATATTCGAACCGTTCTTTACCACCAAAGATGTAGGAGAAGGAATGGGCCTTGGATTGAGCATTTGCTACCGCATTCTGGAAGAACACGGCGGGCGCATCGCAGTCAGGAGCGAACCAGGCCAGTTTGCCGAGTTCACTTTGGAATTGCCCCGGAAGCAAGTCTGAAGAACATCTCACCCCCAAACCAGGAACAGCATGGAGACATTGTACGATTACAAGCGGTTTGCGATTCTCTACGTGGATGACGAAGAGAAATCGCTCAGGTACTTTACGCGTGCGTTTGGCGACCAGTTCAGGATTCTGACAGCCACAAACGCCGCAGAGGGATTTGCCATCCTCCAGCAACACAAGGATGACATCGGTCTTCTGATGACCGACCAACGCATGCCGGGTGAAAAGGGCGTCCAACTTCTTGAGAAGGCCCGCCAGCTCAACCCCAGGATAATACGCGTCCTCGCCACTGCATACTCCGACCTTGACGCCGCGATCCAGGCCGTCAACACGGGCGCCATCTACAAGTACGTAACCAAACCATGGGAAATCCCGCAACTTGAAGCCACGCTCCGCCGCGGCCTCGAGTTTTTCATGGTCCAACGCGAGCGCGACATCCTGTTGCGCGAAAAGCTGACCGTGCTCCACAAGCTTGTCATCACTGATCGTCTGCTCGGGTTGGGGATTATCGCCGCCGGGTTGGGTAGCCGACTCCGGAATGCGCTTTCAGCAGTCGAAGACTTCATCCGGATCGCTCCGCCTCCGACAGACAGCACCGGCCCTTCCCTGGACGAATTCCGTGACCCGACTTTTTGGAAAAGCCTGTATGAGCATGTCCAGGAACAGGTCCGCCGCATCGGTGAGATACTGAAATTGTTGGGCATGACCGAACCAAGACGGGCTCCGTACTTTGATCACGAAGTGAACCTCTCGGGGTTTGTCACCACCGTGCTCGGGCGTTTCGCGACCAAAATCCAGAGCCAAAACATCGCTGTGGAGCACACAACAACGGAGGATACGCCGAACCTCATGGTTGACACCGAGATATTCGATCGACTATTCGATTTGCTTTTCGAAGATGAGCTGAACCATCTCCCGCCCGGAAGCCGTATATGGCTCAACATTCGCAAAGCTCCTGCCAACGATATTGTTGCTCCGGGTGTGGAGATCGAACTGTCAGACAACGGCCCCGGTTTGTCTGAAGCGGCCCTGCGTTCTGTGTTCGACCCGCTGGTGTTGCGTGAAGGCAGCAATTTGGATTATGGCCTTAACTTGATGGCGGCTTATCTGATCGTTTATCACCACAACGGGCGAATTGAAATCGGCCCGCGACGAGAGGGTGGAACCGTATTCCGGATCCTCCTGCCAGCCAACCCGACCGTCAAGACAGATGCAATGCGCGAGCAGGAATTCCTGAATCGTGTTTTGCTCAACGACTCCCTTTGGGAACACTTGCTTACGACGGGGTAAACCTTCGGTTCACGCCTTCGCGACACGGTGGATCACAGTTCTACCCGGCGGATTGGGCCGGAGCCGCACAGCGATGTGGAGGCCGTGCCCTGCGTATTGTTTGAAGACGATCACATTCTGGTCGTTAACAAACCGCCGGGGTGGAACACCCATGCACCTTCACCTTATGCCGGCGAGGGGATTTACGACTGGCTCAGGCATCGCGCTCCGCGTTGGTCGAATCTGTCAATCATCCACCGCTTGGACAAGGAAACCTCCGGAATCCTGGTATTCGGAAAAACCCGCCTCGCAAACTGCTCGCTCACTGCCCAGTTCGAAAAAAGGACTGTGTTGAAGAAATACCTATTTCTAAGCGACAGGCCCGGCCCCCAATCAGCTTTGCTTGTTCGGACCGCCATCGTCCGCGAAGGCGCGCGATTCCTTTGCAGGCCCGTCGGTGACAGAACACAGTTTGCGGAAACTCGATTCCGAAGCCTTGGCAGTGTTGGCCGCTACAACCTTGTACAGGCCGAACCGCTGACCGGCAAAACGCACCAGGTCCGAGTCCACGCCGCCCATGCCGGCTTTCCAGTTCTGGGGGACAAGCTGTACGGCGGCGCCCACGCACCACGAGTCTGCCTCCATGCAGCGAGTCTGACGTTGCACCACCCGGAAACAGGTGCGAGACTGTGTTTCAAATCCGAGCCGGATTGGGACACGGAACCCGCTCTGGCACTCCGGATGGCGATGATCGATCCGAATCAGACAAACGCTTTTCGTGTCATCCACGGCGCTTCAGACAATTACCCGGGGTGGTTTGTGGATAGGCTCGGTGACTTTCTGTTCTCGCAAAAGGAATTGCCACTGTCACAGACCGAACGACGCAAACTCGAAGTCCTCGCAACGCGGTTCAAGTGCCACGGCGTTTATCATCAGCAGCTCTTGAAGCACACCCAGTTCCCGGGCAGATCCTCCCCTTCTCCTGTGCTCGTTGCCGGCTACGACGCCGAAAACCGTGAGACGCGGATTCTGGAAAACGGAGTCTCATATCTGTTGCGATTCGGCACAAGCGGATCGGTTGGTCTGTTCCTCGATCAGCGCGACAACCGGCGCCGCATCTTGAGAAACCACGTGGCAGCCGACTTTCCGTTGTTCGAGCGGCCGTCCGCAGAGATGAACGTGCTCAATCTGTTTGCCTACACTTCCGCATTCTCGGTCTGCGCTGCATCGACCGGGGCTCACACGGCCAGCGTTGACCTGTCCAGAAAACACCTCGAATGGGGCCGGACCAATTTCGAACTTAACGGGCTGGATGCGGGTCAACACGAGTTCCTTGTTGGCGACGCGTTTGATTGGCTGCGCCGCCTGAAGCGCAAACAGCGCAAATTCAATCTCGTTATCATCGATCCACCTACCTTCTCGACTTCCAAGACTGGCGGTGTTTTCAGAGTCGAACACGATTTTGGCAGGTTGGTCTTCGAGACAGTTCCCCTCATCGTCGATGGCGGCGTGTTGTTTGCTTCGTGCAACGCGGTCAGCTATGAACCACAACGTTTTGTTCAGGACGTGCTCGGCGCAATAAGAGGCAGCCAGGCGAAATGCCTGAAGTCCCACTACGCTCCACAGCCTCCCGACTTTCCAACAACAAGCGCACAACCGGCGCATCTCAAGTCGCTCTGGGTGCGCATCGGCAAATCGGCGTGAAATGCCGTGCTACCCGCGCGCGCAAGTTTGCCATTAGCGCGGCCATTCTCGGCGACCCTGCGCCGCTGTCCGGCAGGGTAGGGCCGCGCCGCAGGCGAATCCGAGATGCGCCTGTTTGCTACCGGCGTTGGGCCTAATCTTGTCAAGTTGGTTGCCTAACCCTAGAATCGGGTTTTTCAGAGAGGGCGAATTGCATGGCAGATCGGGACGACTTGCTTTGGTACGTTGCTCATACGCGGCCGCGGTGTGAGAAAAAACTGGTCGCGTACTGCGACAGAGAGAATCTGTCAACGACTCTCCCGTGTTATCGAAGCGTTAGGCGGTACAGGGGAAAGAAAGTTGTCTTTTACAAACCACTTTTTCCCGGGTATGTCTTCCTCCGAATCTCCCCTGTAAACCGCCAGAAAGTTTATCAGAGCGATTACGTGGCCAACCTGCTTGACGTTCCTGATCAGGAACTGTTCTACAGGCAGTTGTCGGACATACTTGAAGCCTTGGAAACCAATCTCGAGATTCGTCTCGAACCGAGGATTGGCCCGGGACACAAGGTCCGAATCAAATACGGCCCTCTCCAAGGTATGGAGGCATGGGTCCAAAGCAGATCCGGTCCATCCGAGGTGTTGCTCAGACTCGATTTCATAGGGCAAGCCGCTGCAATCCGGATTGAAGCCGACGCACTCGAACTTATTTAGCGAAGCTCCTCTTCCTCCCCTCGGACCGGTTATGCCTGCGGTGCTGCAACGCCCGATGGGTCCGAGCCGCTCTCGTTGCCAGGCCACCTCGCTAACCAGAAAATGCAGGTTATCCCAAGTTATTCGTCGGCGGCGCAGTGGGCCGCCAGGAACCCCCCGCCGCCCCGACGGTCCGACCGCCACTTGCGCAGGTCCAGCCGGTCAAAAGTCCGGTCGCCGAAAGTCCGTGTCTGTCCCCATATTGGAGAGCCAGGTATCCCTGCTCGGTTCTGCAGTGAAACGGGGCCGGAGTGCCAGCGAGATTTTGTTCCAAAGCGGCGGGCTTCCTCCGGGGAGACTGTCAACATTGTGCTCGACCTCCCGGGAGACCCAGATAAACACGGGCTTCCAAGCCACCATTTCTGGTGCAGCGGTACAGCACTTGAGGGAGCAGCCGGGTCCTTTTTCGCAATACAGGTGCCGACAAAGGCGGGGAATTTAACTCGCAAGCGGTGCTGCATGAAAAGGGCAATTTTTTCTGAGATCCGGCTGCCGAACGGCGTCGCGCAAAACCGGCGAAACCGCCAGAAGACTTAACGCGGCGGAGCCGCAACCAAATGATCGCTGGGACATAAAGGCATTCATTGCAAGCTCGGCACTCTGATGCGCCGCGCTGAACGGGTCGGCTTCGTCACCCACACGGAGGAGCTCAGATCCCAATCAACGGCCGAACGGCTTGAAGAAAAAGCCTTGAACGATTCGCCAATCTGCGATCGCCGCGCACTTCTTCCAATATAGTACTCCAGTTCGGCTGATTGACGGCGCCGGAGCTTGCGGAAATTCCCTCGAAGGCGATTGTCATGTGCCGGTGGTAGTGATGACTGCTGGAGGAATCCACCGGGCTTTGCCGATTCCGGGACGCCGATCAACAACCGACCCCGTGCGCCCTCCCCCAGTGTCTGAACTGCAGAAACGCCGCCGCCGGGCTTGACACCACAACAGGTCGCGTGTTAATAATGCGCCGACCACATTTAGCAGTATGGTCGCCAACCAAACTCGATAATGCGTTGCCCGAAATGCCATGGCAGGGAAGACAAGGTGATCGATTCCCGTGCTTCGCGCGATGGGACATCAATACGCAGGCGCAGGGAGTGTGTGAAGTGTGGACATCGCTTCACCACTTATGAGTCGGTTGAAACCCGCGAGTTGTTGGTGATAAAGCGAGACGGCCGACGCGAGCAATTCTCGAAGGAAAAGCTCAGAAACGGGATTCTCAAAGCCTGCCAGAAACGTCCGCTGAGCCACGAGGTAATCGATGAAATCGTGGACCGGATTACGACTGAGTTGCACGATCAGTATGACCAGGAGGTTCCGTGCGTGGTGATTGGCGAGCGGGTAATGGATGAGTTACGCGAGCTTGACCCGGTTGCTTACGTGCGGTTTGCAAGTGTTTATCGCCGATTTGAAGAAGCAACAGATTTTGTTCTGGCTGTCAAACGACTTGAGGTGCCACGTGACACCGCGACATTTCGCCTGCCTGGTTTTTAGGTCCGATGCGGACCAGATTTCATGCGAGGCTGACCAGGTCTCGATCGAGCTGGTGGGCGCAGAACAGCATGGTGTCACCCAGGAGGTTCTCGAGAACGCCGCAGCAGCGGTGCTGCATTACTTCAGGACCGAGAAAGGGCTCAAGAATGTGCCGTTGAATGAATTTGCGCATGCGATGGTGTTGGTGCTGCGCGGTTTTGGGTTCAACGTGCGTGTCGAGGATGAGGAGCCACCACCGGTTCGGGTGCTGGAAACAGATCTTGAAGGAATCGCCGAAGAATGTGGAGGCGCATTTGAACTTGGGTTCTTCCCGAGGTTGCGACGCGAACTTGAAGTGCACCTTGAACAGGAACCGCAGGTCATACGTTTCACCGGCCTGCGCTCGTGCGTCCTGCGGCTCTCAGGGTCGCAGCGTTGGAGCCGACGTTGCCAGGCGCTGAACGATCAAATAGTTGACTACATGCGCGATTGCCTCGGGCGTGTGTCCGGGAAAATCCGGTGCGCAGTGGTGGTTGAGTGAATTGAACCCGGTGAGTCACCCCGCCGTCCGGGCATCCCTTGTTGAATCATACCGATGAGCAAGACCTTGTTTGAGAGAATCTGCGATCGTGAGTTGCCGGGAGATATTGTTTGGGAGGATGACCTTGTAGTTGCTTTCCGAGATATCAACCCGCAGGCGCCCGTTCACGTGCTTGTCGTGCCACGCAAACCAATCCCGCGCCTGTCTGATGCAAAACCGGAAGACCAGGAATTGCTCGGCCACGTGCTGCTCGCCGCAGCGAAGGTGGCGGAAGTTCTCGGGTTGAAAAACGGATATCGGCTTGTGCTCAACACTGGCCGCGACGCTGGAGAAGCCGTTCCGCATCTTCACTTCCATTTGATTGGGGGGCGAAGGATGCGTTGGCCGCCCGGCTGAAAGAAACGCGCTGCGGTTTGACTTGCGCGCCGGTTTGGGCAACCATGGCTGCTGCTTTTTTCTATGAGCACGAAAAACGAACCAGCGCACCCCGAAGCCCAAAGAGGCAATACAACATCCCTCCGGCTGAACTCGATGTTGGAAAACCTGCCCGTGTACCAACCGGGCAGGCCCATCGAGGAAGTCGCACGCGAGCTTAATCTGCCGGCGGACGATCTGATCAAACTGGCTTCGAACGAAAACCCGCTCGGGCCATCGCCGATGGCACTTGAAGCTCTGGGTCGCGCTCTGTCAAAATTACATCTTTACCCCGACGGGAACTCTTATTACCTCAAACAAAGGCTTGCGCGGGAGCTTGACGTTGATCCTGCGTGCATCATTTTGGGCAACGGATCCAACGAGGTGCTTGAACTGGTTGGTCATGCTTTGATCGCGCCGGGGAGCGAGGTTGTGGTTTCCCAGTATTGTTTTGCCGTTTATCCAATCGTGACGCACCTGTTCGGCGGAAAACTGGTCATGGTGCCCGCACGCGGGCTTGCGCATGACCTTCGCGCAATGCGAGCCGCTGTAACGAACCGGACAAGCGTGGTGTTCGTGGCAAATCCCAACAACCCAACCGGTACTCTCGCCAGCCATGCCGAGGTAATGGAACTGATCGAGTCGATGCCGCCTGACGTGTTGCTGGTAATAGACGAGGCTTATATCGAGTACCTCGATGACCCGCTGGATTTGCTTCCACTGGTGCGCGCGGGCAGGCAAAACCTTTTGCTTACCCGCACATTTTCGAAAATCCATGGTCTTGCGGGGCTCCGCGTTGGATACGGCATTGGACATCCGGCTCTGATCGCTGCTCTCGAGAAGGTCCGCGAGCCGTTCAACATCAATTCCGCGGCGCAGGTGGCCGCAACTGCGGCTTTGGATGATAGCGCGCACATGAAACGGACGCGCGAGAACAACAAAGCCGGTCTCGAGTTTCTCGAGGGGGCATTCCGCAAGCACCATATCGAGTACGAGCCTTCCCTTGCGAATTTCATTCTGGTGCGTGTGGGCAACGGCCAGCGCGTGTTTGTCGAAATGCAAAAACTGGGTGTGATTGTTCGTCCGATGGGCGGGTATCAATTGCCCGAATACGTTCGTATTTCGGTGGGGACGCCTGCGGAGAATCAGCGTTGTGTCGAGGCCCTGTGCAAGGTTCTGGGAATCAGAACCGATTGACCGCAGCGCGGCGCGGTCGCAACCGAATGATCGGGGCGCGGTCAAAGTTTCATTTTGGAGACGGAGCGGGCCTTGAAGTTGCGAATGTAGCCCAAAGAAAGTTCAGGCTTGCTGAGGTCTGACGACACCTCATACAATTATAGTGAGAAATCGATCGTTTTTGCGAAGATTTTCAGACTGCAAGTTTGGTCAGTTTCTCGGTGTCTGCTTCCCTGGCAGCCAGTAGTGCGGTCACCACAGTGCGGCCTTTGGAGTACAATGTTGCGGAATCTGCTCAGACTTTCTGCACGGTTTGATGATTGGTCGTGTCGAGTGTTTTGGAGGTTTACTGTTCATTGACCGGTCTGGGGCCCTCACCCTTGCCCTCTCCCAGGGGGAGAGGGAATCCGGGGCAACGGGTTGGGTTGGTCAAGTCGTTGTTGCAATAACCACGGCTGGGCCGGACTTGCTGCGCAGTTGCATGAATTGAGCCGTGATCATTGATGAGGAAGCCAGACGCGGTGAGATGGACGACAGCGGGGAGCATCTGGGACCGGGATTATGTTTTCCCTCTCCCGCGGGGACAGGCACGGAGTTGATTTTTGGGGATGGTTCGAGACTGTTGTCTTGAAGGTGTTCGGGCATTGATCCCAATCTCACCTCCCCCGTGGGCGACGAAGTCGCCCCTTTCAGCGCGGCGCGACAGGGCGCCGAAGCCTGGAACGAACGCCATTACGGGACCGCGGGCTTTCGGTTGCGGCTGCGCCGCGCTGAGCATGGTCGGGCTGCGGCGGACCCTCGCTAAAACTTGTACACATCGTTCGTCTGTCCGCATTGCGGACATCGGGACCGGTCCACATCCGGATCGTCTGTGTAAACGTACCCACAGCCTTCGCAGCGGAAAATGTGGTCCGCTGACCCCATGAAACCGAAGCTGCGTTTTCGGATTTGCCGGAGAAAAGAAAGCACTCCAACGCAGGTCAAAAGCGTCAGCATGTACAGGAAAATGATCTTGGCAACGCTCATGGGGCCGGCGGTGGGACATTCGTTGAAGACGGCGCGGCGGCAGAAACGGGCGCAGGCTCGCGGGTCACCCAAACAAAAGTTACGATGCCCCACTGGAGCCCGTCCGCGGACGTATCATTCGACTGCGCGAATGTCAACCCTCTGGCAAATTCGAGCGCGCATTCGTCGGCTGCAGCAAGGCCGCTCCTGCTCAGAAGAATAGCATTGAGAACATGACCGTATTCGTCCAACAGGACCTGAACAGAGGTTGGGAGAAGAACATCGGTAAATTCCCAGGTTGGAAGCGCTGGCGGATTCAGCAGTTGTCTGCGCTGTAGATTGCCTTCGAGTCTGATTATGGAATTCGTCAGCAAGGGTCTGGTCTGAAGCGCTCCAATTCCGGGTGGAACCGGTCGCACGGGGGGTGTCTGAAGTGGGGTCGAGTCAGCCTGTGATTGGCGGTGGTTGTCTTTGATTGGGATGTTGATCTGTTCAGGCTGCAGCCAGCGGTGGGGCTCGGTAATGTCTGGGCGGTCTCGTCCAACTTCGGGCAGGCCGAACCACAAACGTCCGGAAAACCCGTTCGAGTTCACCAGAGCATTGTTTGCGGGATCCCTCATGACCAGCAGCTCCGCATGCGGGTCAGCCTTGTCAATCGCTGTCAGCAAGCAGATGCCTGCTCTACGGCCTGTCAAATGATCGGCCTTGCGCTCGGGCTTGGCAGATAGAAGAAAAACAAACGTCAACTGCGCTACGAAAACGGTCGTGACCACCCCGATCCACCTTCGCCTTGGCCAATCGATTTGTTGGCTGGTCGGCATGCCACTTTTCTGTCGGGTTTCAGGGGCCATGGCGGTTCATCTGATTTCTCGCGAGCTTGTTGCTGCTGTACTGTTGTACTCGCGTTGGCGCAATCAGTCTCATTGTGTTCCGCGGGTCTCCGTCCGAGCGGGAAACAGCGGAGGGCGCACTGCCATGATCACTTCGTTTATCCCGCACTGTTTTGCAAGCGTTGCAAGGCGGAGCACTTCGCCTTGTCGGACGTTCTCATCCGCCATCAGAACCAATTGAACCGGTTGTTTGCTTGCAGTCACTTTGGCGGCGAGCCTGTCTCTGAGTTGCTTTTCGCCTATGACCTGGTGCTCGAAATAGATCAGGCCGTTCTGGTCTATTGCCACAACCAGTTCCGGGGCAATCGAAGTTGGGCGGGGCACGGGCGGCACTTCCGGTAGATCAATTCGGACGCCTGGCGCAGGCGCCAGAGACGAGTGCAGTACCAACATCAGCAGCAGTAACAGGAGAACCGCGCAGAACGGTGCGACCTCCAGCACATCGTCTATCGGTTTTGTCGAACAACGGAACTTCATTTCAAGGCGCTTTCGGTGGCTCTGTCAGGAACCGCACTATTTCAGTAGCAGCCTTTTCCATGTCACGCACGATGTCTCGAACGCGGCTCAGAAGATAACTGTGGCCTGCTATGCACGGGATTGAGATGGCCAATCCCATGCCGGTGTTCACAAGGGCTTTCCAGACTCCGCCTGCGAGTTGGTTCATTGGTGCTGACACGCCCTCATTTTCGAGCACCTGGAACACGTCGATAAACCCCAGCACAGTACCCAAAAGCCCCATGACGGGTGCAATTCGCGCAATTGTGACCAGCAATGGCAGCCGTTCTTCCAATCTGGGAATCTCGTCATTGGCGACTTCTTCGAGAACCTGGCGTATGTGTTCCTTGCCTCGGTCACGATTCAGTATGGCGCTCTTGACCAAACGTGCGACCGGCCCGGCGGTTGCGTCACAGATGGAAATTGCTTCGACGACATTATCTCGTTTCAAAACATTGCGTACCCCGTTGATAAAATCCAGAGAGTTGATCTGCTCACGGTGGTAGTGGAGCATTCGCTCAATGAAAACAGCCACTGCGACCGCCCCAACAACCAACAGCAGCCACATCATCACACCGCCATGCTTGATCAACTCAGGTAACATACGTTTCTTCTATACCCCGAACGTCATGCCAGGGGCAACGCTCAAATGGCCGCCACTCCGGTCCAACAGCGTTGCCAGTCTCTCGCAAATCTCCCCGGAATGGCGGCCCGGATGCGCTTGCTCGGTCTGCCGGCGAGATTTCCGGGCTAAATCAGCCATGGGATGACACTTTTAACGCGTTTCCTGTAAGCTGCGTACTTTGGAAACTTGTCGCACAGCCATGTTTCTTCTCTGCGTGCCTTTTCTCTCAACACAAATGCCAGTACAACAGCCAGCACCACGCCGACAATACTTCGCCAGAACAGACCCCAGCCGAAGACAAGAAAACCCACGCTTCCATAAAGTGGATGCCGCACAAATCGGTAAATACCGCTCTCCACCAATTCCGCCCCGTGTCGTGGACTTGGGAACACTGTGCGGTTCTTGCCCAGGGCAATCACACCAGCCACTCCATACACGGCACTGATTACCATGAACAAGGCGCCAATCCATCGCCACACCTGAGATCCTTCAACGGCCCTGTTCAACGGTGAAACAATCAAGACCAGCATCATCAGGGTGTTCTGGGCGATTACCCATGCACCGCCGCGTTCCCAAAAACCCGCTCGTTGCATCTGTCGCTGACTGTGTTGAGAAACTCAATCGGAGAGTCTCTCGATCATTTCGGCAATTCGCGCTCGGTGTTCAAGTATCTTGCGCGGATCAACCGTGAAATGTGTCAAGTCACGTGAAACATTCTCTGGGACCTCGAGCAATTTGCGCGCTTCATTGACAAGAGAGTTTTTCCTGTCGGCTTGGGCGCGTTCCACGCGCTGCTTCAAAAGCCAGAAATACTCGTAGTCTTCCATGCCGTCCCTGAGATTTTCCCATCTGATCGAGCTGACAGGGCCGTCGAGGCACGGTTCGTTGGACGCATTTGGATCGCGTCGCGGCGGGTAAAGGAAGCGACCGTCGCCGTTGCCCCATGGATTTCGGGTGCCAACGGGTGTTCCATAACCGCTCACCCAGCTCATTGGGTCTTTCCATGGGTTTTGGAGCACAGGTGGCGGATATGCGACCGGGCTGTTCCAGTAAATGGTGGCCCAGATAAGGATTCCGTTGACCCCATATTGCCACGACTGCCACGGCCAGAGTCGCAACTCGGTTCCTGGATGATCGATGAATTCGGTGACATAAGGCGCTTTTGGGCCGGTGCAAATGTACCACCAAACCTCTTCGCCGGCGTGCTGACGTTCACGCACTCGTTCGGGTGTCCATTCGGGCGTCAACGCACACCAGATGTCCACGTGCCCGATCAACTCTTTCTCGGGTTGTTCGGTTAGCATTCTCTTTATTCCCGGGGCAGCGTCTTTCAGTCTTTTCATCCCGGCCACAACAAACTCGTAGTCTTTCGGATCGGGTTCGTCGAACCAGTATGTGAACGCCCTGTCAATCCAGCCGCGTTGTTTCAGGTGCGTTTCGATTTGCCCCAGATAATCTTTGAACAACCGCGCATGCTCGGGTGTGCCTTCTTGATATCCCGCGATGTTTCCGAGATGGCGTGAATGGAATGTGCCGCCGCCCATTCCATGCAACGGAAGGACAAAACTGTTGAATCCTCCTTTGCCAAGCCAGCGCTCGGCGGCGTGGTCGAACTTCGAGAAATCAACCACAGCCCGGGCGTTTGTGCCTTCTCCGACAAACCGTACATCAATCGGTGCATAATCGTAAAATGAGTACGGACTAATGCGATGTTCCGAGAAGTTCTGAAGATACTTCTCGAAGACGGCCAGCTTGTCGGCCTCATTAACGAGTTTGTGATAGGCGTTAATTGCACCCGTGCCAAGGCCGAGGGCGCTTCGCAGATGCGTTTCACAGGGCAGCTCGAAGTCATAAACATGAAGCACCAGAGGGATTTCCAGGTTGCCAGCCGTCGTGTGCAGCTTGATCGATGACTTGTAGTCGCCCGCGACCGCTTCCCTTGGCACCCAAAAGGTCAACCACAAAGGTTGGTTGACGTCAGGTTTGAGCGACAGTGGCATTTTCAAAGGCGGCAGCGGATCAGGATACCAGCCCCGCACGCATGTGTCGTCGGTCGGATGGGTCACATGAACGTAAGCCACTTCTTCGATCCGTACCGTGGGCAGACTGTTTGCCTTCCGGGGCGCGCGCCACGGGCCGACTTCAACATGCATCAACTCCAAATCCCGTGAAGGTTGCAGGACAACTTGCGCAGCTTCGTACTCGCCGCGCGCTGCGGCGATGCGCACCGGCGGCATTGTTCGACCATTGACAGTTCGGGACGGAGCCGGTCTGTTGCGTCCGACCTTCCAACCGCTCTCGCACCACCAAACACGCAATCCATCTTTCTCTGTCAACCAGTATCCGTAGCTTGCGTCGTCCAACATTCCCGCCCGGATGGTGCTTTCGCCGGACCAAATTGTACGTCCGTCAGCATCGTGCAACGCCAGAGACACTGCATTCTCGACCCCGCCGTCAAGTTCGAGATCGAACCAGAACACCGAGTCTTTGCCGGGCGCAAGTTTGTGGCGAAAGGGGAAAACTCCCTTTTGGCGCGCTCCTCCCTTTGCCGGCTTCCTGGTGAGGGTTGCTTCCCGTTCCGTGCGCCATGTGGCGTCGCCGGTCCTAAGTGCTTTGCCCGTCAGATTTGTCAAACACATCTGAATCGTATGAAGGCGGCGCACCGAGCGTGGAAGCGCTCCCACTGCCAGCCCTTCCAGGCACTTGGTCGTCGCAACGAATATTGTGGAACCTTCGCCTTCGGGCGCTTTCCCCTCGAGCGCGGCTTCGTAGTCGTAAACGTTCACCTGGAATCCTGCGCCCTCTCCTTTCTGAGCAAGTCGCACAAACACCTTGTGCGCCGGAAACAGTTCCCTTGGCAGATCAACTGTCCCGCCACGCCGCTGGCCGTCAAACTCTGCAACCTTCACCCAGTTCGATCCATTGACGCTCGCGTCAACGCGCAAGACGCCTTCCACGTGATGGTTGATCTGCAGGCTCAATCTGCCGTTCAGTTGTCGGAAACCGTCAACCCGGTGATTATAAATCACTTCAGCACCGGGGGCGAAAATCCATCGATTCGAGTTGAATCCCGCACCGTTCTTTAACAACGGTCGGTGATAATTCGCTCCGCGCCAGTTGTAATCCGGGGCAAAGTGATAACGGTTTTCGGCGATCCACTCGCCTTCGCCGAGCTCGACGCCGGGTGGCATAACAACATGTGATGGCATTACCCGTCGCAAAAGCGGCATTGCGAAGAACAGCTCGCCTTTTGCCTGCCATTGGCCCAGCCGAACGTAATCTGCGCCGGAGTCATGCGGCACCACGAATACGAAGCCGTGCCGTCCCCAGTCGGTTCCAATCCCGAAATCCCTGTTAACCCTTGACGGTCCTGCCACTGCGCACCCGCCGCTGCTGTCCGGGGATTGTCGCGCCTGAAAAACAAGCTCGTACAGCCCCCCAGGTTCGAGGCCGAGGTCGTCGGTACGCCAAAACCCGTGGTCGCTTCCGTTGCCAACAACACTTACCGCAGGGTTTCCATCGAAAGCCGAATCATGTTTTTTCCCCTGGCAGCCTACGAGTTTCCAACCTTCAAGTCCTGCTTCGCCTCGGACGAATCCGGGGTTGGGCAAGAGGTTTGTGCCGGACATGTCATCTGCCGCGTGCAGATCAGCCGCTGGTGCAATCGCCAATAACGCAAAAAGCAGAAGCATCAAGCTGCAGAGAGACGGTTTTTTCATGCGCACTCCTGATCCAGATTCTTGTTTCGTGGGCTCACGTCCGCATCTCCATCTCGTTTACTCGAGATTGGCGTCAAAGTCGAAACATTGTTGGTGTGGCACGTTGTTCGTGTCGAGTTTGCACTTTGCGCTCCTGTGCAAATTGCATGCGGACCATGATGATTCGATTGCGGTTGCGTGGTACTGTATTTTCACGCTTGCTCACAGTTTCAGACTCCATAACCTTCGCCCATGCACGTATTGGTAACAGGCGGCGCTGGATATATTGGTTCGATTTGCGCTGAACAACTGCTCGACTCCGGCTACTCGGTGACCGTGCTTGACAACCTCAGTGAAGGGCACAGGTCGGCGGTTGACCCGCGCGCCCGATTTCTTCAGATGTGTTTGAGCGATCGGGAAGAGACACGGCGTGCATTGGCCGAACTGACCCCGGATGCGGTCATCCACTTCGCCGCAAACGCGCTCGTCGGCGAATCAATGCAAAACCCCGGCAAGTATTTCCGCAACAATGTCGGGGCGGCGCTCAATCTCCTGGATGCCGCGCTGGAAGCCAAAGTCAAGAAATTCGTGTTCAGCTCCACCTGCGCGACTTACGGCGTGCCGGACAGAATCCCAATCACTGAAGACCTGCCGCAGCGCCCGATCAACCCCTACGGTGAGTCGAAGCTCATGTTCGAACGGATTTTGCACTGGTACCATACAATTCACGGTCTTGAATTCGTTGCATTCAGGTACTTCAACGTTGCAGGCGCCACCGACCGCTTCGGCGAGCATCACAAAACAGAAACCCATCTCATCCCGCGTGTTCTATCCGTTGCTGCCGGAAAAGAGGCTGCATGCGAAATATTTGGGACAGACTACCCAACACCGGACGGCACGTGTATCCGCGATTTCATCCACGTAACCGATCTCGTAGCAGCGCATATCCTTGCCCTTGCCCCCGGGATCAACGGTTTCTACAATCTCGGCAACGGCGGAGGTTACTCAGTGCGACAGGTCATTCATGCCTGCGAAGTTGTCACTGGACGTAGAATTCCCGCAGTCGAGCGACCACGCCGCCCGGGCGATCCTCCGAGACTGGTTGCGTCGGCGGAAAAAGCCGCTCGCGAACTCGGCTGGAAACCCGTCTATCCGTCGATCGAAGACATCGTTGCCTCTGCATGGGCGTGGCATCAAAAACATCCGAACGGCTATCCCGATTGATGCCGTTGCGGTGCCGCATTTTTGCCGGCGCACAACCACTCGCAGCCTGATAGTAATGCACCACAAGTAGATACCATCATGAACTTGAGCAAAACCGACTTGATTTTCATCTGTTCGGCTCTTGAAGGACTGTTTCCGAAAGTCTGCGCAGAAATCGTGGATTAGCGGATCGTTCGAGACTTTTGTCTTCAAGCTGTTCGGCCATTGATTCCAATCTCATCTCATCTCCTCCCGTGGGCTGCGAAGTCGCCCTGTTCAGCGCGGCAGAGCCGCAACCGAACGTCGAAAAACATGTCGACGGAAGGCTGCTCACCATGGACCGCAGGCCACGGACCGCAGACAGGACGCAGACAGGACGCAGACAGGAATGTGCGCGCTGCCGACAACTCTGAACTGAAATTCGCAGTCTCATTCCAACCTTCTTGATTGTTGTGTTTTCCCCTGCAACGGGTGTGCCTCGAAATTCACGCTCTGTGCGATATGACGCACAGTTCACATGTCGGCGGGAGATGCTTTATTTGCCTGCGTTCTGTTTAAGGGGCTTACGGGTCCGGGTTCTGGCTGTCTAATGAGTTTGCAAAGTGATTTCGAGTGTGTAGAATTAACGGACCAAGCTGGCACGAATGAGACAATTGTTCGCCATTGCGCGGAATACGTTTATGGAGTTGGTCAGGCAGCCGGTTTTCCTGCTGTTGATGACTGCTTCTGGTGTATTCGGCGTGTTTCTGGCCGTGGTTCCATACTTCGGGTTCGGCGATGATCCGAAGATGGTGAAGGACAGTGTGCTGGCTGTGATGCTTGTTTCGGGGTTGGTCGGCGCAGTGCTGAGCGCGTCGGCATCGGTCGCCCATGAGATACGGACAGGGACGGCTCTTGCGGTTCTTGCGAAGCCGGTCAGCAGAGCCCAGTTTTTGCTTGCAAAATACATTGGGCTTGCAGGCGCACTTGCAGTCCTGACTTATTTTAATCTGTTGTCGTCACTGCTGAGCAGCCGTATGGCGTATGATGCATACGGCTCGACCGACACCCTTGCGTTCTGGATTTACATGGCGGGTGTTGTCGTTGCTTACGGCGTTGGGGCGTTCGCCAATTACTTCCTGAATCGAAACTTTGTCGCAGACGCAGTGGCGTCGCTGGTCGTGGTCGGAACGCTCGCATTTGTGGTGATCAACTGTTTTGATAAGGAAGGCGCGCTGCAGTCTTTTGCCAAAGGAATTGACTGGCGTCTGATACCGGCAGCGGTGCTGATACTGTTTGCGCTGTGGATTCTTGCCGGGGTCGCGCTCTGCTGTTCGACGCGATTCGACATGATACCGACACTTGCGATTTGCACTGCGGTGTTCGTGCTGGGCTTGATGTCGGATTACCTGTTCAGTGAACGATCCGGGCAGGGCCAGTGGTGGGCGAGCGTTCTTTATGCAATAACGCCAAACTGGCAGTTGTTTTGGATGGCCGACGCTCTCGACAATGAACAAAAGATACCCTGGGGTTACGTTGCCAGGGCTTTCGGATATGTCGTCGGGTATCTTGGCGCATCGATTGCCGTGGCGATGCTCTTGTTTGAAGATCGGGAGTTGAGCTGATAGTTATCTTGCTGTCATGGAACATAGTGTCCAAAAAAGAGGTTTGTTAAACTGGCTGATCTTGCTGGTGCTCGGAAGCGCACAAGCGGTCGCCGCCCTTTACGCGCATTCAGCGACCGGCCTTGTTGCCAGCGTTTTTGTTGGCCTTGGGTTCCTCGTAGCGATCGTGAGCTACTTCCAGATGCGGCTCGAGGAACGCGAGCAGCTCGAACAGATGGAAATCGACGAGCTCAAGCGAAAAGCAGCCAGTGAAACCATATTCACAGAATCCGCGCCTGACACGTTCCCGGCCCGCCGCGCGCGTGAACAGTTCGAGAAGTACGTCGTTCCCGTTTTCAGCGCGCTGTTGTTTCTGCTGCAGGTAGGCGCAGCTTATGCACTGTGGCGACACGTGGCGGATGACAGGCCTTCAGACGTTCAGCGTGCCACGTTGGTAATGGCATTAAATGGTTTGTTTGCATTGGTGTTCTACCAGTTCGGGAAATACACGGCGGTTTTGGCCCGACTCGAAAGGGAGCGACTGTTACGTCCGCAGGCAAGTTACCTTTTGCTGGGCGCATTGCTGAGCTTGCTGACGTCGCTGGCCGAAGTTGCCGGCTGGCTTGGGTATCCAAAGATCGATCCGGCTGTCGCCAAAGTGTTGACGATTGTGCTGGCAGTGGTGGCAGCGGAGAATCTCATTACGCTCGTCCTCGAGATTTATCGACCACGAGTAAAGGGACAAGCCGAGCATCCATTGTACGAGAGCAGGTTGGTTGGGTTGTTGGGGCAACCGGGCGGGTTGATCACGACGCTGGCGCAGGCCCTGGATTATCAGTTCGGTTTCAAGGTTTCGGAAACGTGGTTTTACAAGTTTCTCGAACGCGCGCTGCCGGCGTTGATCTTGTTCCAGTTTGGATTGCTGATCGCATCGAGCTGTTTTGTGTTTGTCGAGCCCGGCGAACAGGTGTTGCTCGAAAGGTTCGGGCATCCTGTGCCCGGTCGCGAGATACTGAACCCCGGTCCGCATTTGAAGTGGCCATGGCCGATTGACCGCGTGTACCGTTATCAGACAGATCGCATACAGACCTTCACTGTCGGACTTGTCCATGACGAGGCAGCCGAGAAAGAACGTACACTCCTGTGGACGAAATCCCACGCCAAAGAGGAATTCAACATGCTGGTTGCCAGCAAGGAAGGGAGTACAAACCTCACCGGAGGCGAACAGGCAGTGCCCGTCAATCTGTTGGCTGTCAACATCCCGGTCCAGTACAAGGTTAAAGACCTTCGCGCTTTCGCCTACGGGCATGCGAATGCCCCGGAGTTGCTTCAACGAATCGCCAATGCCGAAGTCACTCGCTACCTGGTGAGCGTTGACCTTGACGAGTTGATGACCACCGGCCGACCCAGAGCCGGACAAGAACTTCAACGGCGGATACAAGAAAAGGCGGATGCGATGGGCCTTGGTGTTGAAGTCCTTTTTGTCGGGTTACACGGTATTCATCCCCCGGTCAAGGCTGCCCCAGATTTTGAACGGGTCGTTGCGGCACTACTTGAAAAGGACGCCACAAACTTGATTGCCAGGGCTTATGCGGCCACCAACGTGCTCGTTGCTCGTGGGCTCGCAGCAAAGAAAACAAATGAAGCCGAGGCTTATCGATCCTCGTCTGTTGCCGCAGCCGAAGGCAGTGCAGGGCGATTCACAAATCAACTGGCCGCTTACAAGGCGTCGCCCGAGGTGTACACCCTGCGTTCACAGTTGGACACCCTTGGACGCGCCATGGCGTCGGCGCGCACCTATGTGTTGTCCGTTACGAATACCCATGGAGTTGCGATCCTGAACCTCGAGGAAAAGCTGCGAAAGGATTTGTTGGATGTGATGTTGCCCGCATCCGGGCAGAAATGAGTGAGTTTGTGTCTGTATGAAAATGAGAAAATACAATCCAGTCACGCTTGCGACCGGTTTGCTGGTCCTTGTCATTTTTCTGGCGATGCTCTTCTGTTTTCAGGTGCGCCAGACCGAAGTGGTGGTTGTTACCACGTTCGGGCGCTACACAAGAGCCATAGCAGAACCCGGATTGAAATTCCGTTGGCCGTGGCCGATCCAAAACCTCCACCGGTTCGACAACCGAATCCACAACTTCGAAAAGCATTACGAGCAGACAACCACGCGGGACAGCAAAACAATCCTCGTCGATGTGTTTCTGGGCTGGAAAATCAATGACCCGAAGATTTTCCTGGAACGATTTAATGGCGACATGAAACGAGCCGAAGAAGGACTCGAGGTGCTGCTGCGAGCAGCCAAAAACAGTGTCATTGGCCAGCATCCACTCAGCGACCTTATTTCGCCGAATCCACAAGACCTCAAGTTCTCCCAGATGGAGCAGGAGATGCTGAACAGCATCAAACCGGCGGCAAAGGAAAGTTACGGCGTGGAAGTCGTCGCGCTCGGCATAAAACAACTCGGATTGCCTCAGGGCGTAACCGAAAAGGTGTTCGAGAGAATGAAAGCTGAAAAAGACTTGCTCGTAAAACAGTACCAGGGCGAGGCAGCAGGCGAAGCAATACGCATCCGATCCGAAGCCGACCTCGAGAAAGAACGCATTCTCGCCGAGGCAGAGAAACAGGCACGGATCATTCGTGGCCAGGCCGATGCCGAAGCCGCGAAATACTTCAAGACTTTTGAACAGGACCCGGAGTTTGCCGTTTTTCTTCTGAAGCTCAATGCGCTCGAACAAGCCCTCAAAGACCGGGCAACGCTGATCCTTGACACCCGTACAACGCCGTTTGACGTGCTCAACAGCAAACAGGAGGTCGGCACCGGCAAGCGCCAGGGAGAACAACCATGAGCGATCCGCTGAATCTCGACAAATTGCCCAAACGGCCCAAACCTGCCGATGAGGAAGGTCTTGCGCCGACAACGTTCGAAGACGCCAGTGCGCAGGCGTTGTCGGAGGCGTTGCGCAGCAGTTTCCGAATCATTCGATTGATAATGATCGGGCTGGTGCTGTTGTTTTTGTGTTCCGGGGTGTTTGTTGTTCAGCCCAATGAACAGGTCATCTTGTTGCGACTGGGCAAACCGGTAGGTGTCGGTGAAGGCATGTTGTTCCAACCCGGTTGGCATTGGGCATGGCCCTATCCAATCGACGAAAAAGTCCGAATTCGAACCGGCCAAAGCCAGACTGTGACCTCATCAACAGGTTGGTATGCCGTCACGCCTGAAATGGACGCCACAAACGCAATGCCAACCGCATACGGTTTCTTGCGCCCCGAATCCGAGGGGTACACATTGACCGGCGACGGCGGCATCGTTCACGTCAAAGCCACCCTCAAATACAGAGTCAGCAAACCGCTGCGATATCATCTCGATTTTGCGGATGTGCCAGCGCTTCTCACCAATGTCCTCAACGAAGCCATTTTCCACGCCTCGGCAAGGTTTACCGCCGACGCTGCGGTGTACAAGGACCGGCCCGGGTTCCGTGACGCTGTAATGGAACGCGTAAATGAACTTGTCGAAAAACTGGATCTCGGAATAGTGATCGAAACCGGCGATGTCGAGGTCCTGCCGCCTGCGGATTTGTTCGACGCCTACGTCAAAGTCAACAACGCCGAGGAACAGCGCGGAACCGAGTTGAGCAAAGCCAGAAGTTACCGGGACGAAACAGTTCGCACCGCCATCGGCCAGGCCAAAGCCATCATCAACAGCGGACTGGTCAGCAGCAACTGGTTGATTTCCCAGGTCGTCGCAGACGAACGCGCGTTCCTTGATCAATTGCCATTGTACCGGGAAAACCGCGAATTGTACAAGCAACGGCTGCTTGCCGCTGCAATGGAGCGAGTGCTCACAAATGCAAGCGTCAAGTTCACCCTTCCCGAACAGTTCGACGAATTGCGTCTCCAGGTGACACGCGAACCTGAAAAGCTCGAATCGAAAACGTCAAGGTGAACAGAGATGACTAAGGAAGCCACAGACTAACACAAAAGATTTCCCATGCAGGTCACCTCACTTCTCAGTCGCCAATTTCGCACCGAAAAACACGAGCGCGATCACGAGGTCCATGGCGGGCATGACCACAATCACGAACACATTCCCGTCAAGCTCTCGCAAACGCTGATCGGGTTGGTGTTCATAATCAACTCCTACCTTGTTGACTGGGTGTTCCCCGGCGGGCGCATGGCGGCCAGCGCAAGTGCAATGATCGGTGCACTCATCTTGGGCGCACCAATAATCTGGACATCCATCAGGGATTTGCAGCGCGGCATCCTGAGCATAAACGAGCTGGTCAGCATAGCTGTCCTTGCGGCTTTCGCCGAGGGCGGGTTTGCTTCGACAGGCGAGGCCGCAGGTTACCAAACCGCCGGCATAGTGGCTTTCTTCATGTTGATGGGAGAAATTATCGAAACTCGCACTGCCGCAGGCGCGCGCGCCTCGATCGAATCTCTAATCAAACTCACCCCAACCAAGGCGAGACGCATCAGACCAGACGGCGGCGAGGAAGAGGTCGCCGCCAAAGACCTGCAAGTCGGCGATGTAATCCGCATTCGCCCCGGAGACAACGTCGCCGCAGACGGTGTGATTGTGAACGGCGAAGGCTCCTTCAACCAGGCCACAATAACAGGTGAATCATTGCCGGTTGACAAGAAACCGGGCGATCAGGTTTTCGCAGGCACACAGAACCTGACCGGGGTGCTCGAGGTGCGGGTGACACGCGCCGGCGAAGACACAACCCTCGGCAGAGTTCGCGATCTGATCCTTGCCGCTGAAAAAACGAAGTTCCCGCTCATGCGGATTGTTGACCAGTACATGGTCTATTACACACCTCTTGTGCTGGTCATTGGCGCCCTTGTCTGGGCATTCACCCACGACCTCAAACGCGTCATCTCTGTGCTGGTGGTTTCCTGCCCGTGCGCGTTCATCCTCGCCTCGCCTTCAGCCATGGTGGCAGCGCTCTCCGCCGCAGCGCGCCTCGGAATACTGATCAAGAACGTCGCCGACCTCGAATTGGCCGCCCGAATCAACGCGTTCATATTCGACAAAACCGGCACGCTGACCACCGGACGTCTTGCGGTCAGCCGCCTTGCCCCACAACCGAACATCAAGCCCGCTGAGTTGCTGCGAATAGCAGCATCGGCAGAGAAATACAGCAATCATCCAGCCGCAAAGGCGATGGCAGACCTCGCCGCCGAGGTCGGAGTGCCACTCACCGAACCCAAAAATTTCAAAGAAACCGCCGGCCGCGGCATCGTCGCAGACGTCAACGGATCGCGTGTCGTCATTGGGCGCGCCCAATGGTTGAAAGACAACGGACTGAGCGATGACGTGATGAAGTTTGTTGATCTCGACGAGGCAGAAGGCGTCAGCCTTGTGTTCGTCGCTCGCGACGGCCAGTTTATCGGCTGGATCGGCTTGCGCGACGAAACACGCCGTGAAGCCAGGGAATCGTTGCAAGGACTGCTGGACGCCGGTGTACGGCGCATTTCGATGGTGTCTGGCGACCGCCAGGCTGTTGCGGCGCGCGTCGCACGCGAGATCGGATGCGAAGAAGTCATGGCCGAGTGCCTCCCGCAAAACAAGGTCGATTTCGTCCGCCAAATGCGGTCAAAAGGATACCGCGTTGCGGTCGTCGGAGACGGTGTTAACGACGCCCCCGCCTTGGCAGCGGGCGACATGGGTATCGCAATGGGCGCCGCAGGCAGCGAAGTGGCGATCCACAGCGCAACGATAGCATTGATGAACAACGACCTGCGCCGGTTGCCATTCCTTGTGAAGCTGTCGCGCATGACGCGAAACGTTATAAACCAGAACTTCCTGTTCGGTGTGATCTTCATTATCGGCGGACTCACCCTTGCCTCGTTCGGCTACATCAGTCCCATCATCGCCGCCATCATGCACAACGTCGGCTCGCTGATCGTGGTCTTTAACAGCGCGCGATTGGTCAGACAGGGTGAAGAGCTTGAACCGTTCCGGGCGCAGTCTCCTGATTCAGAAGCGACCGGAACGCCAACTCGCACAGCCCCGAACCCACAGCCGGCGTGAGCTCAGCGCGGCACGAAACAGCGCTATTCCTACAACCAGCGCAATGGTTCCGCCTCGAGTGTTTGGTTGTGCCTGCGCCGCGCTGAGGGGTTATCGTGTTTCGCATGCTTTGCGTACTGCGTGGTTTGTGCACCTTCGTTCGAAGATGACAGTTCGATTAGAATCAAGGACGGTTTGTGCCGACGGACTGCAAAACGTTCGTGGTGGCGCGCAGTTCGCTGCTCTCCTCGGGAGAATTCCCTCCCGGGCGCAATGCAAAGTACACAATAACGGCGTTAAGCAGAATAAACCCCGTCACCACCGCCCACAACAAACGCTGCGCTTTGCGCGCCTCAAGACCTTCGTTCATTTCCAATACCATTGCGCAGAAAAGGTCCTGCGCCAACCAAAACCGGCGACCTTTGAACACTGTGACTTCAGCAGATTGAATCAGCACTGCCAATTCCTATTCATCCCGGACGACACAATGGCCCGAGCCGCCATTGGCAAGGGGGGCGCAACCACAGCCGCCTCGCTGTATCGGAACCGGGACAAACGTTTCGGGCTCGGTTTCGCAATGCAAGGACAAATTCCGTTGTTGCACAGCACGGGGCTTTGACGATACTCATTTTCTGTCCAATACATGACAGACTGGAGCATCAAGGCAAGATCGCACGAGTGCCAGAACTGCGGCAGGCCGTTCAAGAGCAAGGAACAAATGCACACCCTGCTTTTCGAGGAGCGGGATGCGTACAATCGCCTTGACGTGTGTGAGGCTTGTTGGACTGCCCAGTACTCGCAAGGCAGCACCCAGCGAAAAGGCTTTGTTTCGCATTGGCTCAGCGCTTACACTCCCCCACCTCCGCCTTCCGCCGAGCCGATCCAACGCGAAACTGCTGAAAGCCTTTTGCGCAAGCTTCTGGATTTGAATCAAGCAAGGTACATTGGTCCGTGTTTCATCCTGGCGGTGATGCTCGAGCGCCGTCGCGTTCTCAAGGCGCGGAGTCAGGCCGTTGAAAATGGGCGCCGTATCCTTGTTTACGAGCACGCCCAAAGCGGTGAGGTGTTTACAATCGTTGATCCCGGACTGAAACTTGACCAGCTCGACGAGGTGCAACAAGAGGTCGCAAGATTGTTGGAACACGGACCTTCGGAACAGAACAGTCAACTGGCTGGACAGGAAAATGCTCAGGCTCCGCTCGAACCCGGGGCCGACGCTTCCGGGATCGATGCGTCCAACCAGCCTGATCGTGCAAATTCCGAAGCCGTGCAGCAGGCCGCCAATGCCTGCGCGCAGAATCACACTGCTTCACCGGAATCCAATAACGAGGAAACTCAGAATGCCCGAAACGTCAATTCATGAACTGCTGGGGTATGCGTTTCGGGACCCCGAGCTGCTGCGCCTTGCTCTGACGCACCCAAGCGCATGTTCGGCAAACGCAGAACACTCTCAGCATAATCAGAGGCTCGAGTTCCTCGGCGACGCCGTTTTGCAGTTGGTCCTGACACAAGAACTCTACCAGAGGCATCCGGCTCTCGGCGAGGGTGGATTGACTCGGGCGCGAAGCAAACTGGCAAACCGCAGGTTTCTCGCTCACATGGCACGTGCGATCGGCCTCGGCAAATACCTTATCCTCGGGCGCGGCGAAGAATCCCTCGGAGGACGAGAACGACCTTCGATTCTGGCTGACGCGTTCGAGGCCGTGCTGGGCGCTGTTTACCTCGACGGCGGATGGGAAGCTGCCCGTGATTTCGTCCTTCGCCACATGGGTGCCGCAATTGAAGCCATTAACTCGATCACGGAACACGACAACCCAAAAGGCGAGCTACAGGAACTGCTCCAGCGCGAATCGCGCTTACCCCCCGAGTACAGGCTCGAGAATGTGACCGGGCCCGACCACGCCAAACAGTTCGAGTGCGCTGTTTATCACCACGGGACCGAACTGGGCCGCGGCGTGGGCTCGAGCAAAAAAGAGGCCGAATCCGAAGCTGCAAGGGTTGCTCTGGCGCGACTACGCGCCCTACCTGACGCACAGTCTGATTAAATGCAAGACCGTTCGGCTGCAGCCCCGGAGCGACTTGTTACCGCGCAATTCTGTAGAATTGCATCGGCCCAGAGACAGGGATGACGGCTTCGAACCGGTCGTTCCCGAGCGGCTTGATCATGACGTTTGACACAGCGGCGTACGGGCCACCCACAGTGGTGGAACCAAGCACGGTCAGTTGACCGGCTTCGCTTCCGGCTGCGGTGAATGTGATCACGGCTTGTCCGGCATCGACTGCGATTCCGGTGATCACCGGCGGTTTTGGTGTGACACTATCGAGTCGGACGACGCGGAGGTTATCGAAGTACACCGCGCCGACGTTGCCGATAGAATCGAACTGGTCATTGTACCCGAGCATTATCGTCCCGACCTTGTACGGGGTCGAGTTTGTGACTTCGAGGACAACGGATCGATTGATGAGGAGCGTAATGGTGTCATCGACGCATCTTACCTCGACGTCGGACCAGTTTGGTGCCGTGGCGGCCGGGACACAGGCTGGCGACCCGCCAATTCCACTGTCGCCGGCGTTGAAAGGCGGCGACTTGAAAACACCCGCGAGGTCAAGTGGCGAACGATTGGCCAGCACCATTGGCGGATTTGAAGGGCCGTTGCCGGTGTAACAAACGTGGCCGAGGCCGTTCACCTGGCTTGCGTCGGCGACAATTGCGAACCAAATGCCATCGGCGTCATAAGCCGGGTTTTGGACGTTGCCCGAGGTTTGGCGCACCCAATTGGTTTTCGCCCCGGAATGGTTGACGCCAAAGAGGGCGTGTTCGGTTGTGCCGGCGACCGTGTTTACCATGATGAACATGTTGAATCTGACCGCGTAATTTCCGGAGAGAGAAAGGTTCTTGGGATACAGATTGACACCCGCAGCGCCGTAAGAAGTGGGATCGTACTTGTTTACTGTGAGCTTGAGACCGAGCGTTGAACCATTCGGCGCCGGTGGAACAAGATCGAGATTGTAGTAGTCATAGGCGAAAAGCACGTCTTTATCGTCCACGTTGTTGTTTGCGCCGAAGAGTATGTTCCAATTGGCAGAGGTGTCGGTGTCGAAATTGTCGGCGAACAGGATTTTGTCTGTTTCTGAAGGCAACTCGTCATCGAGAATTGTGGCGGTTGCCGAGTCGGGGGACCCGACCGTATAACCGGTGCCAGTTGCGACTGTGGCGACCAAGGTGCGGTCTCCGTCAAGCCTGTTGTTGTCCACGGTGTACACTTCGAAATCCTGTGTGGTTGCGCCTGCAGGAATGGCGACCATGTCCGGGCCGGTGAAATCTGCCGCCTGGGCGGTGCCGCTGTAAGCGATGTTGACATAGACATCGACGGTTGTGTCACCGAGGCGTGTCAGTCTGAAGGCGACGTAGTCGCCGGCGGTGCGCTCGTAAGCTGTTGGGAACTTCGTGGCAATCGAGATCGCGGGTTGGTCATTATCGAGGATTGTGACCATCGCACTGCCGGGTGTGCCAGCGGTGTATTTTTGGCCGCTCTCTACTCTGACAGTAACGGTCTCGGGTGCTTCGGCGAGGTCGTCGTCAATTGCCGTCACCTGGGCTGTGGCGGTTTCTGCACCTGCCGGGAACGTGACTGTCCCGGATAGAGTTTGGTAATCGGTCCCATTGATTGCAGTTCCCTCGACGACGTATTTGACCGTGAGTTCGCCTGTGAGATCGCCCTGCCTGGTGAAGACGAACTCGCCCGGAGTTGCGCTCCCTTCGCTTGTCGTGTTTGCAGATGCGACAACTGTGACAACCGATGGTGGAGTTGAGACGCCGAATGTTCCGTCAGAGCCGGTCGTGGCGATTGTGAAACCGCCGGGGGAAAAGACGCGGTAAAGTGCATAGCCGGAGCTGATGACGTGTATGTTGCCGGCGGCGTCGAAGGCTATGTAACGACCGGCGGCAGTTGTGCCGAACGGGGCGAACACGACATACTTTGTCAGGTCCGGAATCCCGTCTTTCATTTCGACGACTGTGACGTGGTTGTCGTAGTAGGAGATTGTGGCGAGGTATCGACCGTCGGGAGAGACGGCTGCGGACACTGTTCCGGCGAGAATGTCTGCGGCGGTGGGACCTTTCAGCTCGCGGGTGGCGGTAACAGAATCCCACAACAGGTTGCCTGATTCATCGATGACATAGACGCCAGGTTCATTGCCTGCCTGCCTCCGGTTGGCAAGGTAGAGCTTGCCGTCTGGTCCGCGGTCGAGGTCCATGAACTGACCTCCATAAGCGCCCATAGCCGGATTCTTGAAGAAAGGTTCAGCAGGCGGTTCACCGGCGTACGGGAGCGGTCCGGTGCCGATCTCGTAGCGCCAAACACTATCAAGCATGATTTTTGTGGCGTCTTCGCGGTCGCTTTGGAGGTCCTCATCGACGGTGTAAACGACGAGATTTCCTTTGGCGAGGCTGCCGACAACAACAACGGAGTCGATGCTGCCGTGATTATTGGCTGAGCCGACCGGATTCACGCCTATTGTGCCTGTGAGCACGTTTGTTACGAGTGGAGGGAACACGAGTTGGCCGCTGTCGGCTGAAAGATTTGGGTCGGCCAGATAAAGATTGCCTGCGCCGTCGGACCAATCGGTGATATAGACGGTGTCGTCCTCGCCGAGTTTGACGCGGTATGGGCTGGATGCGCCGCCTGTTGTGAAATTTAGGCCTGCGGTCAGAGGGCTGTCACCCTGGCCAAGAGCGTCCGTCTGATCGGAATTGAGAACGTATATGCCGTCGCCGACCGATCGCCCGCCGGCTGTGCCGGCTGCGGAGTTTGCGATGTACACGCGCCCGAAGTACGGGCTGGCGGGCCGTGTGTTGACAGCAAGACCGCGCGGACTGTTGAACTTGACAGTGTTATCGTTGTCGTTGCTTGTTTGTGTCCAGCCGCCCGGAGCGGAACGGCTGACGACCACTTTGAACGGTTGGGTGAGATCGGCGATGTTGGTTGTGAACAACCCTTTTGGGAGAGATCCAAGATCGTTCGTTCTCGCCCCGTTGTCCCATACAATCATTACGTCATCCGCCGGCTCGTTTAGCCGGAACGAAACCGTGCCGTCCGCGTATTTAAGGTCGGTGGCGTATGGAACGGCAAGTGCGCACACAGACAGCAGAGAACTGGCGACAATGGCCGTGAACGGGCCGAAAGCTGAAAATCGAGCGTTGTATTTGCTTGTCATATCAATTGCATGTCGGAGTGACATCTCCGAACGAAACAATTGTAGGTCGCAGAGCTTGAGCCAGTCAAACATGTTTGCAATTCCATCTTGGAACATCTTCGCAGCCACCGCGAATTCTCTCATCGAACGAGGAGACTTCTGACCAAACAACCTGTTCGCCCTGGGCGACAGGGTCGCCACGGGTCTCGTGCAATTCCATCCACCCTCTCGCGGGCGGCGAGCCGTCGAAGCCGGTCAATTTGCGGCAGCCACACAGCAGCCTCCGATTCGCCCCGAACGGGAAGCGTCTGGTCGCTGCCGCTTTCCCGGTCACCGCCTTATCAGACCAAGACCACGAGACTTCATTCCGCTGACATTTCCGGGTTAAGTCCGAACCAAGTGCCGCCTCCAGCCTCGACCGTCCGACCGGTTCTTGGATAGGTCCGGACGGCCAAAAGTCCGGTCGCCCGGGACAAATATCGTGTCTGTCCCTCTATTTGCACCGCCGACCGGCAAGACTCCGTGTCTGTCCCCATATTCCGACAACCCTGCGCCCTTTCGGTCACCCCATTGAATGTTGAGAGTTGAACGTTGGACGTTCGACGTTCCTGATCGGTATATCGGACACCGTGTTTGTCCCCATATCTGGGCGCCGCAACCAGCCCCCACCACGGGACCGGCGCGTGGTCGGGTCCGGCTGATTAAAGGTCCGGCCGCCCGGGCCAAGCATCGTGTCTGTCCCTCTATTTGCACCGCCGACCGGCAAAACTCCGTGTCTGTCCCCATATTCCGACAACCCTGCGCCCTTTCGGTCACCCCATTGAATGTTGAGAGTTGAACGTTGGACGTTCGACGTTCCTGATCGGCATACCGGACACCGTGTCTGTCCCCATATCTGGGTGCCGGATCCGGCTTCGACTGTCCGACCGGCTCTTGGACAGGTCCGGCGGGCCAAAAGTCCGGTCGCCCGGGACAAGTATCGTGTCTGTCCCTCTATTTGCACAGCCGACCGGCAAAACTCCGTGTCTGTCCCCATATTCCGACAACCCTGCGCCCTTTGGGTCACCCCATTGAAAGTTGAGAGTTGAACGTTGGACGTTCGACGTTCCTGATCGGTATATCGGACACCGTGTCTGTCCCCATATCTGGGCGTCACAGCCAGCCTCGAACGCCAGACCGGCGCTTGGTCAGGTCCGGCGTGTCAAGAGTCCGGCGGCCCGGGCCAAATACCGTGTCTGCCCCTCTATTTGCACCGCCGGTCCCCAGAAACCGTTTCTGTCCCCATATCCGGCCCACCATACACCCCCACCCACCATGTGCCCTTTCGGTCACCCCATTGAAAGTTGAGAGTTGAACGTTGGACGTTCGACGTTCCTGATCGGCATACCGGACACCGTGTCTGTCCCCATATCTGGGTGCCGGATCCGGCTTCGACTGTCCGACCGGCTCTTGGACAGGTCCGGCGGGCCAAAAGTCCGGTCGCCCGGGCCAAGTATCGTGTCTGTCCCTCTATTTGCACCGCCGACCGGCAGAACACCGTGTCTGTCCCCATATCCCGGTCACCATGCGCCCTTTCGGTCACCCCGTCGAAAGTTGAGGGTTGAACGTTTCACGTTGAACGTTCCTGATCGGCATACCGGACACCGTGTCTGTCCCCATATCTGGGTGCCGCAGCCAGCCTCGACCGCCTGACCGGCGCTTGGACGGGTCCAGCGGGTCAAAATTCCGGTCGCCCAGATTCCGTGTCTGTCCCCATATTTAGGCGTCCTCTACTCGGCTTTTCACCATGCGTTCGTATTGCAGGCCACGGTAGTAACCCGAAGTTCATCAAAGCGTGATTGATGCTTGTCGTGGCGAAGACGAGATTTACCATTCCATCATGATATGCGCGTGGTCCCGTGTGGAAGCTCGGAGATGGTTTTTGCATCTGGCAGTGCTCAGTGGATTGCTTGGGGCGGATCAAGCCCTTGCTGACTGGCCGATGTTGCGGGGCGACGCTTGTCACGATGGGTACGCAGAGGTCGAGATCCGGTCCGCTTATCATCCTACATGGGCAGTTGAATTCGAGAATGAGCGTTTGGGAACCGCCATGGAACCAATCGTCGCCGGAGGCCGTGTATATGTTGCCACGCATGGCGGCAGCGTTTATGCCCTTGATGTCTTGACAGGCGACGCGCTGTGGCGGTTCGACAGCGGCGTGCCATTTCTTCAGTCGCCAGCGGTGACCGGCAACGTTGTTGTTGCGGCCGACACGGCGGGGAGATTGTTCGGCCTTGACGCGTCGAGTGGCGAAGCGCGTTGGGTGTATGTCACAGACGTCGGGGGATGCGCGGCTGCGCCGGTCGTTCATGGGGGCGTTGCGTTTATCGGCACACGACAAGGCGATATGGTGGCGGTAAACACAGTTGACGGCCATGAGAATTGGCGGCGGGGAATCGGGTCACCGATTCGCCAAACGGCAGCAGTTGCTGAAGGGTTGGTGTTTGTAACAACCGAAGCGCTGCATTTGGTGGCAATGCGGGCTTCAACCGGTGAGATTGTGTGGGAATCGAAACGGCTCTCAGGGCAGAGCGCACGCGATTATTATCCGGTCGTGGTCAAACACGGGGATCGAGCCCTTGTCATCGTGCGGACGAACCCCGTGCACAATTTCGCCGACCGCATAAACCGTGATCGGAGGTTTCTTGCGGCAAAGGCTAACGTTGATGACAGCGATTGGCAGAAACTGGACGCGTGGCGCAAGAGCGAGGCAGCTCGTGGGACTCCTGAATTGTTGGAACTCGAGCAGGCTGCCGTGGCGGAATATGTCGCAACCAATCGGCATGCGCAGACGTTTTTCGTGTTTGACGCTCGATCCGGTCGTGAGCTTGATCCGGCGCCGATTCTATGGGCTGCGGGCTGTCAGGGTGTGGGTGTGCCACCGGCCATGCCGATCGATGGCCGGTTGCTGGTCTTGTTCCGTAGCGCTTACGGCAACTGGAACCTTGGGGTGGCGCCGATGGTGGCGCTCGGGGTGTATGATCTCGAGTCGAACCGTGTGAAACTGCTTTTCCATCGGCATGGGTTTCAGCCGCCATGGAACACGTTCTGGGGCACCGCAGACGAGAGCCAGCATTTTCTTGTCGCAAGCAATACGGTCTTGATTGTGCACCAGGGAACACTCAGCGCTTTCGATCTTGTGCAGAGCAACCTTGTCACGATTCACGGTGAGCGCGACACATACGGCGGCTTACGGAATCCGCCATGGGCGCGCAACGAATGGCACGGTCCGGGTCGCGGTGGTGTTGCTCTGGCTGGCGACCGCATTTACTGGCAGACGGGCAGCCGGGTGCTCTGTTTGGCACCGGGAAAGAGCGGCCCCGTGCCGCCGGTCCGCGTGATTCGAGGCGGCGACGTGAAAACGGTTCGCGGACCAACTCCGGCGGCGCCAACGGCGTCGATGCTGCGCGCCGAGCTCGGTCGAAATGTTGGAGAATTTCTCTCAGCGCGTTGGGCGCCGCTGATGGTCGAGCCCGGCCTTGCCGGGAGGCAGTTCTTCTTTGATGACACTGCCGCAGTTCTCGAGGCGTTGAGTCGGGCGTATCCGCATTTGGAGACAAATCAACAGTCAGCCGTTTTGGCTTTGCTCGCCGATGAGTTTGAGCGATGTCCACCTTACACCATGGCAGGGCGACTTGCTTTGAACGAGGGTCAAAGGCGCGAATGGTCGCCACCGCCCACCGAGTCATTGTTGCGCGTTGGCGCTGATCAACCGCCGCATCGGTTCGCCGGCGTGTATGCGGCGTGGTTGTACGGACAACGTTGCGGCCAAACCGGGCGAGTACTCGAACGTTGGCCGGAGATCCGAGGGGCTTATCGTGAGTTTGTGGCCACGGGCTGGAAGTTGGACACCGCCAAGGGCGACCTGTATGCAAATCGCTACCTCCGGGCTTTGCTTGCAATTCAGGATTTGGCGCAAAAGGCCGGTGACGATGAAACGTTTGCAGACGCCAAAAGCCGGTTCGAGACGAACTGCGAGGCGCTTGCAGGTTGGTGGAGACAGGTCGGTGCCGAGGCCGGCCTCGGCACCTTCAACGGAGTTGCAGAACTTGACAGGTTCATTGGACGTGGGAACGGCCTGTTCTTGTGCGTTGCTCCGCACCGCCACAAGGTTTGGTTGCTCGACGGCCTCTCCCCTGAACTGGCAGGTTGCATACGCGACCGAGCGAACAAAGCTGTTCTGCCGGTATGGCAGATGTTCGAGCGTTTACACGCCACGTGGTGGTTGGTTGGAGAGGAACGACAGGTGCATTTTGGAGAGAACTACATTGACCCGCCCGACCTCGCGGCTGGTGCATTCACGGCCCGGGCATGGCTGATGCGAACCTCAGCCGATGAGCTGGGACGTCAGGTTGACCTGCCGTTTTGCCGTGCTGATCTGTTTCATATTCTGAAACTGAGTGTGGCTTTGGATGCGGCAAAGTGAGCTGGTTTGTCGGCTTGCCGTTCGGGTAGTTCGGACAGCTTTCGTAGGGGAGATCGAAGGAGACGGAGAAGCTGTATCGGCAAGGTTTGTGTCAGCAGGTTTGCCCGAGCGCGAAGGTGTCTCAGACGACTTGATTTCGGCGAAGATTCTGGTCCTTGCCCAACTGGTGTTAAGGAGCAGATGTGGGATCTGACCGGCAATGATCATCACCATGGTCAGCGTTGCGATGATTGCGCGGCGGCGACGTGGATTGGCGATGAGCGTGCTGAGCCAGCCCCGAAAGCTGTATGTCCATGTCGTGACCATAAACACAAAAGCAAGCACCAACGGCAAAAGAAGGAGCAAACGGAAACCGCGCGCGAGTGCAAGGCCGATTGTTAGACCCGTGAGCGCGGGCACCGTCAAAATAATGCCGGGGGTAAACAGCGAAACAGCATAGTTCACCACAAGGACCTTCCAAAGCGAGATGGACAGGTGGAGCAGTTTGGTGAGATCGATGCTTTCGCTCCGCTGCAATTCAACCAATAGGCTCGTCAACCAGAGCACAATATAAAAGAAAACCGCCATGTCCAAGACACCCAACAAGACCATGGGTTGCGACTTGGCAAGCGCAAAACGCCCGAGGAGAAACCCGCCAATGCTTCCGCCCAGCGCAGCGAGACAACCAACAGCGAATATCGCCCATGTGACAATCGCATTGACGGTCCCGAGTCGTCTGATGCGGTTACATGTGAGCTGCCACCTGAGCCAAAGAATGGTTCGTAACTGTGAACGATTCATTCCAACCAGCTCAGTTTCTGCGGTGTCACCCGGTCCGCACCCACAACTTTGAGGAATCGTTCTTCGAGCGAACCGTTTTGCCGGATGCAGTCCATTGAATCCTGTTCCACAAGTTTCCCCTTCACAATGATACCCACATGCGGCCAAAGACGTTCGACGATCTCAAGGACGTGCGATGTGAGTAAGATCGTGGCGCCTCTGTCCACACATTGTTTGAGCGTATCACGCAGAACTCGCGAACTGACGGCATCCACTCCTTCGAACGGTTCATCGAGAAACAGGAGGCTAGGGTTGTGGATGAGGGCGGCAGCGAGAGTCAGTTTCTTTCGCATGCCATGCGAATGCTCGATGACAAGCTTCTTTTCATCGGCCTCGAATCCCATCATGGCCAGAAGCTCATTGGTCCGGTCGAGAACCGTTGGCAAGGCAAGGCCATACATTTGTCCGATGAATGTCAGATATTCGCGGGCGGTCAGATTGTCGAACAGCGCAAGGTTTTCGGGCACGACACCGATTCGCCGCTTGACCGCGCGCGCAGTGGCCGGGTTCCGCATTATCCTCACCCGAACGCTTCGATGTAGCACCGGGCGATCACGTTAACGTCGTACTTTTCGCGCACTGCGCGGTGGCCATTAGCAGCCAGTTTCCTGCGCAAATCAGCGTCCTCCAATAGCTGCTGGATTGCCTTGGCAAGTGAAGGCGTGTCGTCCGACTCGCATATCACGCCGCCCCCTGTATCCTCGATAATTTCAGGAAAGGCGTTTGTCGGCGGTTGGACAACCGGCACACCTGCAGCCATCGCTTCAAGAAGATACATGCCGAACGCTTCGCGGTAACGCACCGGCACGGAAAAAACCGTCATGGATTGCAGCAAACGAATCTTCGTGTTCCGATCCACGTTCGGTCGAAACTCAACGTCGCCCAGCAGACCGAATGCGCCGAGTTGTTTCTGCAAGCGTCTGACGAACGAAGCATCTGCCGGGCTGTAACTCCCGCCAATGACAAGTTTCAGATTTGGTTGAAGCCCGGATTGCCGCAGAGCGATGTAGGCCTCGACGAGCTTGTCCAGACCTTTCTCAGGTGACATCCGCGCGAAGAAACCCAAAACGGGTGGTTGTACCCCGGCATAAGATCTGACTACCGCTGGGTCGGCAGGATAATCCGAGAGGTCTATGCCGGGCCCAATAACACGCAAACTGTCCTCGGGCATCTTCATTCGCCCGAGCATTTCCGACGCGTAAAACCTGCTCGGCGCCACAAACATGTCCACCTCACGCCCGCGCTCAATCAAAGTCTCCCATATCCGGCCTCGCCAAGGTTCGGGCATGGCGTCGATGTATGTGTCCTCCCCTCCGAGGTAACAAACGATCTTCGCGCCAAGGTCGCGCTTTAGCCGGCGCACCATCCCAAGCAACAATGCATTAGAAAGACAAACAACATCTGGGCGCGCACCGGCGCGCAACCAGCCAATCATTTCGTCGAGATCACGAGCTTGATTTCCCTCCTCGCCTCTCAGCATCGAGAGCGTGAGATCACCCACTTTTTCAGGTCGCGTCCGAACTGCGAATCTACCCGCCAAACCAAGTAACGCCGGACTTGAAAGCCAATGACGCATTTTGCCCGAGGCCTTGCGAAACCAGGGAAGTTTTTGATCAAGATAAACGTTCAAACCACTAAAGAATATCGGACTGCCCTTGCTCGCATCGGGCTCGTCCAAAGTAAGCGGCAGGTACACCGGCACCATCATGACATCGTGCCCGAGGCGTCTCCACGCCGAAACCAATGCGTTGTCCCTCAGGCAATTGCCGCAGTACATCCGGCCTGCGCCGGGCGTGATTTGAACTATGCGCATCGCTGCCAACTGAATGATTATACTGAGAAATCGATGATATTTGCGAAGATTTTCACGCTGCGAGTTTGCTCGAGTTGTCACCAGAGTGCGGCCTTTGGACCATAATATTGGATAATCTGCGCGTAAATCGCAGATCAGCAGATCCGTCGTGACTCTTGCCTTCGCACTGCTCGGCCACTGATGTCACCGGGCAACGCCCAAGGGGCACAAATAAGTTCAATCCGGTGAGAGTTCAGGTTAGGGTCGAACCACCAGGCGGTAATACCGCCCATCCTTGCCAGCTCCGGCTGCTTGGGATTCGGCGTAGAACATTGCCGTGGATTCAGCCCGGCGCGGTTCTTCAAAACCTGTCACCGGCTTGAACTCGAGCGCAGGGTCCGATGCGCACTCAAGCGTGTATCTACGCCCCTGCACAGTCTGCCACCGGATAAGCACCGTCCCGGACACATCAAATTCCACTTGCAGCCTGAGAACCGACGTCGCATCTGCCGGGTCTGTTCCAGCAAGAATCTCGTCCGCGTTCGTCATCCCGTCCCCATCTTCGTCCAGGTCAGGACCAAGGTCCACCTCAATTCCTTCCAACTCGATCACGTTCATCCCGGAACCGACAATCGAGTAGCCAAGGTAACTCCGGTCGAAATAACAACTTGGCCGCTCAAACGATGTGTCAAAATCGGGCCCGCCGACAACAGCGCCAAGTTTGATGATGCCGACGCCGTTGGTCATTCCCAGAGCTGCGAATGGAATCGCGATCTCGATAAACCCGGCATTCTGTTCCTTGTCCCATGCCTGATCCTGTTGCGAGGAGCCAATGATTTGTGGCGATCGGTTGTATTGTTGGATTCGGACGTTATCGACGCTGCTGAAACCAGCGTCGAGACGAAACACGCCTTGACCCGTGTCAAGGCCGATCCCCGGCCGTTTGAAAGATCTGCGCTGCCCATCGGCATACTCATCGCCCAGTAAACACGCAACCGATGGCCGAAACCCCTTGAACGACAGGTTCTCAGCAAAATCGAGTCCGTCAACGCCCTCGCCATCAGGATCAATCAAGCCGTTGCCGAGCCCGGCCAAAGACTCGACTCCCTTTTGCCCGGGGACTTCGATAAACAGGTACAGTACGTTCGAAGAGTAAAGCATCACTTGCTCGAAACCGAGGTAAAGGTTGAAATGGTCCCGGTTCACCCACAGCCGCCCCATGTTCGAGAAATCGCCCGGCAAAGTCGGGATCGGGTTCCCCACGAAATCAAACACCTGTCCCCGAATGTTGCCGTCACCGTCATTTGCCGGTTGCAGTTCGATACACGGTTTGCCCCACGCAGCGGAAAAAACCGTTCGCGGAATCGGCGTGCGCCTTATATACATCGTGTCAAAGACTGTTCCATCCTCCGCAAGCGCCTCCATTCGCAATTCGTCTGCATCACCACTCACTTTGACACATTCGTATCGGGCCCAGAATTGCGCCGTGGCCGGATCACACTCGCTAAGCCAGTACAACGGCCCGCCTCCGCCGCCCGTCACGACAGAGTAGATCCCCCCAATTGGATTGAATTTTGTGTACACGTGGTCGTGCCCGGCGAGGATCATCTGCACGCCGTATTGGCGTGCCAGCGGAAACAACAGATTGCCAAGGTCAACGCAATCCGGAATGCCGTTGTAGTTGTAATCGTCCTTTCTGTGTCCATTGGACGAAACCACCGGATGATGAACAAAAATGAATTTCCACGGCTTTTTCGAGGCCGCCAAATCCCGCTCAAGCCACTGCAATTGCGGTGAGCCGTTCGTCAGACCATACGTGCTGCCCATCAAAATAACATACAAACCGACAAAATGCGCGTCCCCATGATCGAACGAATAGTAATACTCGGGCCCTGTTCCTGCCAAAGCGTGAACCGCCGGGGAAACATCGTTGGTGGGCATGTAAAAAGCTTCAAAGAAAGCGGGCGGAGAGGCGCCCATCGTCACCATCGTGTCGTGGTTCCCAGCCACAACATAGTACGGCGTACTCCGCATGTGCGGTCCATATACACTGAAAAACCTCAAATCCTCCCGCCCCGCGGTGTACGAAGGATACACAAGATCACCCACCGCCAACACAATGTCCGGGCCCGACCCGCGCACAACTTCCGCGATCGTGTACTGCGGCACAGACCCCAATCCCATGTCCGCCATGACAGTGAAGCTGAACGGGCCGGACTCTCGCAAGGTCCTAAAAGCAAACACAGGTGATACGGCTCTCTTGTCCCCTGAAGAGCTCGTTACCCGATAATAGTAGAGCGTATCCGGCTCCAGATTCGTCAAAGCAACCGCATGAACCTTTGTCAACTCACAGTTCTCCGCCACATTCCCCATGCTGGCTGTAGGGCCGTATTCAACCACACTGTCTGTGGACGCCAAAGTCTTCCAGACAACTGTCGTCCCCCTTGTGGAACTGTTCTGGATCACCGGCCCACGAGTGAAGTTCGCCAGCAGTTCGGCAACCATAGCCGTCCCATATGACGATGAACCCGGAGCATGGTGCCACTGGATTGCAAGGACGTTCGTCCCTCGGCACAAGTGGTGCGCGCATTCTGAAACGTCTATTTCCTCGGGTACACCTCTGCTATGGGCCTCAGCCGGTGCGTCCCATGCAACAGGTGTTCCCTCTCCGCCAGACAAACCCCGCCGAACAATCTCCTCGCCGTTAAGCCACGCCACAAAACCGCCACTGTAATCGATTCTGAGAATCAGCCATTTAATGGCATCGACATCCTCAATCGCAAACTCGCGCCTGAACAAATGGCAGCGCCCAGAGTCGAACCACGACAACGTTGTCGCCTCGTAGGAATATGGATTGAAAGCAAATCCTGATCGCCCCCGCGCCCATGATCGATCGTCAAAGCCGGGCTTGCGCCAATCCTGAGAACCAGAAGACATCCATGGCCCGCCAAGTGTGTGACGCCACTCGTCTCCAACACGAACAAGGAACAAATCGTCTGCAAACGCCAAGACCGTGCCAAAGACGACCACCGTCATCCAACGAAACGTCATGCCAGAACCATACCGACGCTCATTAGGGTGTCAAAACTTTGCTCAAACAGGTTCGAGTAGCACAGCAGCCCGTCATCCAAACCCAGAAATACTTCAGCGCGACCCAGCCGCAACCGAACGATCGCCAATCTGCGATTGCCGCGCAGATTCTCGAAGACATTACTACAAACGCGTGCGCCAGCAGTCTCTGCTGGCGCACCCTCTCGGACAAGGCGGGGAGGCTCGTCGCCGATGTCCTCGAGAAAACCACCCGCCGAAACCAGGAGACGGCGGATTGCCCCGCGCTTGCGAACCGCCCGCAATGATTTTGAAAACTCAAGCGCCAAAATGTTCAAACAGCCATAAGTTGACGCAAACCGGCTGCCCGGTTAACTTCGCAGCCACATATCATGCTCGACCACATCGAGAAGTTGCTTCTCCTGCAAGAGCGGGACCGAGAAATTGCACAGCTCGAAGCCGAGCTGGCTGACATTGACCCGCATCGCCGATTTGCTTTGCAGACGCTCGAAGCCGCCAAGAATGACCTGGAATCCCTTAAATCCCGGGTAAAAAAGCTCGAGACCGAACGCAATAAGCTCGAACTCGAAGTAAAAGAGAAAAAGCAGTTGATCGAAAAATACGCTCTTCAGCAATTCCAAACCAAAAAGAATCCCGAATACCAGGCGCTCGCTCATGAAATCGAGAATTGCAAAAGGGAAATAAGTACCATCGAGGACCGGGAACTCGAGGTTCTCGAGCAAATAGATGCCACACAAAAGCAGGCTGCCGCCGCCGCCGAAACGCTGAAGCAAATCAGCCAACGCATCGAGCAACAGTTGGCAACCTTCGCCCAGCGTGAAACAAGCTTGAAACAACGCCTGGCCGAATTGGCCAAAGGCCGCGCCGAACTGGCCGCGTCAGTCGATGCGGATCTGTTGCCAAGATACGAACGGCTGAAGAAATCAAAAGGACAACGCGCAATCGTCGGCATCGAACACAGCGTCTGTGGCGGATGCCATGTCAGGCTCCCAGCACAGATAGTGGTCGGATGCAAAGCCAGCCAGGAAATCATGATATGCCCGAATTGCGGCAGAATCCTGTATTACACGCATGACATGAATACTGCCGCTGCCGAGTGATTGCCGAGCCTCCGCTTTTGCATTGATCGGGCCGCGTCCAAGGGGCAGCATGGGCATCAGATCGCAGAGTAAACGGCTGGCTTGATTATGAAAACCTCGGCAGCTCCTTGCGCACAATTGCGTCAGGCACACCGGAAAAACTTCGGAGCTTTCACTCTTATCGAGCTCCTGGTTGTCATCGCAATCATAGCAATTCTCGCAGGAATGCTCCTGCCTGCTTTGAGCAAGGCGAAGCAAAAAGCTCAGGGCGCAGGTTGCATAAGCAACGGTAAACAGCTCCAGCTCGCATGGGCGCTCTACGCCGGAGATTACCAGGAATGGATTGTGCCGAGCCGGTGGTGGGTCGCAGGCGCCCTCGATTACAGTTCGGACCCCGACAACACAAACTGGGCGATACTGATGGACCCGAAACAATCTTTTCTCGCACCTTACACTGCAACGCCGGCCTTGTACAAATGCCCGGCCGACCAATCCACCGTCAGAATCGGCGGAAAGGTGTACTCCCGCGTCCGCAGTTATTCAATGAACAGTTGGATGGAAGGCGACGAAAGATTCGCAATGGTCAAAGACTCCAACGAAAGCAACCGCGGCGACGGCAAACTGTATTACACTTTCCATAAAACCAGCGATATCCGCACCCCGTCCCCAAGCATGGCATGGGTGACGGTCGATGAACACCCGGATGGAATCAACGACGGTTGGCTGGCTACTCGAATGTACACCGACGGTCGTGCGTACTGGCGCGATCTGCCAGCCAGTTACCATAACCGCGCCTGCGGTTTCTCCTTCGCTGACGGCCACGCCGAAGTCAAGAAATGGCAGGAACCCTCGACAGTCGTCCCAATAAAACGCGTTTACAACGCGTTCAATTACTTCGTCAAAGAACTGCGCGATTACGTCTGGGTAACCGACAGAACAACCGCTGTCGTCGGCCGATAGCCCGGAAATCTCGCCTCAGCGCGGCCCAGCCGCAACCGAATGATCGCTGCTGGTTAAATGCTTTTGTTCCAAGCTTGGCGCTCCGTCGCGCCGCGCTGAACGGAGTGGCTCCGTCGCCCGCAGGAGTGCAGATGCGAGTGGGATCAGAGGACGAACAGTTCCAAGGCAAAAGTCTCGAACCACTCGCTACTCTGCGATTTCCGCTCAGATTATCAAATATTATACTCCAAAGGCCGCACTGTCGTGGCCGCACTGCTCCCGGCCGGAAAAGCAGATACTGACAAATTGAGCAAACTCGCAGTCTGAGAATCTTCACAAATGTGATCGATTACTCAACATAACTATTTGGTTAGCCGGTAATATTTCCTGGTCAACCGACCGTGTTTGCTTTGCCCAATCGCTCGATCTCACCACTCAAACGTCTCTGAACAACGTCCTGTCTCTGAGGATCGATTATTTTTTCGCCGCCACGTTCTGCCACATAGAAGGTGTCGAACGCTGCGCCTTTTTCCGTACAAATCTTGGCGAGCGAAATGCTGATCCCCAGTTCCGACAAGGCCAAAGAGATCGCGTGGAGCAGTCCAACGCGGTCTTCCGTCTCGATGTCAAGAACCGTCAGTGAGTCGGATGTCGTGTTGTCGAACCGGATCACTGTCGGGATGTGTTCACCTTCATGCGGACGATAAGCCGGCCATCTGGCCATTCGCTGGCGAATGCAATCGGCGAGGTCGATTCTGCCCGCAAGGGCATCGCGCAGAATCTGTTCAAAAAGCTGTTTTGCATCTGGGGTCGCAAGGCCGCCGCTGACAGCATCAGCCACATAGAAAGCATCAAGTGCGATGTTGTCGTCCCGCGTGAAAATCTCCGCACTCAATATGTTCAGGCCCGCGGCTGTCAGTGCCCCGGTCAGCTTGTTGAACAGCCCGGGCCGGTCCCAAGTTGCAACCCGCACCAAGGTGTAACCTCGGTCCGGCTCGTCGCGCCATGAAGCCACCGGTTCCATCGGGTTTTCCTCTGGATTCATCTGGCGCTGTAGAAACCGATGGATCAGTTCCATGTCCTGAATTATCTCCTCGGGAGCGGAAAGGACAAAGTACCGTTGCGGCATCGACGCAAAGTGAGCTTCGAGTTCGTCGCGTGCGATCTCCTTCGGCAGGATTGCCCTGACAGAGTTCAACAACCTTGCCCGGCTTTGATCGCTGGCAGGCAGAAACTCATCGGGCTTGGCCAACAACGCCCGGGTTCGATGGTACAAGGTCAACAACAGGGAATCTTTGAACCCGTTCCACAATCCGTCGCTCGTGCCCAGCGAATCCGCAAGCGTAAGCAGGGTCAGTAGATTCAATGTTTCAACGTTCTCAACGAGGTCGGCAAACCTACGTATTTGGCCCGGGTCATCAAGATCGCGCCGCTGCGAGACCTGTACCATGGTCAAATGAAGACGGATCAGCCGAACCAGCGTTTCGGTCGCAGTCTGATCCAGCCCGAGTCTCTTTGCCACGCTGAGCGCGATCCTGCTGCTGTGATGGGCGTGATCGGGTTTTTGTGCCGCCTTTCCCGTGTCGTGCAGCAAAAGAGCAAGATAAAGTATGAACGGTCTTTCGATTTCCTTTTGGAGAATCTCGGAGTAAATCGCTGTCTTCCGTTTTCCAGCGCGCACGATCTCGTCAAGTTTGTCAATGCACACAAGGCTGTGTTCATCGGTGGTGTACCGATGAAAAAACTCATGCTGCACATGGCAGGTCAGCCGCCCAAACGCCGGCAAATATGCCCCCAGAACACCTGTTTCATGCATCGATCGCAGCACCTGCGATACGTTCCCACGTTGATTCAGAATCTCGATGAATATCTGGTGCACGCGACGGTCAGACCGGAATTTGCGGTCCACAAGGTGAAGGTTTTGCCGGATCAGTTGCGCAAGTTCAGGATGCAGGCCCAACCCACGCTGTTGCGCATGCCGAAAAACGCGCATCAACAGCAGCGGGTTGTCCGCAAATACACGCGGCGATTCCGCAGTTATCTGGCGGCCCACAACCTTGAAACCGTCGCCTGTCTGTTCTTCACGATTCACCATGGCAAGTCCCGGCACTCCGTGTAGCCAGAACATCTTTTTCTCCGGCTGAAGCGCCAGACGTTCCGCCAGCGTGCGCGTCAACAAATAGATCGTGCGCGCGTTCGAGTAGTAGTTGTGCATGAACTTCTCGATGCGCTTGCTCGGAGAACGGTCCGTATAACCAAGATTGCGCGCCACAGCAGGCTGAACGCTCTTGATCAGTTGGTCGGCCGCCCTGCCCATGTGGTAGTGCAGTTCATTCCGCACGCGCAGAATGAAATCGTATGCGTCGTTCAACTGCCTTTTTTCGGACTCGTTTATCAGCCCTTTCTGTTGCAAATCGTCCAATGACCTGCTTCGGTGCTTGAAGAACGCCATCCACAGCAGATTGTGATAATCGCGCAACCCGCCACAGCCGTTCTTCACATTTGGTTCCTGAAGACAAACAGTGTTGCCGAACTTCGCGTGCCTTTCTGCCTGATCCCGCAAACGAGCGGCGATGTACTCGTTCTCATGCCCTTCGACGCATTGGGTCAGCATTGCTCTTTCGAACTCACAGAAGAGTTCTCTGCTGCCGCAAACAAATCTGGCTTCGACAAGCGATGTCTTGGTTTTAATTTCCTCGTTTGCCGCTTGCACACATTCGGAAACAGTGCGCGTGCTGTGCCCCAGCACCAGACCAATGTCGAACAGGAATCCGGTCGTCAGCGGTTCGGCAAACCACGGAGGTTGCCGCTCCGATATCGTCCCGCCGTCATGCAACAACATCACGTCGAGATCGCTGCACGGATTCAGCACGCCCCGGCCGTAGCCACCAATGGCGACAACGGCGCAACGCGGCTCCGAAGCCAGTCGCGCACGGGCCGTCGCTCGTTCCCATGCGCGAAACAATGCTGCCAGCAGCTCATCCAAAACCTGCGCGCGCGCCCTGCAAATGACCAGCCCGCCCACCCCCTTCCGATGCAACAGTTTCAGCCGGTGCGTCTCCAGCCGCAGGAAACGTTGGTACCTTGTCTTCTCGGAAGCAGGATGAAGCCCTTCTGGCAAGGTCAGACGCGCCACTGCGTCGGCCCGAATTGTTTCTGCCAGCTCAATCATACGGGCAAGTTAAACTTTGGCTCCGAATTGGCAAGCTGCCGCCAGTACCATGAAAGCTGTGCGGCCGTTGATCTCAATCTGCTCTCCCCCGCCGGCGACGAAGTCGCCACGGTCAGCAAGGCGTGGCAGAGCGCTGAGCTTGCTGCGAACGCGTTTACCTCGCTGCGGTCGTTCGGTTGTGGCTGCGCCGCGCCGAGTCAGACGGATCTTCAAAGTGATGCCGGTGAAACAAGCACTATGCTTGTGCGATTGTTTGTGCCATGATAGATCCCTCGAGTAACGCAACTGGCGTCAGCAGCGGGCCTGTGGCAAGACCGGGATCGCACCAAACGCCATTGCCGGGACAAAATGCAAGTTTCGCAATGAATAGAAACTACTCAATCTTGTGCAGAACGCTTGCTGCTAACAACATCGACATTGAACGTCATCCGGATGTTCACGCGGTTGTGGCCAATCTCGAGCTCATACACACGCGGGCGACCCTCGTTGTTCATGCACCACCAAACGAGCCGTTTGTTTCAATAATGGTCACCTTGCCAGTCAATATGCCGTCCCAACGCCGCGCCGCCGTCGGAGAGCTGCTCCACCGGCTCAATTATGATCTCCGCATTGGCACGTTCGAATTTTCCTACGACGACGGCGAAGTGCGATTTCATGTCAGCGTGCTTCTTCCCTCCAAGAATTACAATCTTTCGGGCAAAGCTCTGCTTCATTGGCTCGCAGTGGCAATGCACTCCCTTGACGGTTTCTCACCGACAATACTCAGGGTCGCCAGCAGTAACGTTTCACCAGCACACGCTCACGAGCAAAGCGAAGCCGAGTTCAGAGAATACCTCGACGGCCTCAAAGGTGGGGCGGATCACCCGGTCGCATGAGAACCTTAAACCTCGAAAAAGGCCACCCTTCGGTTGACGAGGCCCGGCGCAGGCTCATTGCCGAACTGGCCGCAATGCGCAAGTCCGGTGTTCGTCTTCTCAAAGTCGTCCACGGATGGGGATCATCGGGAGTCGGTGGAAAAATCGGCCCTGCAATCCGAAAGTCCCTCCGCTTGCGTGTCAAAGAGGGAAAAGCGGTTCTCATTGTTCCCGGCGAACGGTTTTCGGGTGACACGATTGAAGGGCGCGAATTGGCCAGCCGATATCCATCCGTGCGCTCCGACTGCGACTGGAACCGCGTGAACCCCGGAGTTACTGTGGTCGAGTTGGCTCCTTGAAGAAAGGCCAACTTCGCCTTAGCCCGGCCGATTGTGCGTTGCGATGCTGATCCACGGCCGGTGACCTGTCGCCGCGCCTCTTTGCCGCATGTCCAATTCGCCAAGAGTCCGGCAAAGCGCTGCCAATCGCGGCGTTTGCACACCGACCGCCTGTGCACGGCGAAACGGTTCGAGAAACATCTGTTCGAGTTCAATGGGAAACCCGCGCTCGAAATCAAGAAGTGTCGAAGCCTTGTAAGCACCCATGGTGCGTGTCCGGTCAACCATCTGGTCTGCGAGCGTCTCGGCAACTCCGAACCCGAAGGCATTGGCGGTCGTAATCACCTCACGCATCAGTTCCCGCACCAACCGCAGCCAAGCCGGATCACCGAGCAGTTTGTCGGTTGTCAAAGTGGTTCGGCACTCGAATTGATCGGGCACATTACCGGCCAAAAAACTCTCATGGCCGACAACACCTGCAACGCCAAGACCGTTGAACGGGACGTTCCAAACAAGTTTCTCCCAACGTGCTTTCGCGAGGTTTTCGGTCAGCTTCACCTTTATCCCGGCTTCGTTCAACTGGTCGGCAATTCGCCGGGTTGTTTGATCTGGAACCGCACCGTGCTGGCCGAGCGTAACGTCGCCATACGCAAAATGCCGCACAGTACCCGGCGCAATCCGGTTCAAACAAACAAAACAAAGACCGCCGAGCACTGTGTTGGATTCGAAAAGCCGCGCAAGAAGCTCCTCGTTGCCCAGCCCGTTCTGGAGTGTCAAAAGCCTGGTACTGGGACCGACCAACGGTGGCAACAGTTCGGAAAACCTGCGGTTCGCAGTCGTCTTGAGCGCAATCAAAACAAGATCACATGCGCCAATTTCGCGGGGCTCTTTCGCCGGCCGCGGGAAAACCCGAACATCTCCCTCCGGGCTTGTTACCAAAACACCTTCGCGCTTGACGGCTTCGTAATCAGAACGAAGGAGAAAATGCACTTCATGTCCCGCCCGGCACAGCTTGGCTCCGTAGAATGACCCCACGGCGCCGCATCCAACCACCGCAATCTTCACTTCTTCACAACGGCCTTGTCAGTTTCTTTGGTAAAAAAAATAACCGCCTTGAAAACAAAAGGGCACCCTGACATCGTCAGAGTGCCCCGAAAAACCGACATCAATCACTTCTTGCCAAGAATCGCATCTTTGGCGGCTTTGGCAACCCGGAACTTGACAACCTTCTTGGCCGGAATCTGGATGATTTCGCCCGTCTTCGGGTTGCGACCTTTTCTCGCCTTTCGATTGACAAGCACAAGCTTACCTACCCCGGGGAAGGTGAAGCTGTTCTTGGCATTTTTGTAAGCCAACTGGGCCAGCGTGTCGAGCACAAGAGCTCCCTGTTTCTTTGTGATCCCAACCGCCTCTGCCAGCGCGGCTGCAATTTCGGATTTAGACATTGGTTTTGCCATATTTAATATTCCTCGTTCGTGGTTAGGTTAAGTCGTCGGACTTCCGCGTTCTTGTATGCGTTTCCATCCTCATGTGCAAGTACAAAATACGCCCCCTTTGCCCATCTCACTCCTGCCTTCCTTGACTTGCACCGGTTCAGGACCACCATTGGCCCATGCCAGAGGCCGCAACAATCCGAAGTGATTTCACCTACACCATCGTCCGCAAGTTGGCCGAGGGCGGAATGGGCAGCGTCTATGAGGCACACCAACACGGCGCCCACGGATTCGTCAAGAAAGTCGCAATGAAAATCATCCGACAGGAATACGCCCGACAAAAACTTTTCCTCGAGAATTTCATCGGCGAAGCCAAATTGGTCGCTGACCTCATCCACACAAACATTGTCCAGACCTATCACCTCGGCGAATTCGACGGCGTTTGCTTTATCGCCATGGAATTCATCGACGGCATCAACCTCGACCAGCTTTCACAGCGACTTGCTGCAAAACACCGCACACTCCCAATCGAACTCGCCAATATTCATCGCCAGCAGAGTCGCGCGAGGCCTCGCTTATGCACACGCAAAACGTGACCGAGACGGGCACACGCTCGGAATTGTCCACCGCGACGTGAACTTCAAAAACGTGCTTATTGCCTTCGAAGGCGATGTCAAACTCACCGATTTCGGAATCGCAAAAGCCAGAGGGTTCCTTCGCGATCAGGAAGGCGAGGTCGCAGAAGGCAAGCCGGATTGCATGAGCCCCGAACAGGCCGACTTCAAAATCACAGATTCGCGATCCGACCTGTTCTCCACCGGCGTGTTGCTGGCTCAACTGATCCTCGGTCGCAACATATTCAAAGCCCAAAACCCCGAAGCCTCCCGACAGCGCATCCTTAACATGCCAATCCCCGACTTCCGCAGTCTGGACTCACGCATTGACAACCGCCTCAACGCCATCCTCCAACGCACTCTTGCCCGCCCTCTTTCAGAGCGCTATCAATCAGCCGACGACCTCCTCCACGACCTCGAGTACACCATTTACAGGGCAGGTTACGGCCCCACAAACGAAACCCTCGGCAGATTCGTACGCGAATTGTTCTAGCCCGAGATGATCATGCTCGGTGACGGCAAGGCAAACGGAAGTTGGGATGCGAACATGGACCCCGCCAACGAGCCGAGCAGGCCATCCAATACGATCGATCCTTCAGTATGATTATTCAGCGCGGCGCAGCCGTAACCAAAGTTGCCTGACACCGAAAGACGCCGTGCTTGCGCCCGTTGATCAGAAATCCTGTGTCTGTCCCCATATCCCGCCCACCATGCGCCCTTTCGGACACTCCGTTGAAAGTTGCGAGTTGAGCGTTGCACGTTGAACGTTCCTGATCGGCATACCAGACATCGTGCCTGTCCCCATATGTGGGTGCCGCAGCCGGATTGGAACGGCCGACCGGCCGATGGGTCAGTTCCGATGCGTCGAAAATCCGGCCGGCCGGGCCAAATATCGTGCCTGTCCCTCTATTTGCACCGCCGACCGGCAAAACTCCGTGTCTGTCCCCATATCCAGGCAACCATGCGCCCTTTTCGGTCACCCCATTGAAAGTTGCGAGTTGAGCGTTGCACGTTGAACGTTCCTGATTGCCATATCGAAAATCGTGTCTGTCCCCATGCCGGGGCGCCGCGCCGCCTTGGACCGCCCGGCCGGCGCTTGGACAGGTCCACCGGGCCAAGAGTCCGGTCCGCCAAATTGCGTGTCTGTCCCCATATCCAGGCCACCATGCGCCCTTTCGGTCACCCCGTTGAAAGTTGAGAGTTGAACGTTGTGCGTTGAACGATCCTGATCGGTATACCGGACATCGTGCCTGTCCCCATATGTGGGTGCCGCAGCCGGACTGGAACGACCGACCGGCCGATGGGTCAGTTCCGATGCGTCGAAAATCCGGCCGGCCGGGCTAAATATCGTGCCTGTCACTCTATTTGCACCGCCAACCGGCAAAACTCCGTGTCTGTCCCCATATCCCAGCCACCATGCGCCCTTTCGGTCACCCCGTTAAAAGTTGAGCGTTGAGCGTTTCACGTTGAACGTTCCTGATCGGCATACCGGACATCGTGCCTGTCCCCATATCTGGGTGCGCGTGTGAAAAATCCGGCGGCCCGGGCCAAATATCATGTCTGTCCCTCTATTTGCTCCGCCGTCCGCCCAAACATCGTGTCTGTCCCCATATCCCGCCCACATGAACCCTTTCAGACACTCCGTTGAAAGTTGAGAGTTGAGCGTTGCACGTTGAACGTTCCTGATCGGTATACCGCACATCGTGTCTGTCCCCACATCTCGCTGCGCGTGTCAAAAATCCGGCGGCCCGGGCCAAATATCGTGTCTGTCCCTCTATTTGCTCCGCCGTCCGCCCAAATATCGTGTCTGTCCCCATATCCCGCCCACATGAACCCTTTCGGACACTCCGTTGAAAGTTGAGAGTTGAGCGTTGCACGTTGAACGTTCCTGATCGGCATACCGGACATCGTGCCTGTCCCCATATCTGGGTGCGCGTGTGAAAAATCCGGCGGCCCGGGCCAAATATC
>Ga0315298_1000760_pt1 | contig 61791 bp, 72 predicted proteins | sample WHS_1_MG_FD_203077 | JGI IMG/M metagenome (GOLD analysis project Ga0315298, IMG submission 203077) | Extremophilic microbial mat communities from Washburn Hot Springs, YNP, Wyoming, USA - WHS_1_MG | ecosystem: Environmental > Aquatic > Thermal springs > Hot (42-90C) | place: USA: Wyoming...
ATGTCGCTGCGGCTGCGGCGATTGGCAAGCGAATCGCCGAGAAGGCGAAGCAGGCAGGTATCGAAACGGTTGCCTTCGACCGTTCCGGATTTAAGTATCACGGTCGTATCAAGGCGCTGGCTGATGCTGCGCGCGAGAACGGTCTCGTGTTTTGATCGGGGTTAGATAATGGCGAAAATGCAGGCTAAAGTACAACAGGCTGAGGAGCGCGGCGACGGTCTCAGGGAAAAGATGATCAGCGTCAATCGCGTGACCAAGGTCGTAAAGGGCGGGCGGATTCTCGGCTTTGCCGCGCTCACCGTGGTCGGCGACGGCGATGGCGGCGTGGGCATGGGCAAGGGGAAATCCCGCGAAGTGCCGGTTGCGGTGCAAAAGGCGATGGACGAAGCGCGCCGCAAAATGATCAAGATCGATCTCAAGAACGGTACCTTGCATCATGCCGTTATCGGTCGCCATGGTGCCGCCAAGGTATACATGCAGCCCGCCTCGGAAGGTACCGGGATTATCGCGGGCGGACCGATGCGCGCCATCTTCGAAGTGATGGGCGTGACCAACGTGCTGGCGAAATGCATCGGCTCGACCAACCCCTACAACATGGTCAGGGCGACGCTGAACGGTCTGCAGGCGATGAACTCGCCTTCGGAAATCGCAGCGAAGCGCGGCAAGAGCGTAGAAGAAATTTTGGGGCAATAATCATGGCAAAGGCTAAAAAAGCGGAACCCAAGAAAATCAGCGTTACGCTGGTGAAAAGCGTGATCGGAACCAAGGAATCGCATCGCGCCTGCGTGCGCGGCCTGGGGCTCCGCCGCATGAACCATACCGTGGTTGTCGACGACACACCCGCGAATCGCGGAATGATCGACAAGGTGAATTATTTAGTGAAGTGCGAGGCTTAAGATGCAATTGAACGACATCAAACCTGCAGCAGGGTCCAAGCATGCAAAGCGCAGGGTGGGCCGTGGAATCGGTTGCGGCCTGGGCAAAACGGCAGGGCGCGGGCACAAGGGACAGAAATCCCGTTCCGGCGGCTTTCACAAGGTTGGTTTCGAAGGCGGCCAGATGCCATTGCAAAGGCGTTTGCCGAAGCGCGGCTTCGTTTCCCTGACTGCAGGGAACACCGTCGAGGTCAGGCTTTCCGATCTGGAGAAGATGCCCGTCGAGACGATCGATCTGCTGCTTCTGAAGAAGTCCGGCGTCGTTGCGCACGATGCACATCACGCCAAGGTGATCGCGTCCGGCGCCATCACGAAGGCTGTCAAGCTTCAAGGGCTTTCCGCAACCAAGGGTGCGAAGGCTGCGATCGAGGCTGCCGGCGGATCGGTAGAGGCCTGATTTGGCGAATCCTGCGCAAGCGTCTTCGGCGAAATACGGCGACCTGAACAAGCGCCTGATATTTCTGCTGGGGGCATTGATCGTTTACAGGATCGGGGCGCATATTCCGGTTCCTGGTATCGACGCGAACGTGCTGTCCGATCTTTTCAAGAGTCAGCAGGGCGGCATCCTCGGCATGTTCAACATGTTTTCCGGGGGGGCGCTTTCCAGGTTCACGATTTTCGCGCTGGGAATCATGCCCTACATTTCCGCTTCAATCATATTGCAGCTCGGGGCGGTGGTGGTTCCCCAGCTCGAGCAGCTGAAGAAGGAAGGCGAAAGCGGACGCAAGAAAATCACGCAGTACACGAGATACGGTACGTTGGGTCTTGCCGTGTTCCAGGCGATAGGGATTTCGGTCGCTCTCGAAGGGCAGCCGGGTCTCGTTCCCGATCCGGGATTTCTGTTCAGGATCACTACCGTGATTACGCTGGTGACGGGTACGATGTTTTTGATGTGGCTGGGCGAGCAGATTACCGAGCGCGGCATAGGCAACGGTATTTCGATGATCATCTTCAGCGGCATCGCGGCGGGCTTGCCGCATGCGATCGGCGGAACGCTGGAGCTTGCGCGTACCGGGGCATTCTCGATTCCGATGGTGCTGATATTGCTGGTCGGCGTGGTGGCGGTGACTGCCCTTGTGGTTTTCGTCGAGCGCGGGCAGCGCAAAATACTGGTGAATTACGCGAAGAGACAGGTTGGGCGGAAGATTTACGGCGGACAAAGTTCGCATCTTCCGTTGAAGCTGAATATGGCAGGGGTGATTCCGCCGATATTCGCTTCCTCGATCATCCTTTTTCCCGCCACGGTGGCGGGCTGGTTCGGCAGCCACAAGTCGCTTTCATGGCTGTCCGACATCAAGGATGCGCTCTCCCCGGGGCAGCCCATCTATGTGCTGCTGTACGCCAGTGCGATCATATTTTTCTGTTTCTTCTATACTGCGCTTGTCTTCAATCCGAAGGAGACAGCGGACAATTTGAAGAAGAGCGGCGCATTCGTCCCCGGAATCAGGCCAGGGGAACAGACCGCGAGATACATCGAACGCATCATGATGCGTCTCACCCTGATCGGCGCGCTTTACATCACGCTGGTCTGCTTGCTGCCGGAATTCCTGATCGTGAAGTGGAACGTTCCCTTCTATTTCGGCGGGACATCGCTTCTGATCATCGTGGTCGTGACCATGGATTTCATGGCCCAGGTTCAGGCCTACATGATGTCGAACCAGTATGAAAGCCTGCTGAAGAAGGCCAGTTTCAAGGGCGGTGCGTAACATGGCGAAGGAAGAAACGATCCAGATGCAGGGGGAGATACTCGAAACCCTCCCCAATGCGACTTTTCGCGTCAAGCTGGAAAACGGGCATGTGGTTTTGGGGCATATTTCGGGCAAGATGAGGATGCATTACATCCGGATATTGCCTGGGGACAAGGTCACCTGCGAGATGACCCCCTATGACCTGAGCCGGGTGAGAATCACATTTAGAGCGAAGTAACAGGAGAAGAAAATGAGAGTTCAGGCATCGGTGAAAAAGATTTGCCGGAATTGCAAAATCATCCGCCGCAACCGGGTGGTGCGCGTCATTTGCACCGACCGCAGGCACAAGCAACGCCAGGGCTGATTGAGTTTCGATCGGTTCTGGTGTTATAATTATCAATTTTTCTAAGTTGGAGTGAACGAATGGCCCGGATAGCAGGGGTTAACATTCCGAATCATCAGCACGCTGAAATTGCGTTGACCGCGATTTACGGTGTTGGTCGCACTCGGGCACGTCAAATTTGCGCTGCGGCAGGGATCAGCACCTCGACCAAGATCAAGGATCTGAGCGAGGCTGAGGTCGAAAAGCTGCGCGATCAGGTGGCGCATATCACGGTGGAAGGCGATCTTCGTCGCGAAGTGTCCATGAATATCAAGCGTCTGATGGATCTGGGGTGCTATCGCGGCCTCCGTCACAGGCGCGGGCTTCCCGTTCGCGGGCAGCGCACCAGGACCAATGCCCGGACCCGCAAGGGACCGCGCAAGTCGATGCGCGCTAAATAATCAGGGGAACCGATATGGCAAAAACTAATACCAGGGTGCGCAAGAAGGTCAAGAAGAATGTTTCGGAAGGCATTGCGCATATCCATGCCTCCTTCAACAACACCATCGTGACGATCACCGACCGCCAGGGCAATGCGCTTTCCTGGGCGACCTCGGGAAGCGGCGGTTTCAAGGGTTCCAGAAAGAGCACGCCGTTCGCCGCGCAGATCGCAGCGGAAACGGCCGGAAAGCTTGCCCAGGAATGCGGCGTCAAGAATCTGGAAGTGCGCATCAAGGGCCCCGGTCCGGGACGCGAGTCCGCTGTCCGTGCGCTGAATTCGGCAGGGTTCAAGATCACCAGCATTTCGGATGTGACCCCCATTCCCCACAACGGCTGCCGTCCGCCCAAGAAGCGCCGTATTTAATTCAGGAGTCTGATAGTGGCTAGAAATCTCGATGCAAAGTGCCGTCAGTGCAGGCGTGAAGGCGAAAAGCTTTTCCTGAAGGGCGAAAAGTGTTTTTCCGACAAATGCGCAATCGAGCGCAGGAATTACGCGCCGGGCCAGCACGGACAAAAGAAGACCCGCCTTTCGGATTACGGTGTCCAGTTGCGTGCCAAGCAGAAGCTGCGCCGCATCTACGGCATTCTGGAAGGCCAGTTCCGCCTTTCCTACAAGGAAGCCGACAGAAGGCGCGGCATTACCGGCGACAATCTGCTTCAGTTGCTTGAATGCCGTCTGGACAACGTGGCCTACAGGATGGGTTTCGGCATTTCCAGGAGCGAGGCGAGACAGGTTGTCAGGCATAACGGGATCCTGGTTAATGGCAGGCGTGTCAACATTCCTTCCTACCAGGTGAAAGTGGGCGACGTGGTCGAAGTCGCTGAAGGCGCCAAGCAGCACCTCAGGATCAAGGCATCCGTCGAAGCAGCCGAGCAGCGCGGCTTCCCCGAGTGGGTCGATGTCGACGCCAAGGCGATGAAGGGCGTGTTCAAGGCCAAGCCGCAGCGCTCCGAATTGCCTTCCACCATCAACGAGAATCTTGTTGTCGAGTTGTATTCCAAGTAATTCGCAACCGAGGGAATCAGGATATGCAAAGCAGTAGTCTACTCAAGCCGCGTATTATCGAGGTCGAAAGCCTGGCACCAACGCATGCCAAGGTCACCATGGAACCTTTCGAGCGTGGTTACGGCCATACGCTCGGCAATGCGCTGCGTCGCATCTTGCTGTCTTCGATGACGGGTTATGCCCCGACCGAGGTTCAGATCAGCGGCGTGCTCCACGAATATTCGAGCCTGGACGGCGTGCAGGAGGACGTGGTCGACATCCTGCTCAATCTCAAAGGGATCGTCCTCAAGCTGCACAACCGCGATGAGGCTTTCCTCACGCTGAAGAAGGAAGGTGAAGGCGTGGTCACGGCCGGTGACATCGAGACGTCTCACGATGTCGAGATCGTCAATCCCGATCATGTGATTGCCCACCTGACCAAAGGCGGCAAACTGGAGATGGAAATCAAGGTCGAGAAGGGCCGTGGTTACGAACCCAGTTCCGTGCGCATCAAGTCTGGCGAAAACAGGGCAATCGGCAGGATCATGCTGGATGCCTCCTTCAGCCCGGTGCGCCGCGTCAGCTATGCGGTCGAGAGCGCCCGTGTCGAACAGCGCACCGACCTCGACAAGCTGGTGATGAATATCGAGACCAACGGCGTGATCGATCCCGAGGATGCGATCAGGCATGCGGCCAGGATTCTGGTCGACCAGCTCTCGATTTTCGCGGACCTGGAAGGGACTCCAGCGCTTGCCGAGCAGCCCAAGGCACCCCAGATCGATCCGATCCTGCTCAGGCCCGTGGACGATCTCGAGTTGACCGTGAGAAGCGCCAACTGTCTGAAGTCTGAAAACATTTTTTACATCGGCGATCTGATCCAGTGCACCGAGCACGAGCTTCTGAAAGCGCCGAACCTGGGGCGCAAGTCGCTCAACGAAATCAAGGAAGTGCTCGCATCGCGCGGCCTTTCCCTGGGAATGAAACTGGAAAACTGGCCTCCTGCAGGGCTGGAAAAGCCTTAAGAAAGGATAAGTTATGCGCCACCGTCTCGGATTGAGAAAACTGAATGTCACGAGCAGCCATCGTCTGGCGATGCTCAGGAATATGACCAACTCGCTCCTGAAGCATGAAACCATCACGACCACGCTGCCCAAGGCGAAGGAACTGCGCCGCGTTGCCGAGCCCCTGATCACGCTCGGCAAGAAGCCCTCTCTGGCGAACCGCAGGCTTGCTTTCGACAGGCTGCGCGACCGCGACATGGTCGTCAAGCTGTTCGACGAGCTCGGCCCCCGCTATGCGAATCGCAACGGCGGCTATCTCAGGATACTGAAGGCAGGCTTCCGCCAGGGCGACAATGCTCCAATGGCGCTGGTCATGCTGATGGATCAGCCCGAGGCCGAATAAGCCAGATAGCATCTGAATCGTAAAACCCCTCACCTTGCATAAGGTGGGGGGTTTTTCATTTGTGCAGCACTTTTTCCAGATAGCGTCCGGTATGGCTGCGTTGGTTTTCAGCAACGGATTCGGGCGTCCCTTCTGCGACGATCTCTCCTCCGCCGTTTCCGCCTTCAGGACCCAGATCGACGATCCAGTCGGCAGTCTTGATGACATCCAGGTTGTGCTCGATCACCACCACCGTGTTCCCCTGCTCGCGCAGGCGGTGCAGCACCTTGAGCAGCATGGCGATATCCTGGAAATGCAGTCCGGTGGTCGGCTCGTCCAGAATGTAGAGCGTCCTTCCGGTGTCGCGCTTGGAAAGCTCCAGCGAGAGCTTGACGCGCTGCGCTTCCCCGCCCGAAAGGGTGGTCGCGCTCTGTCCGAGCGTGATGTAGCCCAGCCCAACGTCGAGCAGGGTCTGCAGCTTCCTCGATACGGCGGGCACTGCGGAGAAGAATTCGGCAGCAGCTTCCACGGTCATCTCGAGGATCTCGTAAATGTTCCTGCCCTTGTAATGGATTTCCAGCGTCTCCCTGTTGTAGCGCTTGCCATGGCAGACGTCGCAGGGCACGTAGATGTCGGGGAGGAAATGCATCTCGACCCGGATCACGCCGTCTCCCTGGCAGGCTTCGCATCTCCCGCCCTTGACGTTGAAGGAGAACCGCCCGGGGCCGTAGCCCCGCTCCCTCGACTGGGGCGTGCCCGAGAAGAGCTCCCGGACCGGGGTGAAAAGCCCGGTGTAGGTGGCGGGATTCGATCTGGGGGTCCTGCCTATCGGGCTCTGATCCATGTTGATCACCTTGTCGAAATACTCGATTCCCGTGATCGATTCAAAGGGGGAGACATCGCGGCTGCTGCCGTAGAGAGAGTGGGATACCGCGGCATAGAGCGTGTCGTTGATCAGGGTCGATTTTCCGGAACCCGAAACGCCGGTGATTGCCGTGAAGAGGCCGACAGGGAGATCGAGGTTCACATTTTTCAGGTTGTTTCCGCAGGCGCCCTTGAGCTTCAGCCAGCGCGATTCGTTAGGAAAAACCCTTTTTTTCGGGACAGGGATGGACTTCTTTCCGCAAAGGTAGAGACCGGTGAGCGAATCCGGGTTTTTTTCTATGGCTTCCGGCGGCCCTTCGGCGATGATCCTGCCGCCGTGGACGCCCGCTCCCGGGCCGATGTCGACGACATGGTCGGCGCATCTTATCGCATCCTCGTCGTGTTCGACCACGATCACCGTATTGCCCAGATCCCTCAGATGCTTGAGAGTATCGAGAAGCCGGGTGTTGTCGCGCTGATGCAGACCGATGGAAGGCTCGTCGAGGACGTACATGACGCCGGTAAGTCCCGACCCGATCTGGCTCGCCAGCCTGATGCGCTGCGCTTCCCCGCCTGAAAGGGTGTCGGCGCTCCGGTCCAGCGAAAGGTAGTCGAGGCCGACGTTGTTGAGGAAGGTGAGGCGGCTGACGATTTCGTGCGATATTTTTTCCGCAACCGCTTTCTTGCTGCCGGGAAGCGAAAGGGACTCGAAAAAGGAAAGCGCCTCCTTCAAAGGCTTCTGGCTGATTTCGTGCAACGTGAGGCCGGCCACCATCACATGCCTCGCCTCTTTTCTCAACCGCGTGCCATGGCACTCGGGGCAGGGGCTGTTGGTCAGGAACCTGGAAAGCTCCTCCCGCACCATGACCGAATCGGTTTCCCTGTAGCGACGCTCCAGATTGTGGATGATGCCCTCGAAGGCATGCTGCTGGATGCGCTTTGCCCCTCTTTCCGTCGGGTAATAGAATTCGATCTTTTCCCGCCCGGATCCGTAAAGGATGACGTTTCTCGCCGCATCAGGAAGGGAATCGAAGGGCGCCTCGACATCGAAGCCGTAATGCGCGGCGAGCGACTGAAGCATCTGGAAATAGAAATGGTTGCGCTTGTCCCATCCCTTGATCGCCCCCGAGGCGAGGGACAGATGAGGAAAGGCGACGACCTTTTTGGGATCGAAAAGGCTGACCTGGCCGAGCCCGTCGCATTTCGGGCAGGCGCCCATGGGATTGTTGAAGGAGAAAAGCCGCGGCTCCATTTCGGGGAGCGAATAGGAGCAGACCGGGCAGGAGAATTTCGCCGAGAAAAGATGCTCGACTCCCGTATCCATCTCGACAGCGAGAGCCCGTCCGTCTGCATGGCGCAATGCCGTTTCCAGGGATTCTGCGAGGCGCTGCTTGGCCTCGATGTTGACCTTCAGTCTGTCGACCACGACCTCGATGGTGTGCTTTCTGTTCTTCTGCAGTTTCGGAACATGGTCTATTTCATGGATTTCGCCGTCCAGCCTCAGCCTCACGAATCCCTGGGCGCGCAGTTCGTCGATGAGATCGATTTGCTCGCCTTTTCTGCCCACCACGAGCGGGGAGAGGATCATCAGTTTGGTGTCGACAGGCAATGCAAGGATATGGTCGACCATCTGGCTCACGCTCTGGGCCTTCAGCGTGATGCCGTGCTCGGGGCAGACCGGGTCTCCGGCCCTCGCGAAAAGCAGTCTCAAATAGTCGTGGATTTCGGTTACCGTGCCGACGGTCGATCTCGGGTTGTGGCTGGTCGCCTTCTGTTCGATCGAAATGGCGGGAGAGAGCCCTTCGATCAGGTCGACATCCGGTTTTTCCATGAGATGCAGGAACTGCCGGGCATAGGTCGAGAGCGATTCCACATAGCGGCGCTGCCCTTCAGCGTAGAGGGTGTCGAATGCCAGCGAGGATTTTCCCGAGCCGGAAAGCCCCGTGATCACGATGAGGCTGTTCCTGGGGAGGTCGAGATTGACGTTCCTGAGATTGTGCGTCCTGGCGCCGCGGATCCTGATGTATTCCATGAAATCTAAAAAAGATGAACTCAACCTGCTAATATACCGTCTTATCTGAATTTGCGGAAACGGAATATGAAAAATACCAATAACACGGACAACATGACGCCTCTGGAGCGGCGCGCGAGCGTGGGACTTGCCGGCATTTTCGGCCTCAGGATGCTGGGCATGTTCCTGATTCTCCCGGTTTTCGCGATTTACGCCAAGTCGCTTCCGGGAGGCGAAGACCATATGCTGATCGGACTCGCGCTCGGCATGTACGGGCTCACCCAGGCTGTCCTTCAGCTTCCCTTCGGCATGGCGTCCGACAAGTTCGGCAGAAAGCCCGTCATTTATTTCGGCCTTGTCATATTCGCCATCGGCAGCTTCGTAGCCTTCATGGCGCACGACATCTACTGGATCATCATCGGACGCTCCATCCAGGGCGCGGGTGCGATATCGGCTGCGATCACTGCGCTGCTCGCCGATTTGACCCGCGAAGAGCACAGAACCAAGGCGATGGCGTTGATCGGCACGACGATAGGCATGACCTTTGCCGTTTCCATGGCCGTGAGCCCGCTGATCTATCAGGCGATAGGCGTGCCGGGCATGTTCGCCCTGACCGGCATTCTTTCGCTCGCGGCGATCTTCGTCGTGGCGAAGTTGATTCCGGATCCCGAAAAGAGCCTGTTCCATTCGGATACCGAAGTTTCGACGTCCAAGCTCAAGGGGGTGTTGAAGAATGCCCAGCTGCTCAGGCTCAATTTCGGCATTTTCAGCCTGCATGCGGCGCAGATGGCGATGTTCGTGGTGATTCCCTCGGCGCTGATCGAGTCCGGACACATGCCCGAGAGCCAGCACTGGAAGATTTATCTCCCGGTGATGATTTTCGCCTTCATATTGATGGTGCCGCTCATCATTTACGGCGAGAAAAAGGGCAAGCTCAAGAATGTGTTCGTCGGGGCGATTGCCCTGCTGCTCATTTCCCAGGTGCTGTTCTCGGTGCTGATCACATCCTTCTGGGGCATCGCGGCGACCTTGCTGCTTTTCTTCACCGCCTTCAACATACTGGAAGCGAGCCTGCCTTCGCTGGTATCCAAGATCGCGCCTGTTTCGGCCAAGGGAACAGCGATGGGCGTCTACAACACCAGCCAGTCGCTGGGATTATTCACCGGCGGCGCTGTGGGGGGGGTGCTTGCGAGCTTCGGCGGGCATGTTTCCGTGTTCGTTTTCGGTGCCGTGATGAGCGTGCTCTGGCTGCTTTTTGCGATCACGATGAAGGCGCCTCCGGCAGTGCGATCCAAGATGTATCACGTGAAGCTGATGGATGAAGTTCAGGCGAAGCTGCTTTCCGAGCAGCTCTCCGCCCTCTCTGGGGTGTACGAGGCGGTGGTGATCGGTTCCGAAGGCGTGGCCTACCTGAAGACCAATATGAGCGGCTTCGACGAAGAGGGCGTTGCCAGGCTGACTACGGTCTGAAACTGACGGCCCGGTTGCGGCCCGAGCGCTTCGCCTCGTAAAGCCCCCTGTCTGCTGCGCTCAGGAGGATGTCGATGTCGCAGCTTGCCGGGGAGAGGGTCGCCACCCCGATCGATGCGGTGAAATGGAAGGATTTTCCCCCGTCCGACTCGATTTCTTCCTCGGAGACGCGCTGCCTCAACCTTTCTGCTGCATCGAGCGCGCGTTTTTCGTCGGTTTCCGGAAGCAGGACAGCGAATTCCTCTCCGCCGATGCGTCCGGTGATGTCGATGCTGCGCATCGTCTGGCGGCAGATATCGGCGAATTTGACCAATACCTTGTCACCCGTGTGGTGGCCGTATGCGTCGTTGATGGATTTGAATTCGTCCAGGTCTATCATCAGCACGGAAAGCAGGCCGCCGTAACGATTGGCCCGGGCGAGTTCAAGACCTGCGAGTTCCAGGAAGTGGCGGCGGTTGGGGAGATTTGTGAGCATGTCCGTCCTCGCCTGGCGGACGAGTTCCAGTTCCAGCTTGTGCCTTTCCGAAATGTCTGTGCCCAGGCCGACCAGGTAGGATTTGCTGCTGAAAGCCGTCCTGTGCCCGGTGAAATAGTAGGGAATTTTTCGTCCGCCTTTCACGACGAGATCGGCCTCGACCCAGGATTCCCCTTTCTCGAACACCTCGGCTATCCTTGCCGCGACCCTGTTCCGGTCTTCGCCGCCGAAAAAGTCCAGGGCGGTCATGTCCAGGATCTCGCTCCTGGAATAGCCGGTGACATCGGAAAATTGCGGGTTCACCCTGACGAAGCGTCCGTGCTCGTTGAGCATGTAGAAGATGCCCGGAAGGCTGTTGAGGATGTCGTCCGAGAACTGCTTCTGCTGCTGCAGTTGCTCTTCGGCCTGCTTGCGTTCCGTGATGTTTTCCTGGATGGCGACGTAATGGGTTATTTTCCCGCTGGAATCGAAAATCGGGGAAATGGAGGCGTGATCCCAGTAAAGCTCCCCGTTCTTCTTCCTGTTATGGAATTCGCCGTACCATTCCTGCCCCGAGCTGATGGTTTTCCAAAGCTTCTCGTATGCGATCTCTGGCGTCTCCCCGGACTTCAATACCCTGGGCGTTTTTCCGTCCAGTTCGTGGAAGCCGTAGCCGGTCAGCTCGGTGAATTTCGGATTGACGTATTCGAAGCATCCGCGTTCGTCCGTGATGATGATCGAAACCGGGCTGTGTTCGACTGCGCTGGAGAGTTTTCTCAGTTCGAATTCGGTGAGCCTGTGTGCGTCGATTTCCCTGCGCAGCCTGCGCCTGGTTTCCATGAGTTCGCCGGTTCGGGCGGCGAGGTTGTCGTAGAGCCTGTTCATGACATGCAGCAGGATTTCGCCGGTATTGCCCATGGCGTCGTTTGCCATGCGCTCCGCTTCTTCGACGGACGATCCGGATTCGACAGCGATTATTTTCTTCGCAAGGCGCCTGTCTGTGCCGACGATGTGCAGCATCAGCCATCTGGAAAGGAAGGTGAGCATCTTCCCTGCGGTTTCGAAAGGGGAAGTTTGTGCCGCGGCCCTGGCCTCGGCAAGCTGCTCAACGAATTCGGCATGGGACTGCCTGTGGGCGGACTCGTGCCCGGAGGAAAAAGGCGCCATCAGGCCTTCCTCGAACCTGAAATGGAAAACGACATAGTCGGACAGTTCGTCGAAAACCGCGAGCAGGTCGCTTTCGAAGGATTCCGTTTCCGAGGAGAGGATGCGCCCCAGGGAGTTGATGAGGCCGACGAGATGCCTGTGTTGTTTGTCGAGCTCGCGAATTCCGGTTTCGAACTGGCTGTCCCATACGAAAATGTCTGAAATCGGGGAGGGATCGAGGCGCATGATGCTTTTGTTATGGTTTTGTAACGCTTCAGATTATAGCATTGCGGTCGGCATGGGGTATGTTCGCCATTTCACAGAGGCGTTTCCCGCGGTTTAAGTTGGCAGGCTAATCATATAGAATGTGACAATGACTACGGCATTTAAAAGGAGAAGCGTACATGGCATCTGTGAACAAGGCGATATTGATCGGAAACCTGGGGAAAGACCCGGACGTGCGCTATTCCCCTGACGGCTCTGCGATCACCAACATCACGCTGGCGACCACCGAAAACTGGAAGGACAAGAGCGGCGAGAAGCAGGAAAAGACCGAATGGCACAGGGTCGCCTTTTTCGGCAAGCTGGCCGAGATTGCAGGTGAATACCTGAAGAAGGGCAGCCAGGTCTATGTCGAGGGGCGGATACAGACCCGCAAATGGCAGGACAAGGAAGGGCAGGACCGCTACACCACCGAGATCGTTGCAGACAGGATGCAGATGCTGGGGAGTCGCGGCAACAGCTTCGAGGTTTCCGATGCGCCTTCAGAATCCAGGGCGCCGCAGCAGCGGCCCGCGCAGCAGGCCCAGCAGAAGGGCGGCTTCGACGACATGGACGACGACATTCCGTTCTAGAGCAAACAGCAAGCCCGCTTTATGCGGGCTTTTTTGATGGCGCAGGCGGACCTTGTACCTTCCACGCTACAGCCCGATCGCAGTTGATGTTCTTGCTGCGTGGATATACAATCAAAATATGTATATCCATGTGGGGGTAATGCCATGCAGGTTGCAAGATGGGGGAACAGTCTGGCTGTACGGTTGCCTGCTGCCGTGGTAGAGGCGCTCGATCTCAAGGAGGGCGACGATATCGAGATTGATGTCGTCGGTTCGAGAATCTTCGAGTTGAGACGGAAGCCTTCGGGCCAGGAGTGTCTGGCGTCTTTGAGAAAGTACCGGGGACGCCTTCCCGCAGATTTCAAGTTCGACCGGCTTGAAGCGCATGAGCGGGATGGCTAAGGCGTTTTTCGACACCAATGTCCTGCTTTATCTTCTGTCCGGGGACGCCAGGGCGAATCGGGCAGAAGAGATTCTCGGCGGTGGCGGCGAAATCAGCATCCAGGTTTTGAACGAATTCGCGTCCGTTGCGTCCCGCAAACTCGGCATGTCCTTCCCTGAAATTCGGGATATTTCCCGCTCCGTCAGGGGGGTGTGCAATGTCAGTCCGCTGACCCTCGATACCCATGAACTCGGTCTCGAGATCGCGGAACGTTATGGCTTTTCCATCTACGATGCGCTGATTGTTGCCGCGGCGCTCCTCGCGGGGTGCGATACCTTGTATTCCGAGGACATGCAAAACAACCGGAGGATAGACGGCAAACTGACGATCAAGAATCCGTTTGCCGGGAAGGAAGAGAATGGATCATGAAAATGGGCGAACAGATCAGCGCGCTCGGAGAGAAGCTCTCTGGCAAGAACCCCGGAAGAATTCTCTGGTTCTGAATGCTGCAGCGCTGAATTCGACTGTCTGTCTGTCGTCAGATCGCGGCTATACTTGCTGTAGCGAGGACAGCAAGCCAAATGAAATTCACCCAATATTTCACTGTGATGCGCCAGCGGGCGGACAGGGCCGGGATAAAAATTGAATGGATTCAGTGCGTCGTTGAAAATCCGCTAAGGGAATTCGTCCAACATGATGGTAGAATCCGCAGATGGGCGCCGATACCCGAAATGGATGGAAAATATCTGCGGGTGGTGCTTCTTCCAGACGGTGAAACTGTTCACAACGCATTCTTTGATCGAGGTTTTACGCCATGAAAATCAAATATTTTCAGGACACGGACACGCTTTACATCGAGTTCAGGGCAGGCGAAATTACTGAAACGCGGGATCTCGATGAAGACACGCTGCTCGAACTGGATGCCAGGGGAAATATCTGCGCCATGACAATCGAGCATGCCCGCGACAGGGCGGACGTCCCGCATTTCTCCTTCGAGCAGATCGCCGCGTGATTGGCCTTTCCGGCGATCGGCCATAAGCCGAGCCGACCCTGAGCTGATCCTCGGATCAAGGGGGTAGCGTATCCCCCGATCGTCAATGTGAATGCTGCAAAGATGGACTCCCGGTTTTCTGTTGATGACTCGAAATGCCGGAGATTTTCGCTTCATTTCAGGCCTCACGCAGCATGACCCGTTTTCGTGACAGATAAAGCCAGTGCGTGGGCAGTGAGATGAAACGGGGCGGCAGGAAAATTAGAAAGGGGAGCGTTACCTTTCTATGCCAGAGCATCGCGTGAAGTAATCCATTGGATTATAATCCAGGTATGATCACGATCGCCGAAGTACCGGAATACATTCGTCAGGCCGAAAAACACCTGACCGATGCGGAGAGGCAGGATGTGTTGAGCTATCTTGCGGCGCATCCCAGGGCGGGCGACCTGATTGAGGGCACGGGCGGCATTCGCAAGCTGCGCTGGGGCAGGGGCGGATGAGGCAAGAGCGGAGGGGTGCGGGTGATTTACTACTACCATAGCGAGTTGATGCCGCTTTATCTGCTGACTCTGTTTGCCAAGAATGAGCAGGACAATTTGAGCCGTGCCGAGCGCAACGATTTGGCGAAACTGGCTGATATCCTGGTTGAAGCATGGATGGATAGGTGAGATATGGGAAGAACATTCGATAGCATTTCGCGTGGGCTGAATGAGGCGGTCGCTCATGCCGGGGGCGAAAAAGTTGCCGTAAAAACTTACAGACCGGAGCCTGTTGATGTTTCCGCATTGCGTCGGCGCATGGGCATGACACAGGAGCAGTTTGCCGCGAGGTTCGGATTCTCCGTTGCGACATTGCGCCATTGGGAGCGGGGCGATCGTACGCCGCAAGGGGCGGCGCTCGTTCTGCTGAACATCATCGAACGCGCTCCCGATGCGGTGCAGGCGGTTTTGAGGTGAGATGAGGATCGAAGGGGGTAGCGTATCTTCCGATCGTGAATGTGAATGCTGCAAAGCTGGACCCTCGGTCCTGTTAATAGAGCGTGACGTATTTGTCACGTTGTATATATAATGGTGCCTGTACCTTTAGAGTCAACAGGGTTTGGAGGCCTGAGCTCCAGTCGGCAGATCAGTAATAAGCACAATCTCGGGGTTGGGCGCCGAGATTTCCCGTCTAAGGATTTATGGCTGATATTCGGCAGGGCTTCCCAAATTCTTCTATTGCGTCACCTCATAATTGTTTGTGTTTGTAGAGGGCAAAGCAGCTTGCGGCCTGCTAATTTCTGAGCCATACCCTTTCAGGGCGTTTACTATTCCCCCCAAATCATATTGAACCGATGCTGGGCTATCGTCACGCCGATCAACTCGCCGCATCCGACTGATTAGCCTTTTCTTTTCGAGTTGACCTAAGTGTCGCTGGACAGTCCTGTCGGAAACCCCCATACGTTTTGCCATGGTCTCTGCCCGAGGGAATGGATGCTCCCCTACCTTCCACCACGACATCATTAGATTTAATAACACCACCATCTCGCCATCATTGATCCCCAGTTTGTGTTGGCAGCGCAGGAGTGCATTCGGAATAACTACGAAGCCCATTTCAAGGGCTTTTCCCCACTTGTCATGCTGGGAGTGGTTAGCAGCGATTTGAGTTTGTTTGTCCATGGTAGTGCCATCTTAATTAAAATTTTCTGTGTTGTAAATATGTTTATTATTATGGGTGACAAATATGACGGAATTTGTGTGGATAACGAAGAAGTAGGCCGGGCTCGATTTCCGGCAGTTCGATCATCCCGCATCCCGCCTTCCAGCCAATTCCCATACCGGTTTTTGCCGCCTCGGACAAAAAACGGCGGTTGATTTCCCGCATTGTGCTCCTATCCTGAATTAAGAAACCGGCAAGATGTATTTGCCGCTTGGCTTATTTAATTCATTGGATGGCAAGCGAATGTGGGCTGAAAAAATGAGAATATGGTTTTTTCCTTTTCTCGTGGCGGCGCTGTCAGGGTGCGCAATGCTCACTCCTCCGAAAGAACAGCCCGTAATTGAAGATCACGTCACCAATTGGTTTGACAAGGAGAAAATGGGGGTGTTTTCCACTACGGCCGAGCGGCGGGAAGTGATAGTCAAGCTGCCGGATAACAAGTTTTGTGCAGAGCCATCCCCCGATGTCGCCGAATCGCTTGCCAGCAGCTTGTCGTTCATTGCAAAAGGCAGCGTAACGGACACGACAAAGAAGGAGGCCGAGGCCCGGCTAGAAGTGGCAAAGACTCTCGCAACATCGGTTCGGACCCTGTTTCGTCGTTCCCAGGGCGCGCAGTTTTTTCGGGACGGGTTGTTCAATTTGTGCCAGGCATACGTGAACCAGACGATAAGCGGCGATCAATATGTATCCATGTACCGCCAGTTGTTGATGATATCGCAGCATCTTATAGAGCAAGAGATCCCCAGCCTGCAGGCTGGAAGAGCGGAAGAAGCGGCTGAGAACGCAGTAAAATCTGAAGAGGATGCGAAAGCATCTGCGTCAAAGGCGAAAGATTCGGCTAGTGAGGCGAAGAAAGATGCGGATCGCGCAGCCGAGGCCGCACAGAAACTGGCGGCCCCGAAGTAAAGGCGGGATCAGGCCCGGGCTCGATTTCCGGCAGTTCGATCATTCCGCATCCCGCCTTCCAGCCAATTCCCATACCGGTTTTTGCCGCCGGATAGTCAAGGGCGGGATTCGGCAGAAGGAGCCTGGGGCACGGGTCAATCGTAATGGTAGCGGCAGGCGATGACGGTGAGATCGGTTCCATCGACCACATAAACCAGCCGGTTCGTGTCGTCGATTCTGCGTGACCAGAATCCGCTCAGGTTTTCGCGCAGCGGTTCCGGCTTTCCGATGCCGTCGAAAGGGTTGCGCAGGGTTTCCCGGATCAACAGGTTGATGCGCTTGAGGGTTTTTCTGTCCTGTCCCTGCCAATAAACGTAGTCTTCCCAGGCTGCCGGAGTCCATGCAAGACGGTCAGGCATTGACCGGGTTCCTGGGTTCCGCCTGGCCTTCGCGATATTGTGCTATGGACTCGGCCAGGTGGGCGGCATTGGCGGGGGTCTTCAACAGGTGCATCGTTTCCATCATGCTGTTGAAGGTATCCAGCGACATGACCACCGCATCCGGGGCGTCGCGGCGGGTAATGATGGCGTAATCCGCGTCCTCGACAACCTTGTCGATCACGCTCTTGAGGCTGTTGCGGGCATCCGAAAAGTTGACAACGCGCACGGCAGAGACTCCTGTTCAATATATTGAACAAGTTTATCGCGGATGAATGTTTATTTCAAGCGCGCCCCTTTGTTTCCCGAGAAAAATCAGGAACAATTGGAGTCTGAAGCAGACCCGGATTTCCGCAATTATCGAATAAGGGGGCAAGCATGGTGCAGTATGTTCCATCCGACCTCGTGATTCATCCGCCCGAAAGCAGGGTGATCGACAAGGTCAATGAAGTGGCCAGGGTCCATCCCGTCGAGCCTCACATGAAGCAGGCCGCGATGCGGGAAGGGGCCGGCCACTCGCATACCGTCGAAGAGGAACTCCGGTACGGCCCGCCCCCGCTTGGGGATCGCAGAATCTACTGCAGGCGCATTTATCATTGGCCGGTCCTGGAAGAACTCCGTTCGCTGGTCGATCGGCGCCGCCACGATCCCGGCGGAGAGACCGGGCATGTTGACGAGGCGGTTTAGGCGAACCCTGGATTTGCAGCCGATTTCCAGGCGGGACAGGCAGTTAATGCTAAAAAACCGCTCGATTTTCGCGATTTTATCCACCATGCGGCAATCATCGCCACAAAAATGTCAATGGGTGCGCGAAAATATATGATGTGTTTGTAGCTTATTGTTTATTAATGAGATAATTTGTGACCAAAAAATAAGCGACTCCGTAAAAATCCTTTCGTACAAACAGGTTGGGAAGCGTCGTTTTGCGTTTTCAACAAACTTATCCACAGAAAATGTGGATTGCAAAAATTAGTTATATCGATTATCGGGTTAACGCGATTATCCCATCCGCAACATGAAATACATCAGCTAACTTGTCGCCATGATTTTCAGTGAGCAGTCCATGAGGCGGAAGGGGTATGCCAATGTTTCTTGAAAAACGCTTCAGCTTTACCCTCCAGTTGCCGTAATATAAGGCCGATTCCGTATTTATTGAGGCAATGAAATTGGAAAGAGACCTGTCGAAACTGAAAGCCCTGGTCATCGACGACATGGGTGCCATGCGCAATTCGCTGAAGGCGCAATTGAACCAGTTGCGCATCACGGATGTCGATACGGCCTCGAATCCGGAGGATGCGCTCGACAGGGTGAGGAGCGCCAGATACGACGTCATATTGTGCGACTATAATCTGAATCGCGCCAGCACAGGGCAGCAGTTTCTGGAATTTCTGCGCTCCCAGGATATTCTTCCAGCCCACACCCTGTTCCTGATGGTCACGGCCGAAGCCGATTACGATGCCGTGGCCAGCGTTTCCGAATTTCAGCCCGACGACTACCTGCTTAAACCCTTCACGTCCGACAGTCTGAGGGCAAGGCTCAAACGTCTGCTGGACAAGCAGGGAGCTTTGCAGCCGATCATGAACTGTCTGAACTCGAAAGACCCCGCAAAAGCCGTTCAGGAATGCGACAAGCTTCTCGAGACGAAATGGGCTATCGAGGCCTATCGTCAAAAGGCGGCCATCCTTCTTGAAATGGGGCGCCACGAGGAAGCGAAAGCCGCTTACGAGGCCGTATTGCTCCAGAGGGAAGATCTGGCATGGGCGAGGCTTGGATTGGCCAAATGCCATCTGGTTTCCGGAAATCCCGGACAGGCCAATGCCATCGCAACCGAACTGCTGGAAAAGAACGGCAATTTTGTCGCGGTTTACGACGTTCTGGCCGAAATTGCCGAAAAACAGGAAGACAAGGCCGGCGCGCTGGATATCCTCAAGAAGGCATCGACCATCATTCCGAGTCCGAGGCGGCACCGGATCGTTGCCGAGGTGGCCTATCAGGCCAACGACCTGGAGACTGCAAGGGCGACTTACGAGCGCGTCATCAAACATACCAGGGGGTCGATGACGGAACAGTCCACGGATTTCCTGTCTTTGGCTCAGGCTCATGTGGATGCGGGAGAACCTGACAAGGCGCTTCAGGTTCTGGATACCGGGACGAAGTCTTTCGGGGATACGGGGGTTTTTGCCCAGGTCAAGGCATCCGTCAAGGCGCAGGCCCATGTTGCTCTCGGCGAGCCGGAACTCGCCAGAAAATCCCTGGAACGGGCCAGAAACCTGATCCGCGATCCGCAAGGGGATCTGGCGACGGTGACGATGGCCAAGGCTTGCCTGGCTTTGGGGGATCATGAGGAAGGACTCAAGCTGCTTTCGCTGGCGGTCAGGGCGGATGAAAAAAACCGGAGGATTGTCGGATTTGCCAGGAAAGCCCTCGTGGATTCGGGACTCGAAGCGCATATCGAGGATATCGTTGATCCCGCGAAGAAAGAGGTTCTGGCGATCGTTTCGGAAGCTGCTGCGCTGATGCGAAAAGCCAGATTTGACGAAGCGTTCGAAAAACTGAAGGAAGCTTTCGACAGGGCGCCCGACCATGTGGAAACATTGATGGCCGCGGCGCAGCTCAACCTTCTCTGGATGAGCCAGAACGGCTACGACGATGCCTATGCGCAGAAAGCCTCCTCTTATCTGGATGCGCTCGACAGGCTGGTGCCGGGAAACGAAAGGGCGGCGAATTTCAGGCGATTCCTGGGAGAGCTTGCCGGCCGTGCCAGGCCCTGAAATGCGCTGCGTCTTTTCTCATGGCTGAGGACGTCATCCTCGACGAGATAGCCCGAAACAACTCGGGCCGCGATCCCGAGCGTCTTGCCATGAAGTACGCCAAGATGGAGCAGAGCCCTTTCATTTTCCTTCGAGGCGCCTGCCATCTGTTCTACGACAACCTGCCGGAATCTCCGCTTTTCAGTGACGCCCCTCTGGGCTGGTGCTGCGGCGACATGCATTTCGAGAATTTCGGCAGCTACAAGGGTGACAACCGGCTGGTCTATTTCGACATCAACGATTTCGACGAAGCCGCCCTGGCTCCCGTCACCTGGGATCTGGTTCGCCTGCTGACCAGCATCCAGTGCGGAGCCGATGCGCTCAATGCGACCCATGCCGAAGCCCTGGCTGTCAGCCTGAGCTGCATGGATGCCTATCGCAGCGCGCTGGGACAGGGGAAACCCCTGTGGGTCGAACGGGAAACCTCCGACGGTCTGGTGAAAGCGCTTTTGACGTCGCTCCAGGTGAGGGAACGGGCCGCATTCCTCGACAGGCGCACGATCCGCAAGGGCCGTCAGCGCAGCCTGAAAGTGGACGGCGCGAAAGCGCTTGCTGCCACGGGCGATCAGAAAGACAGGGTAACCGAATTCATGGACAGCTTCGCTGCCACACAATCCGACCCCGGGTTCTTCCGGGTACTCGATGTCGCACGGCGCATAGCGGGAACAGGCAGTCTGGGGGTCGCGCGGTTCGTGGTGCTGGTGGAGGGCAAAGGCTCTCCGGACGGCAATTACCTGCTCGACATCAAGGAAGCCAGGCCTTCCGCGCTGATGCCCCGCCTTGCACGTCTGGGCATCGAACAGCCGGCATGGAGCGACGAAGCGAGCCGGGTGGTCGCCGTGCAGAAAAGAATGCAGGCCGTCGACCATGCCTTCCTTCATTCGGTGAAGCTGGACGGGCTTTCCTGCATCCTGAAAGGGCTGCAGCCTTCCGAAGACAGGGTGGCGATAGGAGAATGGGGGAAAAAGCTGGACAGGCTCAGGGAAGTCGTTTGTACGATGGGTCGCATCCTGGCATGGGATCATCTTCGCTCGTCCGGACGGGCCGGGGCGGCCTGTGCCGACGAGCTTGCCGATTTCGCTGCGCGCGACGACTGGGCGAAGGAAATGCTGGGTGCAGCGACGGAGATGACCTTGGCGACCCGGGAGCAATGGAAGCTGTTTTCCGGGAAAATGAATTCCAGCCGTTCCTGAATCCCCGAATTCCCATTCCGGTATTTTGATCGTCGCAATTGAAACTATGGTGCGCCAGACTGGTCTCAGAAGTGCAGGGTGTTCGCGAGAACAGGTTTGCAACGAAAACCACCGATCAACGTTTTGAAGGGGGAATCACAATGAGCACACTGCTTGAGCAGTTGAAGTCCATGACGGCGATCGTTGCCGATACCGGCGATATAGAAGCCATTCGGCGCCACCAGCCGGAAGATGCCACGACCAACCCATCCCTTCTGCTGAAGGCGGTGGCGCTTCCTGAATATGTTCCATTGATCGATGATGCGATTGCATGGGCCAGAACGCAAAGCGACGATCGGGAGCAGCAGATTCGCGACGCGAGCGACAAGCTGGCAGTGGATGTCGGGCTGGAAGTGTTGAAGATCGTGCCTGGGCGTATTTCCACCGAGGTGGATGCCCGTCTTTCCTTCGATACGCAGGCCACGCTCGCCAGGGCTCGCAAATTGATGCGCCTGTACCATGAAGCCGGAATAGGCAGCGAGCGCGTCCTGATCAAGATCGCCTCGACCTGGGAAGGCATCAGGGCCGGAGAAATTCTCGAGCACGAAGGCGTCCATTGCAACCTGACGTTGATGTTCGGCTTTGCCCAGGCGCGCGCCGCGGCGGAGGCCGGGGTTACCCTGATTTCACCCTTCGTGGGGCGCATCATGGACTGGTACAAGTCCAAAGGCGCGGTTTTTACGCCCGAAGAAGATCCGGGGGTGCTGTCGGTTCATAAGATTTACCAGTATTATAAGGAGCACGGCTACCCCACCACGGTGATGGGCGCATCTTTCAGAAACAGCGGTGAAATCATTGCGCTGGCAGGATGCGATCGCCTCACCATCGGGCCGAATTTTCTGGAGGAATTGCAGAATGCGAGCGGTGTGCTGGAGCGTCGTCTGCAATATGCCGGGGAGATGAAGCCCCGTCCCGCCTCGATGACAGAAGCCGAGTTCCGCTGGGAAATGAACGAGGATGCCATGGCTACCGAAAAGCTTGCGGAAGGCATTCGCGGATTTACCGTCGATCAGATCAAGCTGGAAAAGCTTCTGGCCGATCGCCTGTAAAGGGTTGTCACGCGATAGCAGTGGACTGAACTCGGCGCCCGATCGCCTTCAGGTGCCGATGATTTTTTGTCTATGGATTGAATTATTTCTCGGCTGGTAGGAGAATCTCGCTTCCTGAGCGAGGCAAAGTGAAGCGGCATGATTTCCTGCGAGAATTTCTGAGATAATGGGTGAGCCTCTGCTATTGGATGAGTCGCCACGTTCCGGTGCCGGGTTTGAACTGGAAAGTGCGGGATGGGGCAGGCGGGATGTCTTTTTTAAAATCCGCCTGAGCCGCAACCTGACGATCGCAATTCTGGCCTCGCTGTTGTTGCATGCGCTGGTTCTTTTTGTGACATTCAGACATCCTCCGATCGCGATCACACATGCGAATACCCAGCCCCTGGCAGTGGAACTGGTTCCCCTGAAAAAGATCCAGAAGTCCGTTGTGGCGCCTCAACCCCGAACCACCAGGAAAATCATTGCAGTGAGGAGACCTTCCAGGGAAGCTGTGGCCATTCCCGAACAGCGCGCGCCGAACCCCACTCCAAAGCCGCACATGAGCTTCCTCGATTATGTCAATGCATCCAGGGCGCGCAGGGAGGCCAGCGCCAACGAATACCCGGTTCAGCCCCAGGCGATGGGACCCTTCCCCGACAGCGGGAAACAAAAGGAAGGCACCAGCGGCGTATTCCAGATCCTCAGGATTGATGACGAATCGGCGGAATTCTCGTTTCTCGGCTGGCATTCCGAATACAGCAATTCCCATCGCGAAGTATTCGATGTCAGTGCCGGGCCTGACGGAGACGTGCAGCATGCCGTCGTGCGCAAGATGATAGAAATCATCCGGCGCTATTACAACGGCGATTTCAACTGGAAATCCGATCGCCTGGGCACCGAAGTCGTGCTTTCGGCCCGCCTGAAGGATGATGCGCAACTTCAGGCATTCATGATGAAGGAATTTTTCGGCCAGGCGAATTAGGGCCTGTTAACAGGCCCTAATTGCTTTCGATGATTTTCTGGGCAGACTGCTGCGCTTCCAGCATTTCATTGCGGTAAAGGGAAGTCGAATAGCTTGCGCTGCTCGCATCCACTTCGGTCGCAAGCAAGGGAAGGCTTCGGAAATTGCCGGTTTCGATTTCCACAGTGACCGACATGCCGGGCCTCAGGGGGTGTGATTTCAGCTCGGCTTGCGAGAGGTTGATCCTGACAGGGACGCGCTCGACGATGTGGATATAGTTTCCCGTGGCATTGTTGGGCGGGAACAGGCTGAAGGTGCTGCCGCCTGAAGGCGCCATGCCGATCACCCTGCCGTGGAAGGTGAATTCGCTGCCGTAGGCATGGGCGCGAATTTTCACCGCCTCCCCGGTCCTTACCCTGGAGAGCATGGTTTCCTTGAGGTTGGCCGTGATCCACAAGGCGTCGAGCGGCACCACCGACATCAGCCGTTGCCCCGTTTGCACCATTTCTCCCGCCTGCACGCGCCGCGCTGCCACATATCCCGTGACTGGCGAAAAAAGGCTGGAGCGGTGGAAGCCGATATAGGATTCGATATATTCTGCCCTGGCTTTCAGCACCTGCGGGTTCTCTGCAACCGTAGTTCCGGAAACGAGTGCCTGCGCCTTGCGCAGCAGGGCTCGGGCTTTTGCGATCCTGCCATCGGTGACGGCGATTTCCGCTTTCGTGTCGGATACCTGTTGTGCCGAGACCGCGCCGCTCGGTTCCGCCGCCTGGTACCGCTCAAGATCGGCCGCGAGCCTTCTTCTGCCCGCTTCCAGCGTCGCGATTTCCGCAGCCTCGCCTTCTGCCTGCGCGAATAGACTTTTCGTGCTGCGCACGGCTTCTGCGAGGTTGGCCGCAGCCCTTTCCATTTTTGCCCCGGTCAGGTTCCGCTCTTCGCTCAACAGCCATTGCCCGGTCTGTACCGCCATGCTGTTGTCCACCCCTATTTTGGAGACGATCCCGGGAACCTGCGCCTGGATCGGAATGATGTTTCCGGAAACATAGGCGTCTTCGCTTACGACTGCCGTCCTCAGGAAGAGATACCACCAGGAAATGATTCCGGACAGGACGATCAGCGCGAGAGCGATCACCCCTCTCAGCCGATGATGCCTGATTTTCGAGCGGACGACGGGATTGGGTTTCATGAGGGCCATCTCCCGAATCCGCCACCGAGCGCGGTCGCTGTATCCGTTATGCTGTTCAGCCAGTTCAAGCTTTCCTCCATGTGCATCATTTCTTCGCGAGTCGTTCTGATTGCTGCCTCCAGATAGGGCAGCCTGCCTGCTATTCCGGAACGGAAACCGGCTTCGGCGATTTTCTTGCGGGAAGCTTGGAGCTTCAGCGAAGCCGTCCTGTCTTCCAGTCTTTCCCTGGCATGCTTCAGCGAAGACAGCGCATCCGCGATCTGGCGCGCAGCAGCGAGCAGGGTGCGGTTGTAGGCTTGGACGGCCATGTCATAGGCTGCTTCGCTTTCGTGGAGCCTGCCTTCCAGCGCGCCTCCCTCGAACAGGGGAAGATCCAGCGCGGGTCCGAAGGCATAGGTGGCGCCCCCGGGTCCCAGCAGGTTCGCGAGGCCGATGCTGTTGAAGCCGGCCAGAGCCTGGAGATTGAGGTTCGGATAATAGGCGGCCCGCGCCGCTTTTTCGAGGTGGGTTTCGCGCCTGATTTTCCAGAGGGCTGCCTGGATGTCGGGGCGCTGCGAGACGAGATCGAGTCCGATCTTTTCAGGGATGCTGAAGCGGTCCGGAACTTGCATCTTTGCCGAGGCTTCCAGTTTATCCGCGGGTTCCTTGCCGAGCAGTTCGAGCAGGGCGAAATGCAGGGCCTCGGTTTTTTGCTGCAGGGCTGCGAGGGCGCTTTTCTCGGCGAGCAGCTTTGCGCTGATGGCAAGGGCGGGTGAGGCGGGTTGTATTCCGGAACGGTACGCGGCATTGCCGAGAGTCTCCTCCTCGCCGAGCAGGCCGACGATGGACTCCTGGAGAGAGACCATCTGCCTCGCCACATTGAATGCGAAATAGGTCCTGATCACTGAAGAACTCAGCATCAGGGCTCCCTGCCTGTATTGCGCTTCAATCATGCTCTCCTCGGCGCGGCTCGCTGCAATGAGCGCATCGTCGCGGCTCCAGAAGTCCAGATGGTAGCGCACGACAAGCGGGTCGATGTTGGCGATCGTCGCGGTTTTGCCGTTGTAGATGTCATTATTGCCGTTTCTGGAAAGCCTCTGCCGGGTGATCCGGTTGACGCTGTCTGCGTGTACCGAATTCAGGGATGCCGTGCGCATCACCGAGGCTTGTGCGAGTTGCAGGCGGGCGCCGGCTTCTTCCAGCCCCGGGTTGCCGGAAAGCGCGAGATCCACCAGCCGGTCGAGATTGGGATCGTGAAATTCGCGCCACCATTTCTCAGGCAAAGCTTCGCCTGCGGGTTTTGCTGCGGGATTGGATTTCACCAGGGATTCCGGGATATCGACGCGATTTAGGGCAGGAGCTCCTGGCCGGATGGCGGGGGCGCATCCCGCCAGAAGCAAAGCCAGCATGAATGGCGCAAGCTTCATGGCTCTTCCCCCAGGTTTTCGAGCAGGGTCATGTCCGGATCATGGCGAATTTGACGGCGGAAGAGCCAGATCGAGGCCGAGAGGATGGCAAAAAACAGGGAAAGAAGATAAAAAAGGTCATTCAGGGTCAGCAGGGATGCTTCGAGCCCGATTTTCTCGTGCAGCAGGCGGACTGGTCCTTCGAAAGACGAAGCGAAGCGCCAGGAGTTCGAGGCATCCGGCGAGTCGAGGCGGTTCAGTTCAAGGTCGGAGAGGCGGTCCCAGCCGATGTCTGAAAAGGTGATGGCGAGCCCTGCCGAGAGATTTCTCGCAGTATTGAGCAGATCGACCGCATGCATCTGCGCGGATTTGGGGACATTGCCGAGCGAGATCGCAGTCATGGAAACGAAAAACAGGCCGAGCGCAGCGCCCATGAGAAACTGGGGGAGCAGCAGCGTCTCCCAGGTGGCGGGCCGAATGTATCCTGAAAGCCACCAGAAGCAGATCGAGAAACCCGAAAAGGAGAGACTTGCCAGCAGGCGCGGATCGGTTCCTTCCCGGATCAGGTATTGCGCCAGGATGCTGAGCGGTTTTGAAAAAACGAAGACCGGCAGGAAGAGCAGCCCGACATGCCAGGCGGTATAGCCTTCAACGACCTGCAGACGGATGATGTACTGCACGACGGCTCCCTGGAAAGCCATGAATGCGAGGCAGAGGACCAGCATGCCGGAAGCGTAATTCGGGCTGGAATAAAGTGAAAAACGCACCAGCGGATTTGCGGATCTGCCGTTCTCCAACCAGAAGAGCCAGGACAGCAGTGCGAAGGCGATAAAGAGCCACCACAATTCCGGGAAACGGCTGGAGAGATCGCTCAAAAGACCTACGTCGAAAAATTCCTGGAGAACGATGGCTGCTGCGAAAAACAGGAAAAAAAGGCGATAGGGCGGCGAGATGGATCGGTCAGCCTTGTCTTCCCAATCCGCGAGCAGCGCCCAGAGTATCCCGGCGACGAGGAGGGAGATGAAACAGGAAAAAAAGAAAAGCAGGCGCCAGTCTCCCATTTGGTAGGCGAGCCACCCTCCCAGGGCCGGTCCGATGGAAAAGGGGATGAAGAGGGCGAGTCCCCAAAGGGAGATGGCCGTCTGCTGCTTCTCTTCCCTGTAGTATTCGAGGAGCAGGAAGAAGGAAGGGATGATGCTGATCCCGGCCGAGAATCCCTGTACGACCCTGATCGCGGTAAAAACGGCAAAATGGGAAACCGTGAGCAGAGCTGAAAGGCTCGATGCGGCGAACAGGAGATAGGCGAAAATCGCGACGTTCTTTGGACCGTATCGCTGCATGAGGGGGCGGGCGATCAGGAAGGCCGAGCCCATTGCGGTGAAATAGTCGCTCTGTCCCCAGACCACATAGGGGATGCCTTCTCCCATGGAGCCGGAGACATAGGGCAGCATGGGCAGATAGGCGCCTGCATTGAGGAGAACGAGAAAATGACCGATCCCCAGGGCGAGGTTGAGCAGAACGAACTGCGGTGCCGGGAGTATGCGCGAATAGCTTTGGAGCATCGAGAAATCTAGCCCGTGCTCCAAGCCCGGGGGCGCTTCATGCCGGCGATTTTGCAGGCCTGTTTCACGTAACCGTAGGGGAACAATTCGAAAAGCCTGTTCCGTTCCCCAAGGTGCTTGATCACGAAGCGCGCATCCGGCGCGATCTGGTGCTCGGCATAATATTCGCGCATGAAGCGGATCGCGCTCCAGTGCTCTTCGGTGAGAACGATGTTTTCCTGGCGCGCGAATTCAATGGCGATTTCCTCGCTCCAGTCCTGGGGTTCGATCAGGTACCCTTCTTCGTCGGTTTCCGGCATGCTCAAGCCCTCCTTGAAATATCAACTGTCGAGATTATCATGATATGCTGATGTTTCCACCGAAAAAAGAGGGGGAGAAAACTCCCCCTCGAATGCCGCAACACGGTCAGGAAAAGGTGTTCCCCGACCGTTTCAAACCAGAATACATCAAGAATTGATATATCCCGAAGACATAATATATTCTCGCGCCGAACCTGTCAATGGATAATGTATCATAAATACATCTTATTCAATGAAGGGGGGTTCCGTGGATGAAGTCACGGATTTCGTTTTGCGTGAGGGGACCTTCATGCTGCCCGACGAGTTTGCCTTCGGGAGAATAGAGGAAGCTGGTGGGCAGGCTGTCTATGCCGCCGAATTTCGATGCGATATCCTCGTTCCCCAGGACGATTGGGTAGGTGATGCCTTTCTTTTGCATGAAGTCGAGCACTTCTTCTGGATTCCTGTAGCTCACCGCGATGCCGACGACGGCGACATCTGTCCCCTTGCGTTTCATTCCGATGAGATCGGGAATTTCGGCAAGGCAGGGTGGGCACCATGTTGCCCAGAAATTGACCAGGACCCATTTCCCCTTATAGTCGGAAAGCCGGATGACCTTTCCTTCCGTATCCATGAGCGACCAGTCGTCTGCAGCCATCGCCGAAACCGACAGGAAAAACAGGGTTGCCAAAAGCCATTTGTTCATGAGGGGCCTCAAAATGCGTGCATCACTCCGGTGGAAAGAATTTTTGTCGGGGTCAATTGTATGCCCTGGACATACTGGTAGATCGGAAGCTGAATGAAGGCGAAGGCGCTGGTGCCGCCGCCGAGCCTGACCGAGATTCCCGGGGCGAGATAGGCCAGTTCTCCTCCCGTGATGAGCGGAGTGGCATTGTATCCGCTGTCGGGGATGCGTTTGATGAAATTGATTTGGAGCATCGGAGTGAGGCTTTGTCCGAATTTGCCGTACCGGATGCCAGCGTTGACATTGAACGCATCACCCGGCCGATAGCTGTTACGGGTCGATACGGCGTGCTCAAGCAGGCCCTGCACGAACCAGCCCAGCCTGAATCGGTCTATCTGCCCTTCCTGGAAGCCTCCGAACAGGAGGTCGGTCGATCCGGTTCCCGGCTGCAGGCTGGCATCGAGAGGGCTGCCGCTTGCAAAATTGACGTCCGTCGGGCCGGTGGGCAGTTTCATGCCGAGAAAGATGCCGTTGCTGCCGTCTTTTGAAAATCCGGTATAGCGTCCGAGGATGCGCCCATCCCCGAGAGATTTTGAATCCGAACTGTCGAGCGATGTCGCCCCGGTCGGATAAGTCAGATGGTAGCGCTGAATATAGGGAAGCTGCATGTTCACGCCCCAATTGGAACCCTGGTAGTCCGCAACCAGGGTCGTGAAGGAGGTGTTCGTCAGCATCTCGATTTCCTGGGCATTGGGTAGAGAGAAGCTGTTGACCTTGCTCGAACCGCTGCGCATCTGGTTTTGGTCTACACTGTCGTAGGTCAGGCCCATCGTGAGCCCCGGGCCGCTTCCCATTCCCTGGATTTGCCAGTCCTTGGAAAGCATGCATCCGCACGCGGCGCAGGCGAAAGCCTCACCGAAATGAAATGACAGGAGGGCGAAAACCAGCAAGAATCTCATGATAACGTCCAAAAAAAGGGAGGGGGAGCCCCTCCCGAAACGGAGCACATTGACTACAGCAAGATTTTGTTTACATATCCATTTGTGATCTTCATCTAATCAATGTCCCCCCGGCATGACCGGGGGTTTCACCACAGAATTACTTCCCGCCAAATAGGCGATTCCAGCTTACAATCAGAACTAGGCATGGATAAAAAATCAACACAGCAATTCCAAAAGCTTGATAATTATTCATGAGGCTATCCTCCAGACTGAGAACTTATTTCAAAAGAATCTCGTCCCCCTTGCCTTTCCTGGGGTCGGCGTCGGGCTTGTTCATCAGCACCGTGATGGCGCCACGCAATGCAGCCCCCATGGTGTGATCGACGATTGCATTGTTGGTCGCGTGGTCCTTGGGAGACACGATGTCGAATGCATCCGCTTCAGCCACGGCCACGTTGTAGGTTTGCATCCCGTAAAGGGTATTCTTCGGATTGCCGTTGATGTAGACCCTATCCCAGATTCCGGCGATGGGATGGAATGCAACGGGCATGTTGATGTTGGCATTCACGAAATAGACCCTGACCCGCTCGCCGGGCTTGGCTTCGAGAACCTGGGATGCATCCGGATCATGCACGGGGTCATAGTGGAACATCTTTCCGTTGATCAGCGTTCCTGCCCAGCCCTTGTTTTCGAGCATCGCCTTGTAGTTCTCGGCATCCGGGAAATACTGGCCCTGGACGAGAACATATTCGCGGTCAGGCTTGGGGAAAGCCTTGGAATAGCCTTCCTTCGGATCGACGATGATGACGCCGTACATGCCTCTCGCGATATGCTGAACCATCGGACTCGCGCCGCAGTGATACATGAACACGCCAGGCACCTTCGCCACGAATGTGAAATGCTTTTTCTCGCCTGGCTTGATCGGCGCGAATTCGTTCAGTACGTCGACCTGGGCCGCATGGAAGTCGATCGCGTGCGAATTCTTGTTCTCGGGCGGATTGACCAGGGTGAAGTCGACGGTATCGCCTTCCTTCACGCGCACGACAGGTCCGGGAATCGAGCCGTTGAAAGTCCAGGCTTCGTATTTCGTACCCTTGTTGTCTATTGCAACAGTCACTTCCTTTGCAGTAAGCGTGACTTTTACCGTTTTGGCGCTGGCATGCTGGGCGCAAAGAACTGCAGCCGCGGTCATGGTTGCCAAGGTTGCCTTTTTCAAAGTATTCATGGTGTTCCCTCTGTTGAATGATTTATCAAGTTGATTTTTAGCTATTGCTTGGCTATTTCGATATCGCCCTCCTGTCATGATTAACTCCCTCCATATTTGCACTTGCACAATGTGCGCAGATATTGCGCCATGTCCCTGATTTCGTCGTCGCTCAGGGTATCTCCCCAGGGCGGCATCAGCACCGACTTGTCTATGGAAAGGCCGCCTTCCTTGATCACCTTGAACAGCGTGTCGTCAGAGCGGGTGGACATTGCCTTGGCGTCGGTATGGTCCCTGGGCTGAACGGACATGTCCCGAATGTTCACGCCCTTTCCGTTCCCGGCCATGCCGTGGCACTGAACGCAATAGGTCCGGTAGTTGTCTTTGGCCGACTCCTTCGCGACCGCGGAGAGCGGAATCGCGATCAGGAGAGCCAGAAGCAGTTTATTGCGCATGATTGTCCTCCTTGCTCAACGCCTCGAGATAATGGACCAGCTTCTGGATGTTCATGTCCGAGACGTGCTTGTTCGGCATCCAGGTTTTCGGATCCCATGCCTGCGGACTCCTGATGTAGCTCGCGATATATTCGGGCTGCAGCCTTTTTCCGGCGGTATACATCTCTGGACCGGAGAGCCCGCCGTAATCAGGCTCGATCCTGTGGCAAGCCATGCAGCCAAGAAATTTGTCGAAAGCCATTTCTCCCATCGACAGGGAGACCGTGCCGTCTTCGATTTTTTCCTTCGCGATCAGATCGCTTTTCGGCTTCAGCGTCATCAGGGCATCCGCTGCGGCCTGCGCATCGGAGGCAGAAAGCGCCACATGAGGCTTCAGTGTCGAAGGATCGACGACATCCCGTTTCGGCCCAGGCTTGATGTGGTCTTCGTAGAATTCCCCGGCAGGCCTGATCTGGGTCGGATTCTGCAGCCATTGAACTAGCCACTCTTTCCTGTATTTGTTTCCCGCGTAGAAGAGATCGGGTCCCTTTCTCGCCCAGAGCGCCTGTAGGGTCTGGGGCGCTGGGCCGGTCAGATTGTGGCAGGAAGCGCATTGACCCTTCAGTATGTCCATGCCGCTGTCTGCCCAGACTGGCTGGGCGATTCCGAGCATCATCCCCAGCGCGATCAGCAATCTATTCATGCTCATGCCTCCTGTGCGTTTTCTCGATCGGTGTGCCTGCGAATCCAGGGCTGTTGAATATCCCGTAGCCCTGCTTCATCGATTCGCTGTAGAAGAAATTCGGATCGTAATCCTTGTCCTTGTCCTTCCAGACATACCAGGATTCCTTGGGAATGCCGTCGTATTCGATGATGGTGATGGCGCCTCCCGGATACTTGCCGCGCGCCGTCACATGGCGGTCGATGTGATCGTGGAAAATGAATCTTCCGGGATTGTCCATCTTGATGATCACGTCATAGCGCTCGCCCGGTCCGACCAGAACGGTATCCGCATAATAAGGCTTGGGAAGAGGCAGCCCGTCCTTGTGCGTCACCAGCATGTCGTGCCCGTGAGAGTGCATTTCATGGAATTCCCCGCCGGCCCCGATGAAGCGCACGCGCACCACGTCCCCCTTCTTGACGCGGATCGGCTGGGTCAGGGGGAACGACTTGGCGTTGATGGTGAAATAATCGGTGACGTCGTATGGCGTACCGCCCTGGCCGTATTTCTCCGCATCCTTGCTCTCCCAGCCCGAGAACATCATGATCACGTCCTTGGTGACGGTTTTCTCGATTGGCAGCGGCTTTTTCGGATCGACGATCATCGGCCCCCACATGCCGCGTATGCCCACGTGCTCATTGACGTTCACGTGGCAGTGATACCACAGGGTGCCCGGCTTGGTGGCCTTGAATCTGTAGGTGAAGGTATCGCCCGGCTGGATCGCTTCCTGAGTGATTCCCGGCACCCCGTCGTTTTTCCAGGTGTTGGTCTGATAGGTGCCATGCCAGTGTATGGTATGGGGAAGAGAAGTATTGTTTGTGACATGCACGATCAGGTCATCCCCTTCCTTGACATGGATCAATGGCCCTGGAACCTGCCCGTTGAATGCGAAGACCTTGTAATCGAGGTCGGGCGCGACATGCACTTTCACTTCCTCGACGGTCATGTTGAATTCCCTGGTGGCGCTCCAGCTCAGTGCCGGAATGATTGCCAACAGGGAAAAGAGAAACAGTCTGATGATTTTCATGTCCCCTCCTTAACATTTATATTAAATACATTATTAAAGGCTAATATATCAAACAGTGATATATATGGGTCGCATCATATTCCCAGGATTTCGGCGTGTCAATAGAAAATATATAAAAAATACATCTTATGCTGAATGGAGTTCCGCGCATGAATTTGCGGATTTAGTTTTGCGGGGAGAGTTGCCCGATCTGGAACCATTCGGGCGAAAGTTTTGCCGGGCGAATACGCCCGGCCTGACATGTTTCAGATTCCCGGTGTCGGGATTAGTGAGTTAACTTTGCCGGCTTGAGGCTGCGTGGTTTTTTTTCGATGCATGCATTCCTGTCAATCCAGGCTTGAATTTTCCGTTCAGTGCCTGCCCTTTCTGGGGACAGGAACATTGATCCTTATATAACCTGGCCTGGTCCTGGCGTTCCTGGTCGATCACCCTCCAGTTGGGTCCCGCCAGTGCGGGCAGGGATGATGCGGCGGAGATGATGCAGAGCATCGCGAGATACAGTTTTTTCATTTCTTGGATCCTTCTAAAATTGGGTGATATTTGCCGAGATCAACTGCTTGCCGAGTTGTTCCTGGCCTGCCGGATGGACGAGCGATGCGCCGATCCGGAGTGCGCCGCAAGCTTGTGACGGTTCTTGTCCGCTGCAACCGTAAACATGATCGACAAGGCGATGGCAGATTGCTTCATTGATGTCTCTCCTCGTGATTGATGCCGTTACTTTCAGTACAGGTTCATCCTGTCGACGCTATAGAGACTTTCCTTCGGTTCAGAAAGTTCACGTTTTTGTGTGACAGTTTTGTAACGCGAATCTACCGTGAATGGAGCATGCTTTTTGCGCAGCCATAAAAGCGGCATAATGTCGGGATTCGTCAGTGCAAAGGCAGTTCCATGTTTTCCAGATTGTTGTTACTCCTCTCCTTCTTCCTGACAGGCTGCAGTCCTTCGCCGACCAATCCGGTCGATTCCAGGTTTTCGGATGTCGTGAAAAACACGGACAATCCGGCGGATCGGCTCCGTTCCAATGGCACGGTGAAAGCTGGAATCACGCCGAGTTCGGTGGCGATTTCCGGAAAATATGCCTACGTGACGAATTCCAATGGTGGCAACGTCATGATCTACGGCATTGAAAAAAACGGGAGGCTCGAACCTCTCAAGACTGCTCCCGTCGCTTCAGGCTGGGGTCCCAATCTGATCGCAATCGATCCTTCAGGGAAGTATGCCTATACGGCGAATACCGATTCGACCAGCGTTTCTGCCTATGTCATAGACCGGAATGGCGGCGCATTGAAACCGGTGCCCGGAAGCCCTTTCCTGGCCGGACACAATCCCACCTTCATTGCGATCACGCCTTCCGGAAAATACGCCTATGTGACGAATTACGGATCGACCACTGTTTCGGCCTATGCCATAGACAGGGAAACGGGGGGGCTTAAGGAAGTGCCGGGTTCCCCGTTCGAGTCCGGCAAGGCCCCGGCTTCCATCGCGGTGAGCGAGAAATTTGTGTTTGTCGCAAATTCCAATTCCAACAATGTCTCGGTCTTTTCCATCAGGGAAGACGGCTCGCTCGCATCCGTTCCCGGAAGCCCCTTCAAGACGGGTTCCGGGCCTTTCGCCATAGCGCTCACGCCTTCCGGGAAATATGCCTACGTGACGAATTCCCTCACCACCAAAGTATCGGCCTTTGCCGTGGACGGGAAGGGGAGATTGCATTCCGTTCCGGGCAGCCCATTCCAGACCGGAATGACGCCGCTCTGGGTGACGGTTTCGCCTTCCGGGAAAAACGTCTACGTGGTGAACTGGCTCGGGGGAATATCCGGCTACAGCGTCGATCAGGGAACCGGCGCGCTTGCCCAGCTTGACGGCAGTCCCTTCGAATCCGGACATGCGCCCAAGGCCGTGACCGTGGATCCTTCCGGAAAATTCGCCTATGTTGCCAATGGCGGCGACAACGACGTCACAGCCTACGACATAGACGCCAACGGGGCGCTGATTTTTCTGAAGAGGCGATGAAGCTGCCGACGAAGCCCGGACTGGCCCTGGCGGTCTGCGCGCTGGCATTTTGCCATTGTGCGGCGGGGCGGGCCTCCCCGATCAGGCATGTCGTCGTGATCTTCCAGGAAAACGTTTCCTTCGACCACTATTTCGCGACCTACCCGAATGCGCTCAACGAGCCGGGGGAACTGCCTTTTCACGCATCCAAAAACACGCCTTCGGTCAACGGACTGAACGAATATCTGCTCCAGCACAATCCCAATGCTGCCAATCCCCACAGGCTGGCAAGGCGCGATGCGATGACCTGCGACATGGAGCACGAATACCCCGCCGAGCAGTTGGCCTACCATTCCGGGCTGATGGACAAATTCGTCGAATATACCGCTTCGAAGCATTGCGATCCGGGCCAGGTGATGGGGTATTTCGACGGCAATACCGTGACTGCCTTGTGGAACTATGCTCAGCATTTTTCCATGAGCGACAACTTCTATGGCACCACTTTCGGCCCTTCCACGCCGGGAGCGATCAACCTGATTTCAGGGCAGACCCACGGCGCTGCGCCTCCGAATCTCACCGAAGTCACGCAGGACGGGACTCTCTACGGCGATGCAGACCCCGCTTATGACGACTGCTCGCACGGAGCCAAAGTTTCGATGTCCGGGAAGAATCTGGGAGATCTGCTGAATTCGAAGAACCTGACCTGGGGCTGGTTCCAGGGCGGATTCCGCCCCACGGAATATTCCGGAGGAAAGGCGATCTGCGGGGCGAGCAGCCGCAATATTGCAGGAAACACCGTTCCCGATTACAGTCCGCACCACGAGCCTTTCCAGTATTATGCCTCCACATCCAATCCCCACCATCTTGCGCCTGCATCGGTAGAGGAAATCGGCCGCAATGGCCGAGCCAATCACCAATACGATTTGAAGGATTTCTGGCGGGCTGCACAATCGGGACAGCTTCCCGCAGTCAGCTTCCTCAAGGCTGAAATGGCGCAGGACGGGCATGCCGGCTATTCTGATCCGCTCGACGAGCAGGTTTTTATCGTCGAGACGCTCAACCGGCTGCAGAAACTGAAGGATTGGAAAAATACCGTGGTATTCATCGCCTACGACGATTCGGACGGCTGGTACGATCATGTGATGCCGCCGATCGTGAACCAGTCGGGCTCAAACCTGGATGCCGATTGCGGAAAAACTTCGGGCTATTCCATCCGCTGCGGTTACGGCCCGCGTCTTCCGTTTCTTGCGATCTCGCCCTGGTCCAAGCCCAATTACGTGAGCCATTCGATTGCCGACCAGAGTTCGATTCTGCGCTTCATCGAGGACAACTGGAGGCTGGGCAGGATCGGGGATCAGTCTTTCGACGAGAAGGCAGGGCCGCTCACCGATCTTTTCGATTTCTCCCGCCCCGGTTACAGGCGCTTCCTGCTGGATCCCTATACCGGATTTCCCGCGAAATGAACGTCCGATATGTCCAGTGCGGTTTCGAAAGCGGGTTTTTCCGTGATGAAGCCTGAAAGCGCAAAGGCGGCTGTCGGCTGCATGTGGATGCAGACCATTCTGACATTGATTGCCGCCATGGTGCGCGCCAGGGCATCCAGCCAGGCGTAATAGACGGGGTCGATGAGCGCCAGCCCGGCAAGGTCGTAGTAGAGGCAGGATGCTTTCGCCTGCTGTAATTCTCGCGCGATGTGCTCGATCAGCTCCGCCTCGTTCTTGATGTTCAGGCTGCGGGAAGGTTCGAGCAGGAAAGCGTCCCTTCCTATCCTGGTCAGGTGCAGTCCGGGGATCATGATGCCTTGTGGCTGACCTGTATTCCCATGCGGCGGAAGGCTTCCTTGAGGCCGTCCGAGAGGCTGGCTCTTGTAGCGATGCCGTTGAGATCGATGTTGAGGCTGATCAGGGCGCGTGCGATTTCAGGCTGGATGCCGGTGATGATGGCGCTCGATCCCATCAGTTGAACCGCCCGGACGATCTGGATGAGGTGATGGGATACCTGGGAGTCGATGTTCTGCACGCCGGTTAGGTCCATCACGACGACTTCGGCATGGTCTTTAGCCACACGGTTGAGCAGGGCTTCCATCACCAGCATGGTGCGGCTGGAATCGAGTGTGCCGATGATGGGCAGAGTGAGTACGCCATCCCATATTTCGGTGATCGGGGTGGAAGTTTCTCTGAGTTCGGCTTCCTGGGCTTCGAGGACGCGCTCGCGCTCTTCCAGATAGGAGCGGAAAACGGCCATGATCAACTCGTTGAAGATGCTGGTGAAGTAATGCAGGACGGATCTCGATTCGGTGAAGGCGATGCCGCTGTCCTTTTCCAGTGCTTCTATCAGGGCATATTGCAGGAGTTGGGTGTAGCGTACCACTTCCTCCACTCTCCCTCCCCGCATCAGTATTTTATGGGAAAGTGAAGCAAAGAACATTTCAAGGGCGTGGAACTCGGGGGATTTCCGGTCGTCCGGATTTTTCGATCCCAGAAGGCCAGCCATGAGGCTGAGAAATTCCGCGCTCAGATCGGCGATTTCATCGTCGTCCATCAGGTTGCTGTCGCTGCCGAAATGTATCTTCCCGGGTTCCTCGAGCAAGGGGGAAATGTTGCCGATCTTGAGGCCGAACAGCGCAGAGAGCTTTTCGCTGAGTTTCTGGTTCATGTCACGTTTTCCTTATTTGAGAGTTGATACGAATAGGGATTGATCGTCCGAAAGCCTTCCCATGATGTTGCCCAGAATGTAAGCGATGAGCTGGGGATGCTGGTTGAAAAGCCCGGCGAAATTCGAGGTGTCCCAGTTCCGGCGGACCCCGTCGCTGGCGGTCACGATCACGCTCTTTTTGGCGAGGTCGGTCTGGAATTGCGACGGAGATCTGTGATCCCGCCCGAGGATGCCCGGCGCGAAAGAGATATGCCGCATCTGCTCATCCATGTAAAGATGAGCATGCATGTCTCCCACACCGAGCAGCCTGAGTTTCTGCCGCTCGAGGTCGATCTCGCCGAAAATCGCCACGGCCCCCCGCTTGGCTACGAGCTGGCTGTCGGCAGAAGCGATGGCCGATTCCAGATCGTCGAAATGGGCGAGGCAGGATGCGAGATCGGCCGTGGCAGCCTGGGCCTCGGCGCCGTGCCCCAGCCCGTCCAGATGAAACCAGCGGACTCTGCCCGGGGTCTCGTAAAGGTAGATTCTGTCTCCGTTGTGGCGGACATCCGACAAGGATCTGGAGAAGAAACCGATGTTTTCCAAATTGTTGCCCAGATGGAAACGCGCAAGGAATGCCGTGCCGTTCCATTTCCTGGTTTGGCCCTCGGGTTGGGTATAGATGTATGACTCGTCGCTCAGGCGTCGGATGCTGCCCAGCCCCTTTCCCAGGGTGCCCATGCTGGAATAGCCATCTTCCTCGGCGCGGGAGAGGTCACGGATACCCGGTCCGTAATCCAGGGAGAAAATGTCGAGAACCGGCCCTGGCTGCTGCCAGACCTGAACCAGCCCTCGTCCGCCTGCATGCTTGACGTTATTGCTCACGAGTTCAGCTGCGACAAGGAGCATGTTCTCCCGTTTCAGGTCGGCAATGCCGAGGCGTTTCGCTATCGCGGAGAGCTTCGAGCGAAGCACGATGATCGCCCCCTCGTTTTGCGTGGCGCCGTTGTACAGCAGTTTGCTGTCCTTGATGCTGTCTACGATGTGAGCCATGTCGAGCAAAAGACGGAGGGATCGGAATGGGTCTCGGGAAACCCTAGCACAAGCTGGCCTCTACCGAGGTTCTTGGCCTTGTAGAGCGCCTCATCCGCGCAATGGATGAATGCGTCCAGTTCGAGCTCCTGCGGCGTATCGCGGGTGACGGAGGCGATGCCGATGCTCATCTTGCATTCGGGCAGCTTGAGCAGGAGTTCCGCTTTTTCGCTGGCAAGCTGCGTGTCGGCGAAGAGCAGAATGGCGAATTCGTCCCCGCCGATCCTGAAAGCAAAATCCACGTCTTCCCTGATGACGCTGCGCAAGGTATCAGCTGTCCTGATTAGGTAATGATCTCCATACTGATGGCCGAACTGGTCGTTGATTTCCTTGAAATGGTCGAGGTCGAGCAGCATGAGGGTGAGCGGGGAATTTCTCTGGCGCAGGGTGCTGCGGAAGGCATGGTCGAGTTTCTCGTTGAAGGCGCGGCGATTGAGAAGTCCGGTCAGCGGATCGGTTTCGGCCTGGCGCAGGGATTCGTAGAGCCTGCTCTGGTGTTTTTCCAGGGCCTGTTGCAAGGATGCCATTTCCTGCCTGGCCTGCTCGCGGGTCTCTTCGAGATGGCGAGCCATCTCGGCGTTTTTCAGGAGCAGAAGGTCGGGATCGTTGGCTACTGTCGAGTCGCGCAGGCGCTGGCGCAATTGTTCGATGGTTTTCTTTTCAGGAAGGTGTTCGAGCGTCGCTATCCTTGAGTGCTGATCTTCCCAGTGCACGAAAAGGCGTTCCCTTTCCAGATGCAGGCTGGCGCAAAGGGGATAGCCTGTTGATGCGCCCGAATTGCGCAGCCTTTGCATCAGGTCGAGTACGGGCTGGACTGAGGCGAAAGCATTCCCGCCGAGCGTTTCCACGGCATCGAGAATGAAGGCGACGAAATTCTGCAAATCCGGTTCGATCGCCAAATTTTGCTTCAGCAGCTCGACAACTTCCAAGATGTCCCCGCGCTTTTTCGGCCAATCTGACATTATCCACAGTTTTTGGGAAAATATAAATTTTTATTTATTTGGAGATTAAACTTTTCCTTGATCAACCACTTCGGCGACGACGCTGTCGCAGGATATGCTAGGGAAGCCCTGAACAAATCCCGCGTGGCCGTGACGGTCGGCTTTTCGGGATGAGACTCGCGAAGCGAGACGCAGCGAATGGTCATTCCCTTCGCTTGCCCGAGACAAGGAGGATCGCCCGCAAAGCCCCGTCCCTGAAGGGTTGCGTGAAGATCGAGCGCTCGCTTTGTCGCCCTCCTGGGCATTGTAGACCCGGCTACAACCTGCGTCGTGCTTCGTGCGATCATCTCGATTTCACGGCAACACGGCTCATGTGCGACTTGTTCAGGGCTTCCCTAGGAATGACCGCCGAAAAGGGCGCCTGCGCCTGCGGTCAGCGCCATGGCGAGCATGCCCCAGAACGTTACCCTGACCGCGCCTTTCATGATGGATGCGCCCCCGGTATGGGCGGCCAGTCCGCCGAGAAATGCAAGGAAGGTCAGGGAAGTGAGGCACACGAGCGGGATGAGATGGGCCGTCGGCGCAATCGGGATAACCGCAAGCGGCAGCGCAGCGCCAATGGAGAAGGTGAATGCAGAGGTGAAGGCGGCCTGGGTCGGTTTGGCGGCGGCCGTTTCGGAAATCCCGAGTTCGTCGCGGACATGCGCTTCGAGCGCATTCTTTTCCATAAGCTGCTCGGCGACCTGCCTCGCGAGTTCCGGATCCAGGCCGCGTCCGGCATAGATCGAGGCGAGCTCGCGTCTTTCATGCTCGATGTCGGCGGCAAGTTCCTGCTTCTCCCTTTCGATATCGGCGCGCTCCGTATCCGACTGGGAACTGACAGAAACATATTCGCCAGCAGCCATGGACATGGCGCCCGCGACCAGCCCCGCGATTCCCGCCACCAGAATCTCCTTCAGGCCGGCGCCCGAGGCTGCGACGCCGACGACGAGGCTGGCAGTCGATACGAGGCCGTCATTGGCACCCAGCACGGCGGCACGCAGCCACCCGATATGATGCGTGCGATGTCTTTCCTGATGCTTGATGAACATGCGGACATGATACACCCGGCTTCTGCTAGAATCACTCGTGGCTTGAGTGAATACAAGGACCAAGATGTGCCAGTTGCTCGGCATGAACTGCAATGTTCCAACTGATATCTGCTTTTCCTTTACCGGCTTTCAGAAGCGTGGTGGGGGAACGGATATACACAGCGACGGCTGGGGAATCGCATTTTTCGAGGGCAGGGGGGTCAGGCTTTTTGTCGATCCGCAGCCTTCGGCACAGTCCCCTGTCGCAGAATTCGTGCGCAGCTACCCCGTCAGATCGCTCAACGTCATAGCGCATATCCGCAAGGCGACCCAGGGCAGGGTGGCCCTCGAAAACACCCATCCCTTCATGCGTGAACTTTGGGGCAGGTACTGGATCTTCGCGCACAACGGCAATCTTCCAGAATTTTCCCCGGTTCTCGACGGATCTTTCGTTCCGGTAGGAGACACGGACAGCGAGCGCATGTTTTGCTGGCTGTTGCAGAGCCTCGCACAGCGTTTCGGCAGAATTTCCCCGAGTCGCGAGGCGCTTTTTTCCGCACTGGCCGAATTCAGCGGCGAGCTTGCCGGCCGTGGCATATTCAACTATCTCCTCTCCAACGGCGATTGCCTGTTTGCCCACTGTTCGACAAATCTCGCTTACATTGTGCGACAGGCGCCTTTCGCTGTTGCGCACCTCAAGGATGAGGATGTTTCGGTCGATTTCAGCGAAGTGACTACATCCAGGGATCGCGTTGCGGTAATTGCCACTGTCCCGCTCACCGACAACGAGCCGTGGACGGTCATGGAGCCCGGTACCTTGTGGATGTTCCACGAGGGAATGGTGGAAGCCAACTGCATGACCGGCAAGTGACGGCTGTGACGGCTTGTCTTGTCATGGAAAACGGGGGTAGTATGCGCCATGGCCGACGATGCACTCAGCAAGAAGGAATTCGAAACACTGTCCAATTTCCGCTACCAGTTGAGGCGCTTCCTGCGTTTCAGCGAAGAGGCGGTGCACAGCCACGGCCTGACCCATCTTCAGTATCTGTTGCTGCTGCACATCAAGGGCTATCATGACAGGGAATGGGCGACCATAGGGGAACTCGCGGAGAAGCTGCAATCCCACCATCACGGCGCCGTTTCCCTGGTTTCCCGATGCGAGAAGCTCGGTCTTGTGTATCGCATGCAGGGGAGAGCAGACAAGCGTGAAGTGGAGGTTCATCTCACTCCAGAGGGAAACCGGATGGTCGAGAAGCTCGCACGCCTGCACCGGGATGAACTGGTTGATTCTACTGGAATATTCAGGGTTCCCGGGGCCGATGAGTTGAAGCAGGCGGAATAATTCCCGGTTGATTTTCCTTCCCAATTCTGCTGCAATACATACCTGACTAAAAAATTAAGGTAATAAATGCAGTTTGGAGGATCGGGCCGGGAATCCCTGATTCTGGCCTTGCGCGCCATGCTGGGCGAAGAGTCGGTGCTGACGGAAAAAGAGGAGCTTGCGCCTTTCGAGTGCGACGGGCTTTCCGTCTATCGCAAGTTGCCCATGGCGGTTCTGCTTCCATCCACAGTCGAAGAAGTACAGGGCATACTGCGCCTTTGCAGCGATCATGGGGTGCCCGTCGTCGCCAGGGGGGCAGGAACCGGCCTTTCCGGCGGCGCGCTGCCCCTGAACGACGGGGTTCTGCTGAGTCTTTCCAGGTTCGACCGCATTATCGATATCGATCCGGAGCAAAGAACTGCGACCGTTCAGCCCGGCGTCAGGAACCTCGCCATATCCGAAGCTGCTGCGCCTCACGGACTCTATTATGCCCCCGACCCTTCTTCCCAGATCGCCTGTACCATAGGCGGAAACGTCGCAGAGAATTCGGGCGGTGTGCACTGCCTCAAATACGGGCTTACGGTGCACAACCTGCTCGCCCTCAAGGTCGTGACGATGGAAGGTGAACTAGTGGAAATCGGATCCGGAGCGCCCGATTCCCAGGGATACGACCTGCTTGCCCTGATGACGGGCTCTGAAGGGCTGCTCGGGGTCATTGTCGAGGTGACCGTCAAGCTTCTCGCAAGGCCCGAGCGGGCGCAGGTGCTCCTTGCCGCCTTCGACGATGTTCGCCATGCAGCCGAAGCAGTCGGTGCGGTCATTTCCGCCGGAATCATTCCGGCGGGGCTGGAAATGATGGATAACCTTGCGATCAGGGCAGCCGAGGATTTCGCCCATGCCGGTTATCCGGTCGAGGCGGAGGCCATACTGCTTTGCGAACTCGATGGTACCAATGCCGAAGTTTCCGAGCATGTCATGAAAGTGAGGGAAGTGATGCAGCATGCCGGCGCAACCGAAGTGCGCACGGCACGCGACGAGGAAGAGCGGCGCATGTTCTGGAAGGGAAGGAAATCGGCTTTCCCTGCAGTGGGCCGGATTTCTCCGGATTATTACTGCATGGACGGCACCATCCCGCGCCGCAACCTGCCCGAAGTGCTCGAGCGCATCGCGAGCCTGTCGAAAAAATACGGCCTCAGGGTGGCCAATGTGTTTCATGCCGGGGACGGCAACCTCCATCCCCTGATCCTGTTCGATGCAAACGGGGAAGGGGAGCTCGATAGGACGGAAGCCTTCGGGCAGGAGATCCTCTCGCTCTGTATCGAAATGGGCGGCACCATTACCGGAGAACATGGGGTCGGCGTGGAGAAGCTTGATTCCATGTGCCTCCAGTTCAATCCCGCCGAGCTTGCCCAGTTCCATGCGATCAAGTCTGCTTTCGATCAGGAGGGGCTGCTCAATCCGGGAAAGGCCGTTCCCACCCTGCATCGCTGCGCCGAATTCGGCGCGCTGCATGTCCACGAGGGAAATCTGCCTCATGCCCACCTGGAGCGCTTCTGATGGCTGACATCGAAAGGCAGTTGCAGGAGCGGGCGAAATCCGCGATCGATGCCGGAACGCCGGTCGCCATAATTGCAGGAGGCACCAAATCTTTCCTTGGGAACAGGGTGGCCGCCGAGCCCTTGCATGTCGCAGGGCACAGCGGCATCGTCGACTACGATCCCAGGGAACTCGTGATCACGGCAAGATGCGGCACGAAACTGCAAGAAATCGAGCAGGTTTTGTCGGCATCCAGCCAGATGCTTCCCTTCGAGCCGCCCCATTTCGGGGGTTCGGCAACACTCGGCGGGGCGGTCGCCTGCGGCCTCTCGGGGCCGAGGCGCCCCTATGCCGGATCGGTCAGGGACCATGTGCTGGGTTGCCGGATCATCAACGGCAGAGGAGAGGTCCTGAATTTCGGGGGAAAGGTGATGAAGAATGTCGCGGGATTCGATGTCTCCCGCCTGATGACAGGGGCCTTCGGTACCCTGGGCGTGCTGCTCGAAATCAGCCTCAGGGTGCTGCCCAGGCCTGCCGCATCGCTCACCCTGGTGCGCGAATGCAGGGACCCGGTTGCCTATCTTTGCGGCCTGGCCTCGAAACCGATTCCCGTCGATGCGGCAGCCCAGGTCGAGGGACTGTGCCATATCCGTCTTTCCGGAAGTGTTCGGGCCGTCTCGGAGGCGAGAAATCAGCTGGGCGGGGATGCCCTGGATGGCCATGAAGCTTTCTGGGAAGATCTGCGCGAGCAGCGGTTGCCCTTTTTCGGGAGCGATGCCCCGCTGTGGCGCATCGCATCCGGACCGTCGGTTCCCATGCCGAATTTGCAGGGAACCTGGCTGATAGACTGGGGCGGATCGCAGCGCTGGCTGAAGAGCGTGGCAGGAGAAGTCGAAGTTAGGCAGGCAGCGGAAGCCATCGGCGGACATGCCACCCTGTTCAGGGGAGAGGGCAATGCCTTTCATCCCTTGAAGGGATCGCTCGGCGCCCTGCATCAAAGGCTGAAGGCCGCCTTCGACCCGAAAGGGATTTTCAACCCAGGCCGCCTTTACCCGGAATTCTGACATGCAGACCAGGATCGATTCCGCATCGAGAGCCGACCCCAGAATTGCCGAGGCCGAGGCCATATTGAGAAGCTGCGTACACTGTGGTTTCTGCAATGCGACCTGTCCGACTTATCAGCTTCTCGGGTCGGAACCTGACGGCCCAAGGGGAAGGATCTACCTCGTCAAGAACATGCTTGAGGAAGGCGTCGCAGGGGAGAGGACGCGCCTCCATCTGGACCGCTGCCTAACCTGCCGCTCCTGCGAGACGACCTGCCCTTCCGGGGTGAAATATGCCCGACTGATCGACATCGGGCGCGCGATTGTCGATGAGAAGGTCAGGCGACCTTTTCTCGACAGGGCTCGCCGGTTTGCCATGCTGGCTGTCCTCCCCCATCCGGGCAGGCTGAATCTTGCACTGAAGCTCGCCAGAATCGCGAAGCCTTTCCTTCCCTTTCATCTCAAAAGGAAAATCTTCCCTCGCAGGTTTGTGGCTGCCTTTTCGCCAGTCGGCCATAAGCGCAAAATGCTGGTTCTGGAAGGCTGCGTCCAGATCCTTGCCTCTCCGAACACCAACCTCGCTGCATCGCGCGTCTTAGACAGGGTGGGCATTTCCCTGATTCCGGTTTCCGGCTGCTGCGGCGCAATGCATCAGCACATGGGAAAAGAGGAAGAGGCTCGTGCCGTGATGCGCAGGAACATCGATCTCTGGTGGCCCCACGTCGAGGCAGGCATCGAGGCCATCGTCCTGAGCGCGAGCGGGTGCGGGCTCGCCGTCAGGGAATACGGGCAAATGCTGAAAGAGGACGAACATTATGCCGAAAAGGCCGAAAAAATCAGCTTGCTCGTCAGAGACCTTTCTGAAATCCTGATGAGGGAAGACATGAGCACTTTTTCCGGAATCGGCAAGGGAAAGCGCGTGGCCTGGCATTGCCCCTGCACCTTGCAGCACGGGCAGAAGCTTGGGGGCGCCGTGGAATCCATTTTGAAAGCCTGCGGCTTCGATCTGTCTCCCGTTCCGGATTCCCATCTCTGCTGTGGTGCGGCAGGAACCTATTCCCTGCTTCAGCCCGGGATTTCGGAGAAGCTGCTCGAAAACAAGCTCGCCGCCCTGCAGGGCGGCATGCCGGAGATTATCGCCACGGCCAATGTCGGCTGCCAGATGCATCTCGAAAGCGGGGCCAGGCTTCCGGTCAGGCACTGGATAGAACTTTTTGATCAAACCTGAAGGAGAAAACATGAAAATCGGATCTTTTCACCCCCCGCAGCGCACCTTGATGGGTCCCGGCCCGTCCGATGTCAGCCCCCGCGTTCTGGAGGCAATGTCCCGGCCCACGCTGGGCCATCTTGACCCTGTTTTTGTCGCCATGATGGACGAAGTCAAGGCGCTCCTGAAATATGCCTTCCAGACTGGCAACGAGCTGACCATGCCCGTTTCAGCGCCGGGCTCCGCCGGCATGGAAACCTGTTTCGTCAATCTCGTCGAGCCGGGAGACAAGGTGATCATTTGCCAGAACGGCGTTTTCGGCGGCAGGATGAAGGAGAACGTCGAGCGTTGCGGCGGGGTTGCGGTGATGGTCCAGGATGAATGGGGGCGCGCTATCGATCCGCAAAAGCTGGAAGACGCCCTGAAGGCCAACAGGGACGCGAAAATCGTGGCGTTCGTGCATGCCGAAACGTCGACCGGCGCCGTGTCGGATGCGAAAATCCTGGCGGAGATTGCCCACAAGTACGGTTGCCTCGTGATTGCCGATGCGGTCACCTCCCTGGCAGGCTCCCCCCTGAAGGTCGACGAATGGAAGATCGATGCGATCTATTCGGGTACCCAGAAATGCCTTTCCTGCACGCCCGGGCTTTCCCCGGTGAGCTTTTCCGATGCCGCCGTCGAGCGCATCAAAAGCCGCAAATCGAAGGTGCAGAGCTGGTTCCTCGACCTCAATCTCGTGATGGGCTACTGGGGCGGCAATGCCAAGCGCGCCTACCACCATACCGCACCCATCAATGCCCTGTACGGTCTGCACGAAGCGCTGGTGATTTTACAGGACGAGGGGCTGGAAAACGCATGGGCGCGCCACCGGAAGCATCATCTTGCCCTGCGTTCGGGGATCGAGGCGATGGGACTTGCTTTCGTGGTGCCGGAAGCAGAGCGCCTGCCCCAGCTCAACGCAATCGCCATTCCGGAAGGGGTCGACGATGCTGCCGTGAGATCCATGCTGCTCTCCGACTGGCAGCTCGAAATCGGCGCGGGGCTCGGGGCGATGGCTGGCAAGGTCTGGCGCATCGGCCTGATGGGGCATGCCTGCAATACCCGAAACGTGCTGCTCTGCCTTTCCGCTTTGGAAGATGTCCTGGTCAGGCTGAAAGCCCCCGTAAGGAGCGGAGAGGCCCTCGCCGCCGCCACGAGGTCGCTTATGGCATAATCAGGTTTTCAGGGGAGGTGCATGAAAAAGAAACTGCCTCAGCTTTCGAAGCATGAATATGGGGAAAGCCTGCATCTGCTGCAGATCGAACTCACCAAGCTGCAGCGGCATTTCATCAAATGCGGCGAGAAAATCCTGATCCTTTTCGAAGGCAGAGATGCTTCCGGAAAGGACGGGACGATCAAGCGCATTGTTGAGCACCTCTCTCCCAGGGAGACGCGCGTCGTCGCCCTGGGCAAACCTTCGGACAGGGACAGGGGCGCCTGGTATTTCCAGCGCTATGTGCCTCATCTTCCCGCAGCTCAGGAGCTGGTTCTTTTCAACAGGAGCTGGTACAACCGGGCGGGGGTGGAGCGGGTGATGGGATTTTGCAACGATGCCGAATACGAGGAGTTCATGGGCTCGGTCTGCGCATTCGAGAACCTTCTGGTGCATTCCGGAATCAAGCTCTTCAAGTACTATCTCGACATTTCCAGGAAGGAACAGGAGAAGCGCCTGGAAGATCGGAAGAAGGATCCCCTCAAGCAGTGGAAGATCAGCGACATCGACGAAGCCGCGCTCAACCGCTGGAAAGCCTACAGCAATGCGCGCAACGAGATGTTCGCGCGCACGCACAATATCGTTGCGCCCTGGACCGTGGTCAGGGCGGACGACAAACCGCTCGCCAGGATCAGCGTGATCAAGGATATCCTGACCCGCCTGGAATACGACGGCAAGGACGAGGAGGTTACCCTGCCCAATCCAGACCTTGTTTTCGGCTACCACGAAGATTGCCTGAAGAAGGGACTGATCGCCCAGTAAAGTGCACCATCACGGTGCAATTCAGGCTCAAGTCCGCATGCAGGATGCCGATATATCGAACGAGGGGGAAGAAATGAGGGCGGGTACGGTTCATGCTTGAATTTCATCGAGTCTCAAGGAGTCGATCATGGCCAATGCATTGCACATTCCCATAGCGGACTACAAGTCCATCTACAGCGTCGCGGACGTCGATCGGGCGATGGAGGAATCCGCGCCGAGAAACAACGAATCGCTCAATTCCGTCTACCAGAAAATGAAGCAGGCAGGCGGCGTGCGCTATATCGTGAAGCCTTCCAGCGAAGACGGGCTGGATTCCCTCTACGAGAGCGCGCCGAATTTCGGGGAAGTGATAGGGGACTTGAGGAAGCAGATGGCGCTTGCCGTTTTCGGCAATGAGCCAGTGAGCTTCACGCCCATCCTGCTGCTCGGCGAACCCGGACTCGGCAAGACCCACTTCGCGAAATGCGTGTCAAAGGTGCTCGGCACGCACTTCGAATTCATTTCGATGAGTTCGCTCACCGCGGGCTGGATATTGTCCGGCGCATCCTCGCAATGGAACAGCGCGAAACCCGGCAAGGTCGCGCAATCCCTGGTCAACGGGGAATTCGCCAATCCCCTCGTTGTTCTCGACGAGGTGGACAAGTGCGGCGGAGATTCCAGGTACGATCCCATGGGGGCGCTTTACGGCCTGCTCGAGCGGGATACCGCCGAGCACTTCAGGGACGAATTCATAGAGGTCGAAATGGATGCGAGCCATATTCTGTGGATCGCCACCGCCAACGACGAGAGTGCCATTCCCGAGCCCATCCTCAACAGGATGAATGTTTACGTCATCGACAGGCCCTCCGGGGAGGGTGCGATGAAGATCGCATTGGCAGTCTATCGCGACATTCTGGATGACCACAACTGGGGTTTTCCGGACGAGCCTGCGGAGGAAATTCTTGCCGCTCTCGCAGAAATTCCGCCGCGCGACATGAGAAAACTGCTGGTCGATGCCTTCGGCAACGCGATGCTGGAGAGGCGTACCCATCTGCTTGCCGGGGATCTCGATGTCGGCAGGCTTTCAAGGAGAAAATCCAAGATCGGATTTTAGTGATGGCTTTCAGGCAACCTTGAACGGACTTCCCCGGATGACCTCGAAAAAGATGCGCATCAAGTGCGGATCGAATTTCCCTCCGGTCTCTTCGTGCATGATGGACATGATTTTCGAGTGGTTTTTTGCCGTATGGTACGATCTCGTCACGGCCATTGCGTCATAACTGTCCGCGATGGAGATGATGCGGGAGCAGACCGGAATGCTTTCCCCCGAAATGCCGTCAGGGTAGCCCCGCCCGTCGTAATGCTCGTGGTGGTGGCGGATTGCCCGAGCTGGCTGGAGCGAGCCTTCGAGTTCGGTCGCGAGCATGATTTTTTCGCCGATTTCAGAATGCTGCTTCATCACCGCCCACTCGTCTTCATCGAACTGCGCAGGCTTCAACAGGATGCGGTCCGGTATGCCGATCTTGCCGATGTCGTGAAACGAGGAGCTTACCCGCAGCGATTCGATTTCCTGTTTGTCGAGGCCGCACCGCTTTCCGATTGCATCCGACAGGCCATGCACGCGCTCCGAGTGAAGCCGCGTCAGAAAGTCGCGGTAGCCCAGAGCAACCGACAATGCTTTCGTGTATTTGAACAGCGCATCGTAAATGCTGGCTTTTGATTCCATGCCGGTTTTTCCTGGGGAATACGGTGCTGCGCCGGGTTTTCCATCGCGCAATTCATTAAAGAATGCTAGACGCAACATATTGCAATGTCAAAAAGGCATTTTTCGATTCCAGGAAAAGGAAGAGGGTTTGATCTGGATCAAGACGGGATGATCCTGTCCGATCTATGCTGGCATATCAGCTTTTCATGATAAAGATTCGGGGAGTTGCTCATGAGCCATGCCGATTTGCCTTCGTTCCGTCTGAAAGGAAAAGCGCTGCTCCCCATCGTGCAGGGCGGCATGGGGGTCGGCGTCTCTGCACACCGCCTTGCCGGGGCAGTGGCCGCATCCGGCGCAATGGGCACCATTGCCAGCATCGATTTGCGCCACCACCATCCCGACCTGATGATGCGCGGAGAAAAAGACAAATCAGCGCTCGACAGGGCCAACCTGATTGCGCTGGACCGCGAAATACGGGCCGCACTGGAACTTGCCGGTGGAAATGGGCTGATTGCGGTCAACGTCATGAAGGCAGTCACCGAGCATGCTGCACTTGTGCGGCAGGCATGCGAGAGCGGTGCGCAGGCGATCGTGATGGGGGCCGGGCTGCCTCTCGATTTGCCCGATCTGGCAGAAGATTTTCCTGAAGTTGCCCTGATTCCGATACTTTCTGACGCGCGTGGCGTGAATCTGGTGCTGAAGAAATGGATGCGCAAGAACCGCCTGCCGGATGCCGTCGTGATCGAGCATCCGCGCTATGCCGGCGGGCATCTGGGTGCGCCGAAGCCGGAGGAAATCGACGATCCGCGCTTCGATTTTCCGTCGGTCATCGAAGAAGTACTCCAGTCGTTCAAAACTCTCGGCATCGAGCGCGAGCGCATCCCCCTGATTCCGGCGGGAGGCATCAACACCCACGAAAAGATACGCGAACTGCTTTCTCTGGGAGCGAGTGCCGTTCAAATCGGTACGCCTTTTGCCGTGACAATTGAAGGGGATGCGCATCCCAATTTCAAGAAGGTTCTGGCAGAAGCGCGCCCCGAGCAGATCGTGACCTTCATGAGCGTCGCAGGGCTTCCCGCCCGCGCCGTAATTACGCCCTGGCTGAAGAATTATCTGGGGCGGGAGGGAAAATTGCAGGCTTGCGCCAGGGCGGAGAGAGGGCGTTGCGCATCGGGCTTGAGCTGTCTGCTGCATTGCGGGCTGCGAGACGGTATTGCAAGGGCGGGGCAGTTTTGCATCGATGCACAGCTTGCTGCTGCGCTCAAGGGAGACCTCAAAAAAGGCCTGTTTTTCAGGGGCTCCGAACCCCTGCCGTTCGGCAGCGCCATCAGGACCGTCAGGGAACTTCTGGAATACCTCATGACGGGAGCCTCTGTCACTGCAAATTGACGATACTAAGGAAGCCCTGAGCTAGCGCTGGCCGATGCGCATGTCTTTGAAGATCGGCTTGTTTTCCCTTGGCTGGGAGCGCCAGTATTGACGCGGCGCCTTTATCTGCGCTCCCAGTTTGGCGGCAGCATGCCAGGGCCAGCGGGGATCGTAGAGCATTCCTCGGGCAAGCGCCACCATGTCGGCCTGCCCCGATGCGACGACGGTCTCGGCCTGCTCGGGTTCCGTAATCAGGCCGACCGCTATTACCGGGATACCCACTTCCCTGCGAATGCGCTCGGCAAGATGGACCTGGTAGCCGGGTCCTGCGGGAATTTGCTGCAATGGCGAAAGGCCCCCGCTCGATACATGGATGTAGGCGCATCCCCGGCGTTCCAGTTCCTTGCAAAGTGCGAGGCTTTCTTCCACATCCCAGCCGCCGCCGACCCAGTCGGTTGCGGAAATACGCGCGCCTACAGGCTTGTCTTTCGGGAAAGCCAGTCGCACTTTGTCGAATACTTCCAGAGGGAAACGCATCCGGTTTGCAAGCGACCCGCCATAGGCATCCTTCCTCTGGTTTGAAAGGGGCGAGAGGAACTGGTGGAGCAGATAGCCGTGGGCGGCGTGCAATTCGACGGCATCGAAGCCGATGCGATCGGCGCGGGTGGCGGCAGATGAAAAGGCTTTCCGGATTCGCTCGAGCCCCGCATCGTCCAGTTCGGCAGGGGGTTCTTCCCCGGGAGAGTGGGGGAGAGCAGAAGGCGCAAGCGTGGTCCAGCCTCCGGAATCCTTCGGAATCAGGGCGCCGCCGTCCCAGGGGGCATGGCTCGAGGCTTTTCGTCCGGCATGGGCCAGCTGGATGGCGATTGGCATGTCCGAATAACGCTTCACGCCATGGATGACCCGTTCCAGCGCGGTTTCCGTTTCTTCCGAGTACAGGCCGAGGTCGCCCGGCGAGATGCGTCCTTCAGGAGAGACGGCGGTGGCCTCGACGATCAGGAGACCGGCGCCGGAGAGTGCCAGTTGACCCAGATGGATCAGGTGCCAGTCGGTGGCTGCGCCGTTTTCCGCGGAATACTGGCACATGGGGGCCACCACGATGCGGTTTTGCAGGGTCAGGCTCCCCAAAGACAGGGGAGAAAAGAGTCGGCTCATGCTGCTATTCTTCGAGCAGACTCCTCAGCATCCAGGCATTTTTTTCGTGAATCTGCATGCGCTGGGTGAGCAGGTCGCAAGTCGGCTGGTCGTTGGCCTGCTCGGCAACCGAAAAGGCGCTTCGCGCAGTCCGCACCACGGCTTCCTGGCCCTCCACAAGTTGACGAATCATGTCCTTCGCGGCGGTTGCGCCATGGCTTTCCTGAATGGAGGAAAGCGCCGTGAACTCGCGGTAGGAGCCCGGTGCGGGAAATCCCAGGGCGCGGATGCGTTCTGCGATCAAATCCACCGCCATCCATTGTTCGTTGTAGAGATCCATGAACATCAGGTGCAGCGTCTGGAACATGGGGCCGGTGACGTTCCAGTGGAAATTGTGGGTTTTCAGATACAGCGTGTAGGTATCCGCAAGCAGGCGGGACAGCTCGGATGCAATCGCCTTGCGGGTTTTGTCGGAAATGCCTATGTCGATCTTCGCAACAGCCTTTTTCTTGTCAGCCATGATGTTTCTCCCGGTTATGGTTGAATCCAGCTTCATCTTTAAAATCTATCACAACTATTCTTATTAAACCATGTCACAAAATTTAACCGTATTGAAACATCCCGATTACATGGCTGCGCTTCAATGGTAGGGTACAAACCTCGATCCAGGGAGAGAAACATGAAAAAAATCGGCAAGACATTGCTCGCCATCGTCATCATAGGCCTGGCGGTTCCGGCTTATGCCTACAGTCCTTGCGGTCCCGGCGGAAAAATGCAGGAAAGAAATCCGGAGGCGAATCTGGATAAGCATCTCGCGAGGATGAAGGAGGCGCTCGGCATCACGCCTGATCAGGAAGGCCCCTGGAACGAGTATGCACAGAAGGCGAAGGGCGAAATGGAGAAGATGCGCGACGCCATGCGCGAGGCGAGACAGGACATGCCGCAGACCGCCCCACAGCGTTTCGACAGGCGTATCGAGATGATGAAGCGCCGCATCGCTTCCCTCGAGAACATGGATGAAGCTTTCAAGCGGCTTTACGGCGCGCTGACGCCGCAGCAGCAGGCTGCGGCCGACAAGCATTTCATGATGATGCATCGTCACCCCTGACAGGAATGGCATGAGAATGCTCCTTGCGGTTTGTCTGCTTGTTCTGCCGGTGCTGCCTGCGGTCGCCGCAGATCGCCACGGGCCGGCCCCTTGCAGCAGGGAAGGCGGAGTGAAGCTGCTCAGCGATCCTGAACTGCAGGTCTATTTCGCTGCGCACCGCGCCATCGAAGCAGAGCTCGGGCTGTAGCCGTTTCTCCGGGACAGATTCACGCCTCACGGGCTGTTTGTCCAGAAGGCGTGATCCGCGGCGAGAAATTCGCCGAACGGGACGTAGTGCGAGCCGTCGCAGGAAAAGGTCAGGCCGACGACGCCGTTGAAGATGTTGAGGGTGCCCGTGCGCAGATAGAACATGTCGTCCATGAAGCGCAGCGTACTGAACGAATCGAGCACCGCACCCAGGCTTTCCACTGGCACCAGCGCGTCTTCAGGGTAGGGCACCTTGGGGTAGGCGAGGCAGATGTTGGGGTCGATCAGCGCGTCGATGTCCAGCAGCCGGTAGCGGTAGGGGTCCTCCTTCACCCAGATCACTGCGCGACTGCTGGAGAAGTGCAGCATCACGTGATAGATGCCGTGGTAGGCCATCAATTCCTCGACCACGCGTAGAACGGTATCGATCTGGCGGTCCATGGCGCTCTCCACCCTGTTTTGATGGAAGACCGTTTCGCGTATGGAGGGATCTCCCTTGAGCTGGCGCCAGTAGACGGGTTCTTCGTAGAGCCTGCCGGTCAGCGGGAGGTCGCGCAGATCGAAGTCGGTCCCGATGAAACCCAGGGCGTCGCCGGAAGCACCCCGCACGATCTGAATGGCGGTGAGGGAGGGCCGATTTCCTTTTTCGCTGATGTAGGCCTCGGACAGCAGGGCGCCGAAACAGGGCTGCACCTGGTTCAGGTAGGGGCGTCCGGAACGATCACGCCCGAAATCCTGCGCTTTCAGTCCGTCAGCATGGGCATTGCTGCTGATCTGGATGCCGCGCGTGTCCAGCGCGTAAAGCGATTTCCCGTAAGGGAGTGATTTCAAGGCATCGAGCAGCATGGCATCGAGCTTCGTCCGGTCGGACCAGACTGGCTGGCAGCGGTTCGCCAGGCGCTGCAGCGGCCCGCGCAGCATGTCCGTCAACTCTTCGCGCTGATGCGCGATGCTCTCCCGCAATGATTCCTGGGCGATATCCATGCGTCTCCCTGCAAACAGGTTATGACTCACTCGATCCTGTTTGGTTCGAACCTGGAAATTGCTCGGATCTACTTGAAGCGCGAAGAAATGTGGTCGAGAGCCTTGCGCATTTCTTCCCAGGATTTTTCAATGCTTCCCCTGAGGTCCTGCCAGGCGCTTCCGGTATGCGCAAGAAGCTCGTGCAGCTTCCCCTGCAGCGCTGCGCGCTTTTCGGCAAGCGCTGCGATCTGCGCATTGAAGTCAGCCCTGATTTCGATTCCGGCTTCCCTGGCTTTTTGCCTGAGTTCGTCGAGCCTCTCGTCCCATTCGTCGAGCTGCGCCTCGATCCTTTTCCTGAAGGCTTCCTTGTCCTTCATCCTGCGCGGCTCAAGGAGGACGCGGTCGATCTCCTCTTCGGCTTCGATCCAGTCCTCGATGGCATGGTTTCCGTCGAATCCGCGCTTCTCGGCGCGGAAATAGGCGGCTTCCGAGATCATCCTGAAGCGTTTGTCGGCTGACTTGCTGTGCGAGTGGGTTCTGGGCATGACTGCTCCTTTGGGAATGCTTTCCCCATTTATAGACCACTTGGGAACCCCTGGACAAGTCCCGCATGGTCGTGACGGTCGGTTTTGCGGGATGAGACTCACGAAGCGAGGTGCAGCGAATGGCCATTCCCTTCGCAAATCGAGCGACAAGGAGGATCGCCCGCAAAGCCCCGTCCCTGAAGGGTTGCGGAAAAATCGAGCGCTCGCTTTGTCGCACTCCTTGGCATTGTAGACTCGGCTACAACCTGCGTCGTGCTTCGCGTGATCATCTCGATTTTCCCAGCAACACGGCTCATGTGCGATTTGTTCAGGGATTCCCTTGGCGCGGGATTCAAGGCGAACCGGCTATCCAAAAGAGCGGTCATCGGTTAAGCTTTCGGGATTCGACATCCTCAAAGAAAGACCATGGCACAATACGTTTTCACCATGAACCGGGTGGGCAAGATCGTTCCTCCCAAGCGTCAGATTCTCAAGGACATTTCGCTCAGCTTCTTTCCCGGCGCTAAGATCGGCGTGCTGGGGCTCAACGGCTCCGGAAAATCCACCCTGCTGAAAATCATGGCCGGGATCGACCGCGACATCGAGGGGGAAGCCATTCCCATGCCGAACCTCAATATCGGCTACCTTCCCCAGGAGCCCCAGCTCGATCCTGATCTGTCCGTGAGGCAGGCGGTGGAACAGGGTCTGGGCGAGATATTCGAAGCGCAGCAGAAGCTGGAAGCGGTTTATGCCGCCTATGCCGAACCCGACGCGGATTTCGATGCGCTCGCGGCTGAGCAGGCGAGGCTGGAAGCGATCATCGCGGCATCGGACGGCCACAATGTGGAACTGCAGATGGAAGTCGCGGCGGACGCCTTGAGGCTCCCCGCCTGGGATGCGATTATCGGCAATCTTTCGGGAGGGGAGAAGCGTCGCGTTGCGCTGTGCCGTCTGCTGCTCTCCAAACCCGACATGCTGCTGCTGGACGAGCCGACCAACCATCTGGATGCGGAAAGCGTGGAATGGCTGGAGCAGTTCCTCACGCGTTTTCCCGGCACGGTGGTCGCGGTCACCCACGACCGGTATTTCCTCGACAATGCCGCAGAATGGATACTGGAGCTCGACCGGGGCCACGGCATTCCCTGGAAGGGGAACTACAGTTCCTGGCTGGAGCAGAAGGAAGCGCGGCTGGAGACAGAAGCCAGGCAGGAAGCTGCCCGGATGAAGGCGATGAAGCAGGAACTCGAATGGGTGAGGCAGAATCCCAAGGCGCGTCAGGCCAAATCCAAGGCGCGTCTTTCCCGTTTCGAGGAGCTGAGTTCGCAGGAATACCAGAAGCGCAACGAAACCCAGGAAATCTTCATCCCGGTCGGAGAACGGCTCGGAAACGAAGTCATCGAATTCGCCAATGTTTCCAAGGCCTACAACGACCGTCTGCTGATCGACGATCTCAGCTTCAAGGTGCCGGCAGGCGCCATAGTCGGCATCATCGGCCCCAACGGCGCGGGCAAATCCACCCTGTTCAGGATGATCACGGGCAAGGAAACCCCGGATTCCGGGGAGGTGAAGATCGGTGCGACCGTGAAGCTCGCCTATGTCGACCAGTCGCGGGACGCGCTTGCCGCGAACAAGACCGTCTTCGAGGAAATCTCCGAAGGCCGCGACATTCTCACCGTGGGAAAATACGAGACGCCTTCGCGTGCCTATATCGGGCGCTTCAATTTCAAGGGATCCGACCAGCAGAAAATCGTGGGCAATCTCTCGGGCGGGGAGAGGGGCAGGCTGCATCTTGCGAAAACCCTGATTTCGGGAGGCAACGTGCTGCTTCTGGACGAGCCCTCCAACGACCTCGACGTCGAAACATTGCGCGCGCTGGAAGATGCGCTTCTCGAATTCGCCGGCTGCGTGATGGTGATCTCCCACGACCGCTGGTTCCTCGATCGGATCGCGACCCATATCTTGGCGGCGGAAGGGGATTCGAAATGGGTGTTCTTCGACGGCAATTACCAGGAATACGAGGAAGACAAGAAGAAACGCCTGGGGGTCGAGGGGGCGAAGCCGAAGCGCCTGCGGTACAAGCCGATCAGCCGGTAGGTGGACATTCCGGGGAAGGCCGGAATCCAGAATCCCCCTCTTCCGCGAGGAGGGCGGGCGGGGCGTCAACAGGGTTGCCGATTGCAGCGCAGTTGACGCGCAATATTCATGCGCGTAGATTATGCGCATTGTGTATGCAGGGAGATGCCATGGGAAATCGTTTATTCAATCCGGTCGGCCCCAAAAAACCGGCCAATCTCAGCATCAATGCCGAACTGCTGCAGCAAGCCAGAGAGCTTAACATCAACCTTTCGCAGACACTGGAGCAGCATCTGGCGAAAATTGTCCGGCAAGCCAGGCGCGAGCAATGGCTGGCGGAAAACAGGGAGGCGCTGGATGCCTACAACCGCCGTGTAGAGGTGCGCGGTGTATACAGCGACGGCCTGCGGCGGTTTTGATGGCGCAGTTTGACGTCTACCTCAATCCAGGCACGGATACCCGTGATGCCATTCCGTATTTGCTGGACGTGCAGGCTGACCTGCTGGATGGACTGGCAACCCGCGTAGTCGTTCCGTTGATTTCGGCAGGAGACATGCCTGTTGCAGCGCGCCATCTCAACCCGCAGTTCAGAATCAGGGAGGCTGCTGTCGTCATGTCCACGGCGGAGTTGGCGGGCGTCTCCGTTCGTTCGCTGGGCGAGAAAGTCGCATCGCTGAAAGACCGACGGGATGAAATTATCGCGGCACTCGACTTGCTGTTCACCGGGATTTGATTTGCTGCAGAAGCGGCAGGTGAAGAGGGGGCGAAGCCGAACTTGCGGTGCAAGTCAAAATTGCGAGGTGACACATGAGCTTTATGAATGTAAATGACCAATTATTTACTTACTTGATCGGCGATATTCCAGGCGATAAATTCGAATCGTTGGCAAAGAAGTTGTTTAGCTCGGAATACGGTGAAAATTATGTTCCATTAGGCGGTATGCACGATGGTGGTGCGGATGGTTTTTATTTGCCAAGCGTTTGGGGCGGTGAAAAAGCGAATACTTTTTTCCAGTTTAGCGTTACCGGTGTTGAAAAAGCCAAGAAAAAAATAACTGATACGATTGAATCATTGCGTAAAGTTGGTCGAACCCCAAAGCAGTTAATTTATTCGACAACCGAGGTAATTCCCAAACAAGATGTGTTGGCTAGTGAAATTTTCGACGAGCATGAGGTATTTTTACGAATTCGAGATCGAGAAGGAATAAAGAAACTCATCAATTCAAATCAGTCAGCAAATCAAATATTCACAGAATATTTTGTCGGGGAAATTAATGCCGTTGTTCATTCTGCAGAAAAATTAGAAGGAAGCGTAAACCACTTCGTGAGTGATCCAACGGTATTTGCGTTTCTGGATTTTGAGTTAAGGGACAAATTTTCGAAAGACTTGTTGCATGACAAGATTCTTGATTCACTAATTTATTGGTCATTACGCGATACAGATCCGGATGCAAGTAAGTTTAAGGCACGGAACGAAATTAGTGAAAATATAAAGTTGGTTATGCCTTCCGCAGCATCTTTTCTCTTGCCGCGCCTCAATCAAAGGCTCGAAGTGCTTTGCCAAAAAGGTGCGGCAGGTGAAGAGCGAGTTCGCCATCATCGCAAAGATGATCATTTTTGTTTGCCGTTCGAAATGCGCAAACAGCTTGCAGAAAGAGCTATCGAAGAAACTTCTCTTCAATGCCAATTCTCTAATTCCATAACAGATAGGTTGAAAGTTGTTTCGTCAGTCGAGCTCACTGATACAGAGCTTAAATTAGGAACAAAAATAGTTTTTGATACAGTCCATGAATATTTTGTTGAGCAAGGCCTAATTCTTGCGGCCTTCCTAAATAAAAAAGTTGAAGATATAAATATCAATGAGCAGATTGTCGAGCTTCAAGTTTCCAAGGTAATTGCAAAATTAGACTCTACAGCAAAAATCTCTCCCGAATTGGTTGGGAGATGCTTGAAGGTGCTAGGCGGGATTTTCTATAACTCATCTGAGCCTGAGCGGAGTTACATGGGTTACCTAAGTAGAACTTCAATGCTGTACATGACGCTTCAGTCATCCCCGAAGGTCGTAGAATACTTTAATAAAATGAGTGGAAACTTTAGTCTGTTTGTTGGGACTGATTTACTTATCAAAGCCATTTCAGAACAGCATCTCAAGCCGGAATATAAGCAGGTCGAGACGTTGCTTCAGATATGCATTAAGTTGGGGGCAAAGTTAATACTAGCGGAACCTGTGCTAGAAGAGGTTTTCACACATTTACATGCGGTCGACTTGGAGTATAGAAATCACTACCTGCCAAATGAAGCCTATTTGACAGCAGCGGAAGTAAGCGAATGTGACCGAATTTTGATTCGTAGTTACTATCATGCACGAATTGTGGATAAGAGCCTCCGCAAAGGATGGGATGCCTTTATCAATAGCCTGCTTGATCCCAAATGTCTGCGGAGTAAATCTGAGCAAGGACGAGATCAGCTAAGAGGTGTTTTGGTTCAAAAATTCCATCTCAAGTTTGAATCGACCGAAGATTTGAGTAAGGGGGTTGATCAAGTAAAAGTCGACTCGCTAGCCGCGCAATTGTCCGCCGCACGTAGTTATGAGAAACATCCAAACCTTTCCCAGAATGATGCGCTTATGGTGCATGCAACTTATGCACATCGTAGAGCCAATAATGAGTCTGCGAATTATGATGGATTCGGGTATCGGACTTGGTGGCTTACTAAGGAGACGCATGTACTGAGCTTTACTGGTCAGTTAGTGCGTCAAGAGAGCGGGGTGCCCTATGTTATGCGACCGGAATTTCTGCTGAACTATGTTGTATTCGCTGCAAAAGCATCAGATGCACGAAAAGCATTTAGCGATCTATTGCCCACAACTGTTGGTTTACAACTTGGCCAACATTTAAAGCAGGACGTTATGAATGAACTACTCGATAGTGTCGAGCAGTGGGACGATTTATCGCCTGAAAGAATATCAATCAAAATGTCTGACATGGTTAATAAGTTGAAATACGACAGGTTTAAACAATACTCGACGAAAATGAGGTAGTGAACAGTAGGGAGTTCGAATCAAAGACCAGGCTCGAATTGATTTCCGAAATTTCCGGCAATCGACAATTTATTAAAGAGACCAGGCTCGAAATAATTTCGAGATGAACAGAAATCATGACTGCTACGGCACATACCAAGCGCATCGTCATCATTGCCGGACCGAATGGGGCGGGCAAGACGACCTTTGCGCGGGAGTTTTTGCCGACGGATGCCGAGTTGCCGAATTTCGTGAACGCCGACTTGATCGCAGCCGGGCTGTCGCCGTTTGCGCCCGATGTGGCGGCTTTCAAGGCGGGTCGGATAATGCTCGAAACGATTGCGGACTACGCGAAGCGCGGCGAAAGTTTTTCATTCGAAACGACGCTTTCTGGCTTGAGTTATGCGCAAATGATCCCGGCGTGGCGTTCTTCCGGTTATTTGGTAAAGTTGTTTTTCTTGTCCTTGCCGGATGTCGAGATGGCAATTGGGCGCGTAGCGATCCGGGTCAGGCAGGGTGGTCATAATGTTCCAGAGGATGTCATTCGCCGCCGCTTTGCGCATGGCCTCCAGAATTTTGAGCGCTACAAGCTGCTGGTGGATAGCTGGCAACTGTACGATAATTCCGCTGCACCCCCCATTTTGCTAGATGAAAGTTGATGCCATGAAAGCACCTGTTTCGCACTCGAAAGACCCCGACCTGCAAAAAGCCCCGCAGGCATTGATGCGCGCTTCCGAGAAGGCGCGCCAACTGGCCGAGCAGACCGGTACGCCTTTTGTTGTGCGCAAGGCGAAAGTGGACGAGAAGAAGGGCAAATAACTCCGTTTCTGAGCACAGGGAATTCGCTTGCCTATCTTTCCGCTCCTGCTAAAATGACCGTATTCAGTCCTTATTCGGTGACCTGTCATGCAGGAAAAGATCATCAGCCTGACCGATTTCAAAACTTCCGCCAGCCGTTTGCTGCAGGAGACGCGCGGCGGGGAAAATATCATCCTGACGCAAAACGGTTCGGCGAGTGCGGTAGTGCAGGATTACGAGACTTACCGCAAACAGCAGGATGCCTTTCTGATGCTGAAGCTGCTGGTGCAGGGCGAGGCGGATGCGCAGAAGAATCGGCTCACTCCGCAAGGCAAGGTGTTCGATGGGTTGCGCGCCTCGCTGCTGAAGCAGCAGCGTGGCTGAAGCCCGGAAATATCAGGTGCTGTGGACGGATACGGCGCAGCAGGATTTGACGGAGATCATCGAGTACATTGCACAGGACAGTATTGGCGATGCGCTGGCGATTCTGCAAAAACTGGAAACCAAAGCTTCGCTTTTGGACACTCTGCCCAATCGCGGGCGCATCGCGCCAGAGTTGTTGCATACCGGAATCTCACAGTACAGGGAGTTGATCGACGCGCCCTGGCGCATCGTTTACCGGGTAGATAATCGGCGGGTCTTGATCATGGCAGTTCTGGATAGTCGGCGCGATTTGCAGGCGATGCTGCTCGGTCGATTGGCACGGTGATACTGTGGGCCGCGCCCCGGAGTGCTTGCAGTCAGTGCGGCGAAATGAACCCGCCAATGCTCAGGTTCGCCCTTATCCTTTTCGGGCAGTAATCGCGGCAAGTACGCCATCCCAGAAGGCGATGCGCGAGGCAAGCGCATCGCGGGCCGCTTCTTCCGCTTCATGCACTTTCTCGGCATCTCCACCGCACAGATCGTCGAGTAGCTGCAACGAAATCGGGGCGTGGAAATCCTCGTCGAGATGGATGTGCCGGTTCAGGTAATAGTGGAAGGCGGGCGCATGCTTATCTTCGATGCCGATATGCCGGAGAAAGGCCCTGAACATTCCGGGAATGACATGTTCCCGGCCGAGAGCCAGGGCCGCCGCGACGACATGCGGTTTGTCGCTTTCCAGGCAGGAGAAAGTTCCCGAGACGAAGCGGCGCGAAGGCGCGGGTATGGTTCCCAGCCGCAGTGCTGCAGCGATCCCTCCGGTTACGGCAAGATTGGAAAATTCGACGACGGGCGCGGGATCGGCTCCGATTTCGCGCATGGCACTGCAATACAGTTCGAAATGGCTGGTATAGGTGGGGGCTCCCTCGACATCGATCATTCCCTGATCGGATTCTTCCTCCAGCACCAGCTGGTTGATGAAATGGCGTACTTCGGGTTTGCCGCGGGGAATCCACGGATAGCTGGAAGGGGCGATTTTCTGCTGCAGATATTTTATCACAGACATGAAATCCCAAACCGAATAAACATGATGGCTCATGAAAATGCGCAGATCGCCAAGGGTTTCGACGCTGCGGTAGACGGGGTGAGCATCGAGTTCCCCGCGACGTCCCCCCATCTTGAGTAGCAGGTGAAATTAGAGTCCAATCCCAACCATGAAGGAGATTGGACATGAAGAAGCGATTTACAGACGAGCAGGTCATTGGTTTTCTGCGTGAGGCGGATGGAGG
>Ga0315298_1000761_pt1 | contig 61770 bp, 59 predicted proteins | sample WHS_1_MG_FD_203077 | JGI IMG/M metagenome (GOLD analysis project Ga0315298, IMG submission 203077) | Extremophilic microbial mat communities from Washburn Hot Springs, YNP, Wyoming, USA - WHS_1_MG | ecosystem: Environmental > Aquatic > Thermal springs > Hot (42-90C) | place: USA: Wyoming...
GCAACCCCCCCCGGCTGGGGCTGGGGGCGAAGCCCCGTTCTGCTCACCGCCCTGATCCTCGCCGGCTGTGCCGTGCCGATCAGGCCGGTGGCGGTGGGTTCGGTGCCGGGGGCGTATGTGCGGGGCGGGCCGGTGGCGGGATCGGTTCTGGTGGGGGCGTGGTGGCGGGGGTTTGGCGATCGGTCGTTGGATCGGCTGGTGGCGGCGGGGGTGGTGCGGGCGCCGGGGGTGATGGCGGCTTCGGCTCTGGTGCGGGCGGCGTCGGCGAACCGCGCGGCGGCGACCGGAGTATATCTGCCGCAGGTTTCGTTGAACCCGAACGTGTCGCGCCAGTCGTTTCCGACCGGGCCGAACGGGTATGGGGCGTACACGATCGACGAGATGGACGGGACGATTTCGTATAATCCCGGGTTGTTCGGGGCGCGGGCCTATGCGTTTCGGAATGGTGCGGCGCTGGTGGCGTATCAGCGGGCGGAGGTGGGTGCGGCGCGGTTGACGGTGGCGGACGGCATTGTGGTCGCGGCGATCACCGAGGCGGGGTTGAATGCGCAGATCCGGACCGACCGGGCGATTGCGGCGAGCGAGAAGCGGCTGCTCGATCTGCTGAACGGGGAGTATGGCGCGGGCGCGATTGCGCGGCTGCCGGTATTGCAGCAGCGGGCGCAATATCAGGCGACGATGTCGGCGTTGCCCGCGTTGCTGGCCGAGGCGAGTGCCGAGCGCCATGCGATGGCGGTGGATAGCGGGGTGGCCCCGGCGGATTTCAGGGGCGGGCATTACCGGCTGGCCGATTTCACGGTGCCGCGCGATGTGGTGCCGGCGGTGCCTTCGGCGCTGGTGGCGGGGCGGCCGGACATTGTGGCGGCGCGAGCCCTGGTTTCGGCGGATCATGCGGCGGTCGGGCAGGCGGTGGCGGCGTTGTATCCGAGCGTGACGCTGTCGGCGCAGGGCGGTTACGCGTCGGAGACGTTCAACACCTTGTTCGAGCCGGGGGCGGCGTTATGGACGCTGGCGGGGTCGTTGCTGGCGCCGGTATTCGATGGCGGGGTATTGCGCGCGCATGAGCGGGCGGCGCAGGCGACGCTCGCGAACGCGCTAGCGACCTATCGGGGGACGGTGCTGACCGCGTTCCAGCAGGTCGCGGACGGGTTGCGCAAGGTGGCGGCGGACCGGGAGTCGGTGCGCGAGAGCGACGCGGCGGCGGCGACGGCGGATGCGGCGTATACGCTGGCGCGCCAGCAGTTCAAGCTCGGGGCAGCGGATTACAATACGGTGCTGACCGCCGAAATCGCATGGCGGCAGGCCCAGCTTGCGGCGGTTCAGGCGCAGACCCAGCAATTGCTCGACGACGCGGCGTTGCGCGCGGCGCTGGCGGGGGATGACGCGTCGGCTCATTAGGCATTTCGGCGGTTTTCTGCTATAAAATCGCGAAATACGCACCTTGGAGCACAATTCCGGCATGACCGATTCCGCCGACGCGACCCCTATGCCCATTCCCCCCGAATTGCCGCAGGAAGCGCTGGCCGATGCCGCTTACGACGCGGCCTCGATCAGCGTTTTGCGCGGGCTCGATGCCGTGCGCAAGCGACCGGGCATGTATATCGGCGACACCGATGACGGGTCGGGGCTGCATCACATGGGCACCGAGATCATCGACAATGCGGTCGATGAGGCGCAGGCGGGATTTTGCGACCGGGTCGATGTCGTGCTGAACGGCGACGGATCGATGACCGTGACGGATAACGGGCGGGGGATTCCGACCGATATTCATCATGAGGAAGGGATTTCGGCGGCGGAGGTGGTGCTGACCCGGCTGCATGCCGGGGGCAAGTTCAACCAGAACTCCTACAAGGTTTCCGGCGGTCTGCATGGCGTGGGCGCGGCCGTGGTCAATGCCCTGTCGGAATGGATGGAGGTGCGGATCTGGCGCGAGGGGATGGAACATTTCATCCGCTTCGAGCACGGCGAGACGGTGGCGCCGCTGAGAATTGTCGGGCCGTCCGATCATCCGACCGGGTCGGAGGTGAGTTTCAAGCCCTCGTCGGGAACATTCACCCAGACCGAGTTCGATTATGCGATTTTCGAGCGGCGGCTGCGCGAGCTGGCGTTTCTGAATTCGGGGCTGACGATCAATCTGCGCGACGAGCGCCATACCCCGGTGCAGGAGGCCAATTTTATCTACCGGGGCGGTCTGATCGAATTCGTCAACTGGCTCGACCGGGCGAAAAGCCAGATTTTTTCCCCGCCGATCACCGATTACAAGGTCGATGCGGTCGGCGGCATCCGGGTGGAGTTCGCACTGGCCTGGAACGAGACCTATCACGAAACCATGCTCTGTTTCACCAACAACATCGTCCAGCGCGACGGCGGCACGCATCTGGCGGGGTTCCGCTCCGCGCTGACGAGGGTGGTCTCGAAAATCGCGGAATCGGTCAGCAAGAAAGACAATCTGTCGCTCAACGGCGAGGATATGCGCGAGGGATTGACCGCGGTGCTTTCGGTCAAGGTGCCGGACCCGAAATTCTCCTCGCAGACCAAGGACAAGCTGGTGTCGTCCGAGGTCCAGCCGCTGGTGCAGGCGGCGGTGGCGGATGCGGTGGAGCACTGGTTCGAGACCCACCCGAAAGAGGGGCGGCTGATCGTCCAGAAAGTGATGGACGCGGCTTCGGCCCGCGAGGCGGCGCGGCGGGCGCGCGAACTGACCCGGCGCAAGGGCGTGCTCGATATCAGCACCCTCCCCGGCAAGCTCGCGGATTGCCAGGAACGCGATCCCGCGAAATCCGAGATCTTCATCGTCGAGGGTGATTCGGCGGGTGGTTCGGCCAAGCAGGGGCGCGATCGCAAGACGCAGGCGATTTTGCCGCTCAAGGGCAAGATCCTCAACGTGGAGCGCGCACGGTTCGACCGGATGCTGGGCTCAGCCGAAATCGGCACGCTGATCACCGCGCTGGGCACCGGGATCGGCCCCTCCGGGCCCGAGCAGGGCGGGTTCGACATCAGCAAGCTGCGCTATCACCGCATCGTCATCATGACGGATGCGGACGTGGATGGCTCGCACATCCGCACCCTGCTGCTCACCTTCTTTTTCCGCCAGATGCGCGAACTGATCGAGCGCGGGCATCTCTACATCGCGCAGCCGCCGCTCTACCGGGCCAAGCGCGGCAACGAGGAACGCTACCTCAAGGACGACGACGCGATGGAGGCGTATCTGTTCGAACGCGCCCTCAACGAAGCCCGGATCGACGGGATCGATCTCGCCGCCGAACTGCCGTTCCTGCGCGAAGCCTCCCGGCGGATCACCGACCTCGCGCGCGACATGCCGGTTGCCTATATCGAACAGGCCGCGATCGTCGGCGTGCTCGGGGCGGAACCCGCGCAGATGACCGACCGCGCACCGGCGCTCGCCGGCAGGCTCGATGCGATCTCGCCGCCCAACGAACGCGGCTGGGTGGTTGCGGTGGATGCCGGGGGGATCGTGATCGGGCGCACCGTGCGCGGTGTGGCCGAGCGCTTCACCCTCGACCTTGCCGCACTTCGTTCGACCGAGGCGCGCTGGCTGGCCGAACGCGCCGAACGCCTCGCCGCAATGTTCACCACCGCCCCCGCGCTCCGGCAGGGCGAGACCGCGAAGCCGGTGCAGGGACCATCGAGCCTGGTCGAGGCGCTGTTCGCGATCGGGCGGAAGGGCTTGGCGATCCAGCGCTTCAAGGGTCTCGGCGAAATGAACCCCGAGCAGCTCTGGCATACCACGCTCGACCCGGAGGTGCGCCGCCTGCTTCAGGTACGGATCGGGGATGCCGAGGAGAGCGACCAGATTTTCTCGACCCTGATGGGCGACGTGGTGGAACCCCGCCGGGAATTCATCGTCGGCAATGCGCTGAAAGTCGCCAATCTGGACGTATGAGACCGATGGCGGCACCGCGTTCGCGCGGGGTTGCGGTTTTCGGGGCGATCCGCTAATCCGGCCCGCACAGCGCACCCGTAGCTCAACTGGATAGAGCACCAGACTACGAATCTGGGGGTTAGGAGTTCGAGTCTCTTCGGGTGCGCCATTCCACCATCGCAAAGGATACGCGCCATGACCGATCCGGCGCCGATCGACCCGAGGTTGCTCGAAGTTCTGGTCTGCCCGCTCACCAAAGGGCCGCTGGTTTACGATCGGGCGCAGGGCGAGTTGATCAGCACGCAGGCCGGGCTCGCCTTTCCGATCCGCGACGGGATTCCGATCATGCTGATCGACGAGGCGCGGAAGATCGACTCGTGACCCTGCCCGAGCCGACCGAAATCCGCCTCAAGCGCGCGGAACGCGTGCTCGATATCAGTTTCGCCGATGGGTCGCATTTCATTTTACCGGCGGAGTATCTCCGGGTCGAAAGCCCGAGTGCCGAGGTTCAGGGCCACAGCCCGGAGCAGCGCCAGTTGGTGGCCGGAAAATCCGGGGTCGGCATCACCGCGCTGGAGCCGAACGGCCATTATGCCATTCGCATCACCTTCGACGACGGGCATTCGACCGGGATATTCTCGTGGGACTACCTGCATCGCCTCGGGCGGGAGCAGGAGTTCCGATGGGCGGCCTATCTCAAGGCCATCGAGGCGGCCGGGCTGAGCCGCTGACTTCGCCGCCTGCTATCGCCGCGCGGCCCTCTATCGCTGCGCCGCCTGGGCAATCGCAAGGAAATCATCCGCTTCGAGGCTGGCCCCGCCGATCAAGGCGCCCCCGACGTCGGGGATGGCGAGAAGTTCCGCCGCGTTGCCGGGTTTCACCGACCCGCCATAGAGAATGAGCATGGTCGCGCCGGCATCCCCCAACTGCTTTTTCAGCGAGGCGCGGATGCTGGCGTGCATCGCCGCGACATCGGCCACGGTCGGGGTTTTGCCGGTGCCGATCGCCCAGACCGGCTCGTAGGCGATCAGGCCGGCAAACCCGTCCGGCACGCTCCCGGCGAGTTGCGCACGGACCACGGTTTCCGCCTCGCCGGACTCGCGTTCGGCCAGAGTTTCACCAACGCAGATAATCGGGATCAGCCCGGCGGCGGCGGCGGTGCGGGCCTTGTCGCGCACCAGAGCGGAGCGCTCGCCGTGATCGGCCCGGCGTTCCGAATGACCGAGAATGACGTGGCTGGCCCCGATCTCGGCGAGGAGCGCGGCGGAGACATCGCCGGTATGGGCGCCCGCGACCTCGACCGCGCAATCCTGCGCCCCGACCGCGACCGGCGCACCGGCGAAGGCCGCGATCATCGGCCCGATCAGGGGAAAGGGCGGGCAGATCAGCAGGTCGACCCCGTCCACGCCCGACGCAAGGGGAGCGGCAAAGCCGGCGAGGCCGGCGAGGGTGCCGTTCATTTTCCAGTTACCCGCAATCATCTGGCGCATCGGATCGTGTCCTCGGTTATCAGGCAGGGCCGGTGCGACCGGCCGGGAATGAGCAGGCTGCTTCGTAGCCTCAGCATGGGCCGGGTGGCAATCGGCGGCGCGCGTGGTAATACGCCGGTCTCTCGCTGCACAAGGTTGGAAACGGATGCTCTCGACGATCCGCAAATTGCTCGACAACTGGCTGGTTCGCGCCTTTTTCATGGTGCTGATCGCCGTGTTCATCTTCTGGGGGGTCTCAAGCGTGATCACCCAGCACGGATCGAGCGAGGCGGTCGCCACCGTCGGCGGCCAGTCGATCCAGGCCGAGGACATCAACTCATCGTATCAGCAGCAGGTCACCGCCTATGCGCAGGCGCATAACGGCGCGGAACCGAGCCAGGGCGAGCGCCGCCTCTATGCCGGGGCCGCGCTGGGCCAGGCCATCGACCGCGCGACGATGGCGCTGGATGCCCGCCATCTCGGCGTCGTGGCACCGCCCGAGGCATTGCGGGCGCAGATTTTCGCGATGAGCGTGTTCGACGGACCGGACGGCAAATTCGACAAGGCGACCTTCAATCAGGTGCTCGCCCAGCATAACCTGACCCCGGCGGCGTTCATGGCGGATATTTCGCGCGGCCTCAACGCGAGCCAGATCGTGCAGGCGATCACCGTGGGGGCCGTGGCTCCCGCGCCGCTGGTCAAGCAGATCTATGATTATGTCGGTCAGGAACGCACGATCGAGTACGCGCAACTCCCCTTCGCCGCCGCAACACCCCCGCCCCCACCCGCGACGGCGGTGCTCAGGCGGTACTGGCGCGATCACCCCGGGCGGTTTTCAACCCCGGCGCTGCGCAAAGTCCAGGTGGTCATTCTCTCGCCCGCCCTGCTGGCGGCAGACCAGACCGTGACGAAGGCGGAACTCGACGCCGAATACAAGGACGAGGCCTCGAAATTCAGGCGGATCGCCAGCCGATCGGTCGAAATCATCACCGCCGAGGACGCACCGAGCGCGGCGAAACTCGCGGCCCTGTGGAACAAGGGCACGAGCTGGGCCGCAATGAAACAGGCCGCCAATGCCGCGAGCGCAACGGCAGTGACGTTCAACGATGCCCAGCCGGACCAGTTCCCCTCGGGGCGTCTGGCCAAGGCGGTGTTCGCCGCCACGCCGGATCAGATCTCCGCGCCGGTGACCGGCGCGCTCGGCACCTATGTGTTCAAGGTGACCAAGGCCAATCCGGGCGGCACGACACCGCTGGCCCAGGTGGAACCGCAGGTGAAGGCGGCGGTGCAGTTGCGCAAGGCGCGTCACGTGGTGGATGCCAGCGTGACGAAATTGCAGGATGCGCTGGCGGGCAACACCTCGCTCGATCATCTGCCGGGGGATCTGCACCTCGTGGCGGTCGAGGGAACGCTCGATGCGGAGGGCATGACCGCCGAAGGCAAGCCCGCACCGATCCCCGGCCCGAAGGCCTTGCGCGCCGCGATCGTGAAATCGGCGTTCGATACCGCGCCGGGCTCGCAGCCGCGCGCGATCACCGGGCCGGATGACAGCTACTACGCGGTCTCGGTGCAGAAGCTGATCCCCCCCGCGCTGAAACCCTACGACAAGGTCGCGACCGCCGTGCTGAGCGACTGGACCGGCGATCAGGTCAAGCGCCAGGAGGAGATCGCCGCCGCGTCCCTGATCAGTGCGGTGAAATCCGGCAAAACCTTCGCGCAAGCCGCGAACGCGGCGGGTCAGCCGATCACCACCTCGCCGCCGATGACCCGCGCAAAGCCCGCCGCCGGGGTCCCGGCCAAATTGCTGCCGATCATCTTCACGCTCAGGCCGGGCGAGCCGACCATGGTGGAAACCGAGAGCGAATTCGTCGTGGGGGTGGTGAAAAGCATCACCGAACCCAAACCGGGCAGCAATCCCGCCATCGTGGCCCGCATTCAGACCTCGCTCGACAATGCGATGCAGACCGATATCCTGCAGACCTACGCGACCGCCCTGCGCAGCCGCTATCATGTAAAGATCAACGCCGCGAAACTGCACCAGATCAGTGACTGAGGAGAGGTTATGAACGCCGTGCCCGACCCGATGACCGGATTCCGCGCCGCCTATGAAGCAGGATCGGGCGCGCTGGTGTGGCGGGTGCTCGCGGCGGATCTGATCACACCGGTCGCGGCATTTCTCAAGCTCGCCCACGGCAGGCCCTATTCCCTGCTGCTCGAAAGCGTCGAAGGCGGCGCGGCGCGCGGGCGGTATTCAGTAATCGCGTTCGCGCCGGACCTCGTGTGGCGCTGCGAGAGCGGGGTCGTCAGCATCAATCGCGACGCGGCCCACGATACCGGAGCCTTCGTCGCCGATCATCGCGATGCCTTCGCCAGCCTGCGCGCCCTGCTTGCGGAAACCCGGCTCGACCTTCCGGAGCATCTGCCGCCGATGACCGGCGGGCTGGTTGGCTACCTCGGCTACGACATGGTCCGGCTGATGGAACGGCTGCCGGCGGATAATCCCGATGTGCTGGGCATTCCCGATGCGGTGCTGATGCGGCCGGGATTGTTCGCGATTTTCGATTCGGTGAACGACGAAATCACCCTCGCCGCCCCCGCCTGGCGGCGCGAGGGGATCACGGCGGCGGATGCCTTTCAGGCCGCAACCGCGCGGATCGAGGCGGCGCAGGCAGCGCTCGACCAGCCGACCCCCCACCTCACCGGCTCGCTCGCCCCCGCCGGTGTGCCGGTGCCCAACATGACCGAGGCCGATTTCAAGGCGATGGTCGCGCGCGGGAAGGAATATATCGTCGCCGGGGACGTGTTTCAGGTCGTGGCGAGCCAGCGTTTCGCGCAGGACTTCACCGCCCCGCCCTTTGCGTTCTACCGCAGCCTGCGGCGGATCAACCCCGCGCCGTTCCTGTTTTTCCTCGATTTCGGCGCCTATCAGGCGGTGGGATCGAGCCCGGAAATCCTGGTGCGCCTGCGCGACGGCACCGTCACGATCCGCCCCCTTGCCGGAACCCGCCGGCGCGGCGCCAACCGCGCCGAGGACGAGGCCATGGAAAGCGAACTGCTCGAAGACCCCAAGGAACGCGCCGAGCACCTCATGCTGCTCGACCTCGCGCGCAACGATGTCGGGCGGGTCGCCAAAATCGGCTCGGTGGCAGTGACCGAGAGCTTCGCGATCGAGCGGTTTTCCCACGTGATGCACATCTCCTCCACGGTTGAGGGCACGATCCGGCCCGATGCCGATGCGCTGGACGCGCTGATCGCCGGGTTCCCCGCCGGGACGCTCTCGGGCGCACCGAAAGTGCGGGCGATGGAAATCATCGAGGAGTTCGAACCCTCGCGGCGCGGCCTGTACGGCGGCTGCATCGGCTATTTCGCCGCGAACGGCACGATGGACACCTGCATCGCGCTGCGCACCGCGCTGATCAAGGACCGTAAACTCTACGTCCAATCGGGCGTCGGCATCGTCGCGGATTCCGATCCCGACGCGGAATATGCCGAAAGCCTGCAAAAGGCCCGCGCGCTGTTCCGTGCCGCCGAGGATGCGGTGAACTACGTGAGCGTGAACCGGAGCGCGCCATGATCCTGATCATCGACAATTACGACAGCTTCACCTTCAACCTCGTGCATTTCTTCGGCGATCTCGGGGCCGATTGCGTGGTCCGGCGCAACGACCGGATCACCCCGGAGGAGGTGCTGGCCCTGCAGCCCGAGGCGATCGTGCTCTCGCCCGGCCCCTGCACCCCGAACGAGGCGGGAATCTGCCTCGACCTGATCCACGCCGCCGCCGGCAAGGTGCCGATCCTCGGGGTCTGCCTCGGTCATCAGGCGATCGGCCAGGCGTTCGGCGGCGTGGTGAAGCGCGCGCCGCAGCCGATGCACGGCAAGATGGCCGCGATCCGCCATCAGGGCAGCGACATTTTCGCAGGCGTGCCGGATGCGTTCGAGGCGACCCGGTATCATTCACTCATCGTCGAGCGCGACACCCTGCCCGAAACGCTGGTGCCGACCGCCTTCACCGAAGACGGGCTGATCATGGGAATGCGGCATCGCGACCTGCCGATTTTCGGGGTGCAGTTCCACCCCGAGAGCATCGCGACCGCGCATGGCCACACGTTGCTGCGCAATTTCCTGGCGCTGGCACGGGGCCGCAACCAGGGTTCCGCCGAGATTCTGGCCGATCTGAAACCGGTGCTCGACCGTCTGGCGCGGGGCGACAAGCTGAGCGAAGACCTCTCGGAAGCCGCCTTCGGCGCGATCATCGACGGAAAATCGAACGACGCCCAGATTGCCGGGATGCTGCTGGCGATGCGGGTGCGCGGGGAAACCGTGGCCGAACTCACCGGCGCGGTACGCGCGATGCGCGAGCGGATGCGCGCGATCAAGGCCCCCGAGGGCGCGATCGACGTGTGCGGCACCGGCGGCGACGGCGTGGGCACGCTGAATATCTCGACCGCGGTAACCTTCGTCCTCGCCGGACTGGGCGTGCCGGTGGCCAAGCACGGCAATCGCGCGCTCTCCTCGCGCGCGGGCGCGGCGGATGTGCTGACCGCCCTCGGCGTCGCGGTGGAACCGCCGTTCGAGCGGCTCTCGGCCATCCTGAACGAGGCCGGGTGCGTGTTCCTGTATGCGCCGCGCCATCATGCCGGGCTGCGCCATGCGGCGGCGGCACGGATCGCGCTCGGCACCCGCACCATTTTCAACCTGCTCGGCCCGCTCGCCAACCCCGCTTCGGTCCGGCGGCAGCTGGTCGGCGTGTTCGACCCGGTCTGGGCGCGGCCGATGGCGGAGAGCCTGGCCCAGCTCGGAACCGAGCGGGCGATGGTGGTGCACGGCCAGGGCCTCGATGAATTGACGCTGGTGGGCGAAAGCCGGATCGTGCTGCTCGATCACGGGGCGATCTCGGAGACCAGCGTGACCCCTGAGGAGGCCGGACTGGCGCGCGCCCCGCTCGCCGCGATCATCGGCGGGGATGCCGCGCATAATGCCGGGCGGCTCCGCGCGCTGCTCGATGGCGAGGCCGGGGCCTATCGCGATGCCGTGTTGCTCAACGCGGCGGCGGGTCTGATCGTGGCGGGCCGGGCCGATGATTTCCGCACCGGCGTGGAAATCGCCGCCGGCTCGATCGACAGCGGCGCGGCACGCGCGGCGCTGGAGCGGCTGCGGCGGGCAAGTGCGACAACCCTGGAGCCCGCCCGATGAACGACGCCCAAACCGACATCCTGCGCCGGATCTGCGACGATACCCGCACCGAAACCGCGCGGCGGCGGAGCGAATGCGATCTCGATACCGTCAAGGGCCTCGCGCGGGATTCCGAGCCACCCCGTGGGTTCGCGCGGGCGCTGATGGATGCCGCGGCGTCGGGCCGCACCGGGTTGATCGCGGAAATCAAGAAAGCCTCGCCGAGCGCCGGGCTGATCCGCGCCGATTTCGATCCGGCGGCGATCGCGTGCGCCTACAAGGAGGGCGGCGCGGTCTGCCTTTCGGTGCTGACCGACGGCAAATATTTCCAGGGCGACATCGCGCATTTCACGGCAGCGCGCGCGGCGGTCGATCTGCCGATGCTGCGCAAGGATTTCATCCTCGACGAATGGCAGATTTACGAGAGCCGCGCGATCGGGGCGGATTGCATCCTGCTGATCATGGCCGCCCTCACCGATGACGAGGCCCGCCGCTTCGAGGAACTGGCGACCGCGCTGGACATGACCGTTCTGGCCGAGGTCCATGACGATACCGAACTCGAACGGGCGCTCGGGCTGCGGGCACGGCTGGTCGGAATCAACAACCGCGATCTCAAGACCATGACCACCGATATCAGCCTGTCCGAGCGGATGGCCGCCACTATCCCGCCGGAGCGTTTCGTGGTGGCGGAAAGCGGCATCCGCGATTTCGCCGATATCGAACGGCTCAAGGCCGCCGGGGTCCAGGGCATTCTGGTCGGCGAAAGCCTGATGCGTCAGGACGACATCACCAAAGCGACCCGCGCGCTGCTCGGCGTGGGGTCATGAGCCTCACCCATATCGATGCGACCGGCGCGGCCCGCATGGTCGATGTCTCGGACAAGCCGGCCACGGTGCGGGACGCCGCAGCGGTCTGTCACGTCACGATGCGGCCGGAAACCCTCGCTCTCGTCCTCGACGGCGCCGCGAAAAAGGGCGATGTCGTCGCAACCGCGCGGATCGCCGGCATCATGGCGGCGAAGCGCACGGCGGATCTGATCCCGTTATGTCATCCGCTCGCGATTGCCTCGGTGACGGTGGACCTGACGCCGGATGCGGCGCTGCCCGGCATCCATGTCCGCGCCGTCGTGCGCACCACGGGGCCGACCGGGGTGGAAATGGAAGCGCTGACCGCCGCCTCGGTCGCGGCGCTGACGATTTATGACATGTTGAAGGCAGCCGATCGCGCCATGCGGATCGAGGCGCTGCGGGTCGTGGCGAAATCCGGCGGCAAGTCGGGCGATTTCACCCAGGAGTGAGCGTTGCGGGACGGTTCAGTGATCGAGGCCGGGCACACGCCCAATATTTAGTCATTTGTGAATAAAAATTATAAATGTTGCGTCTTTATTGAGATCGTTGTGTCATTCAACCGTCATAAATAACAAATCCGTATGCAGTTTCCGCTGCCGTTACAGCCTCGTTGCGGTGAAAACATTTGAATGATGCGGGAATTCTATCTATTGCTGAGGCGACCGGGTTCACGCGGACGCGGATCACAGGTTGGGCTTCCGGCGACCAAAAAGGATAGACTGAATGGCGAAACAGCCAGACACCAACGGTGTGGACCGCACGAAGCGCTCCGACCTTCCCCTCGTGCGGCCCGGCCGTGTGATCCTCGGCTATCTCGACCGGATCGAGGATGCCTCACTGGTCGGCTGGGCCGTGGACTCGCTGGTTCCCGATCGCACCCTGACCATGCGCGTGCTGATCGACGGCCAGATCGCCGATGTGATCTCCTGCGACGTCAACCGGCCCGATACCGCGCCGCTGAATCTCCCGACCACCCGGGTCGGTTTCGACTACATGATCCCGCTGCGGTTTCAGGACGGTCTGCGCCATGTCCTGTCCTTCGCCACGCTCGACGGCGACCCGATCAGCCTGCCGACGCGCGGTGGCCTCGTCCTGCCCGAACTCCATTTCTGCCTGAAAACCCGCATCCATATCGAGGGCGTGCTCGATGGATTGGTCGATGGCATGATCCAGGGCTGGGTCGTCCGCGTCGATGAACGAACGAACACAAAAATGGGCGGCGTCCGCGTCCTGATCTCGACCAAGGGACAGCCGCTCGCCGAGCTCACCGCCAATGAATTCCGCGCCGATGTCGCCGAAGCGACCGGCGCCGATCCGTCCTGCGGGTTTTCCTACGCGCTGCCCCCCGAATTGCGCACCGGCAAATCGATCGTGCTCGATTTCCACGCCATGCCGGACCGTATTCTGCTGCGCGGCAGCCCGCTCGAACTGGCGATCCCCGCCGAAGCCGAACGCGCCCGGCTGAGCAGCCTGATCGACCGGGCCGATGAGTTGTTCCGCTACGCCTACCATCTGCGGCGGGAACTGAAGGCGGCGATGCCGGCGGAACGGCTGACGCTCGGCAATTACGAAAGCTGGGTTCGCCAGAGCCGGAAACACGTTCCGGCCCGCGCCACCGCCCGTTACGGCGCGATCGGCGGATCGCCGCTGGTATCGATCCTGTGCCCGGTATTCCGCCCCAACCAGGCGGAATTTCTGGCCGCGATCGATTCGGTCCGGGCGCAGACCTACCCGAACTGGGAACTCATCCTGGTCGATGACGCGAGCAAGGACGAGGCGCTCTCCGAAACGCTGGACCGGATGGCCAGGGTCGATCCACGGATCAGGCTCATCGTCCTGCCGCGCAATGGCGGCATCGCGGCGGCGACCAATAAGGCCCTCGAAGCCGCCACCGGCGAGGTCACCGCGTTTTTCGATCACGACGATGTGCTGGAACCCTTCGCGCTCGACGTCATGCTGCGCGCCCGCACCGCAACCGGGGCGCGCCTGCTCTACTCGGACGAGGACAAGATCGACCGCAGCGGGCGCGTCTCCGAGCCGAACTTCAAGCCGGATTTCAATTATCGCTTCCTGCTCGACCTCAATTACATCTGTCACCTCGTCATCGCCGATACCGCATTGTTGCGCGAAGCCGGCGGCCTCGACCCCCGGTTCGACGGGGCACAGGATCACGACCTGCTGCTGCGGCTCGCCGAAAAGCTGCTGGCGCACGAAATCCATCACGTCCCCGAAATCCTGTATCACTGGCGCATCACCGCGCAATCGACCGCGGGCGGCGCCGCAGCGAAGCCCCGCGCGGCGCTGGCCGGCGAGGTCGCGGTGGCCGAACATCTCAAGCGGCGCAATCTGCCAGCCAAGGTCGAGCGGCGCGGCAGCCTGACCTGCTACCAGACCAGCTTCCGGCTGACCGAAAATCCCGGCATCTCGATCCTGATCCCGTTCCGCAACCATATCGACCTGACCCGCCAATGCGTCGAGGCGATCCGCGCCCATTCCGACGGTATGAAAATCGAGATCCTCCTGCTCGACAACTGGTCCCAGGGTGCCGAGGCCGAGGCCTTCTGCACCGAGCAGGGCAACGAACCCGATACCAAAGTGCTGCGGATCGCCGAACCGTTCAATTATTCGCTGATCAACAATCGCGGGGTCGCGGCGGCGGCGCATCCGTTCCTGCTGTTCATGAATAACGATGTCATCGTCAATGACCCCTCATGGCTGCGCACCCTGCTCAACGAGGCATTGACCGACCCGAGGGTCGGCGCCGTCGGTGCCAAGCTGCTCTACCCCAACGGAACGGTGCAGCATGCCGGCGTGGTGCTCGGCGTCGGCGGCGTGGCGGACCATGCGTTTCGCGGCCTCCCCGGCAGCGCGCCGGGCTATATCGCCCACGCGATCGCGGCGCGCGAGGTCGCGGCGGTGACGGCGGCGTGCATGCTGGTCCGGCGCGAGGCGTTCGAGGCCGCCGGCGGGTTCGACGAGGCCGAACTCGGGATCGCCTTCAACGATGTCGATCTGTGCATCAAGATCCGCGAGGCCGGCTACCGGATCGTGTTCACGCCGGACGTGGTGTGCGAACATCGCGAGAGCATGAGCCGGGGCGACGATCTCGACGAGGATAAACTCTCCCGCTTCATGCGCGAGAACGAGGCGATGCGCGGCCGCTGGGGGCATCTGCTGGCGCATGATCCGTTCTACAATCGCCATTTCACCCGCGAGGGCGGGCTGTACCGCGATCTGCGCTCCCTCGACCCGAAGGACGAAACGCCGATCGCGCGAACCCCGGCGCAGCCCTACCCGATCGCCCCGGTGCACGCACCCCGCACCCCCGCCCCGTCCCGGCCCGCAAAGCCCGCGCGGGCGGCAAAGCCGGTGGCGCCGCCCGCGCGCGCCAAAAGCGGCGGCGCGAAAGATCAGAGGGTGACGCCGCGATAAGGCGCGTGGAGCCGCACTGGATCGTGCAACGGGACGTCCTCGCCCGCCACAAGCGCTGATCGCAAGGAGCTGAGGTCACGACAGGCGGCAACGGCGCGTCAGCCGTTGTCGCCATCCGTGCAAATTCCCTCTTTCACACCCCCCGCCTGACATGCTGTTATGCGGGCGTGACAGAAACCCCCACAATTTCCCTGACCGACCGTTTCGCCGCCATCATCCGCGGGCTCCGCAACGATGTCTGCACGCGCGGTTTTCAGACCGGCCTGAACCAGCTCCTGCTCGCCCTGATCTCCACCCGCCTCACCCGCATCATCGAGCGCTTCGCCGCCATCGTCAGCCGCGACCGCGCCAACCCCGCCCAACCCGCCGAACCCCCCGCGCGCAAACCCCGCCCCACGCCCGAACGCAAGCCCGCGCCCGGTCCCGCGCCCGGCCTCGCGCCCTTGCGCCTGCCTTATCATTTCGCGTGGCTGCTCCGCCTCGTCCCGCCCACCATCACCCAGGGCAACGCCGCCGTGAATGGCCGCATCGGCATCCAATCCCTGCTCGACGACCCCGAACTCCTCGCCCTGATCGCCCGCAACCGCGCCGCCGGCCGCCTGTTCCGCCCGCTCTGCCACATGCTCGGCATCCAGCCCCCACCGCTCCTACGCCGCCCGAAACCCCCGCGCACCCCAAACCCGACCCCACCCGATCCAACCGCACCCGCCGAGCAGCCCCAGCACCGCAGCCCCCGCGCCGCACCGCGCCCCTCACCCTTCCCATCCAGACCGCGCACCCCGCCCGCCTGGGACCAGCACCTTGCCCTCCACCAGATCCTCGCCACCCGCGATTTTCAGTTCTGATGCGCCATACCTACGCGCGCCCCGTTCGTTACGATATCGTAATTATATCGTACCCTTCACAGCCCGAAATAGGCTTCCCGCACCGCTGTCGACGCTTCAAGCTGCGCCCGCGTCCCCGACAGGCGCACCCTGCCGCCATCGATCAGGTAGCCACGATCCGCCAGTTCGAGAAACGCGACGTTCTGTTCGGCAATCAGCAACGCGGTCCCCGCCCCGATCGCGGTCTGCAGGATCTTGATCACCTGCTTGACGAAAACCGGCGCCAGCCCGGACGAAGGCTCGTCCATCAGCAGGAGCCGGGGCTCGGAGACCAGAACCTTCGCGATCCCGAGCATCTTGCGCTGCCCGCCCGACAAGGTGGCCGCCGCATGGCGGCGCTTTTTCGCGAGATCGGGAAACATCTCGAACAGCCGGTCGCTGCGTTGGCGCACGGTCGCGCGGTCCAGAAAATAACCCCCGAGCCGGATATTCTCCTCGATCGACAGGCTGGGAAACACCCCGAGTTCCGACATGAACGCGATACCCCGGCGGATGCGCTGGTCGGGCGCGAGCATTTGCAGCGCCTCGCCCTCGAACCGGATCGTGCCGCCGCGGCAGGCGATCAGCCCGATAATGGTGCGCAGCAGCGTCGTCTTGCCCGCACTGTTCGCGCCGAGCAGCAGCACGGTTTCCCCGGCGGCCACGTCGAGATCGATCCCCCACAAAATCTGGAGCGGACCGTAGCCGGCTTCGACGCCTTCGAGCGAAAGCAGGGTCATCCCGTCACCCTCCGATGAATGCCGCGACGACGTCAGGGTCCTGCGACGCCGCGCGCAGCGTGCCCTCGAACAGCATCCGCCCGGCCCCGAGCACGATGACCCGTTCGGTGATGCGGTTGAGAAAGTCGAGCAGGTGTTCCACCACGATCATCGCAATCCCCCGCGCCGCCAGCCGTTGCAGCAGGATCGCGACGACGGCGAGTTCCTGCGGGTTCAGCCCCGCCCCGATCTCGTCGATCAGCAGGATTTGCGGCCCGGTGGCCAGCGCGCGGGCGAGGTCGAGCATTTTCTGCTGATTGACCGTCAACGACCCCGCCGCCTGCCCGGCATGGGCGGCAAGATCGGTCTCGGCGAGGATGGCAGCGATATCGACCTGGTCATGGCCGCAGAAATGCGCGGAGACCTCGATATTCTCGCGCACCGTCATGCTGCGGAACGGCTTGGGCACCTGAAAGGTCCGGTTGATCCCCAGTCGCGCGAGCCGAAACCCGGGCCGCGTCTGAACCGGCACACCGTTGAGCAGGATGCGCCCGGCATCGGCGCGATGGACCCCGGAAATCACGTTGATCGTCGTGGTCTTGCCCGACCCGTTCGGCCCGACCAGCCCGACGATCTCGCCCGCCGCGACCGTGAAGCTCACCTTGTCGAGCACGGTGAGGCCGCCGAATCGCTTGCCGACCGCATCGAGCCTGAGGAGAGGTTCAGAAGACACGGATGCGCTTCCGTTCGAGCAGCGAAATCAGGCCGTTGGGCAGGAACAGAACCAGCAGCACGATGAGCAGACCATAGAGCAGCTCGAAATACTGCGGTGCCGAAACCCCGATCACGGCATAGAAACTGTACAGGATCACCGCACCGATCAGCGGCCCGATCACGGTGCCGACCCCGCCGAACAGGGCGAACACGATGGCGAAAACGCTGATCTGCAGATTGAAAACCGATTCCGGATAAAATACCGAAAGGTTCCACACATAGGTGCCCCCGGCCAGCCCCGCGATCAGCGCCGAAGCCAGCCACACGATCAGGCGCTGACGGACAACGTCGATCCCCGCGAGCGCGGCGCTGACCGGATCTTCGGTCATCGCCCGCAGCCCGGTGCCGAACCGCGACATCCGGAAATACCCGGCAATGGCGATTGCGAGCAGCAGGATCGCCGCCATGGCCGCATAGCTCGCCGGCGGATCATAGATCTGCTGGAGCTTCAGCCCGTAAGGCCCCCCGGTGATCGAGGACAGGTCGGGGTTGGACACCACGAAATAGATGATCTGCGAGGCCGCGAGGTTGGCGATCGAAAAATACGCCCCCGAAAGCCGCAGCAGCGGACCCAGAATCAGCGCGATGACCGCCGAGGCGACCCCGCCCCCGGCAACGCAGAGCAGCACCGGCAGATGGGTATGCAACACGAGCAGCGCGGTGCCATAGGCGCCGGTCCCGAAGAACCCGACATAGCCGAACGGCAGATAGCCGGTGAACCCGTACATCAGGTTCAGCCCTTCGGCGAGAACGACGAAGGTCATGATCGTGAACAGGAGCGAGGTATTGCCATACAGATGCGGCGCGATCAGCGCGAGCGCGCCGACAACCGCCATGGTGATCAGCGCGGGCCGGGCCGGGTGCCGCCATCCGGACTCACGCAACCCGCACCGCCTTGCCGAGCAGCCCGGAGGGGCGGATCAGCACGATGATCACCAGCAGCGCATAGGGCACGAGGTCCGACCAGGACGAGTAGTACGTCTGCATCAGCATGGTCCCGATGCCGAACACGAGGCCGCCGACCACGGTGCCGAGCGGGTTGCCGAGCGAGCCGATGATGATGATCGCAAAGGAGGTGATCGTCAGGCTGTCGCCGATCCCCGGTGAGACCGAGCCGAGCATATAGGGAACGAACACCCCGGCGATCCCGGCCAGGGCGAGGCCGATGATGAAGGCGATGGCGGAGACCCGGTCGACATCGATGCCGGTGGCACGGGCCTCGTCGCGGTCGGCCATGACCGCGCGCGTCGCATATCCCAGCCGGGTGCGCGAGAAGTAGAGATAGAGTCCCGCGATTGCCGCGGCGCTCACCAGCACGGTGACGCCCCAGCTATCAGGGAAAGCCTGGCCGATGATCACGATGTTGCCCGAGCCCAGAGCGTCGCTCGGCAGAGACCGCTGATCGGCCCCGAACGTGAGCGTCACCAGCGCTTCGATGATCTGCGCCACGCCGAAGAACAGGATGAAGGAGAGCATCTCGGGATCGCGGCTGCGTTGCAGGCGCGGCACCACGGCGTAATAGAGCGGCCAGCCGATCACCATCGCGCCGAGCACGGCGAGCGGCAGGCCGAACAGCGGATTGAGATGCAGCGCGCGGGCCAGCACGTAGGCCCCGAACCCGCCGAGCATGACGAACTGGCCGTGGGCGAGATTGATGATCCGCATCACCCCGAACACCAGGTTCAACCCGATTCCGACCAGGCTGAAAAAGATGCCGTACAGGATGCCGCCGATCAGGGCGTATTCGAGAAGGCTCAAACTGGGTCTCCACTGGCGGAGGCCGGCAAGCGGTTGCGCCACCTGCCGGGCGCCCGGCGCGCGCGGCTCAGGATTTCGGCGCCGGATAGACCGGCTTTCCGGTCGCCTTTTCCTTCGGATACACCACGACCAGCTTGTTCGTGGCACCGCTCGGCACCAGCTGCGCGACCGGGAACGGCTGGCCGAGTTGCGCGCCCTCGGCGTTCAGCTTGAACGGACCCAGCAGCGTCTTGGTGTGGCCGGACATGTCCATCAGCGCGGCATGAAAATCGAGCTGGGTGAATTTCGGTGCCGTGCCCAGCATGTCCTGCATCACGATGCCGGTATTGTAGCCGGCGGCGTCGAGAAAATTCGGAGACCGGTGCTCGGCGCTCTTGAACGTATCGACGAAATCCGCCGTGTTGAGACCGTAACTGACCGTCTTGTACGAAACCAGCGGGGGCGCCGGATAGGTGTAGGTATAGGCCAGCGACCTGGCCCCGACATTCTTGGTCAGCAGTGTCAGGAGCTGACCGGGGAAGATGGTGAACACCATATTGAAATGCAGCCCGCTCGACTTGAGCGCCTTGAGGAAGGCGATGTCGTTGTCGGGGTAGCCGAACTCGATCAGCGCATCGGGCCGGCGCGCGGCGATGGCGTGGATCAGCACGGTATAATTGGTTTCGCTGGTCGGAACCGCATGGAAATAGACCGGCTTGGTTCCGGCCTTGGCGAGCACGGATTTCAGGGTATTCGCCTGGGAGGCGTCGAAATCGTTCGAATCGTACAGGACCGCGACGCGCTTGATCTGCTTCTGGTCGTTGATGAAATGGCCGAGCGGCACCGGCCAGACCGTGGAGGCCGGAATACTGACATCGGCCAGATAATCAGTTTTCCGGGTAAAGAAATTCGCACCCGATCCGGTCGGGTCGATCAGGAGCATATGATGTTCTTCGGCCAGCGGAATCGCAACCGATGTCAGGACCGAGCCGAAATCGGCGACCAGCAGATCGACATGGTCCTGCGTGATCAACTGGTTGTACAAGGTGGTCGCGGTCGAGGTCGAGCTCTGGTCGTCATACGCGATGATCTTGACCGGGATTTTCCTGTCGAACGCCTTGACGAACACCCCGCCGGTCTTGTTCACCTGCGCCGCCCAGAATTGCAGGCCATGATACTGGCCTTCCGACGACACCGCGAATGGCCCGCTGCTGGCGTAGAGCGTGCCGATGGTCAACGTTGCCGGGGGTGCTGCCGCGTGGGCGATGGACGTGGCAGCCAGCGCCATCGTTGCGGCGACAAGACCGGTCATTGATCGGATCAGAGCCATTGATTTCCCCCGTCGAGTTCAAAAAATCGTGCAGCGTGTCCGCGTTCTTCGCTATTATGAAGTGGTTACAAGATGCGGGGACCCGCTTCAAGGTGCTGCAAAACACATTGCGGTCGCCGGCGACAGATCACCCCCCGGTATTCCGCACCGGCTTCGGCAGCCAGAGGGCGGCGAGGCCGAGGATGGGGAGGAAGGCACAGATTTTGTAGACGGTGGTGATGCTGGTCCAGTCGGCGACGACGCCTAGGCCGGCGGCACCGAGGCCGGCGACGCCGAAGGCGAGGCCGAAGAACAGGCCGGAGACGGCACCGATGCGGCCGGGCATCAGGTCGTTGGCGAAGACCACGATGGCGGAGAAGGCCGAGGACAGGATCAGGCCGATCAGGATGGTGAGAATGATGGTCGCGTCGAGCCCGACATAGGGGAGTGCGAGGGTGAAGGGCAGGACGCCGAGGATGGAACCGATGATGACGGCGCGGCGGCCGATGCGGTCGCCGATCGGACCGCCGATCATGGTGCCGGCGGCGGCGGCGGCGAGGAAGATGAACAGGTCGATCTGGGCCTGCTGCACCGGCAGGTGGAAGCGGTGCATGAGGTAGAAGATGTAATAGGAGTTGATGCTGGCGAGGTAGACGAATTTCGACATCATCAGGATGCCGAGCAGGATGAGCGGGACCATGACGCGGGCGGGGGCGGCGCTGGGTTTGACGGCGGCACGCACGCGGGGTTTGGCGTGGCCGTTGGCGCGGAACCAGATGCCGATGCCGGTGAGGATGGCCATGCCGAGCAGGGCGGCCAGCGAGAACCACGCCATGCTCTCGCGCCCGCGCGGCAGGATGAAGAAGGCGGCGAGCAGCGGGCCGAGGGACTGGCCGAAATTGCCGCCGACCTGGAACAGGGATTGGGCGAAGCCGTGTTTGCCGCCCGAGGCGATGCGGGCGATGCGCGAGGATTCCGGGTGAAAGATCGAGGAGCCGATGCCGAGCAGGGCGGCGGCGGCGAGGAGTTCGGGGTAGGAAGACGCGAAGGCGAGGCCGATGAGGCCCGCGAGGGTGAAGCCCATGCCGAAGGGCAGGGAGAAGGGTTGGGGTTTCGCATCGGTATAGAGGCCGACGACGGGTTGGAGGATCGAGGCGGTGACCTGATAGACCAGGGTGATCAGGCCGATCTGGGCGAAGTTGAGGTGAAAGCCGCCTTTGAGCAGCGGGTAGATCGCGGGCAGGAGCACCTGCATCATGTCGTTCAGCATGTGGCAGACGCTGATGGCGACCAGCACGGCGAAGGTGGTGCGCGATGCGGTGCGGGGAGGCGATTCGAGGACGGCGCTCACGGCATGGTGTCTCCTTGGCGCACCGGGATAGGGGAGTTCGGGATTTTTCGCATCTTTGTTCTTCGCAATGAAGCCATGCTAACCCGGTTTCCATGGCTCCTTCACCCGTTCATGTCCGTTTTGCCCCCTCCCCCACCGGCTATCTGCATGCGGGGAATGCGCGGCAGGCGGTGGTCAATTTTCTGTTCGCGCGGGGGCGTGGTGGGCGGCTGACCCTGCGGATCGACGATACCGACCGGGAGCGTTCGCGGCCCGAATTCGAGGCGGCGATCGAGCAGGATCTGGCGTGGCTGGGGATCGGGTGGGATGACAAGGTGCGGCAGTCCGACCGGTTGGTCCGGTACGCCGAGGCGGCGGAGAGTTTGAAAAAGACCGGGCGTTTGTATCCGTGTTTCGAATCCGAGGAGGAGTTGGCGGCGAAGCGGGCGTTGCGGGCGAAGCGCAAGCTGCCGCCGGTTTACGACCGGGCGATGCTGTCGCTGACGCCGGAGCAGCGCGCCGCCGCCGAGGCCAATGGCAAGACGCCGTATTGGCGGTTCAGACTTTCCGACGGCGCGATCGGCTGGGACGATCTGGTGAGCGGGCCGCGCGACATTCGCCTCGCTACGGTTTCCGATCCGGTGGTGATCCGGGCGGATGGGACGCCGCTTTATACCTTCACCTCGGTCGTCGATGATCTCGATATGGGGATTACCCATGTGATCCGGGGCGAGGATCATATCACCAACACGGCGGCGCAGATCGATATGTATCGGGCGCTGGCACCGCGCCGGGCGTTGCCGGATTTTGCGCATCTGCCGCTGGTTTCGGAATTGTCGGGCGACAAGCTTTCGAAACGGAGCGGCAGTGTTTCGCTGCGGACGTTCCGGCGCGACGGGATCGAGCCGATGGCGCTGGCGGCCTATCTGGCGCGGCTCGGCTCACGGCGCGATCCGGAACCCTTGACGCTGGGGGAACTGGCCGGGACGTTCAATCTCGATGCGTTTTCGCGCGGGGCACCACGGTTCGATGCGCGGCAGTTGCTGGCGCTGAACCGGCGCGTGCTGCACGCGCAGCCGTTCGAGGCCGTGGCGGATCGGTTGCCGGAGGGGGCGGACGAGGCGTTCTGGCTGGCGATCCGCGATAACATCGACCTGCTCTCCGAGGCGCGGCAGTGGTGGGAGATCGTGCGGGGGCGGATCGATCCGCCGGAGCTGCCCGAGGCGCGGGCGATGCTGGAGGTTGCGCGGGCGACGCTGCCGGACGCGCCGTGGGACGAGGGGACGTGGAAAGAATGGACGATGGCGATTGCCGCTTCGACCGGGATACGGGGCAAGGCGCTCTACATGCCGCTGCGGCTGGCGCTGACCGGGGAGACCCAGGGACCGGAACTGGCGGGGATGCTGCCGCTGATGGGGCGGGATGTGGTTGTTGAGCGGTTGGAACGGGCGGTGAAGTAAGTAAGGCGTTCTTTCTTGTAAGAAAGAACCAAAGAACTTTTGTTCGATATCAGTAATAACTGGGGGTCGTGGTCCGTTTGATGGCGGATCGGAACAGGCAAGCGCCGTTTGGTGGTGCTTCACGTTCCGATGATTGCGCATGACTGCGGCATTACCGATAGACAATCGCGCGGGCGCCCCCATATCTTTCCGAATTCGGGTGGAACGGGGAGATGATCATGAAGCCGGCGACTCTCAACATCGGTCTTCTGGTGCCGCTCACCTTCGCTTTGCTCGCTCTTTCGGGCTGTGGTTCGGTCTTGACCCAGAGCACCTCGGATGCCGCGGGTGTGGCCGGGGCCGGGATTGCCAGTGCGGTGACCACCAACGGTTCGGTGACCGCTGCGATCGGGCTCGGGGTTCAATCGGTCGCGGCGAGTGGGCTCGGATATGTCGAACGCGACGTTCATCACAAGGAGCAGCAGAAGATCGCCGATGCCGCAGGGCCCCTCGCGCCGGGCGCGGTTGCCCCCTGGAGCGTCACCCATGTCATTCCGATCGAGGATGACCAACATGGCGAGGTCTCGGTCAGCCAGCAATTCGGCGGGACGCTGTTTCCCTGCAAGGAGGTGGTGTTTTCGGTCGATCATGTCCGGACCGTGCACGGGGTGAAGACCGACCGGCCGGATTATTATGTAACTACTATCTGCCGGGAGCGCGGGATCTGGCGCTGGGCGCAGGCGGAACCGGCGACGGCGCGCTGGGGCACGCTGCAGTGACGGGGGGTGCTCGGTCGGTGCGGGGGCTTGCCGGAGCATCGCTCTGCCTTGCGATGGGGCTCGGGCTGAGCGGGTGCGCCTCGATCGGGGCGATCAGCGGGGCGGTGGCCGGGGCCTCGACCGGGGCGGCGACGGCCAATCCGCTGGCGGGTTATGCCACCGCCGTTGCGGTCAATGCCGCTGTCAGCACGGCGCAGAAGCGGATTGCCCGGGCGCGGGATCATAAGGAACAGACCCGGGTCGCCGAAGCCGCCGGGTCGCTCGGACCGGGGCAGACCGCATCGTGGAATGTGAAATACATCATTCCGTTCTTTGCCAATCATCATGGCACGGTGCGGGTTCTGCGCACGATCAATACGCCGTTGGCGCAGTGCCGGCAGATTTTGTTCACGTTGCAGACGGGGCACGCGCCGCATGTGCATCAGACCCCGTATACCACCGATATCTGCCGCGATCCGCAGGGGTGGCGGTGGGCGCTGGCGGAGCCGGCGGTGGGGCGCTGGCAATATTTCCAGCATATCGAGTAGACCGGTCCGGACCGACCGCGTTTTCCGATGTGAGCAGAATGACCCGAGACGAACCAGCCCCGCACCCGTGCGTGATCGCCACGATCGGCCTGCATGGCAGCGGCTCGACCTGGGCGTTCAATGTCGCGCGGGAGCTGGTGGGGCGCGCGGGCGGCGGGGCGCCGGTGAGCGGGTATGCCGATGCGTTGGGCGAACTGCCGCCGGGTGCGGAGGATGCGACGGTGTGGCGCGTGCTGAAATCGCATCATGGCAGTGCCGGGATGGATAGGTGGCTGGAGGGCGTGGGGGCGCGGTATCTGCTGACGCTGCGCGATCCACGCGATGCGGCGCTTTCGATGCGGGGGCGGTTCGGGATCGGGCTTGGGGATGCGGTGCGGATTGTGTTCAACGATTGCCGGCGGCTGCACGGGTTGATGACGCGGAGGGAGCATTTCCTGCTGCGGTATGAGAGCGGATTTTTTCGGGATGCCGGAACGGTCGCAGCGGTGGCGGCGTGGCTGGGGGTGGATGCGGCGGAGGCGGAGGCGATTGCGCTGCGTTACACCCCCGAGGCGACGCGGGCGTTTGCGGCGGGGATTGCCGCGCTGCCGGCGGACCGGATCGGCGATCGGGGGGCGGGCGGCGGCAGGTTCGACCGGTTGACGAATATCCACGATGTTCACATCGGCGATATGCGCAGCGGCAAATGGCGCGATCTGCCGGAGGGTGTTCAGGCCGAAATGACCGGGATTTTCAGGGAGTATCTGGAGGTGTTCGGGTATGGGGCGGGTGGGGCACCTTCAGTCGGAAGTCGTTGATTTTTTCGCCGCTCGCGCTCTTGGTTTTGGTGCTTTTTTCGTCTCGTCGTCTCTGGACGTGGCCATTTCGAGCCCGGGGATGTGGGCGGATTCGGTGACGGTGGGCGGTGCGCCGTCGGGGGAGGTATCCTCGGCCGCTTGCGGCGTGGAGGCCGCCGAGCGCTTTTTGTGGACCCAGAACGAGGCCCCGTATTCCATCGCCTCGATCTCGTTGAAGGCGCGGTACATGAAATAGAGCGGGAAAATGAGCATCGCCGCCGCCAGGCCGATCTGCTTTTTCAACGTACAGTCTCCGTGTGGTGCGGGGTGACGGGTGGAACAGAGATGTTGCCTTGGGACTGTCATATCAAGACAATGTTTCGGGGATGCCCCTTCCGGACATGCCGCCGGGCGGTTGCGGCTGTTGCCAAGGGCGGCTTGCTTGGGTATGACGCCGCTCACGGTTCCCGGATAGCTCAGTTGGTAGAGCAAGCGGCTGTTAACCGCTTTGTCGCAGGTTCGAGTCCTGCTCCGGGAGCCAGTTTTCCCCGCCCCGTTCGGGGCATTTCCAGAATGGTCGAGATGGTTTGAACCGCCGGTTGCGCTGAGGCGCCGCTTTGGGCTGGTCATTGCGGATTCGTGGTGTAGGGTGGCACCGATCATCCGGGATCAGGACAATAAGGGGAGTCGAATGATGAGACGGATCACCATCGGGGCGGGTGCGGGTTTTGGCGTGGCGCTCGGGTTGCTGGGCGCGACCGGGGTGGCGCGGGCGGCGGCGCCGATCAGGATCGGGGTGCAGGCGCCGATCACCGGGACCTATGCCGATGAGGGTCAGGGGATCGAGCGGGCGGTGAAGCTGCTGGCGGCGGAACAGAATGCCAAAGGCGGGCTGCTGGGGCGCAAGATCGAGGTGAAAATCTGCGATGACCAGGGCGAGGCGGCGCAGGCGGCGATTTGTGCGCGGCAGCTGGTTAACGATCATGTGATCGCGGTGATCGGCTCGTATACCTCGGGCGCGGCGCTGGCGGCGCAGCCGATTTATGCGCGGGCGGATGTGATCCAGACCTCGGACGGCACCAGCAACGAATTGCTCAAGCACGGCTACAGGACCTGGTTCGGCAATGCCGCGCCGAATTCGGCGGAGGCGAAGTTCACCGCGCATTATCTGGTCGATGTGCGGCATTTCGGGAAGATCGCGGTGCTGACCGATCATTCGAGTTTCGCGACCGGGCTGGCGGATGCCGTGGTCGCGGACGTCAAGGCCGATCATGGCGATGTCATCGATAAATCCTTCATCAATGCGGGCTCGCAGAATTTTTCGCCGGTGCTGACCAAGCTGAAGGCGATGCACCCGGATGTGCTGTATTTTTCGGGGTATTATTCCGATGGCGGGCTGATCCGCGCGCAGATGGTACAGCTCGGGATGAAGGCGGCGTTCGTGGGCGGGGATGCCAACCAGAATGTCGCGTTCGCCAAGATCGCGGGGCCGGCGGCGGCGGGATCGGTGATCATCAATGTGCCGGCACCGGCGGATCTGCCCTATCCGGTCGCGAAGACGTTCGTGGCGGCGTACAAGGCGAAATACGGCGCGCTGCCGCCTTCGGTGTTCACCCTGACCAATGCGGACGGGATGCGCGCGGTGATGCAGGCAATTGCTGCGACCAAATCGGTCAAGCCCGCGAAGCTCGAAGCCTATCTGCACGGAATGAAGTCGTTTCAGGGGCTGACCGGGACCTTCGCGTGGAATGCCAAGGGTGAACGGACCGGCAGCCCGTTCGTGGCGTTCGAGGTGCAGAAGGACGGGAGCTACCGGATTTTGTATCCCGCGCCGACCGCCGGCTGAGCGCGGCGCACCGTGGGCACGTTCATCCAGCAGGTCGTCAACGGGCTGACGGTGGGCGGGATCTATGCGCTGATCGCGCTCGGGTACACCATGGTTTACGGGGTGATGCGGCTGATCAACTTCGCCCATGGCGATCTGTGCATTCTGGGCGCGTTTGTGGGGTTGAGCCTGCTGACCGGCGCGGCGGGGAGCGGGCATCCGGGGGCGGCGCTGCTGCTGCTGGCGTTCGTGGTGTCGATCATCGCGATCGCGGTTGCGGGGGTGGTGCTGGAGCGGATCGCCTACCGGCCATTGCGCAAGGCGGACCGGCTGGCGGCGGTGGTTTCGGCGCTCGGCGCGTCGCTGATGATCGAGAACGGGATCATGCTGGTGTGGGGGCCGCAGGTGCATGTGTTTCCGGCGGGGCTGCTGCCGGCGACGACCTGGCATTTCGCGGGGGCGACCATCAGTTTCGTGCAGGTGATGATCATTCTCGCCTCGCTGGTGCTGATGGCGGCACTGTACGCGTTCGTGAACCATACCCGGTTCGGCACCGCGATCCGGGCGGCGGCGATCGATCAGGATGCGGCGCGGCTGATGGGGATCAACGTCAACCGGGTGATCACCAGCGTGTTCATCATCGGGCCGGGGCTGGGGGCGATCGGCGGGTTGTTCATCGGGATCTATTACCGCGAGGCGTATTTCACCATGGGGTGGACCTATGGGCTGTATGCGTTCATCGCGGCGATTCTGGGCGGGATCGGGAATATTCCGGGGGCGATGCTCGGCGGGGTGCTGCTCGGATTGTTCAATGCGTTTGCCGCCGGGTATGTTTCGAGCTCGTGGCAGGATGCGATCACGTTCGGGCTGCTGATCGCGATTCTGCTGGTGCGGCCGAGTGGGTTGCTCGGTGAGCGCGTGGCGGAGAAGGTCTGATGCGCGGGGCGCCGCTGGGCGGTGCCACCGGGGCGGTGGCGGGGCCGGTGATATGGGCGGCGGGGCTGGCCCTGCCGTTCGCGCTCGACAGTTCGTGGGTGTCGATCGCGGCGTTTTTCGCGATCTATGCGATCACCGCACTTTCCGAGGACGTGATCCTGGGGCGGGCGGGCATGTTCGATATGGGACATGCGGTGTATTTCGGCATCGGTGCCTATGTGACGGCGATTTTGAACACGACGCTGAACGTGCCGATCTTGCTGACCTTGCCGCTTGCGATGCTGCTCGCCGCTGCCGCCGGGGCGCTGCTGTCGGCCCCGCTGATCCGGCTGCGGGGGGATTATCTGCTGGTCGCGACGATCGGGTTCAATGCGATTTTCGTCCTCGCGATGCAGAACGATCCGGGCGGGATCACCGGCGGGTCGGATGGGATCACCGGGATCGGGGTGCCCTCGCTGTTCGGGCTGCAGCTGGAGAGCCAGAGCGCGATGTTCTGGCTCGACTGGGTGGTGCTCGGCGCGGTGCTGCTGGTGATGCGCAACCTCGATCGCTGCGAGTTCGGGCGGGCGCTGCGGTATCTCAAGCAGGATGAACTCGCGGCGGGGACGCTGGGGGTCGATGCGCGGGCGGTGAAAACGCTGGCCTTCGCGCTGGGGGCGGCGCTGGCCGGGCTGGCGGGGACGCTGTTCGCGGTGCAGCTTTCGACGGTCAGCCCGTCATCCTTCGTGTTCACCGAATCGGTGACGTTGTTCGCCATCGTGATCGTGGGCGGTCAGGGCTCGATCCCCGGCGTGCTGCTCGGCACCGCGCTGATGTTCGTGGTGCCGCAGATTTTCCGGGGGCTCGCGGAATACCGGTATTTCGTGTTCGGGATCGCGATGGTGGCGGTGATGGTGCTGCGCCCGCAGGGGCTGCTGCCGCGCCGGCGGGCGGTGACGTGAGCGCGCTGCTCGAACTTCAGGGCGTCGGGATCAGTTTCGGCGGGTTGCGCGCGGTGGATGATTTGAGTTTCAGCGTGACGGAAGGCCAGATCGTCGGGTTGATCGGGCCGAACGGGGCGGGCAAGACCACCGTGTTCAACATGATCACCGGGGTGTACCGCCCGAAAACCGGGCGGGTGCTGTGGCAGGGACGCGAGATTACCGGGGCGAAGCCGGCGCGGATCGCGCGGCTCGGGCTGCGGCGGACGTTTCAGACGATCCGGCTGTTCGCGGAGATGAGCGTGTTCGAGAATGTCCGGGCCGGGTGTCATCTCGCGGCGCGGCAGCATTGGTGGGAGGGGTTGCTCGGCCTGCCGGGGCAGCGGCGCGAGGAGGCCGAACTTGCGGCACGCACCCATGAGATTCTGCGGCGGCTCGATCTGGATGGGGTGGCGGATGCGCCGGCGACCTCCCTGCCCTATGGCGTGCAGCGGCGGGTGGAACTGGCGCGGACGCTGGCGGGGCAGCCGAAGCTGATCATTCTCGATGAGCCGGCGGCGGGATTGAACGATGCCGAATCGGCGGCGCTGAACGAGACGATTTTCATGATCCGCGAGACCGGGGTGACGATATTGCTGGTCGAGCATGACATGAACGTGGTGATGCGGGTGAGCGATCATGTCGTGGTGATCAATTTCGGGCGGAAGATCGCGGAGGGCGATGCCGCGGCGGTTCGCGCCGATCCGGCGGTGATCGAGGCCTATCTCGGGCGCGAGGATGCGGAGGAGGTGGCCGCGTGAGCCTGCTGGTGATCGAGGATCTGCGGGTCGCCTATGGGCAGATCGAGGCGCTGAAGGGGGTTTCGCTCACGGTTGAGCCTGGGGAGGTCGTGGCGATTCTGGGGGCGAACGGGGCGGGCAAGACCACGCTGATGCGCGCGATTTCCGGCCTGCTGCCTCGATCGGGCGGGCGGATCGGGTTTGCCGGGACCGATATCACCCGCACCGCCGCCGACCGGATCGTGCGGCTGGGGATTGCGCAATCGCCCGAGGGGCGGCGGGTGTTCGGTACGCTGACGGTGGCGGAAAACCTCAAGCTCGGCGGGTTCACCCGGCCTGCCGGGGAGATTGCCGGGAGCATCGAGACGGTGTTTGCGATGTTTCCTCGCCTTGCCGAGCGGCGCGGGCAGTTGGCGGGAACCTTGTCGGGCGGCGAGCAGCAGATGCTGGCGATCGGGCGGGCGCTGATCGCCAGGCCAAGGCTGTTGTTGCTCGACGAACCAAGCCTGGGGCTGGCACCGATCATCATTCAGGGGATTTTCCGCAGTCTGCGCGGGATTGCCGATTCCGGGGTGACCATATTGATCGTGGAGCAGAATGCGCGGGCGGCGCTGCGCCTCGCGGATCGGGGCTATGTGCTGGAGGTCGGACGGATCGTGCAGACGGACAGTGCGGCGGGGCTGCTGGCATCGGGACAGATCCGGGAGGCGTATCTGGGGCGCGCGGCGCAGGCCGGATGAGGATGACGCCTGCGATGCGGCTGCGCCGGGCGCTGGGGGTGCCCGTGCTCGGGATGATGGTGGTTGGGATCGGGGCGATTTTGGTCTCGATCGCTTATGTCGATCGTCCGGTGGCGCGGTTCATGGCGGTGCATATTCATGACCGGTGGCCGTTCATCGCGATGGCGGCGATCGGGAACCTGCCCTCGCCGCTCGCGACGTTCTGGCTCGCGGTGATGGCGGTGATGGTGGCGCTGGGGGTGCGGCCCGGGGAGCGGGCATGGCGGTTGATGCTGGTGGCGCTCGCAACCGTGGTCGCGATCATCATCAAGGACCAGCTCAAATTCGATTTCGGGCGGGTGTGGCCGCTCTCGCATCCGTTTCCGGGGATCGTGGATCATCCGTCGTTCATCAATGATCATGTGTTCGGGTTTTTCCCGTTTCATGGCGGCAGCAGCTACGGCTCGTTTCCATCGGGCCATACCACCGCGATCACGGCGCCGATGGCGACGCTGTGGGTACTGGCGCCGCGTTACCGGGTGGTGTGGGCCGGGTTGATCGTGATCGTGGTGACCGGGTTGATCGGGGCGGATCTGCACTTCGTGTCGGATACGATCGCGGGTTTCGGGCTCGGCGTTGCGGTGGCGGCGGGGACGCTGGTGCTGGGGCGGCGGGAGGGTTGATCAGGCGGATTGGCCGGCGCACCAGCCGCTCGCCCAGGCCCATTGGAAATTATAGCCGCCGAGCCAGCCGGTGACATCGACCGCCTCGCCGATGGCATAGAGGCCGGGGACCACGCTGGCGGCCATCGTGCGCGAGGAGAGCGCGCGCGTATCGATGCCGCCGGCGGTGACTTCGGCTTTCGCGTAGCCTTCGGTGCCGGCGGGGGTCAGGGTCCAGGATTTCAGGCCTGATTCGAGGGCATCGAGGGTGTGATCCGGCAGGGTGCCGATCGGCTGGGCGGCGAGGTTCGCGGGGATGAAGGCATCGACCATGCGGGCGGGCATGAGGTCGGCCATGATGGTGCGGAGCGCGGCGCGGGGACGGGCGCGCTTGCGCGGGCGCAGGGCGGGATGGTCCGCGCGGTCCAGCAGGTCGAGCGTGATCGGTGCCGCCTCGTGCCAGGCGGTGGAGAGTTGCAGGATGGCCGGACCGGACAGGCCGCGATGGGTGAACAGCATCGCTTCGCGGAAGGCAGTGCCGCCGCAGCGCGCGAGGACGGGTTGGGCGACGCCGGCGAGGTTCTGGGTGCGGGCGAGATCGGTGGGTGCGAGGGTGAAAGGGACCAGCGCCGGGCGGGGCGGCACCACGGCGAGGCCGAAGCGTCGGGCGATGTCGTGGGCGAGGCCGGTCGCGCCGAGTTTGGGGATCGACAGGCCGCCGGTGGCGAGGATGAGCGAGTGGGCGATGACGGTCCCGGCATCGGTTTCGATGTGGAAGCGGTCCGGCCTTGCGACATCGGTGATGCGGCAGCCGAGGCGGAGTGTGACATGGGCGGCTGCGGCTTCGGCGAGCAGCATGGCGACGATGGCGCGGGCCGAACCGTCGCAGAACAACTGGCCGAGGGTTTTTTCGTGCCAGGCGATGGTGTGGCGTTCGATCAGGGCGATGAAATCGTGCGGGGTGTAGCGCGACAGGGCGGATTTCGCGAAATGGGGATTGGCGGAGAAGAACCGGTCGGCCGAGGTTTCGAGATTGGTGAAGTTGCAGCGACCACCGCCGGAGATCAGGATTTTTTTGCCAGGCTCGTCGGCGTGGTCGAGCACGAGGACCGAGCGCCCGCGCTGGCCGGCGGTGATTGCCGCCATGAGCCCGGCGGCACCGGCACCGAGAACGACGACATCGTGACTATGTGCGCGGGGCCCTACTCCTCGATCCATTCCGCAGGCATACATGATCGGCATGGAACATGTCAGGCTGGCCGAGGCGATTTTGGCGTCGCATCTCGTGATCATCGCATTCAACATCGCGGGGCTGATCGTGATCCCGCTGGGCGCGGCGCTGGGCTGGCGGATCGTGCGGGTGGCGTGGCTGCGGCTGCTGCATCTCGTTCTGCTGGCGATCGTGGCGGGGCAGGCGCTGGCGGGGCGGGCCTGTATTCTGACGATCTGGCAGGATCAGCTGGAGGGCGGTGCCGCGCACCCGCCGCCGATGATCATGCATTTCATCAACGGGCTGATCTATTGGGATTTTCCGCTCTGGGTGTTCACGGTGATCTATGTCGCGGTGTTCGCCTATGTGGTGGCGCTGGTGTTTTTCGTGCCGTTCTGGGGGACGCATCGGGCGGCGCGTAGAACGACTTAATTTGTCGAGGGCGACATTAAGTTCTATTAATTTCCGTCATGAACATCACCTTGCGTCAATTACGGGCGATTGCCGCCCTGCATAAGCATGGCTCGGTCACCCGCGCGGCGGGGGAGCTGAACGTGTCGCCGCCTGCGGTGACCTTGCAGGTCAAGGCGCTGGAGGATCAGCTCGGGATCGTGCTGGTCGAGCGGTCGGCGGGGGGGATGGTGCTGACCCAGGGCGGGCTGGTGATTGCCGATGCCTCCAGCCGGATCGAGGCGGTGCTGCGCGAATCGGCGGCGACGCTGGCCGCGATCGCCGGGGCGGAGCGGGGCGAGATCCGGGTGGGGATCATCAGCACGGCGAAATATTATGCGCCGCGCGCGCTGGCGGCGTTCGCCGAGGCGCATCCGGGGATCGATCTGCGATTGATCGTGGGGAACCGCGACGAGATCATCGACGGGTTGATGCATCATGTGGTTGATCTTGCGATCATGGGACGGCCACCGACCGAGATGAAGGTGAGTGCCGACGAGATCGGCGATCATCCGCATGTGATGATCGCGCAGCCGGGGCATCGGCTCGCCGGGGTCCGCAATATCGATCCGTCGGAACTCAACCGCGAGACCATGCTGGTGCGCGAGGCGGGCAGCGGGACACGGCGGTTGATGGAGTATTACTGTGCCGAGGCCAATATCACACCGCGGATCGGCATGCAGATCGGCAGCAACGAGACGATCAAGCAATCGGTGATGGCGGGGCTCGGGGTGTCGTTCATTTCGGCGCATACGGTGGATGCCGAGGTGGCGGATGGCCGGCTGGTGCTGCTCGATATTCTGGGGCTGCCGGTGGTGCGGCAATGGTTCGTCGTGCATCTGGCCGAGCGGGCGATGATGCCGGCCTCGGAAGCGCTGCTGGTGTTTCTGCGGGATCACGGGGGCCGGTTTCTGCCCCATGCCGCGATGGAATCGTTGAACCGGCCGTAATGCGAGCGGCAGAGATGGCGCGACGGTGGCGAATTATACATTCAATTTGCCGTCGGAACGGGATAGGGCGACGATGACGGCTCGTATTGCAAAAGATCGTCATTATATCGGAGATGTTGCCTGACACGGACAATAGGCCGGTCAGCAATGCGGCAGGATTGTGGCGGGGGTGCCCAACCTTCGCCGCACCGGGTTTTAACTCTCGCCGTGGTTGGAAACACAGTCGACTATTGTTGATCCACTCACAGGAGTTGAACGCGATGCGTATTGCGCAGATTGCCCCCTTGACCGAAGCCGTGCCGCCCAAATTATACGGCGGCACCGAGCGTGTGGTGTCGTTTCTGACGGAAGAACTGGTGGCGATGGGCCACGACGTGACGCTGTTCGCGAGCGGTGATTCGGTAACGCGGGCGAAGCTGGAGGCGGTATGGCCGCGCGCGTTGCGGCTCGACCCGACGATCCGTGACTTCATGGGGCCGCATATGCTGCTGATGGAGCGGGTGCGCGCGATGGCGCATGAGTTCGACGTGTTGCATTTTCATATGGATTACTGGCCGGCTTCGCTGTTCTCGCGCCAGGCGGTGCCGTTCGTGACGACGTTGCATGGCAGGCTCGATCTGCCGGAGTTGCGCCCGGTATTCGCCGGGCTTCCGCCGATGAATGTGGTATCGATTTCGGATAATCAGCGCCTGCCGCTGCCGGAGGCGAATTTCGTGGCCACGATCCATCACGGGTTGCCGGAATATTTGTTGACGCCGCGACCGATGGCGCAGGAGTATGTGGCGTTCCTCGGGCGGATCTGCCCGGAAAAGCGGCCTGACCGGGCGATCCGGATTGCCCGCGCGGCGGGGATGAATTTGAAGCTGGCGGCAAAGGTCGATCGCGCGGATATCGAGTATCACGAGACGACGATCAAGCCGATGCTGGGTCCGGATGCCGATCTGATCGGTGAGATCGATGACCGGAACAAGCCGGAGTTTCTCTCGGGGGCCAAGGCGCTGCTGATGCCAATCGATTGGCCGGAGCCGTTCGGGTTGGTGATGATCGAGGCGATGGCGTGCGGCACGCCGGTGATTGCCTATGGGCATGGCTCGGTACCGGAAATCATCGAGGATGGTGTGACCGGGTTCATCGTCGAGACCGAGGAGGAAGCGGTTGCGGCATTGCGGCGGATCGATACGCTGCCGCGCACCCGGATCCGGGCGGAATTCGAACGCCGGTTCACCGCACGGCGGATGGCTGAGGATTATCTGGACACCTATGAGAAGCTGATGGTGCCGCGCACCGAGCGCCTGCGCCTGGTTGGCTGAACCGGTGCGGTCCTGCGCCGGTCAAGGCAGGACCGGGTGCAGGACTGGCGGCGGGACCGGCGGCGGGGCCGATTGAGTCGCGCGGCAAGTTCCGCCATGGTCCGCGCCGCATGAGCCCTGTTCAATTCGTTGCCCACCCGGATTTCGCGACGCTGGCGTTGCCGCGTCATTTGGCCTTGCTCGCGGGGCTCGCCCTGTTTTCGGGCATCGTGGTGCGGACCATGATTTCGGTGGGGGTGCCGGACCGGCCGGATGCGCGCAAGGCGCATACGCGAGTGACGCCGAAATCGGGCGGGGTCGGGATCGTGGCGGCGTTTCTGCTGGGGATTTCGCTGCTGTACCGGTATGGCGAGGTCTCCCGGCTCGCAGCGCCGCTGTTTCTGGGGGTGATTGCGGCGGCGGTGCTGATCGCCGTGGTTTCGCTGCTCGACGATCTGTTCGATTTTCCGTTTCTGGTGAAGCTGGGGGCGCAATTCGTGGCGGCGCTGGTGGCGGTGGGGGCGGGATTGTCAGCGCGGAAGTTCGATTTTCCGTTGATCGGCGGGGTGGAACTGGGGTGGTTCGGGCCGGTGCTGTCGCTGGGGTGGATTTTGTATGTGACCAACGCGATGAACTTCATCGACGGGTTGAACGGGCTGGCGGCGGGGACCACGCTGGTGGCGTGCCTGTTTCTGGCCGGGATCGCGGGGCTGCATGGCGGGTTTTTCGTCTATACCACGGCGCTGCTGCTGGCGGGCGGGGTGGCCGGGTTTCTGCCGTTCAACTACCCGCGCGCGCGGATTTTCATGGGGGATGTCGGCAGCCAGTTCTGCGGGTTCATGCTGGCGGTGCTGGGGATTGCCGCGACGCATTACCAGCGCGTGTCGCTCTCGTTTCTGGTCGTGCCGCTGCTGCTTTCGGGGGTGCTGCTCGATGTGAGTTTCACGCTGGTGCGGCGGGCCGTGGCGCGGCAGAATCTGGCGCGGGCGCATCGGGGGCATTTGTATCAGGTGGCGCATCGGGCCGGGATGGATGCGCGGTGGATCGCGGCGATCTACTGGGGGTTCGCGGCATTCGGGGGGGCGGTGGTTGTCGCGTTCCTGCATGCGCCGACCGATTTGAAGCCGGTGGTGATTTTTGCGCCGCTGCTGCCGTTCGGGGTCTGGGCGCTCTATGTCGCCGGGCGGGCGCGGCGCGCGGCGCTGGGGCCCTGGGGGTAGGCAAGCGGCGGCTTCAGATCAGCCTTGTTTCGGCTTCCATCCCGACCATCGAGGCGAGGCGGGCGAGGCGGCGTTCGATCGGGTCGCCGGCGAAGACGCCGCTGGAGGCATCGAGGGTGAGGATCAGACGGTCGCCCTCGGTCGCGAGGCCGGTGGCGGCAAGGAGGGCCGGTGTGCCCGCCGAGAGCGTGTAGGCGAGGCGGAGTGCGGCACCCAGGGTTTCGGCGCGGCGGGCGGCGGCCATGTCGAGCAGGGCGCGCGCCGGGGCGAGGAAGGCACTGTCGGCCGGCGCTTCGTAGCGCAGCGCCAGAGTGAGGGCGAGGAAGGCGCGGGCGTGATGGTCGAGGCCGACGCCGGTCTGGCGGAGCACGCGCAGGAACGCCTGTTCGGCGCGGTATTCGGGATGTTCGTGATTGCCGATGTCGGAGAACCAGCATGCGCCTTCGCGGAGGCGGCGCTGGGGATCGGTCTCGGTGGGGAAGAGCGGGGCGGTCCAGGCGATCAGCGCGTCCGGCAGGGCGGCATCGCGCAGCAGGCCGACGGTGAGGTCGCGCCCGGCGGCGACCAGCGGGTCCTGTTTGCGCATTTTCGGCGGCAACTGGCGAAGGAACCAGCCTTCGCGCAGGCCGTTGGCGCTGAACACCACGCGGGCGGCATTGGTCGCGCGCAGCAGGCGGCGGAGGATGATGGCGGCGTAGGGGAGATCGTCGATGCGTTTGCGGGCGACGCCGGGCATGCGTTCGATGAATTTGCGGCTCGCTTCGGCGACGACGGTGGCGAGATCGCGCGCTTCGTCACGACCGATCGTGTAGTGGTGGACCATGTTCAGCGGATAGCCGGTCTGGGCGATATGAATTCGTGCGAGTGCCCGAAACGCGCCGCCGGAGACGTAGAGATCGCCGCCGCTGCCTTCGGCGAGAAAAGGGACGGCTTCGAGTTCCTCGGCGACGATGAGTTTGGCGCGGGCCGGATCGTCCGCCGCGCGTTCAGCGAGGCGGATGACGCCGACCGGCATGGTCGCGGCCTCGCCGATCACGCCGTGCGAGAGGCGCACGACTTCGAGCGAGCCGCCGCCGAGGTCGGCGAGGATGCCGTCCGCGCCCGGAATGCCGCACAGCACGCCTTCGGCGGAAAGCCGGGCTTCCTCCTCGCCGGTCAGGGTGATCACTTTCAGGCCGGGGGTGGCGGCTTCCAGCCGTGCGGTGAAGTCCGGGCCATTGGCGGCATCGCGCACCGCCGAGGTTGCCAGAGCCTCGAACGGGTGGGCGTTCATCGCGCGCGCGATCGCACCGTAGCGGCGTATGACGGTCACGGCGTCGTCCATCGAGGCGGTGTCGAGCAATCCCGTGCGGATCAGACCGCGCGCGAGGCGGAGGACCGCTTTTTCGTTGAAGATCTGGACCGGGTTGCGCGACTGGCCCTGGAACACGACCAGACGAACCGAATTCGATCCGAGATCGACCACCGCACGACGCGCATTGTTCTCCATGGGCCGCTGGATAGCCGGTCGGCCCGGCACGCGATAGGGGAACGGGCAAGAAAATCAGGTGACAGTTCGTCGAATTTGGCGTTTGACTTCGGTGGATTGCTTCGCAACATAGTACGCTCGCGACAGAAAGTGACAGGACATGATCTCGCCTTTGATGCCGAATTACAATCGGATCGACGTTTCGTTCAGCCATGGCGAAGGTGCCTGGCTGGTGGCGAGCGATGGGCGACGCTTTCTGGATTTCGGGGCGGGGATTGCCACCTCATCGCTCGGTCACGGGCATGAGGGGTTGAGCCGCGCGATTGCCGAACAGGCGGGGCGGGTGATGCATGTTTCGAACCTGTACCGGGTGCCGCAGGCCGAACGGCTGGCGGAGCGGCTGGTTGATGCGAGTTTCGCCGACAGCGTGTTTTTCTGCAATTCGGGAGCGGAGGCGAACGAGGCGCTGGTGAAGGCATTTCGCCGGACTATGGCGGATGAGGGCATGCCGGAGCGGTACCGGGTGATCTGCGCCGAGGGAGCGTTTCATGGCCGGACGCTGGCGATGATTTCAGCCACCGGGAATGCGAAATATCTCGCGGGATTCGGGCCGGCCGTGGACGGGTTCGACCATGTTCCGTTCAATAATCTCAATGCCCTGCGCATGGCGATCACGCCGGAGACGGCGGGGATTCTGGTCGAGCCGATCCAGGGCGAGGGTGGCGTGCGACCGGCGGATGCGGCGTATCTGCAGGGATTGCGCGCGGCGGCCGATGAATTCGGCCTGCTTCTGGGGTTTGATGAGGTGCAGAGCGGCATGGGGCGGACCGGGCGATTATTCGCCCATGAATGGGCCGGGGTGCAGCCGGATGCGGTGAGTACCGCCAAGGGTATCGGCGGCGGATTTCCGCTCGGCGCGATGCTGGCGCGCGAGCGGGTGGCGAAGGCGCTGGTGCCGGGGAGCCACGGCACCACCTATGGCGGCAGTCCGCTCGCCTGCGCGGCGGGAAATGCGGTGCTCGACGTTCTGCTGGCGCCGGGATTTCTCGATGGGGTCGTCACGTTCGGCGACCGGTTCCGCGCGGGGCTGGAGGGGCTGGTGCATCGCTATCCGGACGTGTTCAGCGCGGTACGGGGACGGGGATTGCTGCAAGGGCTGGTCTGCCTCGTGCCAAATGGCGAGGTGCAGGCGGCGTGCATGAACGAAGGGCTGCTCGTGGTCGCCGCCGGGGAAAACGTCGTGCGACTGATACCGCCGCTGATCGTCGGCGATGCCGAAATCGACGAGGCGCTCCTGCGGCTCGATGGTGCCGCGCGGCGGTGCAGGCCCTCGCTGATGATGAACGCTGCGAAATGAGCGCCGCCGCTGAGTCGGACGCGCGGGGCGAGACGCCCCGGCATTTCCTGGATATCGCGATGATCGAGACACCGGTGCTGCGCCGTATCCTCGATCAGGCGGTGCGGTTCAAACGGGCGGGGCGATCGGCCTCGCGACCGCTCGCGGGGCGGGCGCTGGCACTGATTTTCGAGAAACCCTCGACCCGGACGCGGGTGAGTTTCGAGATGGCGATGCGCGGCCTCGGCGGCGATGTGGTGATGCTGTCGTCGCGGGAGATGCAGATCGGGCGGGGTGAGACGGTGGGCGATACCGCCCGGGTGCTCTCACGCTATGTCGATGCGATCATGCTGCGGACCGACCGGGAATCGAAGCTGCGCGAACTGGCCCGCCATGCGACCGTGCCGGTGATCAACGGATTGACCGAGCGTTCCCACCCCTGTCAGGTCATGGCGGATGTGATGACGTTCGAGGAGCGGCATGGGCCGATCGCGGGGCAGAGTGTCGCCTGGATCGGCGATGGCAACAATATGGCCAAAAGCTGGATCGAGGCGGCTGGGCGATTCGGGTTTACGCTCAACCTGGCATGTCCGCCTGAATTGCTGCCCGATGCCACAGCGCTCGACTGGGCACGGGCACAGGGGGCCGATATCCGGCTGACACCGGACCCTGTCGAGGCGGTTGCCGCCGTCCGATGCGTCGTCACCGATACCTGGGTGAGCATGGGGGACGAGGATGCGGAGCATCGGCATAGTGTGCTGGCAGGTTATCAGGTTGATGAGGCGTTGATGCGCCGGGCGGCACCGGATGCGATTTTCATGCATTGCCTGCCCGCGCACCGGGGCGAGGAAGTGACCGAAGGGGTGATCGACGGGCCGCAATCGGTCGTGTTCGATGAAGCCGAGAACCGGCTGTTCGCGCAGCAGGGTATTCTGGCCTGGGCGTTGGGAAGCTGAGGGCGAGGCCGTAGCGGTCAAGAACTCGTCAGACAGATCTGATTGCGCCGTGAGCGCCGGTTCAGTGAGGTCGCGCTGTACCGGACAGAGGCACGCAGCTGGACGAAACGAAGGTCAGCTCCAGACCGTGAACGCTGCAATGAGAAGCAGAATCACGATCAGGCTGATCACGGTTATGACGAGGAATCGCGTGAAGCCGTTCCAGCCAGCCTGACTGCCCCGTTCGAGCTGTTCCAGCCCGATGGGAAGATTGTTCGGTGTTTCAGTATCAGCCATCATTCCGCCTCGACCCTTTCGCGTTGTATTCGCGCATTCTCATGTCACACGGTTTCGTGACATATTCAATGGATATTGTGGATTGAAGTCAAGCGCAAGGGCTGACCAGCGCGTTCGAAGCGTCTGCAGGGATCGCCGGTTGGCCGAGATAATGGCGCAGCGCCATCGGATAGATGATGTGTTCCTGCGCGAGTACCCGCGCGCCGAGTTCCGACTCGGTATCCCCGGGGAGCACCGGGACCGCCGCCTGTGCGAGAATCGGGCCTTCATCCATGATTTCCGTGACCAGATGGACCGTGCAGCCATGAATCCGGCTGCCGGCGGCGAGGGCCCTGGCATGGGTATCGAGCCCGGGAAAGGACGGCAGGAGCGAGGGGTGAATGTTGAGCATGCGCCCAGCCCAGGACTGGACGAAGGCCGGAGTCAGCAGCCGCATGTAACCGGCAAGGCACACGAGGGAACAATTGGCTGCGATCAGTTCCTGATGCAGGCGCGCTTCGTGGCCATCCCGGTCGTTCCTGAAGTCGCGGCTGGGGATGGCATGCGCGGCGATACCGTGCTGGCGGGCGATATCGAGCCCGGCAGCGTCCGCCCGGTTCGACAGGACGAGCGCGATCGTTGCGGGAAAATCGTTGTGGGCGGCGGCGCGGATCAGGGCCTCCATGTTGGACCCCCGGCCCGAAATCAGGATTCCGACCCGCGTCTTCACGCGAACAGCGCCTCGGGGTCGGTGATCTGCACACGCGCGCTACCGGTTTCCGGGATGATCCGGCCGAGTTCGAACGGGATGATGCCTTCGTCCTGCAAGCACGTAATGGCGGCGGCCAAATCATCGGGGCGGATGACCAGGACCATGCCGATTCCGCAATTGAAGACACGCAGCATCTCGGTGGCCGCAACGCCGCCGGCCTGCGCCAGCCAGCGGAACACCGGCGGCATCGGCCAGGGCCGATCGAGCGTTGCAGCGCACGAGTCAGGCAGCACGCGCGGCAGATTTCCGGGCAGGCCACCGCCGGTGATGTGAGCCGCAGCCTGGAGCAGACCCGCACGGGTGAGCGCCAGCACAGGCTTCACATAAAGGGCGGTCGGCACCATCAGCGCCGCACCCAGAGTTTGTCCCGGCATGAACGGGGCCTCATCGGTCAAAGCGAGGCCGGTGGTTTCGATGATCCGGCGGACCAGGGAGAATCCGTTCGAGTGGACGCCGGTGCCGGGCAGGCCGAGCAGAATATCGCCCGGCACGACGTCGCGCGGCAGGGTGGCACCACGCTCGACCGCACCGACCGCGAAACCGGCGAGATCGTAATCACCCTTGCCGTACATCCCCGGCATTTCGGCGGTCTCACCGCCGGCCAGGGCGCAGCCGACCTGGCGGCAACCGTCCGCGATGCCCGCGATGACCTTGCCGGCAATCGCCGGATCGAGCTGGCCGGTTGCGAAATAGTCAAGGAAAAACAAAGGCTCGGCGCCCTGGACGATCAGGTCGTTGACGCACATCGCGACGAGATCGATCCCCACGGTATCGTGAATGCCGGACTCGATGGCGAGACGGAGTTTGGTGCCGACACCATCGGTGGTGGCGACCAGGATCGGGTCGGCGAAGCCGGCTTCCCGAAGGTCGAACAGGGCGCCGAAGCCGCCGATTCCGCCGAGCAGTCCGGCGCGGGCCGTCGCCTTCGCCAGAGGTTTGATGGCCTCGACCAGCGCATCGCCAGCCTCGATATCCACGCCGGCGTCGCGATAGGTCACACCGTTCCTGCCGTTGCCGCTGGTCATGCAAGCCTCCGATGCGCTAATCACACTTCATGATCGAACGGCTCCCACAACGCGGCAGCGACGCGCCGAACGATTCCGGATCGGCACCATGCTGCCGCTCGGCGCGTCTATCACCACAACCTCTGGACCAGCGCAACCGTGTCGCTGAAACAGAGGGAACGGACTTGACGGCCGCGTCCTTCCGCCTTTGGTGATTGCGGTGTTTTCAAAAGGCTGCATCATGATTCAGAATGGCGGAACGGTATGAGCGGGCGGATCGAGCCGGGACCGCGCTGGCAGCGGCTGTTGGGGATCGGTGCCGTGATCGTGCTGGCGGTGCTGTTCCTGCGCCTGTTCTCGCCGATCCTGCTGCCCTTCGTTGCGGCGTCGGGGATCGCTTATTTTCTCGACCCGGCGGTATCCGCCCTGGCCCGTTTCCGGGTGCCGCGCGCGCTCGGTACCGCGATCATGCTGCTGGCCCTGATCGCCGGTGTGGTGCTGTGCGCGCTGCTGCTTTATCCGCTGATCACCGCGCAGATCGGGCTGCTGACCCAGCAGCTGCCAGGCATGATCGAGAATGTGCAGAAATTCGCGACCCACGAAATCAACAGCATTCAGCACCGGCTGGGGCAGGGATTCGTCTCGACCAAGCTGAAGGCCTTCGTCAGCAACGAGGCCGGCACGATCATGGGCTTCGTCGGCACCGCGGCGCGGCGCGTGGTCGGCACCGGCTTCGCCTTGTTCAATATCCTGACCCTGCTGATCATCACGCCGATCGTTGCGTTCTATTTCCTGCGGGACTGGCCCTTCGTGATCGCGCGGGTGGATAGCTGGCTGCCCCGATCGCATGAAAGTGTCATCCGCAATCTCGCTCAGGAAATCAGCCGGATCCTGAACGCCTGGCTGCGCGGGCAGGCGATATGCTGCCTGTTTCTGGGGGTGTTCTACGCGGTGGCGCTGAGCCTTGCCGGGTTGAATCTCGGCCTCGTGATCGGACTGACCGCCGGTCTCCTGTCGTTCATCCCGTATGTCGGGACGATCGTGGGGGCGATATCCTCGATCGTGCTGGCGCTCGGCCAGTTCAGCGGGATCGACCACATCATCATCGTGGCGGTGATTTTCGTGGTGGGGCAACTGCTGAACGACTACGTCGTGGCCCCGCGCTTTCTGGGCGACCGGCTGGGACTGTCGGCGGTCTGGGTGATTTTCGCCCTGTTCGCCGGCGCGGAAACCTTCGGCTTTCTGGGCGTGATGCTGGCTGTGCCGGTGACCGCGACCCTCGGCGTGCTCGCGCGGTTCTGGCTGCACCGCTATCTGCAAAGCTCGCTCTATCTGGATCCACCGAAACCCGGTGTCTGACACGGCCGCAACGTCCCGCCAGTTGGCGCTGCCCTTCGACGAGCCGGAGCCGTTCTCGGCGGAGGATTTCATCGCGGCCCCTTCGAATGCCGCTGCCCGCGCCGCGCTGGCAGCGCCGGAGACCTGGGTCAACGCAAGACTGATCGTGTGGGGCGCCGCCGGGTGCGGCAAGAGCCATCTGGCGAGTGTCTGGGCCGCGGAGCATGGGGCTGCCACCATCGTTGCTGCGCGCCTGCGCGAAGCATGGCAGCCACCATCCGCCGCGCTGGTGATCGAGGATATCGATGTGATGGCTTCACCCGTCGCACTGTTCGCAACCCTTGAATCCGCCGCCGGGCGGCGATCACCGGTTCTCATGACCAGTCGCCAGCCGCCGGGACGGCTCACCATCCCGTTGCCCGATCTTGCGAGCCGTTTGCGCGCGAGCCTCGCCATTCCGATCGAGGTCGCCGAGTCCGCTTTGCTCGACGGACTCCTGCTGCGCCTCGCCGCCAACCGCCAACTCGTTCTGCCAACCAGCCTGCATCAGTTTCTGCTGCATCGGCTGCCGCGCCGGCCCGGCGTGCTGCGTGAAGCCATTGCACGGCTGGATCGCTATGCCCTCGCCTTGGGCACCGCCCCATCCCGCCGTATCGCCGAACGTCTGCTCGCCGAACTGACGGACCCGCCGGAAGCGTCAGCGCCGGAAGAGCCGAAGCGCGGGAGGGGGGACGATTATATCGAGAATCATGAAAGCGGCACGCGCAGACTGCTTTAGCCGCCGACGATTTCATGCCAACATCTGCCGATGGATCATGGCACCGACATCGCCCCCGCCGCAGCAACCATCATGCCGACCGACCCAGCGCGATTCATCAATCGCGAACTGTCCTGGCTCGATTTCAACCTGCGGGTGGTCGGGGCGGCGGAGAACCCGCGCTATCCGCTGCTCGAACGCCTGCGGTTCGTCTCGATCAGCGCCTCCAACCTCGACGAATTCTATTCGGTCCGGGTCGCGGGCCTGATTGGTCAGGCACGTGCCGGGCTGGTCCTGCAATCCTCGGATGGCCAGACACCGGGACAACAGCTGAGTGAGATCAACCGGTGCGCCCGCAGCCTGATGGCAACCCAGCAGCAGGTGTTCTCGGCACTTCGCGACGAGCTTGCGGCAGTCGGGCTGACCATCGTCGGCACCTCCGGGCTGAAGGCCGAGGATCTGCGATTTCTCGACACGTATTTCATGGAACGGGTCTTTCCGGTTCTGACGCCCCTGGCCATCGACCCCGCCCACCCGTTCCCGTTCGTCGGAAACATGGGGCTGGTGCTCGCGCTCAAGCTGATCCGCGAGGACGATGCGGGAGTGATGCGCGCGCTGATTCCTCTGCCGTCGCAAATCAGGCGGTTCATCCGCCTCCCCGATGCGAGTCCGGCGACCATCCGGTTCGTCATGCTGGAAGATCTGGTCGCGCTGTTCCTCGACCGGTTGTTCCACGGTTTTCGTCCGGCCGGTTCGGGTCTTTTCCGGGTCTCGCGCGACACCGACGTCGAGTTCGAGGAGGAAGCCGAAGATCTGGTGCAATCCTACGAAACGGCTTTGAAGCGGCGGCGGCGGGGGGCGGCGATCCAGTTGACCCTCGCCAGCGATATGCCCGAAGATTTGAGGACCTTCGTGATCGACGAGGTCGAAGCCCCGGAAGACGAGTTGTTCATCGAGTCCGGCATGCTCGGGCTGGTCGACCTCAAAGAAATGATCGTCGATGATCGGCCGGAACTGCTTTTTCACGGCTACACGCCGCGCTTTCCCGAGCGTATCCGTGACTTCGGCGGGGATTGTTTCGCGGCGATCCGCAACAAGGACATTATCGTTCACCATCCGTTCGAGAGCTTCGACGTGGTGGTGCAATTCCTTCGCCAGGCGGCGGGCGATCCCAATGTCGTCGCGATCAAGCAGACGCTGTATCGCACCAGCCGGGATTCGCCCATCGTCGGCGCTCTGATCGAAGCAGCAGAATCCGGTAAGAGTGTGACCGCCATGGTGGAATTGCGCGCCCGGTTCGACGAGGAAGCCAACATCCGCCTCGCCCGTACGCTCGAAGCTGCGGGGGTGCAGGTCGTGTACGGGTTTCTAGGGCTGAAAACCCACGCCAAACTCTCGCTCGTGGTCCGGCGCGAAGGCAGTTCGATGCGCGCCTATGCCCATTTCGGCACAGGAAATTATCACCCGATCACGGCGCGGATCTACACCGATCTTTCGTTTTTCACCTGCGATCCCGAGATGACCCGGGATGCCGCCCGCCTGTTCAATTACATGACCGGTTATGCGCGGCCCGAACACATGGAACAACTCGCGTTCAGTCCGATCAGTACCCGACGCACGATCGAAACCCTGATCGATGCCGAAATCGCCGCCGCCCGGGACGGACATAGTTCCGGTATCTGGCTCAAGCTCAATTCACTGGTCGACGAGCGGTTGATCGACCAGCTCTACCGGGCGTCATCCGCCGGCGTTCCGATCATCTGCGTCATCCGGGGTATCTGCTGCCTGCGCCCTGGGGTGCCCGGCTTGTCCGAAACCATCACGGTTAAATCGATCATCGGGCGTTTCCTTGAACATGCCCGGATCGCCGTGTTCGCGAACGGTGCCGAAATGCCAAGCCGCGCCAACAAGGTGTTCATTTCCAGCGCCGACTGGATGGCGCGCAACATGGATTGGCGGATTGAAACCTTCGTGCCGATCCACAATCCCACCGTTCACGCGCAGGTGCTCGACCAGATCATGGCGGTCAACCTCCGCGACGATGTCGATTCCTGGACCCTTCATGCCGACGGCAGTTGGTCGAAACAGCCCGAAGGCGAGCATCCGGTTTCGGCGCACGAGTATTTCATGACCAATCCCTCCCTCTCCGGGCGAGGCTCAGCTCTGCGCAACCCGATCAATCATCAGCAGCGCGAGAAAAATCGGTACCGCAAGACATTCCTGATCAACGAGTAGAAGCGGTCGCCTGCAACGTCCGGCGCACGGCGCCGAGATGATTGGCGCATATCGCATGCGCTTCCCAAAGCTGCGCAATATACGCGGCCACCTGCGACTGCCGGGCGGCAACCGGCACGACGGGATCGCCCGGGCAGTCGAGCAATGCTGCAGGAATATCGGGCTGGACCAGTTTGATCTTGGTGATGGTCACCGGTGGCGGTGCCGCACAGCCGGCGAGCAGCGCACAAATCACAATGGCCCTCATCATTTCGGTGCTCCCTGTTCTTTCGCAATCGATGCAAGCGTGTCTTGAAGAACGGGAGCAACGACAGCATCATCCTGCGCCGGTGCGGCGGTGATCGTTGCCAGCAGCCCATCGCTAAATCGGGCCAAACCCGCATCGGAGGCGAGGGTCGACGTCAGTGTGCTCTGCCATAGGGCGCTCTCGGCCTGAAGCCGTTTCAGTGTCGTCAGATTCTGCTGATTCGTTGCGCTCAATTGTGCAATCGTCGTCTGGGCCGCTGCCATCGACCGTTTGTCAGCTGCAAGCTCGCTTTGCAGATGATGCACGAACAACCATCCCCCGGTCACGAGCATCGCCGCCAAAATCCAGGGGAGATACTTGATCACATATGAAACCAATAGCGTCGGCATGTTCAACCTCCGAACCGATTGCCCAGTCCCATGCCGATCGCACCCGCCGCGATGGCCGAACCCAGCCCCATCCCGAATCGCTCGGGATCGAATTGTTGATGTCTGACCAGAACCGTGAAAACCTCGAGACCGATGAAGCTCACCACGCCGAGGATCGACAGGACCGCCATCTCGTCGGATCGCCCATTGGGGTCCGATACGAGTTCGAACAGAAACTTCTTCATGTTGCGTTGATCCGGATCAGGAGGGAACGTGCAGGAAATAGGCGACAACACTGCCGATCACCGCCGAGATGAGCCCGACGACGATCATCGTGACCCGATGTACGCCGGACTGTTCACCTCTGAACTGGGCAAGATCGGCGTGGAATCTCGATAATTCCTTGACAAGCTCATCCGACTTTCCAACGAAGCGATCCTGTGCGGCTGCCACTTGCATCTCGAACCGGTTGCGCCAGGACTCCAGCGCCACATGCCTCGCTTCCATCGATGCGATATCGCGGCGCGCCGAAGCCACCTCGCTCTGCAGCAAGGCAACCTCGGAGCGTAGATCCGTCATGGCGTCTCGCCATAGGGCGATCACGTCCTCTGCACTCATCTCAGGTCGGTGTAGTGGCGAGGGGAAGCCCATAGGCAGTCGCCTGCAACGGCATATTGGCCGCAAACGAGCCCCCGAGGTCGGCTCCGATCGTCCAGCCGGCCGGTTGTTCGATGGTCGAGAAGTTGTCGGTCACGGCATCACCTCTCCCGATCTGGGTACTGCCATAGGGGTAATAGAACAGACATTGCGCCGCCGGATTGGTCGGGGCCTGCGACAGGGTCACCGCGATATGGGTTGCGTCGATCCGGCTGGCGGCGGTCGCGGTGATGATTGGCCCCGGCACCGCCACCGATCCGCCATCCATGAGTGCGAAACCCACCCCGTTTACCGCCTGCAACGGCACGACCAGATCGGTCCCCGCATCATGCTGGATAGTAAGGATAATCTCGGTCGCACTCGCCTGATACGCATGCACGATCGCAGGACCGCCTTTGACCGGCAGCGTATCCGCCGGTACCGCACCAGCCGGGATCGTATCCGAAAGCCCCAGCGCCAGGGCGGCGCGCGCAGCGGTATGGGCGCCGAGTTGTCCATACCTCAGCAAATCGGCCTGATCGCGATGTTGCGGATCTCCCCCCGAGAACAACCCCGTCGCCGGGTCCCACGTCGCATTGAGCGGGTTCGAATCCGCCGTCTGAGCAATGAACACCGCGATTCCCTGCGAAGGATCGAGCGAAAGATCGAGCACACTCTCACGCACCATTTGAACACCGATATCGGTCTCGTAGGGAATCGCACTCCACATCAGCAGCGGCATCTGCGCCGCGCTGCGGTTGAACAGCGCGCGCGTCAGCCCGGCCAGCCTACTGATACTCCCTTTGTAGAGGGCCTTGTTAGCATAGGGCATCGTGCTGTCCTGTTCGGACCACGGCCACAGAAGAAAGACGATATCGCTCTCGTCGCTGGACGAAACCAGCGCCTGCGCGCCGGTGAGATAGGCCGTCAGTGCCTGACCGTCAGGGCCGAAAGACCATCCCGCAGGACTCGATCCATCACCTGGATTCGTCAGGAATGTCCCGTTACCGGCCCCGGGCGGAAACAGAGGCGGCGAGGAATTCGATATCGGATGCCCGGCAATCAGTGAATACCGCGCCGGGCTGATATAATCGCCGGATTGAAGGGAGGTCGAACCCCAGGCGGCCGCACCAAGATACCACGCGACACCCTGTGCCAGCGCGAGGCTCGCCGACGCTTGGGTAAACCACTCCGCATTCGACTGACCCATCACCAGAAGATTGACACCACGGCGTGCGCCCAGCACCCAACGGGCTTGGCAGTCAATCAAAGTCGAGATTTCAACGGCATCGATCGCCCGCCCCCAGCAGGCCGCTTCATGAAACCAGCATTGGGCCGAACCTTGAATGGTGTTATCGTGAAACAGCAGCAATTGTCCGGGCACAGAAGCGCCGAGCGGATTGACGGCTCCCTGCGCCACCTGCACACCATCGAGCCAGACATCGACGCCCACACCCGGCGTATTGCGCAGGATCAGCGCATGGGTGTGCCGGCGTTCGAGCGTGCTTGTCAGCACGATGCTGGCTCCCGTGCCCGCGAACAGAACCAAGCCACCGCCAGCCGGACCCGCCGCCTGCACGATCGTGGTGCCGGTCGCCATCGCATGGATCAACGGCGTCGGATCGCTATTAACCTCGATCGTCCCCTGCCTCCAGTTCGGTCGGGTCCAAACGAGATACAGAGTCCAGGAGACCGCGCTTCCGCAGTCGAATTGCGCGAGTGATAAACCCCAGTCCGGGTCGAGTGTCGGCCCATATTGCGCAATCGTCGCGTCAGGACTCCCGACCGCACCCAGAAAGCCATTGACTCGCGGCACCATCAAGGTCGGGTTGGGCATCGTATCCGCCGCGATATGGAACGGCAATAACGGTATCCCGCTGCCGGATTTATCGACCAGAGCGCCCACCGTCGCGTTCATCGTGTCGAGCACCGTTCCGGAGGGCCCGAGTACCGAGCCCAAAATGCCCGCATCCCACCATCCGGCAAGTTCCGGAATTGCCGATGGATAGGGTCCCGTAAACAGAGTCGCACCAGTCGAGATACCTGCCGTGCCGAGCGGCTGGGCCAGGATCCGCGTTGCGCCCCCGATCAGCGGAGAGCCCACAGCAGTCGCCATCAACCCCATCTCAGGTCACCGTGATCGCAAATGAAGCTGCAGTCGCCGCCGACCCGCTCGCCGTTTCAACCCACAGGTAATATGTCCCCGCAGTCGCCGGGATGGTCGCATATGCGGCCCAGACCGTATCGTTGTCGATGATCGATGCCGCCTCCCAGCCTCCCGTCGGGGCGATCGTCGCACTGGTGGAAAATGCAATCTGGGTCGCGGTCGTCTGGGCTGGTGAAATTCCGCCGTTGACCGGTATCGTCCCCGACCCTGCAGCCACAGTCGTCGTCGCCGGCTGGTTGATCGTATACGTAACGCTTGGCGCCGCAGCGGCGACAACGGAAATCGCCCCGGAAACCGCCGTCACGCTCGGCGCACCGGTCTGCTGCGCCCAAACATAAAATGTCCCCGCAGCGGTTCCTGCCGTCAAACTCGCGGTCCAGCTCGCCCCGCTGAGCGTGGCCGTGACGAAACTGCCAGGCACCACCGTCGCACTGCTCGACAAGCCCACCTGCACCCCAGTGCCTGCGGGCGTGACGGTACCAGCCACGTTTATCGCACCGCCCGCCGCCACACTCGCCGGCACGCTGGTGATCGCCACCCCTGCAGCGGCAACCGTGAATGGCTCGCTGGTGCCGAATACCGTCGGCTGGCCATGATCGCGCACGAACATCGTGTATGTACCCGCCGCAAGCCCCGGCACCTGAAGACTGTAGCCGCTGGCCCCGATCAGTGGCGAAACGGCCGCAGTCCAGTTCACCCCATCGGTCGAATAATCGAGCCCGGCTGGCGTATCATCGAACAACCCGCCGCTCACCGAAAACGCGACACCCGGAGCCTGACCCGCAATCGCATTGACCGTGATCGTTGGCGATGCCGGTGCAACCCCGTTCCACCACACGATCGATCCGCCGGAGTATGTCAGCGCCACAAGCTCGGTCTCGGCCCCCGGCGGGAGGGTCGTCACGCCACTTCCCGACGTGATGCCGACCCCCATTGTCACCACACCAGCCGAAAGATTGATCACCCGGCACGAAAACCCGCTACCCATGTTGGTGAAATTCGCACTCAGCGTCATCGGCTGGCTTGCGACAAGGATACGCTGATTATGGGTGGTCGCATCAAGCACGGTATTCGCCGTCAGCTCGACCACACCGGCACGCATCGTCGGTACTTTCTGGGCGATATAGGTCCATATCGCCGCGAAACTCTGGCTCAGCAGGCTGTTTCCGCCCTGTGCCACGAGCAACTGATCCGAATCCGAGGCCGCGCCTGCCGCCGGCAACTGATCGATCGTCTGCCCACCGATCAGCTGCTGATACGTGATCCATGCATTTGCGCCGTTCTGCCAGATCGCGATGTAATCGCTCGCCCCGATCGTACTCGCCGCATTCGCGACCGCCGGCGCCGCCAAACCCGGTCCAGCGGGTCCAGCAGGGCCCGTCGCACCACTTTCGCCCTGCGGCCCGGCCGGTCCCGCCGGACCAACCGGGCCGGCAATCGAACCCGCCGTAACGCTGAAGGTTCCGTTCGGATCGATCGCGATGCCCGTCCCGGCACTGAACAACCCCCGCAACTCGGACATTGCTAGCCGGGCCGGCGAGCCCGAAGCATTCACAATCACCTCCGCGTCGAGCTGAAAAGTGCCGAGCAGCGGAAATCCCAGATGATCCTCGCCGTTCGCCGCCAGCGTCGTGACCGACAGTTCCAGTCCGGCGCCCAGCGTGAGGGCCTCGGGTTCGCCCGTCCCCGCACTGGCCCGCCCCAATATGTCGCCGGTCGGAAGCAGAATCTCGGTTTGCAGACCCGCGGTGATCTGCGCCACCGAGGCGGCATACAGGGTGCCGTTCTGCGAAAGCGGTATCAGGTCCGTCGGCCCCGCGTCGGGCACCGTCGGCAACTGGGGAATCGTTGTCATTCAATAACATCCTCAAAGTTCGCGACCCGGCAGATTGCGTCCGGTCATTGCAGCACGAGGTCGGGCATCCCGCCGCGGTGGCATCAGGCAACCGCGATCCAGCCCGTCGCATCCGTCGCCGTCTGCTTGATCCAGTAGGTCGACCCGACCCCGCCATTCAGGTTCCGAAAACTCGAGCCGGGAGGTGCGGCGATCACGCCGCTCGGCGCACCACGCCCGATCAATGTCAGGCATCCGGTCGGTTCGGTCGCCGACAGATACCGTACGCCGCCGCCCGATGCCGGCTGCAGCTTGACATCCCCCGCCTGACTTTGCAGCGTGACACTGCCATCGCCGCCCGGTTCCAGATAATCCGACTGCATGAACCGTACCGCCTGCCAGGCACCCGCTTCACCCTGCCATTCGATCGAGGCCCCCGCCGGCACCGTGACCGGTGCCCCGGTCCAGTTCTCCTGCGCCGGCGCACTCCCCGCCGCTGCGAAACCGATCGACGACAGGCAATGAACGGCCAGCTTGCGAGACTGAATCACCGGTAGCCCCACCTGCGCCGCGACGGTCGCACCAACCCCGTCACCACTGATCGTCGCGACCGTCCCAGGGCCATACCCGCTGCCATACGCGGTCATATAGACGCCGATCACGGCGCCATCGGCGATCCACACCCCCGCCGTCGCCCCGCTGCCAGGACCGGTGATCGCCACGGTCGCCGTCGTATAGTTCGACCCCGCATTGGTCACCTTGATGAAACTGATCTGCCCGGCCATGCTCTGTGCCGTGGCGCTGATCATGCTCTGAACCGGACCACTACTCTGCGATACTGAAACCCGATCGACGATATCAGGATAGACCAGTGTATTGATCCCACCCGATGCGATCGGGTTGACCGCGAACGACTCCGCATAATTGATCAGGTTGCCGCGAAGAATGAGCGAGTCGGTATAGGGTACCAGTGCATCCAGAGGATTCCCGCCGGTCCCGGACGACACGACATTATCAGCCACCACAACCAGCTGCGGCGCGTCACGCAGAACAATCCCCGATCCGCCTGCCCCGTAACCGACATAATTACCGATGATCGACAGATTATTGCAGCTGATCCCGAAATTGTCGCCGCGACCGTCCGACTCAACATTCAGCGCAATGATCCCGATCGCACAATCCTGCACGTAATTGCCTCGCACGGTGCAGTTCTGCGTCCCGCCGATCCCGATCCCGATCGTCGGCCCATCGATATAATTTCCGGTGAGGTCGACGAAGATCGCACCCCCGGCATCGATGCCGAACCCCCCTGCCCCGGTAATCATATTGTCCGAAATCCGGCAGTAGCCGGTATTCGCCAGCATCCCGCCACCCGACGGCCCATTATTGACGATCAGATTGCCCGTAACAATAATATTACGCCCCGATATCGAAATACCGTATCCGGTATTGTCGAACGTGCAATTATTAGCGACCAATCCACCCAGAACATCGGGATTGGCATTGCCATAAACCCCGGGTTCCGTGTTGGTCGCATTGAAATTGCCGACTGAAATGCCCGTCTGATTGTTCCAGCAGGTATTGCCGACAATCTGGACGTCCCGGATCTTCAGAACGAAGGTCGGATCCTGACTGTCGACGTATATGCCGTTGCGGGCATTGTCATGGGCGCGGCAACAGGTCACCGCCACCGAATCGCACGCCGCCACCCACATTCCATCGACCGCATTGGCGGTGAATTCACAGTCATGGATATGGTGGCGGGTCAGCGTCGGATCACTCGGTGCAAGTGCCAGACCCCATCCATAGATCGACCCCATCGCGTTGCGAAACAGCGAGCGGGTGATATTGGCATTGGTGCACGAAGCCTGAACCACCACTCCCCAGGTATCGGCAGTGATCGCCGGATTGGCATCGAAAACCAGGCCATCCGCGAAAAACTGGGTTGCGCTTACGCTGATCCACGCCGGATTGGCCGAGGTTCCGGTTGCGCTCTGCGCCCCCCTGGTCAGCACCGTCTGCCCGGGAACCCCCACCATGACCGCGCAAGTTCCCCCGACATCGCACTCCCCATCGATTCGATAGGTGCGCGGCCCGAATCGTACCGGATTTCCCGAGGCCAGCGCCGCGATCAGCGCAGGCGCGTCATTGGTAACGCCATCGCCCACCGCACCGAAATCCTCGATGGCCACGGCATTCGCAGCGATCGCCGACAACGTGCGCAAAGCGCTGGCCCCTGCCGCGATCGCCTCGAACCCACCTGCCTGAACCCCCGAGACACCAGACACACCCTGCATGAATGTCGCATAGGATACGCCGGAATTGACCCCCGACTGACCGACCGGCACCACATCAGTACTGGCGGGCGTGGAACCTGCCGGCAGGGTCGCAATCTCGAACGGGGCCGCTGTCGCCGACAGGGTCGTTCCACTCAACGCCAGATTTGCGCCGACGCTGATCGCAACGGGACTGGCAACCCCCGGGCCGACACCGCCGAACAAGGTTCCCTGCGGCAATGACAGGGCCTGTTGCATCCCGGCCAGAATCTGCGCCCGCGTAGCACCCACGGTGGACCCGTTCTGAAACACGGGCAGAATATCGCTATCCGATACCGAGGCGGCATCAGGCAATTGTCCAATCGTTGGCATGAAATTCCCCTCAGTCGGCGGTGATCGGCTGGCCGGATGGGCTGGTCAGCGGCAACCCCCCCAATGTCGTGATCGCCGTGGGGGGCGCCGGCACCGATGCCAACGCCACCACCTGCAAGGCGATGCTCCGGGCCAGGCTGCGGCCGCAGGCGGTCGTCACCCCGATCGTCACGGTGTAATTGGTGCCGGACTGACCGCCAGTGAGCCAAAGCACCGCCCTCGTGCCATCGATCGCGGACGACACCAGCGCCAGATCCCCCGGATTATCGGGCGTTATCGCGACTGTCAGGCTCGCAATCGTATCGCCCGGATTCCCGGTCAGGGCCGGCGCGATGTCGAACACGTAGTCCAGCGTATCGCCGGGATCTTTCTCAGGCCAGGTCAATGGCTGCGGCGGCAGCAGAGCCAACCCCCGCGGCGTCGGAATGAACCCGTCGATCTCGATCAACCGCGCCGAAGATACCTGCCAGACGTAACTCGTCGGCGTCGTCGTTCCGCTCATGCTCTCCACTCCGTCAATATTCGACGATGACGATGCCGGGCGCTCCCAGCCCACCGGGGCTGCCGACCGGATTGGTCCCCCCGGTCGTCGTCCCGCCGCCGCCGCCGCCGCCGCCGAATCCCGAGGCCGAAAATCCGGTCACCGGCCCGCTGGCACCCCGTCCGCGCCCGTCACCGCCGCCATCACCGCCACGACAGGCCACTGCGATGCCGTCGCCACCCATCGCTCCTGCCTGATTGATCCGCGCCCCCGATCCGATCCCGCCGACGCCCCCGGCAGTCGCGAACAGCGCCGCCGTGCCACCCCCGCCTCCGCCCCCGCCTGACGCCGACAAATAGCTGCCGAAACTCGACGTACCGCCCGCCCCGCCATCACCCGGTGATGAGGGCGGCGCTCCGCCCGCGCCGACGGTCACCGCGACGATCTGCCCCGCCGTCAGCCCGCCGATAATGTCGATCGCGGTGCCGCCCTGGCCGCCCCCGCCCCCGGGCAGGGTCGCGTGGTATCCCGCACCACCCCCACCGCCGACCGCGCGCACCTTCACCTGCGTCACCCCCGCTGGCACGATAAAGGCTCCCGAACTCTCGAACACCTGGATCGACGAAAATCCCGGCCTCAACTGCGGCAATTTGAAACCGATGAACGGCGCCTGGGGCAGTGCTGCGATATCAGACGCGGTAATCGCACTCTGTCCGTAATTCACGGTAACGACGTAAAGTCCTACCCAGCCTTCATCCACCGCCGGCGTCGTCTGTGTCCCCGCCGCCGCCGCCGCACCCGGTTTGACCTGAAGCTGAACCCGCTCGATCCGGGCCGTGTTCTGCGCCGCTCCCGAATTGCCCGGTCCCGAATACGGGACCGAAGGATTGGCGGCATTCACGTAAGGCAGAACCACCGGCCCCGCATCGGTCTCGGCAAACGTCGCCTCGATCAGATAATTCACCGACTGCCCCGAGCTAACCGGCGCGGTCAAAGTGAACGTCACCGGATCGAGATTGATCCCCATTTTCACGATCTGCTCGGATGTGTCCGCCGCCAGACTGCCATAGGCGTTGGCATCGACCGGCCCGAACTGGGTGATCGAACCCGGTGCCAGCGTGATGGTCAAGGACGCCGGCACACTCGGCAGGCAGCCCAGCCCGTCCGCTACCATCGCGGTGCCAAGCACGGCAGCACTCAAAGCACCGATCCCGACCAGCACGTTGCGATTGATGTTAAGTATATCGGTGTCGAGCGGAATGGCGCCCGGATAGACAATGGTGCGATCCATGAATATTCCTTTGATTGACTGTCGATGATTGTCGTCAGGCGGCGCCTCAGTCGGACAAACGCGTCCACGCGACCGCATTGACCGGAAGCACCGCGACGATGGCAGCATAGATATCGTTATCGTCGATCAGCCCCGGATCGTCGGCAAGATCGCTCCAGGCGAGCGGTGCCACGCCATAGCCCCCGGGGCCTAGATTATATCCGCCATCATTGCCGGTTGCTGCCACGACAGGACGATAGACGGTAAGGAAGCATTGATACGGCAAATCAAGATTGCCATACCCTCCAACTGTATTGTATCCAAGCGTATTCGTATTGTACCCGCCAGTGTCGAACGTATTAAAGGGCTCGAATACCACCGGCGCCCGACCTGTCTCAGCCGTCACCGCCGCGATCAGCGCCGCTCGTGTCGCCCGGGGCGCCAGTAACCCGGTGCGAATGCGGGCACTGAACGCCGCATCCGTCTCGCCCACCCGGCGCGCGAGACCAAGCCCCCCATAATCCTGCGCGGCCATGTCCAGAAACGCCCCGCTCGCCGTCGCGATTCTCGTCTGGCTGGCAGCAAAGCCGATCAGCCCATAAAGCGTAGCCCAGAGCGCCGCGAGACCACCGAGCACCAGATCGAGCACCGGTGTCTGGTCCGCGAACCATCGCGCCGGCAGAACCAGCTTCAACCGGGCGATCATGTCGGAAGTACTGCCCTTGGCCACGCCGCCGACCTGGCTGGATTGAGTGCCGCTCATCTCAACCCACACTGATCGTGCCGGTGCGCACAACCCCGAAGATTGGCGGCACGATATCGGCGGCCGCCCCGTTAAGCGTCAGATCCGTGACATTCACGACGGCAGCAGACGCATCGTAAGCCAACTGAACGAGCCGCGAGTACGGCAGGCTCGCTCCCACCGGAAGCGCCTCGATATAGGAGGCGATCGCGTTGGTCACGGCGGCGATCGCCGCAGCGGACTGAGCCCCGGTCGCGAGGCTCAGCGTCAACGATACATTCGCCACCACCACCACCGGCCCCTGCACCGCAAACCGCGTCCCGACCGGACGAACCGCGTTGACGACGGCAGCAATCGTCGCCAGCAGGCTGGCCGGCGGTGCCCCGGTGCCGTTATCCACGGTCACCACGAAACTCCCCGGGCTCGGCGCCCCGGTCTGGTCGACATTTTCGTCGATCTCGACCGAAAGCCCCTGCTGAACCCCCGCAATCGCCGCCTCGATCGCACCCGGCGTGGCGCGCGCCAGACTTGCGAGATAATTTCCGAACCGCGCCTTGAATGCCGCATCGCTTTCGGCATCGAGTCCGCCGCTCGTCGGTGCCGCATTCGTCACGGTATCGATCCCCGGGATCGCCGACGTCAGTAACCCAATCGTGCCACCCAGCACATCACCCGCCGCGCCTGCCACCAGGGCCGCAACCGGCAGGTCGATCGACCCGATCCCCGCCGCCAAATTATATCCCGGCGGCGCCGGCCCATACGCCGGGTTGGCCGCATCGGCGGTCACCGCGAAACTCTGCGTGCCGTCGCTGGTCATCACCGTGGTCCCAACCGGAATGAAAGCGGCCAGAACCGGCGCAAACCGCCCGAACGTCACAATGCCCGCCGCAGTCGATGCCGGCAGTCGCACGAACCCGAAATCCGCCCCGAAACTGTCGCAATCGCTACCGCTGCTGGTCGCGAGCCGCGTCGTCTGCAATACCTCAACGATCAGCCATTGCAACCACAGGCCCAACGACGCATTCGCCTCCAGAATGGCGCGCAGGACCGAACCCACAGTCAAATCCAGCACCTGCGTGGCCGCGCCCTGCACGGCAGCCGCCATCTGCTCCACCATTGCCGTGAAGTTCTGCAACGATAACTGCATGGAATTTCCTCTGAAACGTCAAATGCGCGAACCCACCGTTCACAACGGCAGGGTCAACGCCGCACTCTGTCCGCTCACCGCATCCTGATAGGCAATCGTCAGCCCGATCCCCGCCGGATTACCGGCAGCGACCGTGATCTGCGGCAACGGTGACGAAGCGACCCTGCTCTCAGCCGCAATCTGCGCCCGCGCGATCGCCGCCACCGCAGCCTCCGCGCCCGCCGCACCGACGAACTGACCCAGCCCCGCACCAAAGCTCAATTGCCAGATGTAATCGCCGGGATTCGTCAGCAGCCGCCGGAGCACGCGCTGTTCGGTCAGGGCCGAACCCGCAGCCAGAGCCAGATCCCCCCGGGCATCGATGGCCAGATCCCCCCCGAACACCAATCCCGCGTCCGCCATCAGACCACCGCCGATGTCGTGCCGGTCTGCCCGCCCTGCGGGTCCGGATGAACATGCCCGTCATAGGCCTGGCGCAGCGCATCGACACTGCCATGCTGCCCGCCCAGATCCGAGATTTCGCCACTGACCATCAAATTCCCCTCGATCGAAACCGTGCTCGCCTGCATTGCGATCGTGCCGTCATTCCGCAGCTTGATGAACGACCCGCTCTGATGCACCAGCCAGAACTCGCCCACCGGCGTCGCCGGCGGCGCATCGGCGCTCGACCACACCCGCCCGAGCACCACCGCCTGCTCCGAGTCCCCCTCCTGGCCCAACACCAGCACCTGATCCCCGGGCGAAAGCGGTGCGGCCATCCCCCACCCGCCCCCGACCCAGGACGTCAGCACCGGCAACCAGCCGGAGAGCAGATTTTCCGGCTGCATCATCACCCGTGCGGCATAAGCCGCCGTATCGAAACTCGCGACGACACCGAACCGCGCCTGTCCGCTCAACCCGTCGAGTGCCGCCGCCCGCGCCTTTACGGCATTCCAGAACGCATCCATCATATCACCTGCAGCGCTTCGAACCGTTGCACGAACCCGCCAATCACATCGACATGCCGCTCGATCGTCCGGATCCGATACGACGTATCGAACCCCGTTCCGGTCCCCGCCAGCATGAACACGCTGCCCGGCATGAGCGATAAGTCCCCCGGCATGCTGCCCCGCAAAAGCACCGCCTGCGCCGCCAGTTCCGCCTGATGCGCGCTGGCCAGCTGCGCGGCCTCCCCCTGCGTCAGGTTCGGCCGCACCAGCGTGACTCCGCCGGACGAACCGACGCTGCTGGAAACAGCCTGTTTCGATTTGGGGTTCCAACTCGCCACCGTCACTTTCGGCGTGCCGAGCCCGACCGCCCGATCCACGACCAGCGAGATAAAATCCTGCCCGTAGTGCAACACGGTCTGAACCGCATCGGTCACCGGCGCGAAATTCAACGTCGTTCCCGTCACCGAGAGCGCAAATTGCTCCGTGAGCGCGAGCCCGGCCAAGAGATCCCACCGCGTCATATGCCGCGAATGCAGCGCCAGCGCCGTCCGGGTGTGCGCCAACTCGTAATATTGCCCGACCGGCGTGCTCGTCGCGGTCACCGCCGCCGCCAGCCCCGCATCGGCGGCAAACTGCGATGCGATCTGGCTGGCGGTCTGATTGGCGAAACTCTCGGTCACCTCGGCATCGATCAACCGCGCCGACAGATCGCGCCCGCTCACCACCGCCTGCCCCCGGCCGAAATCCACGGCGACATTATCGATCTGCCCGACCAGCAACGCCCCGCCCCCCGCGCCGATCCCGGCGAGAAACCCGCCCCCGATCCCGACACCAACCGAAACCACACCCGACCCAAGCCCGGCAAAATAGCCCGCACCGCCCGGCACCGCGCCGGTCGCAAACACCACCCGAAAGCGATCGGCGGAAAAATGCCCGCATTGCACCAGTTCGAGTTCGATCGCACCACCCACCGTCATCCCGTCGATCGTCACCGCAAGCGAAACCATCCGCGCCGTGGCACTCTCAGACATCCGCGATCCCCCCGCCCGCAGCCGGGTCCACCGCCGGGATGACCAGTTCGACCACGCCGTTCAACACCGGATCATCGAGGTTGTTAAGCTGTGCGATCCGGATCCACTGCGTCGCATCGCCAAGATACTGCGCGGCAATCGCGAACAGATTGCCGCCCGCCACCGTCACCACCGTCCCGCTCAAAGCGCACCTATCCCGATATTCGCCACCGCCCGGCCCAGATAGGCCTGGGCCGCTGCCGCCCCGGCCAGCATGGCGGAAGACGCCCCGATCACCCCCATCGCCGCGATCGGCACCGCGGCACCCACACCTGCCGAAAACGCAGTGACCGCGCCATCGAGCGACGCACCCGCCGCGGTAATCACGCCGGAAACCTCGGTCTGTGCCGCCGTCACTCCGGCTGCCGCCGTACTCGAAATCCCGGCCAGCGAAACCCCGCTCAATCCCGCGAATCCGGCTGCACTGGCAATATCCAGGCCAGCCTGCACCAGAGCAGAAGGCAAAGCCGTCACCAGGTTTTCAACCGCGGCGAGGGCAATTCTGAACGGGATCCACCACGGTTTGCGATACGCCGCCTCGAACGAGGCGATCACCACCTCATAGGCGAACCCGCCCCACACCAGCGGCAGCGCAATCCCCGCATCGCGCGCAATCCCCAGCGTCTGAGCCCTCGTCTCGGCATCCGGCCCGGAAAAAACCCCGGCAAACCCGATCTCTGTGGCCGCCGCGCCCAACGTATCCACGATCCGCCCACCCCCCACCGGTTGATGAATCGCGAGGCGCTGCACCCCGCCGAAGGTAATCTCCGCCGGGATCTCGAAATCCCGGAACGCCACGCCACCCAGAGTGACCGCGACAGTCGCCATGAAAATTCTCCCGATTTCAGAATCCCGGCTTGCGCCCGGCAAAGATCGGCGACATCCGGGCATCGAACCCCGTGACGCCCGAAGGTGGCCGCCGCGCCTCGTCCCCGAACAATTCACCCATGATCCGCATCATGTCCGGTGGCGCCACGGCTGCAGGCACCTTCATCACCCCGCTCGCAGCATCATCGGCATGTCCCGCCCGCGACCATCCAGTCCGCCCGGCCCGATGCGGATCGTCAGCCCCTTTGTGCCAATCCCCATCGCGCGGGTACCGTTCCTTCATCCGGTCCGTCCCGGCGTAAGGCGCCCGGTACTCCGCCGCACCCTCCGCAAACATCCCCCGCGAACGCCCAACCGGTGCAAAAGCGCGTCCCGAAGCGGGTTGTCCCCGTACCGAACGCCACCCTCCGCCAACAGCCCGCCGCCCCTGACCGAACCCGCCCGTCCTGCCCGACCTCAGCCCCGCATCCGTCCCTGCTCGTGCGCCGAAGTCTTCCCACCGGTACCGCTTCACCCCCGGCAGCAGGCCGGACACGCTCCTGCCCATCGGCATTCGGATCGCCGGCATCCCCTCCCGCATTGTCCATCCGGAGCCGGAACGAAACATACCTGCGAGCTGCCACCGCCCGCGCATCGACCGCGCCAGACCGGGTCCCGCATCCGCCCCCCGTTCGCGCCATCGCCCGGAGCCGGCGAAGCGCGCCACCACCGATCGCACCACCCGCTCATGCGCCGTCGCCTCGGCACCGCCCCGAAGCGCCCGTTCGCCCTGATACCAGGCCACGCGATCCCCTCGTTTCACCGCCGCCGCGCGAGTCGCCACCGGCGAGACCAACCCGCGCATCGCGCGACCGAAATCGACCCCCGCATACCCCCGCATCCCCGGCGTCGCCTGGCGCTTTCCCGTAGCGAGCACCGCGCGCCGCGGTGCAAAGCGTCCCTCCAGCCTGCGGCTCCGCCTGACCAGCGACGTCCATTTGCGCACATAACGGGCGTAGTGTGCGCCGGTCGTGTCGCGTGTCGTCCTCATCGATCCACCCACGTCATGCTTGCCCAGTCGAAATCCAACCCGTCGAGTTCACCGCAGGCAACGACGAAGGCCACGCGCTCCGCCTCGCCAAGCGTCATCGCCACGTCGAACGGCACCCCGCGCCCGACCAGATACAGGCAGTCGATCAACGCAGGGTGCCGGCTCAGTTTCCCGCAAGGGCCTTCACTGTCGCGGGATCATCCGGCGCACTCGCCAGCGCCACAGCCTCGATGCC
>Ga0315298_1000762_pt1 | contig 61727 bp, 59 predicted proteins | sample WHS_1_MG_FD_203077 | JGI IMG/M metagenome (GOLD analysis project Ga0315298, IMG submission 203077) | Extremophilic microbial mat communities from Washburn Hot Springs, YNP, Wyoming, USA - WHS_1_MG | ecosystem: Environmental > Aquatic > Thermal springs > Hot (42-90C) | place: USA: Wyoming...
TCCTCATTCGTCTTTAGGTTATTTGAGTCCAATTGAATTTGAAAAACTAAATAATTATAAAAATGTTGCCTAATTTTTCTCTACTATTTTTATCTATTTTTTCTCTTGCTTTTAAGGGTGCATTACACCGACAGGTAAATAAAAAGTTGCACTTGTTTCAATTCTACTATAGTTCGATTAACACAACATCAGATATACTCCCTGCACCTGATGCAATTACGTTTCAATTCTACTATAGTTCGATTAACACTTAAAATGATTTAAATTTTTCCGATATCTTCTGTGTTGTTTCAATTCTACTATAGTTCGATTAACACGGCAAATCGGCGTTGCAAATTCTTCAATAACTTGTGTTTCAATTCTACTATAGTTCGATTAACACAAAGGTAAAATTTATTCCGAATAAATGAGTGAATAAAGTTTCAATTCTACTATTGTTCGATTAACACGTCAAGTGTTTTTTTAAAAAAAAATAAAAAAATTTCTTTGTTTCAATTCTACTATAGTTCGATTAACACAATAATGGAGGTAAAAATGGTAACAGTTTTTTTTAAGTTTCAATTCTACTATAGTTCGATTAACACACAACAGAAGCTATATTTTTATAAATGATAATGATAAGTTTCAATTCTACTATAGTTCGATTAACACGCAGAAAATTCGCCAATCCAGCTTTTAAAAGAAGCACTGTTTCAATTCTACTATAGTTCGATTAACACAAAAAAACAAATTGAGGGAGAGTTCGATAAAAATTTGTTTCAATTCTACTATAGTTCGATTAACACGTTGAAAAGAGCTGCGGGTGATTTTAATTCTTTTACGTTTCAATTCTACTATAGTTCGATTAACACTAGAATAAAATGGAAATAAAAACAAAAAAACAAATGTTTCAATTCTACTATAGTTCGATTAACACTCACAACGGTTCAAGATATGATTTTCTTTTTTTGTAGTTTTAATTCTACTATAGTTCGATTAATCCGCCAGAGGCGGACGACTTCCTCGCCTATCGGCGAGTCGTCGCACTTTTGTTTTCGTAGTTCACACGCCTTTGGCGGGTGAACGAAGACCCGCCCTTGGCGGGCAATTCTACTATAGTTCGATTAACACCATTATGATTTGCTCACCCAAATTTATTGCTAAATGTTTCAATTCTACTATAGTTCGATTAATCCGCCAGAGGCGGACGACTTCCTCGCCTATCGGCGAGTCGTCGCACTTTTGTTTTCGTAGTTCACACGCCTTTGGCGGGTGAACGAAGACCCGCCCTTGGCGGGCAATTCTACTATAGTTCGATTAACACCTGATTAACCAAGTCAGAAGACCAGTCAAGACGAGAGAGTTTCAATTTTACTATAGTTCGATTAATCCGCCAGTGGCGGACGACTTCCTCGCCTGTCGGCGAGTCGTCGCACTTTTGTTTTCGTAGTTCACACGCCTTTGGCGGGTGAACGAAGACCCGCCCTTTGGCGGGCAATTCTACTATAGTTCGATTAACACATTAAATACTTTTTCTTTTTCTTTTGGAATAATAACGTTTCAATTCTACTATAGTTCGATTAACACTTTATAAGTCCCAAGATTGATTTTAATATAATATTGTTTCAATTCTACTATAGTTCGATTAACACTCCACTTATATCATCAAACTATCACAATTTAGACAAGTTTCAATTCTACTATAGTTCGATTAACACACTATTTTCTAAATTTTCTTCTATAAGAGAAATATCGTTTCAATTCTACTATAGTTCGATTAACACTATAATGTCCAAAAAAAAATAGAGAAGGTTATAAAGTTTCAATTCTACTATAGTTCGATTAACACGCTAAACTTGCTTTAATCTTATATTTAGCAAGTATGTTTCAATTCTACTATAGTTCGATTAACACGATTGAAAAGTTTGCTATCCCAATCTGTAAAAAGATGTTTCAATTCTACTATAGTTCGATTAACACGGATGTGAAGTTTGTTTTTCCAACAACTGAACGAAGTTTCAATTCTACTATAGTTCGATTAACACTCTTCGGGCTGGAAAGTCAACAATACCAGTTACAAAGTTTCAATTCTACTATAGTTCGATTAACACTTTACTTCTTCTATGTTTTTCCATTTAAAAGATATGTTTCAATTCTACTATAGTTCGATTAACACTAAATGACGGGAAAATTACTTTCCCGTCTTCAAAAATGTTTCAATTCTACTATAGTTCGATTAACACAGCCCGAAATTAGCTTATTTTATATCATTTTTCAATCTTTTCTCTAATCATACATCGTCGATGTGCAATTATGCTTTTTAATTGGGGTATCGACGACTTTTTATATAAAACTGTCCAAATCATTTTTCTCTACTCCTAATATTCCTCTTTCATAGTAATTTTGTGACTCAAATATATAATAAATTACACTATCTACTTTTTCATTTATTATGTCTTTAACACCCTTCTTTATTTTTTCTAATTCACTCTCTGTTACTTCCCCTTCAAATACAGAATTTTGTACCCAATTTAAATGTTGACGCAAGAACTTTAATAATTTTGTTCCGCGCTTGGGAGCTGCATCATATACTAATATTACATACATTTTTTTAATTAGGAATTAGGAATTAGGAATTAGGAATTAAAAATTAGATTTAATATCCATTCGATGATTGTTTCATAGTTTTTATTATTGTTCCAAGTATTTTTAATATTTCATCGCATTCATTAATTAATGATTCAGCAGTTCTGAACTCTATTAAATTGCTGTCTTTCAATAACTTTAACCAGTAATTTGTTTCCCTTGCTTCTTTGTATGCAATGTTAATTTTCATGAAAAAATCTTTTCTTGATTGACCACCTATAGCTTCTTCAATATTAGCCCCAATCGATGTCCCGCTTCGTAATAATTGTTTTGATATTACATATTCTCTTTCATTTTTTAATGATTGAAATAAATCAATAATCTTCAAAGCAAAATTATAACTTTTTTGCTTTATTATATTATCTTCCTTCATTTTTTATCTCCCCCATTATTAATACCTCCCCCATATCCCAATTCCTAATCCCAAATTCCAAATTCCAAATTCCTAATTCCTAATTCCTAATTCCTAATTGAAAAAACTACCACCATATTTTAAACGGCGTATATTCTTTTTCTCCCAATAAATGCTTTATAATTTTATAACATTCCAACCTTATCAAATGACGATAACTGACAGATTTTTTTAATTGTCTATGTTTAATTGTTGTTTTTAATTTTTCATCAAATTCTTTTAAGTATATTTTTCTTCCTTCTTCTGTTAAGTAACATTTATTTAGTTCTGTACTAAAATGTTTTTCTTGTATTTGTTTTTTATTTAGAAGTGAAAATATTATTCTGTCTGATAAAAGTGGTTTAAATATCTCTGCTATATCAAGTGCCAAAGAAAATCTTCTTTCACCGGGTTCGTGTAAAAAACTGATTAATGGATTCAGCTGCGTTTTATATATTTCACTTAATACTGTTGTGTAAACAAGAGAATTGCCAAATGAAATTAATGCATTAATTGGATTTGATGGCGGATGTTTTTCTCTTTTGTCAAAATTAATTTCCTGGTCAATTATTAAATTCCAGGAGAAATAATAATTAGAACGAATGTTACCTTCTATACCCATTAGTTCTCCAACATCATTTGCAGAATCTATTTTTGTAATAAGTTCTTCTGTTTTATTAATGAAAAAAGATAAATCTTTGTCCCGTGTATTATAATACTGTAAATTTTTTCTAATATTTTCTGCTGCTCCATTAACAAATTTTTTTGCTAATTCTGTTCTTTTGATATTATCAATATATGTTTGAACCTGCTCTACTAATAGTTTGCCGGATAAATATGGCTCTCGCGGATAAAATGAACCGCTGTAATAACCGTAATAATTAAATAAATGCAATAATATCTCTTTCTGTGCAAGAAAGTTCAAGAACTTTGTATTGAACCGCAATTCACTGAAACAATAAATCGAATCTATATCTTCTACAGGTATAGGTTTGCGTGGAAGTTTTTTTGGTTCTAATTCTTCCGCTTCATTTTCGCTTATTGTAGCATCATCAACTTGAATTTCTTCTTCGGAAACTTCTACTTCTTCGGGTTCTTTGCTTTCACCTGGTTCGAAGTAGAGAGTATTATCTTTGCGAATAAGTTTTCCACTGCTAAATATGTAGTAATTGCGTTTCATTTTTTTAGTTAGAAAGATTATGAATAAAAATTAAGAAAAACTATTAAAGATGAAAAAATTTTATAGATTTAAGAAAAATTAAAAAGCAACTTTTCATTATGTTAATTCTGTTTTTATAATTGATTTTCATAGTAATATGAAAGATTTAGAATGATTAGAAAAATTATTTTAGAATATTTTATCTATCTATTTTAATATTTGAAAAACTTTCAAAATGTTTTTAATCTATCCAATCTTTCTAATTTTTCAAATATTCATAATCATTACAATTAATTCACACATAACACAACTCGTAATAGCTACATTGTTTGCAAAACGGTTTATTAATTACTGCAGGTGGAGTTTTTTGTTGAACTATATTTTTAATTTCATTTTTAATCTCTAACAATTTTTTTCGGTCGCCATTTGATAATTGGACTGAAATTTTTTGTCGTAATTTTGGATAATCAATTTCGCCGGTAACTCCTTCTATACCATTTTTTTCAAGAACATAAATATAAAATTTTACCTGCCAGATGTGGGCTTCTTCCATTTTATCTGATTTTTTTACTTCGTGAATAATTTTTCTTTTACTGTCATAAAAGTCAATCACAATTACATCTTCATCATCTTCAACATGAATTTCATGTTTTTTTCGTTCATAAGTTGAATCTGAAATAAATTTACCAAGCAACACAATATCGGAAGTTTGTTCCATATCAATCTGATGAAGAAATAACCAGAGTTTTCTATGACAAACAAAGTAATATGATATTTGAGTGCCGGTCATTTTTATTACCAGTTTAGAAAAATTATCAAGATTAGAAAGATTATTCGGTAACAAATATAATTAAATTTTGAAATCGTATAATTGTGGAGAAAGTATATAAAGTGGACAACCACAGATTTGCATGGATTAAGCTCCATATAAACGTTACTGCTTAGGCTGTTGAAAATAAATTATTACCCTATGGAACGAATTAAAATTTTGTAAAATATACTTAAGATGTGATTCGTCATTACGCTCCTACCCGCAAGATAAATCGATTCATTCAGTTCGCATTTGTTTTAGACTTTCTATACATTCTGTGACAATATATGCTGTCAGTCAAGTCCCGTGTAATCTGTGTAGTCCGTGTTCTATACTTTTCATTCCCAAAACCCATTTATATTATATGATATAAATAGTTCATATTAACATTTGTAAAGTATATTTTACACATAGTAATAATACTTGTAAATTAATATTAGCAAAAAGTAAAGAAGTAAAAAAATGGTTTACTACAAAGAACGACTAATATATTACGAATTAAAGAATCATCTTTCAAAAAAAATACATTACAGTTATAACTGGTTTAAGGCGTACTGGTAAAACAACATAACTCAAAAAATTTCTTGAAGACTTCGAAACCAATAATAAGATTTACATTGATTTTGAGCGAATAGATAATAGAGAACTTTTTTCTGAAAAAAACTATGAAAACATCATCATTGCTTTAAGTACAAGGGGAATAGACTTTTCTAAAAAAACTTTAATTGCAATTGTTGATGTTCAATTACTTCCAGAAATAGTAAGTGTAATAAAATATCTTTATGATAATTACCCAATTAAATTTGTTATTACAGGTTCAAGTACATATTATATTAAAAATTTATTTAGTGAATCTTTAGCCGGCAGAAAAAAAGTTTTGAGTTATATACACTAAATTTCATAGAGTTTTTAACTTTCAGGGATATTGAATATTCTAACAAACAGAAATGGAAAAAATTTATAGCTACCGAATATGAACGATTAAAAAATATTATGATGAGTTTATTCGTTTTGGTGGTTTTCCGGAAGTTGTTTTATCAAAAAGAATATCTGATAAAAAAGATATTGTAAATAATATTCTTAGTTCTTACTTAAACATTGATATAAAAAATATTGCAGATATAAGAGATCAAAAAATTTGCATAATCTTCTTAAAATGGTTGCAACAAAAGTATGTACCAGACTTGATTATTCTAAACTTTCATCACTAACAGACATTTCTAGACCATCAGTTTACAATTAGTTAAACTTGCTCGAAAATACATTTGTAATCAAACGGATACCGGTATTTTCAAAAAATCGTAATAGAGAAATTGTAAAAGCTCCAAAAATATTTATTTGTGATAATGGCTTGTTAAATCAGCTTGCAGAAGTAAGCAGTGGGATTCAATTTGAAAATGCTGTTTTTAACCAGTTAAAGTTTTATGGTGACTTAAAATATTATTCATTAAAGACTGGCAAAGAGATAGCTTTCATTCTTAATGGGAATACTGCAATAAAAGTAAAAGAAAGAGCAACCATACAGGATAAGAAATAATTAGAATCACTGGCAAAAGGTATAAATATTTCAAATAAAATTATTGTTGCCCGATATCCAACCCCAACTTTCCACGATTTTGTGTGGGGTGGTAATTGGGGATAACATTTATATGATTCATTCTAATTAATAATTAGTATCAAAATTGTAAGATTAACAAATTAACAAATTAACAAATTGGCAAATTACCAGATTAGCAGGAATATAAAATTATATGTTTGATTGAACAAAAATTACTACCGAATCTATATCGTTGAGAAAAAATTTATTCCACATTTATATCAACAATATGAATTAAAATTTACTTTAAACAATATTTTTCATGACTGTCTAAAAAGAAATTTTTCAATTAAAGTACCTTCCCACAGTTATTTAAAGATGGGTAGATTAAAATAAGTATAATATGCACTCAATTTTTAATGGATTCTTACTTACTATTTGAAGCATTAGTAATAAGTAAACAACCTATTAAGTTTACAAGCCTACAAAGTTTTTCATTTCAACATTATAAGAAAATAAGAAAAAGAAATATATGAATAAGATTATCGTGTATTTGTAAGAATTGATATCTATGAAAATCCATTAAATTATAAGTTAATCAGAAAGTGATAATTGATTATGTCCCATTCTTTTTTAAACTTTCTAAAATTATATAATGTTGCTTTTTAAATCACAACTAACCGTTGCTAAGCATCCTTTTTCAGTATCATAATATTCACGTGGTAAGAACGGAAAATCATTAGATATAAATCCAATAGGCAAATCTTGCAATCGTTTTACAGAAATAGAGACAGTATAAGCTTGCAGCATAGGCTGAATAAGTCGCATCAATTCATGACGAGCCTTCTTTTTATCTGCTAATTTGATTCCGTTTGTTAATCCAATTATCTGCTGAGATGTTACCTTTAGGAACTGCTGAATTGGTGCAAAGAGCTCTTGATCTCGGAACAATTGGATTAAGCGGCTGTGAGCTTCCTGTAGCTGAGGTTTTTCTTTATCCCATATCAATGTGCAAATATCTCTCAAATGTTCAGATGTTTTATCGGCTTCACATAACAAAGACACTTTCCAAGAATCAACCCCTCTGAATAGTTTTCGAAAGTTAACTATTTCATCAAATTGCCATGATAGAGCTGACTTCAAAATTTCTTTTGCCTCATTAGTCGAAAGGACCTGTTCAAGCAACTCAGTGTAAGCACGGTGAATCTCCCAATACTGAGGTTCCTCAATAATTTTTCGCCTACCTATCACTCTAGTAGTAGCGTCAGTAAGTATAGGATCATAGATATATTGATTGAACTCCCTTCCCCCGGCCCCAACGTCATCTATCCATCGGTATATCCAGACGTTGGCAATTCGATTTTTCGCGGCTCTATTTGCGCGACCGCAGACCTGCATCAATGAGTCCCAAGGTGCAAAATCCCGTACGACTTCATCCATATCTACATCCACTCCGGCTTCGACACACTGGGTTGAGACAACCACTAACCAAGGTTTTGATTTAGTGGTAAATTTTGATCTTAAATCTTCCAAAGATTTCTTGATACGATTAATACGGTTGAGCCTTTGGACGGGTACAACATTACCTGAAAGGTAAATGAGGTCCAAATCTTTGAATTGCTCATCTCTGAACTTACTTAGATGTTCGAATAAAATAAGAGAACTCCTAATGGTGTTAGCGACGAAAAGAATAGATTTCCCCTTCCGCTTCTTCATCCATTCTGATAAATCATCTAAATACTCTGTGAAGGGGGTGCTATTCTGAATGTTCAAACGAAGCTTGGTGCGCTTCAAGGGAGTAAAGAATTCTTCTTCCCTCTTCAACATAGACACTGCATTCTTCAAAAACGGTGGTTGAGTTGCAGTCATATACAGGATTTTAACGCTGAGTTTTTTCTGCAAAGATTGAAGAAAAGCATCAACGGCCGGAATCAACCTTGCCGGGATGGACTGAACTTCATCAAGGACAAGCACTGAACCTGGCAAGCGGTAAAAACGGTGGATGAAGCCGCGCTCGGCAGAAAGAAATGAGTATAAGAGCTGGTCAAATGTGGTAACTACGAGATCCCCATTCCATTGTTCTAGTGAAAAGCGTGCTTGTTCAAAGTTTGCCTTTTCATCTTCGCCCCCTTGGGGGAAGCTCAAGCTATGATGCTGAATAATCTTGTACACACCGGCATCTAAGGCAGCTTGGCTTGTTTTTGAAACTTGATCAATAATAGAAAGGTAAGGCAGCGCGTAAATGATTGGTGCGGTTGAATCTTGTTGTAACTTTCCCGCCGCGTAGAGCCCCATTAAGGTCTTCCCGAGACCCGTGGGCAAGGTCATGCGTGCTGATGGCAGGTCATTTCCGCACGTAAATCGCTCAACTTCTTCCCAAGCTCTTTCACGGAGTTCTTGCATTTTCGGCGCTGCCTTCTGCTGGGTGAATGCATACAGCTTGACCTTCTTGGGATCGATCGTTTGAACTTCTTCCAGTTCCGAAGCTCCAATAATACAGGCTTGGTCAGATTCCGTCAAAACAGAGATTGTAATAAACAAAGCAAAGTATAAGTCAAAAAGCCACTCATCTGTAGAATCAGATTTCTCACTCTTTTGTCGCAGCCATCTGGCAAATGAATTGGTCTCCTGAGCTAATCTAACCAAGTCTACGCTGAGCAGGGTACTCTTATAGTTGCCGTACTGAATTTTTAAATTTGTCAAAGAGCACACAAAGTTAAACGACCACACGCGCTCATCAATGCTATCTTTTCCAATTTCATATTCTACTTCCAGCTTGTGTTGTGCAAAGGCACCTTCTTCGCCATCAATATTGGTTAGTAACCCGTGATGACGGTTGACGGCGTACGCACAAATGAAAGGTAGCAGCCTTGTCGGCAAGGATTTTTCTTGAAAATGATCCGAGGCTACTAAGAATGTGAAGATTGACGAGAGTGTAGCGTGATTCTTATCCTTACCAGGACCTCCCCAAATGTAGTTTTGAAACTGACGCTTCGATTTGGCAAAATCGTGGCATACACCTGTTATGAACACGGCATTTATCAGATCGTCAGTCTCGATTTCAAGATGGAGATGTTGTTTTAGCTTCGCTATGAGTGAAGTGCACCGATCACCCACGCTCGATAGATGATCATAGAGGAGCGTGTAATCGACTCTTTCCCCTTCTTTATGAATATGTGATACTAACGGGCGCACGATTCTAAAAAAATCACATTCTGTTGCAGATGCTTCAGACGATAGAAAGAAATCGGCTTAGACCTTGCCTTGACAACCAGAGGTTTTCCATTCGACTCAATGTATGCAACATTGAGATATAAGAATTGCCTTCCCGGTAAGACCTCGATAGGCATTCTCTCCTCACGTGTGTACACATCAGACTCGGAGATGTCAACCAGAGGCTCCATGTCTTTGCTTAAGGGGAGAACGGAATCGAGTTGAAGCTCGTTGTCTCGTTGCTCCACTGCTTCATCCACTGACTCAAATTCAACATCAGCCAAAAATCCCATGATACCAAGATAGGGTTGATAAGTCCAACGTTTCTCCTTGAGTCTCTGAATGAAATCCTCCATGTTAAAGTTGTCTTCCCCTTGATACCCGAATACAATTCGGTATGCAGGGTTTCTGATGATTTCTAAGTTTGCTTGAAATCCTTCGGCAAACTTCTCCACCGAGGATTTGTAAAGTTTTCCCTTCCGAAATGAGACCGGACCTTGTCGCCAGTTTTCCGGCAAACGATCCTTAAGTATTGGCTTGGTGGGACAAATTGCAATTTGCGTTCGTGCACACGGAAACACACTGGGGATATCTTCGCGTGCCACTCCTGCAATTGCACCGATCAAACCAATAATTGAAGTCCTTGGGGGAAAGCTATACGTCAAGGGTGAAGTGGTGGTGAACCACTTTCGCCAATGGCCATATGGACCTTTGATCTGAAAGACGCAAACTCTCATAATTCCTGGCCTTTCTTGATAATCAATTTGTCGCTAAGGGAACCAAAATATGTCTTCAGTGTCGTTTCAAGATTTGAGAAATGCGGAAACCCGTCATCGTAACGACAAAAGACGCCCTCGATGAAACCATCCTGCTTTTTCACTCGCTCAAAAAGCGGTGCAATATCCAAGTTGTAATCCTTTGGGGAGCGAATTTCCTTCTCTTCCTTACCATTAACCGGTGAGAGTTTCACACTCTCCAGCAAATAGCCAGATTGCCGCTGATCCTTGTAGTCAAAACGAAGCAGCAACCGTGGATGATGGAAAGCCTTTGAACGTGAATGCAGAAAGAGCGTGCCGTTCCACATTGCTTCCATCAAGAGATTTACATCTTGTTCTGTGAGACCTGTCTCTTTGGCGGCCGCTTCATTGATCACGCCATAGAAACCTATAAGAGCGTAGGGTACATAGAACTCGCGTCGAAAAGTCTTTTGCTTACCTTCCTCTGACGCAAAGCCGCCGGTACCGGAGACCTCAATAATTTCTGCCTCGTGAAGGCTTTGGCCCGGGTTGAATTGAACAGCACCGGTGAGCTGCACCCCTGCACCCTTTTCGGCCTTAGCCTTTTTCGTGATTGGTACGAGAGCACCAAACATTCGAACATCTACGCATTTCTTCAGAAGTGCATTCTTAGCCTCCTCCTTCTTGTCCGGCGTTGGAAGTGTTTTGAAAATATCTTCGTAGCGTCGTTCTGCTGTTAACGCTTTCTCACCAACCACCCTTACAAAGACCTCCAGCCCATCTTCCTTTTTCTCATCATGCTTGTAATTGAGAATATAATCTCTGATTGTCCGCTTCAAACGCACATCGGTTACTTCAATTCTTCCCGTAACCGGATCCTGGCGAGGTCGGTTTTCGAATGGATCGCCATTGGGATTGCACCGGAAAATGTCGTACAGAAACACCATTTCCGAGCGATTAGGATATGTGGATGTCGTCGCCATAGTATAGTTCTCCTTTCTGGTTATAGTTCTTCACTTGTAGGTTCACTTTCGAGTTCTTCGGTCTCTTCCTCCTCTTCTTCAACTCCAAGAGCGTCCTTAACAGCTTTGTAGGTATCCCACTCAAGAGACCAACCAAGTGAGAAGTAGAAGCGAGCCTCGCTATCACGGATAGGTTCAGATTCAGCGAGATATTTCGCTGCGGCTGCTTCAATCTCTCTTGTTACACGTGTCCAGCCTGAGACAAGTCTACCAGTTCTCGTTGTGGCAGATAGCTGTCGGAGTTTTTGTTTGAGCTCAGGGAACAACTGGATGCTTATCTCCCGGCAAGATATACTCAGACCTCTCAGTCGAGATAGTATAGGCATTTCACCCGTTGCCTTTGCCTCCCGCTCCAATCTCTGAATCGACTCAGCTCTCCCAAAGAGAGTACCAATGAGGAAAAGCGCTTTCTTTATACTTGAATCCAGCAGCCTCTTACGGGCAAAGAATGTCTCCCAGAAGTCGGCTGGTAATTCTTTTGTCCCGGGTTCTTTCGTACTTGTTTCTTTATTCATCATTTGTTCTCCTTTATGTTTGTGGTAGAGTAGATTCCAAATTACCCAGATGAAATAAACTCGCTTCGATAGTTCGGCTTTAATCGTCTTCTTTTCTCTATTTCCGATGGTTTTTCGATAAGTAGCTCTAATAAGTCTATCGACGTCTCCCCAAAAAGTCTGAGGAGGCAGGGGCTGGTGAAGTAAGATCGCTTCAACAAGCATAATTGGACTTAGCCTCAATTCGCCCGTGCTTTGCTCCTCTGTTTTTTTCTTTGGCCAGAGCCAAGCGCTCCTAAGAAAGTTGAAGTCACCTCGTAAGCTAAGAATAATCCAGCTCGGAATTTTGCCCAGAGCTCCTTGAGTCAGAGTGCGCCGTAACTGAGCTAATTCCTGATTTACTTCTTGCAGGCGCCGGAAAAGTATGTCCGGCGTTGTGTGAAGAAATCTGAATTTTCGTCCGGGCTGATAGAAAAGCAAAGTAATACTCCTAAATGGAATCGGCTCTTCCGTCTCCATCAATTCACGGAGTAAATTAAACTCTAAACCACCATCATTTTCCCCTGTTCTAGAACTTCTGAACACAGAGGGGATGTCTTCCACAGGTGGTGCCAGTCTCCTTTCATGTCGTTTTTTAAATTCCCAAAGATAATACAAGAATGAGCCCTCCATCTTTGAACTCTCTGGCTCAAAGTTTGGAATTACATACGCCATTGTTCCAGCAATTCGCGATGATAAATGACTCTCCAAGTAACCCTGAGCAATGTTAAGCAACCTCAAACATTCGTCACAGACAGGCACATATTTCCATGTCTCCTTAACATTGCCCATTGGTGAAAACCCCGTTTTATCTTCCAGTGGCGAAAACCTGAAAGGAAGGGAAGCTTTGATGTTACCTTCCTTGAAGCATAAAGCGCAACTACCTTGAATGATAGAGGCTTTTCCTCTTTTTAGTTTACCCTTTAAGAATGCGCGATTGACTTCCTCTATCTCGCCTAACCATCGACCTTCATATTTCCCCACGAGCAAATACTTTTCTCCCATACACTTTTCTTTTAGAATCTTGAGAATCACATCGTTGTCGGTGGCAGCCGAGACGCAATCTCCCAAAACCTTATGATTGGGCGCAACTTCAAAAAGATTTCTGAGTCCGTTGTTTAATTCTCTTATTGCTTTCCGGATTTCTTCTTCCTTCGCTCTCTCAATCGGTATCCGATTTTTTTGAGCAACGTTCTTTAAAGTTCCAGCTCTCAGGTTCATAACCCATGATGGGCCAATTCCACGTCCGCCTGTTGGAACAGCATATAAATACTTATGCCTTTCTTCATGCTTGTAGTCTTGAATCTCAACTGTGAATCTCTTAAGGTCCAATGCCAAAACATATACCTTGTCATTCTTCCCCTTTCTGGGATCTTTACAGAGTCTATTAAGCTCAATGTCCTCGTAAGACAGCGTACTAGTTCCTTTTTCATATTGCAGCATTTCTTTAGCTATTTGTACTAAAGTTCCTAGCATATCAACCTCCTATGTCAATCATTCCGAACCCTTGGCTATTCTTTTCACCAAGTCCGACATCATATGCAAAACGAATAAGCTCGATAGGGCCCCACATTTGCAGATGCATATACCACGCACGAACTTTAATATTAAATACTGGGACTAGAGTTGATTTAAGATTCCAAACACGGATGTTCAAGTTTTCGCCCTCCCATTTCTTGCCATTGAACGCTTCCCATTTAGAAAGTAGATTCGCTTCGAGTGCTTGAACAAACTCTGGTTCTGAGCCTTTTCTATATGTAGGTTGTTTTGACTTACCGTCCCATGTAGAAACGGCTATAGGAGATAAAGTTTTCCATGTTTTAGTTGGAGAAATTGGTGGAAGTTCCATCTTTGCAAAATCTAATACTTTTAAATTAACTCCGAACAGTTGCAAAGTATTATCCCTCTTTATTAATCCATCTATAAACTTCTCTATAAATGTTTCATCCGGTGTTGCTATTTCCCAAGTGAAATTACCATTTGTTTGAAGACCGGCATCTGTGATTCGATAATGTAATGGCTGCAAATTTGAGTACACAAATAAACGATATTTCCTTTTCCCAATCTTATAACCTTTTTCATGAAGCCAGGTACTGAAATTCTTATCAGAAACACTCAATATGTCATAAATAATACCTGTTAAACCTGTACGATAATCCCATGGTACAATCATATGCATTCCTGCATCAAGCAATATTCTTAGTTTCATATTATGTCCCTTTAAATTTTATTTCAATGTTTCTTTAACCATCATAAAATAGTTATCAATATTAATTCTTTCAACAACTTTAATAAATTTATATCATATCAAATACTAATCTCACCTTCTAACATTTTCTTTATCCTTACATCTTTCATCTTACTCTAATTGAATAATATATATCTAAACTTTTTATTTAACGAACTCAAGTTCGTTTTACAATATTATCAGAGTTTATTTCTCCAATTATGTATCTTTCAAATCATACTTTTCCACTAATAGTGTTGTATTTCGATGATCTTACAATTTTTCAATTAGAATTCATTTCCCATTATATTCATCAATTGCCATCTTCTCTAATTTCTTTTTCATTTCTCTCGGCAGTGTTACGGTTTCGTAATATTTACCATCTTTCCCTTTTTCGTCTGGAGAAGCAATGAATAAACCATTATTTCCACTGACAACTCTGAAACCTTTGATTAAAATTCCATCATCAGTTTCAATGTCGAAATAGGCTAAAGTTTTACTGCTGGAATTAGAGATTTTGTTCATTCTAATAATTTTCATTTTACCCTCGTTGTTTGTTTAATTAAAAAATTCTCTCCTAATTTTTCTGATATAAGAAAAATAACATTCGAGAATTGTAGTCAATTGTGCAGCCCTCTGTTTCTACTATTAAATCAATTTCATAAGCAATATAAAATTTTTAGAAATTTTTATAAATAAAAAAATTGTTGAAATGTAACCAAAAGCTGAGCCTGAGAATTAATTGGAATAAAAAAATTTTCTGCCTTTCTGCTTAAAAGACTGTTTGATAATTTGTGGTCCTATTTTTATTCTTATAATAAAAGCTGTGATAAAATAGCCTTTCATTATAAGCATGATAAATTTTGCATTACAATTAATATTTCACAAGACTTGCTTGATAGAAGACTAAAGAAAGTTAACCCTCGAAATATTTATTTAATTTGTAAACTTCTCTTTTACTTTTTTAGGGACAAATCTTAGTAACATTTTATGTTCGTTTCAATCTTATAAAACGAATAAATAAAAGATAACTTTTGCAGGAAAGATATTGTTCTTACAAAAACAAAGAATGTTTTTACATTCGACAATATTTAATCAATTAACTTTTTGTTCTTTATCTGGATTAATAAAGCCAAATTGTGGAGATGGTTGTAAATCAATATTTATTTCGCCAAAACGTGCTTCATACTTTTCAATATTATCTTTCAAAGCTCTCATTAACATTTTTGCATGTTGTGGTGTAGTAATAATTCTTGCTAATACTTTTGCTTTTGGTACACCGGGCACAACACGCGTAAAGTCAATTATAAATTCTGCAGGTGAATGAGTAATAATTGCTAAGTTAGAATAAATTCCTTCGGCTTCCTTTTCACCAAGTTCAATATTAATTTGCTGTGGTTTTATTTCATCGTGTTCCATTTTTCCCTCTCTGTTCTGAAATTATATTTTTATTTAATTAGATACAAAAATGCCCGCACTTTGAATTAATGCGGGCATTGTAAAAATTATTTTCTATACTGGTCTGCTTTGTTAAATGCTTCTTCAGATTTTTCTTTCATACCAAGATTTGCATAAACTTTACCAAGAAGTTCCCAGATAGTTGGTTCTTGAGGATTAACAGCTAAATATTTTTCGAGATAAGGAATTGCAGCATTAAATTTTTCTTTATATGCATCAGAAACTTCGCCTTTCTCTTCCATTTCTTCTCTCATTTTTGCACCCCAGCGAATGTATGTAACTGCAAGATTATAGACAGCATTTGTATAATCGGGGTCAAGTTCAATTGCTGCTTTAAATTGCTTTTCTGCTTCTGGATAATTATCTGCATTTAACAAAAGCACACCGTAGTTGTATCTATAAAATTTATTATTTGGTTCTTTTTCAACTCCGGTTTTGAATGCACTCATAGCAACATCTAATTTATTAGCTGCTATGTATGCATTAGATATTCTCAATAATATTTCTCCATCATCTGGATATTTTGCTCTTCCTTTTTCAAGAACTTCAATTGCTTTGTTGAAATTTTCGAATGCCTGAACACTATCTGCAGGATTTTTTGAAACTTTGTAGTTATCCATTAATTGATTTCCTTTTTCAGTATAGATTTGTCCAAGCATTGCAAAAGCTTCTGGTGCAGTTCCAATATTTACAAGTTTTTCAAGAGGAGGTATTGCATCATCAATTCTATTAAGATTAAGATAAGTATAAACCAGATTAATATATCCTCCAGCAGAATCTGGTTCACACATAATTGAGTAATTAAAACTTTCTGCGGCTTTTTCGAAGAAGAGTTTCATCGAATCCTGAGCGGTAGTTTTTGTAGCTTTGTTGAAAAAGCTTACACCTTTATTAAAACCTGTAGCCCAATAATATTTTTTTGAATCCTTAATTGCCTGCTCGAATTTTTTGCTTATAGACAATGATTTATCAAAAGCTTCGAGCATTTTTGGAATATCCCCTTCTTCGCCATAGAGATAACCCAATAAATACCAGCCTTCGTCGCTGTTTGGATTTTTTTGAACTTCTTTCAATAAAGTTTCTTTAGCTTTATCGTATTGCTTTTGGTTGATATAAAGTTTTGCACCTGTTAATTCAGCGGATGCACATTGGAATGCGGTAATTCCTAATACCATTCCTAAAATACTTAAATAAATAAGTGCTTTTTTCATTGATTCTCCTAAATTAAAAAATATGTAAAAATATGTATCGAAAAATAACCAATTTCAAAATCGCAAGTCAAGGTTAATAATAAAAAACCCTGGATAAATTCCAGGGTTCAAAAAATTTCTTTATGAAAATTTATTTTTAGACCTCCATAATTTCCTTTTCTTTGTGCTTAATTAACTCATCAATCTTTGCAATATGTTCATCTGTAATTTTTTGAACTTCCTTTTCTGCTTCTTTGAGTTCATCTTCTGTCAATTCTTTATTTTTTTCCATTTTCTTAAGATGGTCATTCGCATCTCTTCTTACATTTCTCAAAGCTATTTTTGCATCTTCTCCAAATTTTTTAACAAGTTTTACTAATTCTTTTCTGCGTTCTTCTGTTAATGGCGGTATAGGAATTTTAATATTTGTTCCATCACTCACAGGATTTAAACCAAGTTCTGATGCAAGAATTGCTTTTTCGATAACACTTACCATACTTTTATCCCATGGAGTAATGGAAAGAGTATGAACATCAAGAACAGACAAATTGCCAACTTGATTTAATGGGGTCATAGTTCCATAATAGTCTACTTTAATGCCATCTAAGAGTGCAGTTGTAGCTTTACCGGTTCTTATTTTTGCAATTTCATTTCTAAATGCTTCTATTGTTTTGTCCATTCTTTGTTTGGCATCTTTAATAACTTGATTGTTTATCATGGCTGCCTCGCTATTTGGAATTAAATTTTTGAAGAAAAATTTCCTACAGATGTTCCAACATTTTCACCTGTAACTACTTTCAATAAATTATCTGGAACATCCATATTAAAAACAACAATTGGCAGATTATTTTCCTGACACATACTAATTGCAGTTAAATCCATAACTCTCAGATTCATCTTAAGAACATCAAGATAAGAAATTTGTTCGAACATATTTGCATTAGGATTTTTTTCAGGGTCTGAATCAAAAACACCGTTGACTCTTGTTCCCTTAAAAATTGCATCTGCTTCAATTTCAACAGCTCTTAATGTTGCTGCAGTATCTGTACTAAAATATGGATGACCTGTTCCTGCTCCAAAAATTACAACTCTGCCTTTTTCAAGATGTCGAATAGCTCTTCTTCTAATGTAAGGTTCAGCAACTTCTTCCATTTTAATTGCTGTCATTAATCTTGTAAATATTCCTTTATTTTCGAGAGCATTTTGTAAAGCCAGCGAATTAATAATTGTTGCAAGCATTCCCATCTGGTCGCCAGTTACTCTATCAATTCCTTGAGATGCAGCATTTAATCCTCTGTAAATATTTCCCCCACCAATTACAATTCCAATTTGAACACCAAGGTCGTGAACTTTTTTTATTTCATCAGCAAAATAATTAAGAACTTTCGGGTCAATGCCAAATGATTGGTCACCCATTAAAGATTCGCCGCTAAGTTTAAGAAGTATTCTCTTATATTTAAGATTAGGCTGCATAAGATGCTCTTTGTTATGAATTATTGCTAATCAATATAAAAAAAAAAGGTCTTATTAAGAAATAAGACCTTTTAGAATTACTTCTTTTCGTCGCTTAAATGGAAGCGTTTGAATCTTGTTAGTTTTACCTGTGTATTATTTTTCTTATTAAACTCCTCGATGAGATTTCCTACTTTCTTAGTATTATCCTTTACAAAAATTTGTTCAACCAAACAATTTTCTTCATAGAATTTATTCAATTTACCCATAGCAATTTTTTCGAGGACCTGTTCAGGTTTCCCTTCTTTGCGGGCAAGTTCTTTATAAATCTCAAGTTCTTTTTCTATAACAGATTTATCAACTTCTTCTCTATAAATTGTAATTGGTCTCATTGCAGCAATTTGCATTGCAATATCTTTCAAAATTGGCTGCAGTTCAGAAACTTTATCTTGAGGAACATTTTCTGCAGAGACAATTACACCAAGTTTAGAACCGTGATGAATGTAATCTACAATTAAGCCATTTTCGACATTTTCAAATGCAAATCTTGATATTTCAATTTTCTCGCCAATTTTGCCAATTAAAGCATTAAGTTCATCCTGAACATTTTTACCGTTCATTGATAATTGCAGCAATGAATTTATATCAGCAGGTTTATTTTGAACAAGTGCATCGAGAACAAAATTTGCAAAATTTACGAAGTCCTCACTCTTAGCAACAAAATCTGTTTCACAATTAATTTCAACGATAACAGCAGAACTACCGTTATTAAAAACACGAGTTAAAATCAAACCTTCATTAGCCACTTTCTCAGCTCTTTTTGCTGCAACAGCAGCTCCTTTTTTTCTAAGTAATTCTATAGCTTTTTGAAAATCACCATTAGCTTCTTCAAGAGCTTTTTTGCAGTCAACCATTCCTGCGCCGGTTTTTTCTCTTAATTCCTTAACTTGAGTTGCACTTATTGCCATAATCTTTTCTCCAATTTCAATTTTGATTTTCCTGTGTAGATGGATTTTCTTCTTTAATATTTTGATTTTGTTCTACATTAGTTTGTTTAGATGCAGAAGGTTCAGTTTGAGCAGATTCTGTTTTGCGTTTGTGTTCGCCTTTTTTATCATCATTATTGAATTTTACTCTTCTAATTCTTCCTTTAGCCTGTTTCTTTTCTGGTTCTTGTTGTTCTTGTTCTTCTGTAACTTTCTTTTCTCTTTCTTTTTCTGCCACTTCCTGAGCCTTTAGTTCTTTTGCTTTTGCATTGCCTTCTATTACAGCATCTGCAATTACTTTTGTAATAATTTCAATTGCACGAGATGCATCATCATTAGCTGGAATAACATAATCTATTGGGTCGGGGTCACAATTTGTATCAACAATTGCAAAGACAGGGATATTTAATCTTTCAGCTTCTTTAACTGCAATGGCTTCTTTTTTAACATCAACTACAAACAATGCACCTGGCAACTTTGTCATTGTTTCCACACCATCAAGCACTTTTCTTAATTTGTCTTTTTCTCTTGTTAGAACCAATCTTTCTTTCTTAGTTATTTTATCGAATGTGCCATCGCTTTCCATTTTTTCTATGTTCTGAAGTCTTTTAACACTTTTACGAATTGTAGCAAAGTTTGTAAGCATTCCACCAAGCCATCTTTCACTTACCCAGTTTGAATCACATCTTTTTGCTTCGGCTGCAATAGTTCCTTTTGCTTGCTTTTTAGTTCCGACAAAAAGAACTTTTTTACCTTGAGCTACAATTTCAGTTATAGCTTCAGCAGCACGGTCAATAGCTTGTTGAGTTTTCTTAAGGTCAATGATGTGAATCCCATTTTTTTCCATAAAAATATAAGGTTTCATTTTGGGATTCCATCGGCGTGTCAGGTGACCAAAGTGTGCACCTGCTTCAATTAAATCTGTAAGTTGTATTCTTGGCATATTTTTCTCCTGTTTTATCTTCTACTCTCATCTTATCCTCCATTGCATTAAGCAGTGGCTGATAAGTTTGCTTATCATCCCAAATTAATGGGACACAGGAAGCAAATACGAGAGTATGAATGGTTAAATAAATTAGTTGATTATCTCTTAGAGAACTGGAATCTCTTTCTTGCTTTTTTCTGTCCGTATTTTTTGCGTTCGACCATACGTGGGTCGCGCTTTAACAATCCTTCTGCTTTTAATAATGGACGAAAATCAGGATTAATATCTTCAAGTGCACGAGCAATGCCGAGACGTATAGCATCGGATTGTCCAGTAACTCCACCTCCAGAAACATTGGCAAAAACATCATACTTACCTAATGTTTGAGTTACAACAAAAGGCAGTAAAATGTTATCTCGATGTTCTTTAAGTGGAAAATAATTTTCAAATTCTCTGTCATTAATTGTTACTTTGCCAGAACCATTTCTTAAATAAACTCTGGCAACTGCATTTTTTCTTCTGCCGACAAATATTTTATCTGCCATCAAATCACTCCGTTATAAACTTAATACTTCAGGTTTTTGAGCTGCATGAGGATGATTTTCCCCGGCATAAACTTTTAATTTCTTAATTAATTTTCTTCCAAGTCGATTTTTAGGTAACATCCCTTTTACTGCATGTTCAACAACAAATTCGGGTTTTGTAGCAAGCAGCTCTTGAAAACTTTTGATTTTTACTCCACCTGGATACATTGTATGCCAAAAATAAGTTTTTAAGGATTCTCTTTTACCTGTAACTCGAACTTTATCGGCATTAATGACGATTACAAAATCGCCTGTATCCATGTTGGGTGTAAATACAGGTTTATGTTTACCCCTGATAATTCTTGCAACTTTAGCAGCCAATCTGCCTAAAACCTGATCTTTAGCATCTACAATGTACCATTTTCGATTTGCTTCTTCAGGTTTAATGAACTTAGTAATCTTTTCTTGCTTCAAGATAGCCTCCAAATACAAAAATCTATTTTTCAAAGGTTTCAAATATATTTCTATAGTCTTAGAATGTCAAGAAATTCGAAATTTTTAATTTATTATTTAGTTTATTTGTGAAAAATTATTTGTTGGTTATCAAAATTCTCAATTCATAATATTATTTTTACTTGAAAATAAAAATAAAATATGACTCCTCAGGAAATACTAAAAGAATATTTTGGTTTCGAAGATTTTAAACCTGCACAAAAAGAAATAATCGAAACAATACTGCAGGGAGAAAATGTCTTAGCTGTTCTTCCAACTGGAGGCGGAAAATCAATTTGCTATCAAGTTCCTGCTATTCTCGCAAATTCTTTTTCTATCGTAATTTCACCTCTTATTGCTTTAATGAAAGACCAGGTGGATACAGTAAATAAAAAAGTTAAAGTTGCAGCTTTCATAAATAGCACTCTATCACAAAAAGAAATCCAAACAGTATTGAATGATATTTCAAATGGAAAAATTAAATTACTCTATCTGTCACCAGAAAAACTGGACAATATTAATTTTGCAGAAACATTAAAGCAGCTTTCACCTTCTTATCTTTTCGTTGATGAAGCACATTGCATTAGTGAATGGGGACATAATTTTAGACCAAGCTACAGAAAAATAAAACAATTTGCAGATTATACAGGAATAACAAAAATTTCTGCTTTCACAGCTACAGCAACTGAAGATGTCCGCAAAGATATCTTAGAACAACTTGGAATAGTTGATGCAAGAGTTTTTATTCATGGTTTTGAAAGAAAGAACCTAAGTCTTAATGTCATCAAAACAAAAGAAAAAAAAGAAACATTACTAAAATTAATTACTCCCTCATCGATACCAGCAATAATTTACACTGCAACCAGAAAATTAGCAGAAGAAGTTTATGACTTTTTAAAACTCAATAAAATTAATTGTACTTATTATCATGCTGGATTAAATCCTGAAAGAAGAAGAATTGTTCAGGATAATTTTCTTGAAGGGAGAATAAATCTAATTGTTGCTACAAATGCTTTCGGTATGGGGATAGACAAAAGTGATATAAGAACAGTCATTCATTTTAACATGCCTGCTAATCTCGAAAATTATTATCAGGAAATTGGAAGAGCAGGCAGAGATGGAAATCATTCAAATATTTTTTTATTGTTTGATGAAAAAGACATTGCAATTCAAGAATATTTTATTAAAAATTCTTTCCCTCAAAGACAGCAAGTTGAATTAGTTTATAATGCAATTTGTGACTATGGCAAAATTTCGCTTGGAAGTATTTCGGATAAAGAAATACCTGTCGATACAAATCTAATTTCATTTTTGCAGTCAAAAGAATTAAATAAAGCACTAATTGAATCTTCGATAAGAATTCTTGAAGAATCTGGTTATATAAAATTTAATCCCGATTTTTATCAAAAGCACCATGTTCAATTTTTAATTGAACCAGGAAAATTAAATTCATTTATCTATAAAATTAACAACAATGAATTGAAAGATTTTATTTTGATACTAATAAGAGATTATGGCAATAAAATCTTCAGAACAAAAACAATTATAAATCTTGCAAGACTTTCTGAAATATTAAATTCTAACCTCGAGAATCTAATTGAATATTTGAATTTACTTAACAACTCCGGTATAATTTTTTATGAACCGCCTTCATTATTTCCAACAGTAAAACTTTTAAAATCAAGAATAAAAAGTGAAGATTTACTTTTAGATTTTTCAAAAACAAAAAAACTTATTGAGCATAATAAAAACAAACTCGATAAAATGATTGGTTACATTATATCCAATCAATGCAGATTTGCATACATACTAAATTATTTTGGAGAGATAAAAGAAAATTACAAATGCGGAAGATGCGATGTATGCCTCGGTAAAACCAATAAATTAAATGATGACGATTTTTTAAGAAATCACATTATTACTACACTCTATGAATTCAACAATCCATTACACAAAAAAGAGCTTTTTAAGATATTGACTGGAAAAGACCCTAAATACCATAACATTTCTACTTATGACTCTTGTAATCATTTTTCAACAATTGAGATAAATGATGTGCTTTCAACACTGGAAATGGAAAAAATTATATCGATAAAAAATGATATGATTTATTATGAGCAAAGTAATTTTAATTTGTTTCTATCAGAAGAATCAGACTTACAACAAAAAAACTACGAAGATGAACTAAAACTTTTTAATTTACTAAGGCAGATAAGAAAAGAAGCATCTGAAAAATTTAATCAACCTGCACAGTTAATTTGTCCTGACAATGTTTTGCGAGAGATAGCCAAACTTAGACCAAAATCATATTCTGAATTTATTGGGATTGATGGATTTAACAATAGAATGTTCAATAAAATTGGAGCAGAATTTATCGAAGCAATTAAGGAGTTTGAAAAGAAAGAAAATAATATCAACAAAATAAAAGAAAAAAATTTACCGCATACTTCTTATCAAATACTTGAATTAATACAAAAAAAATATTCGCTTGAAGATATTGTGAGTCTTACAAATATTCCTGAATCAATTCTTTCTGTTCAGATAGAAACTTTAATTGAAGCAATTCCCGAACTGGAAATTGAATCGCTTTTTAATTATGGTGAACTTAAAATGATTAATGAAAAAATTGATGAGGGAATTTTTGATTTAAGAGAACTTAGAAAATGTTTTAATGAAAAAATCAGTTATGCAAAATTAAGAATAGCCTTAGCGAAGAAAAGAGTTAATTAATTGCATTTGTGTTTTTTAAGTCAATCAGAAATTTATCTGCTTTTTTAAAAAAACTTTCCCAGCTTTTTTGATTTGCCTTAAGTCCTCTTAAATATTCTTCAAAATCGTTTTGACTAATCTTATATTTTTCAAACAACTTTCTTCTATATATTTTTAATGAATCAACATTATAAGAATATTTTTCTTCTAAGATAATGTTTTCCACATAAATGCGGACTGCAACTTCTTCATCAATTTTCTTTTTGGTACAGCTTGTTGAAAGAAAAAGTAAGAAACAGAGCCCCAAAGAGAAAATAAATTTATTTCTTCTTGCTCGCTTCGAATAAAATTCTTTTTTCACGTTCAGTTAAATTTTTGTAACCACTTTGACTGATTTTATCGAGTATTCTATCAATTTCTTCCTGAGTAATTTCTTCTTCATCTCTCGATTCTAAATCGTAGAATTCTGCATCTTCTATATCTTTTGAAAATGATGGTTTTCGAAATCTTGATGAAAATTTGAAATGTGTTTTTCTTTTAGAATAACCAAACAGATTGCTAAATTGAAAATCAAATCTTCTATCAAGCAGAATAAATAAAAATCCGGTAACAGCACCGCCTATATGAGCAAGATGAGCTACAATCGTTGGTTCATTTACAGAAAGAAATTCAATAACAACGAGGAACGCAATAAGATATTTAGCTTTAATTGGAATTAAAAAGTATAAGAAAATGTAACGGTCGGGGAAAAACATTGCAAATGCTATCATGATGCCGAATACAGCTCCAGATGCGCCAATTGTAGGAGCTAATGATTCTGAAAAAAGTGGTGATAAAAAGATTTGAAACAATCCGGCACCAAATCCACATAATAAATAATAAGCCAAAAATTTTTTTGAACCCATAATATTTTCTAATTCCATTCCGAACATCCAGAGCATAAACATATTAAAAAGTATGTGTGTAAAATCGCCATGCATAAATTGATAAGTGAGGAATTGCCAAATTTTAAAATTATATGGCATACCGGCATTATCAATTCCATTGATTGGGTTCAATGCAAAATATCTATTCAAAATATACCAGCCTGGAACCCCATTAAAGTTGATGTTATCAAAAATCATTTGTATTAAAAAAACACCAACATTAATGATTAAAAGATTTTTTATAACTGGAGGGAAAAAAGAAAAACCTCCAAAACCAGAAGGACGATAATAATCTCTTGAATCTAAACTCATTTATTTGCCTGCAATCTAACTATTATAAAATTACTATTTCTTTTATAAATTATCCAAAAACAACAATAAAAAATATGAGCAAGAGCCTAAGGATAGAATAATTTATCTTAGCTCTTGCTCACAATTTATAAAAAATCAAACATCATCATTCAAAGCTGCAACACCGGGAAGAACTTTACCTTCCAGGAATTCGAGAGAAGCACCGCCACCAGTTGAAACATGGGATACTTTATCTTCAAGACCTGCTTTTTTAATTGCTGCAGCAGAATCACCGCCGCCAATTATTGTAATTGCACCTTTTTCTGTAGCTTCTGCAAGTGCTTGAGCTATTGCATTTGTACCTTTAGCAAAGTTATCAAATTCAAAAACTCCAAGAGGACCATTCCATATAATTGTTTTGCTTTCAAGTATAACTTTGCGGAATTCTTCAATAGTTTTTGGTCCAATATCCAGACCCATTTTATCTGCAGGAATTTTATCTGAATCAACTACCATTGAAGGTGATTCATTTTTAAATTCTGATGCAACCACATTATCAATTGGCAATAAAACTTTTGCATTTGATTTTTTGAATTTTTCAAGGGTTTCTTTTGCCAATTCAATTTTTTCTTCTTCGAGCAGTGAGGTTCCAATTTCATAGCCCATAGCTTTATAAAATGTATAAGCCATTCCGCCGCCTATTAAAAGATTATCAACCTTAGGCAGCAAATTTTCAATAACATCTATTTTACCAGAAATTTTTGAACCACCAAGAATAGCAGTAAATGGTCTAACTGGATTTGAAATTGCTTCGCCAAGATAATTCAGTTCTTTTTGCATTAAATAGCCAGCAGCACAAACTTTTATAAATTTTGTTACGCCTTCAGTAGATGCATGAGCTCTATGTGCACTTCCAAAAGCATCATTGATATAAACATCACCAAGTTCTGCAAGTTGTTGAGCAAAAGCCGGGTCATTTTTTTCTTCTTCAGCATGGAAGCGTAAATTTTCTAAAAGAAGAACCTCCCCTTCCTTTAATGAATTTACTATTGCTTTAACCTGTTCACCGACACAATCAGGTGCAAATTTAACATCCATATCAAGCAATTCACCCAAACGGACTGCAACTGGTTTTAATGTATACTTTGGATTTGGTGCACCTTTAGGTCTTCCAAGGTGACTCATTAAAATGCACTTACCCCCGTCGTTAATAATTTTTTTAATTGTAGGGAGTGCAGCAGTAATACGAAGGTCGTCAGTAATGTTCATATTTTCATCATAAGGAACATTAAAGTCAACACGAACAAGAACTCTTTGCCCTTTCAGATTAACTTTGTCGATACTTAGTTTTTTCATTTTATCCTCCTGTTTTAGGAATTTTTCTTTATCGAAAATTAGATGTTAGAAAGGATATATACAAAAAAGACGCAGCCGTAATTTCCGGACTGCGTCTTTTTCTTTAATTCATTTATAATTACTTTGTATTAATCATCTTCATTAATAAATCAACAACTCTGCATGAGTAACCCCATTCATTGTCATACCAAGATACAATTTTGAAGAATCTTTTTTCACCTTTTAGATTATTCTGCAAAGTTGCAAGTGAATCATAAATCGAAGAACGGTCATCATGAATAAAATCTGTTGATACAACTTCTTCATTGCAATATCCCAGAATTCCTTTAAGATAAGTTTCAGAAGCTTTTTTCATTAATTCATCAATTTCTTGAATTGATGTTTCTCGTTCTGAACGGAATGTTAAATCAACAACAGAAACATCAGCAGTAGGAACACGGAAAGACATTCCAGTTAATTTACCTTTTACTTGAGGAATAACTTCACCTGTAGCTTTTGCTGCTCCAGTAGTTGAAGGAATTATATTAATTGCAGCTGCACGACCACCTCTCCAATCCTTCTTAGACGGTCCATCAACAGTTTTTTGTGTTGCTGTGTATGAGTGTATTGTAGTCATCAATCCAGTTTCAATTCCAATTCCTTCTTTAATTAAAACATAAACAAGTGGTGTAAGACAATTTGTAGTGCATGATGCATTTGATACGATGTGATGTTTTTCAGGGTCATATTCATGGTCGTTAACTCCCATAACAAAAGTTTTAACATCACCTTTTCCAGGAGCAGTAATGATTACCTTTTTAGCACCTGCGGCTAAATGACCTTTTGCTTTTTCTGAATCAGTAAATAAACCTGTTGATTCAAGAACATATTCTACCCCAAGATCTTTCCATGGTAATTGGGATGGATCTTTTTGAGCTAATAAACATTTAATTTTATGACCATTTACTACAAGGATATCATCATTTTCTAATGATGGGTCACTTTTTTCACTGCTTAGTGTTCCTTTGAATTTACCATGGACGGAGTCATACTTTAATTGATAAGCAAAATATTTTGCATCATTAGAAATATCAACTACTGCAACAACATCTACCTCTTTACCAAGGTAGCCTTTTTCTGCTAATACATTGATAATTTGTCTGCCTATTCTTCCGAAACCATTAATTCCGACTTTTGTTGCCATGATTTTTTTCCTCCATATACGAATTTGTGTAAATTTGTGTTTGCAATATAGTTATTAATGAAAGAACTTTCAATTTATCTAAATAATTAATTTAATAATTTTTGTTTTTCATCTAATTAAACTAATTAATTGAGGAAATAATAAGATTTCAGCTTTGATATTTTATAAAAATATTATTGGCGATTAATTTCGAAAAGATTATTTTTCAATGCCAATTAAAATAAATCAGTGGGTGTAAGTATGAACTCATCTGAGTTTTTATCTTATGTGCCAATTTTTTCTGACTTGCCACCTTCTGAATTAGAAAAAATCGAAAAAGTTGGGACAAGAAAAAAATACAATAAAAATGAAATAATATTGAAAGAAGATGAAGCCGGTTCAGCTCTGTTTGTAATTATATCAGGGAAAGTAAAAGTTGCAAGAACAAGTCCAGACGGCAAAGAAGTAATTTTGTCAATTTTAAATGAAAGTGATTTTTTTGGAGAGATGGCAATTATAGATGGACAAACTCGTTCTGCAACAATTACTGCAATTGAAGATACTGAACTTTTTATCATTCAACGAAATGACTTTATTACATTATTAACTAAACATCCTGAAGTTTCATTATCTTTGCTACAGGAATTAACTAAAAGACTGAGAGCAGCTGATGTTAAAATAAAAGCTCTCTCATTAAAAGATGCAGAAGGCAAAGTTGCTACAGTTTTACTTCAATTAGCTGATGATATTGGGAAAATTAAACATGGGCAGGTAGAATTAGAAAATTTGCCCAATCAACAAGATTTGGCAAATATGGCTGGAACTTCAAGAGAAACAATTTCAAGAACTTTGCATGCATTCGCAAAAAAAGGACTGATTGAAATTGATGGTTCAAAAATTCGAATTACTGATTACGAAAAATTTAAGGAACTCTACAGTTAATGTCTGCTAAAGTTGATTTACACATTCACACTACTTATTCTGATGGCGCTTACTCTCCATTTGAAATTATAGACAAAGCTTACAATGCAGGATTGAGCATCATTAGCATAACAGACCATGACAGCATCAATGGAATCAAAGATGCAATTTTATACGGAAGAGAAAAAGGCATTGAAGTTATTCCAGGTTTAGAATTAAGCACTGATATCGAAGATAAAGAAGTTCACCTTTTAGCATATTTTATTGATATAGAAAATGAAGAGCTTCAGAAATATTTAAAATTCTTTCGAGAAGAAAGACTCTATCGAGCAAAAAGAATTGTTCAAAAACTGCGTAACCTTGGATTATCAATTTCTATTGATGATGTATTAGACAGAGCAAACAACTCTGCTGTTGGCAGACCCCATATTGCTTATACACTTGTTGACCTTGGTTTAGTAAGCAATTATACAGAAGCTTTTGAAAAATATCTTGGTGATAATTGTCCAGCTTATGAACGTAAAATTCATATATCTCCAAATAGTGCATTGAAATTAATTAACGACAGTGGAGGTTTATCATTCATAGCTCATCCCGGTTATATGAAAGAATCGATATTACTAAATATAATCAAAGCCGGTGTAGATGGCATTGAAGTAATTCACCCAAGTCACAATGAAAATCAAATTAATTTTTACAGAGGTATTGTTAGTCAATATTGCTTGTTAGAAACAGGCGGCTCAGATTTTCACGGAGGCAAAAAAAATGATGAAGAAAATCTTGGTCAATATTGTATCTCATTAAATCATATAGATGCAATGAGAAAAATGCTTCTAAAAAATACTGCCTAAAAATCTCTGCTATCAAATGCTTCTTCAAAATTTATATCCAAAAAATCCTAAATTTGCTTTCAATTTTATAATCTATCAGGTAATTAGAATGAAAAAAATATTTCTATTAATAATTGTGTTAACTAATCTCAGCTATGCACAAAACATTGGGCAATGGAAAATATTTTCAGACATGAAAAATATTCAATCGATAGCTCTTACAACTGACGGAATATGGGCTGCAACAAACGGCGGTGCTTTCAAATACAATTTTTCAGATGAATCTTTTTTCACTTTGACAAAAGCAGATAAATTAATCAGTCAGGTTTTAACATCAATTAATATTGATAACGAAGGTAAAATCTGGTTAGGTTCTTTTGAAGGTTATATTATTTCATACAATCCTGCAGATAATTATGTAAAAAATATTCTTGATATTTATAAATCCAACAAAACTCAAAAACAAATTAATCATATATTCACAAAGAGCGATACAATTTTTGTATCAACAGATTTTGGCTTGGTGTTAATAAATTCCAAGAATTATTTTCTTTATGATACATTTTTAAAATTAGGCGATTTCCCTTCCGAATCAAAAGTAAATTGTGCAATCAAAACTTCTTTAATTTATGTATGCACAGAAAATGGAGTTGCTGTTCAAAAACCTGGAACTATTAATCTTACTGCTCCAGAATCCTGGAATACATACAAATTAAACATCAACATTAATGCTTCTTCAATTAATAAAATAATTGAATGGAACAAAAATATTTTAATTGCAACCGATAATGGAATTTTTACTTTTGAAAATAATCAATGGAATTCTTTTCTTCTTCCAGGAACAAATATTATTGATATTTATCCTTCAGCAAATAAATTATTCATAATAACTGATAATACCGCATATCAATTTTCCGGTAATGAGTTAACAAAAATTTATGAAGATTTTAACAACTCGTTTTCTTCAATAATTAGCAATGGCACTAAAATTTATATCGGTACTAAAAACGGATTAATCGAATTTTATAACGGAAATGTTAAACAATTATATCCTGAAGGACCGGCGGGAAATTTGTTTATAAATCTTGCTACTGATAATGCAGGCAATTTATGGATTGCAACTGGAAGAGATGGAGCAGGAATTGGTTTTATGAAATTTGATGGTGAAAAATGGTCGCTCTATAACAAACAACAATATCCCCAGATTCCTTCAAATGATTATTTCAATATTCATTCAGGTCAAGATAATACAATTTATCTTGCTAACTGGGGAAATGGTGTTACAATTTTCAAGGATGGAAATTTTCAAATCTACAATAAGAATAATAGCCCACTTGTTGGAATATCCAAGGATACAAATTTTATTGCTGTATCTGATGTTAAAACAGATTCAAAAGGAAATGTCTGGATTGCGAACTTCACACCTGCAAATAACAAACCATTAAGTGTATTAACTAAAGATAAAAAATGGTATAGTTATTCATTAACAAATTTTGGCTTTACAGAAAAAGATGGAATATATAAAATGATAATTGACCAGTATGATACCAAATGGTTTTTGTTATTTTCCGGAAAAACAGGCCTCTATTATTTCAATGAGAATGGAACATTCGAAAATTTGAATGATGATAAACTTGGATATTTCAGCACAAATAATGGATTAATCACAAATGAAGTTACAGCTTTAGCTGTAGATAAACGCGGAATGCTTTGGATTGGAACTAGTCAAGGTATGAACTTTATTGCTGACCCTTCAAATCCCAGAATATCGGAAATAATAATTCGATCTTTAAGAAGTCAAAGTATAACTTGTATTGCTGTTGATGCGTTAGACCAAAAATGGGTAGGGACAAAAAATGGGGTTTTTGTTTTATCTTCGGATGGATTACAATTGCTCGCACATTATACTTCAAATGATTCCCCAATTCCAAATGATGATATAAGAAGTATTGCTGTAGATGAAATAAATGGGAGAGTCTACATAGGCACAGATTATGGACTTGCGATGGTTCAAACATTCGCAGTAAAACCTTTTGAAAATTTCAGCGAACTTTTTATTTATCCTAATCCATTCATAATTGAAGATAAAAATAACACCGTTACAATTGATGGATTGATAAAAAATTCTTACATAAAAATTCTTGATATTAGTGGAAATCTTATTAAAAATATTAAAACTCCAGGCGGCAGAATTGCTGTATGGGACGGAACAGATTTGAATGGCAATTTAGTTGCAAGCGGCATATACATCGTTGTAGCTTATGATGAAGAAGCAAACAATGTTACAACAGGAAAAATCGCAGTAATTAGAAAATAATATGATAGACATAAAAAACTTATCAATTCAATTTACTGGCGAAAACTTATTTGAAAATGTTAATCTTAAAATTGGCAAGCACGACAAAATTGCTTTAGTCGGTTCCAATGGAAAAGGTAAATCAACTTTTCTAAAATTAATATATGGTATAGAAAAACCTGAGACCGGAGAAATAAATAAGCAAAAAGGCATCAGAATTGGATACCTTCCACAGGATTTAATTTCATTTCGTGATAAAACTTTATTTGAAGAAGTAAAATCTTCCATGATTGAATTAAAAACAATAATCGAAAAAGAAAAAGAAATACTTGAAGCATTAAACAAGAATAATCTTTCAGAAATTGATAGACATGAACTAATTGAATCACTTGGAGAAATTCACAACCAAAAAGATAATATTGATTTTTATAGAGCTGAATCAAAAATAAAAAAAGTTCTTACAGGTTTAGGTTTTCAAGAAAAAGATTTTCATAGATTGACTCAGGAATTCTCCGGCGGATTGCAAATGAGAATCCAACTTGCAAAAATTCTTCTTGCAGAAAATGATTTAATCTTACTCGATGAACCAACTAACCATCTTGATATTGATACACTAACCTGGCTTGAAGAATTTCTTTGTAATTATAAAGGTGCATTAATAATTGTTTCGCATGACAGACATTTCATAAATAAAGTTACAAACAAAACTCTTGAGATATTCAACAAACAAATTAATTTTTTCCCAGGCACTTACGACCAATATCTCAATTTCAAAAAAGAAAGAGAGGCTCAATTAAAAGCCCTTGAAAAAAATCGGGAGAAAAAAATCAAAGAGATTGAACGATTTATCGAAAGATTCAGATACAAAGCAACAAAAGCTCGCCAGGTTCAAAGCCGTATCAAAATGCTAAATAAAATTGAATCAATTGAATTAATCGAAGAAGAGAAAAACATTGAGTTAAAATTTCCCGAACCTCCAAAAAGTGGTATTATACCTGTTGAATTAAAAAATGTTTATAAATTTTATGATGATTTAGAAGTATTAAAAGATATTAACATAAAAATTGAACGAGGAGAAAAGATAGCTGTAGTCGGTCCAAATGGTGCAGGCAAAACCACATTTGCAAAAATTATTGGAAATAAAATTGATGTTTCAAAAGGTGAGGTAATTTACGGTCATAACACAATTATCTCTTATTATGAACAGGAAGTTGCAGACAGCTTAAATTTAGAATTCGATTTAATTGATACACTTGAAGAAATAAATGATGAATTAACTCCGGGACAAATAAGAAAACTTCTCGGCTCATTTCTTTTTACTGGCGATGATGTTTTCAAAAAAATTAAAGTTCTTTCTGGTGGAGAAAAAAGCAGATTAGCACTTGCAAGATTATTATTAACAAAAAGCAACTTAATTATTCTTGATGAACCTACAAATCATCTCGACTTATCTTCCAAGGAAATATTACAAAAAGCACTAATTGATTTTACAGGCACTTTAATTATTGTATCTCACGATATTGATTTTCTCAAACCCATAGTTAATAAAGTTTTTGAAATCAGAAATCATAACTTGAAAGTTTATTATGGTGGAATTGAATATTATCTTCAAAAAAAATTTGAAGAGGTTCAAGAAGAAAAATCTAATGACTTAAAAGAATTACCCAAACAAAACCGTAAAGAGCAAAAAAGATTGGAAGCAGAATTAAGGCAGAAAAAATATATTCTGACTAAAGACCTTAAAAAAGAATTAGAAAGTTCCGAAAAAGAAATCATAAGGCTGGAAAAATTAAAAAGTGAAATTGAATATGAATTAACAAAACCTGAAATCTTTAGTAATCCCGAACTTGCGAAAGAAAAAAATCTTGAATACGAAAAAGTCAAAAATCAGCTCAACATTGAATATAACCGCTGGGAAGAATTAAACTACAAAATTGAAGAAATAGAAAAAGAGTTTATCAATAATACTTGATAATTATTTATTTTCATTTAACAAAAATTCTTCAGCAAGTGCAACACCTCCAAATAATGGTGCATCGTCACCTAATTTCGTAACACTTATTTTGACATTTTTTCCACATTCTGGTAAAACAGAATTTTTAAAAGCTTCTTTAATTTTGGGAAGCATAAATTTATGCATTGCCTCAATTACACCGCCACCTAAAACAATTGTATCAAAATTTAAAAATGTTGTTAAACTGCCAAGAACAGTTCCAATTGTTTCACAAGCTTTTGAAACTTGCTTAACTGCAACATTATCATTTTGTGCAACAGCATAGGCAAGAGTTTTACTTTTAATTGATTTATCTGAAGACAAAAATTCTTTCAAAATACTTTTTTTGCCTTTTTTAATTTCTTTTTTAATTGCTTTAATAATTGCTAATCTGCTTGCAGTAAGTTCAAAAGTAGAAGATGATTTTTTAGATGAGAACGCACCTTTACCATTGATAATTATATGTCCAATTTCTCCAGCATAAAATGTTGAACCACGATAAAGTTTACCTTCAAAAAACAAAGCACTGCCAATACCAGTGCCTACAAAAACAATAAGCATATTTTTTATTTCATCATTGAATTCAAATTTTTTAATTCCAAGTCCGGCAAGGTTTACATCGTTCTCAATTAAAACTGGTATAATTGTATGTTTTGATAGAGCTTCTTTTATATTGAAATTTTTTACATAAATATTTGGAGCATTTGAAATAAATCCTGTGAATGGATTGACAGTTCCAGGCACACCCAGACACAAAGCTTTCACATTCTTTTCCGAAATATTATTATCAAGAATTAATTGATTGAGCGATTTAATAATTGAATCAACTAATCCCTGTTCACCATTTTTTACCTCAGTAGGAATTTTCACTCTTGATACAATTTGATTCTGTGAATTAATCAATGCAGAAAGAATTTTTGTACCGCCAAGGTCTACCGAGATAATGTAATCTTTATTCATAATTTCCTCTTTATTTTAATATAGAATTTCAGTCAATATAAAATTTTATTAAATTGATATTGAATTTAATTCTTATTTCACATTTTCATAAAAATGATTGCTGAAAAATAAATTATTTCTAAATTATAAATGGAGTTTAGATGTATATAAATTTTTGTGATATCCCGGGTCAACAAAATTTGTTTCTTGACTATTTATATGAATTCGATAATGTAAGAAGATTTTATAAAAGTAATTTTAGAGAGCAAGAAACTTATGAAACATTATTTAATAAATTAGAAAACACTCAAAGACCACATCGCAATCAGCTAATTGAATTAATCAAAAAGCAGTATCAAAATATCAGGATTTCCAAGCAAACTGAATCAAACATTGAAGCACTTTATTCAAATAAAACATTTGCTGTTTGCACAGGACAACAATTAGGCATCTTTGGCGGTCCACTTTATACTTTTTATAAAACTATTACTGCAATTAAACTCTCTCAATATCTCAAAGAAAGATATGACAATTATCAGTTTGTCCCCATTTTCTGGCTTGAAGGAGATGACCATGATTTTGAAGAAGTAAGAAAATTCACAATACTTAATAATAACAATGAACTTATCAGCTTAAAATATGATGATGGATTGGAAGAAGAAATTAATCGCGGTTGTATTGGCTTAAAATCTTTTAATAATAATTTAGAAAAGTTATTCGAAGATTTAAGTATACATCTGAGAGAAACTGAATTTAAGAGTTCTGTAATTGAATTACTAAAATCTCTTTACAAACCTAATGAAACATTTTTAACCTCATTCAGAAATTTAATGATAAAAATATTTGATGATTACGGATTGATTGTTTTTAATCCGCTTGACTCAGATGTAAAAAAATTACTTACGCCAATTTTTTCTGAAGAAATAATTAATTATCGTAATCATACAATTCAACTTGTTGAAAGAAGTGCCGAGTTAGAAGAAACTTATCATGCACAAGTAAAAGTAAAACCTATAAATTTATTTTTTATAGAAAACAATGAACGACTTCTTATCGAACCTGTTGAAGAAGAATACCGATTAAAGGGAAGAAGAAAAAAATTCACAAAAGATGAATTGCTAGATCAATTAAATAAATTTCCTGAAAAATTCAGTCCAAATGTTTTGCTAAGACCAATTTGTCAGGACTATTTATTTCCAACTGCACTTTATGTTGGCGGACCATCTGAAATAAGTTATTTTGCTCAGCTTTCACCACTTTATGATATTTATAACATTGTTCAGCCAATTATTTATCCCCGCGCTTCAGCAACAATTGTTGAAAAAAATGTTAAATCAATAATTGAGAAATATAATCTTGATTATATTAATTTATTTACAACAGAAGAGGAATTAATCACAAAAATAATAGAGCAAAATTCTAGCACAGATATAAATATGTTATTTGAAAATGCTCAATCCGACATAGAAAAAATTTTATTCAAATTAGGAGAAAGTTTAAGCAACATTGATAAATCATTATTTGATATAACAAACAAGACAAAAATAAAAATCGAAGAACATTTAAATTACCTGAAAACAAAAGCACTTGAACTTGAAAAAAGCAAACATGAAGTAACTATTCGTCAACTTACAAAAGCAAGAAATAATTTATATCCAAATAATAATTTGCAGGAAAGAGAGATAAACTTTATCTACTTTGCCAATAAATACGGTCTTGATATATTGAAATGGATTTTTAATGAGCTTACAATAAACAAATTTGAACATCAAATCTTAGAGTTATAACCCAAACTTTGAAGTTGAGCTAAAAAATCTGGATTTGAAATAGATACACAATCAAAATTATTTATCTGTCCACCACTTTTCAAAAGCATTGACATTACTGCATATGCCATTGCTATTCGATGGTCACCATAACTTTCAAAAGTTAAATTTGCTTCTAAAATTTTTCCATCGACTTCAAAGCCATCTTCATACTCTACAACTTTTAATCCTGCTCTTTTATAATTTTCACATAATGCTTTTATTCTGTCTGATTCCTTAACTCTTAATTCTTTCGCGTTTGTAACCCGAAACTTTCCTTCAGCAAAAACTCCTGCAACAGATAATATTGGAATTTCATCTATAATATTTGGGATAATGTCTTCAGGTATTTCAGTATTTCTTAATTGACTGCTTTTTACTCTTATGTTCCCTCTTTTTTCTCCGTTTTGAATTAACTCATCTTCAATTGCAATATCCGCTCCCATTGACTTCAGTATTTCAAGTATGCCTGTTCGTGTTTCATTGAGTGAAACATTTTTAATCAGAATATTAGAATTCTTTGTCAACAATCCCAGAACAATAAAAAAGGCTGCAGTTGATATATCTGATGGAACAGTTAATTCAAAATTTTTTGGATAATTATTTTTAGAAACATAAATCAAGGTCCCTTCATCAGTATTCTCTGTTTTAAGTCCAAGTAATTTTTCTGTATGATTTCTTGTTGGTATTTGTTCGATTATTATTGATTCATCTTCAAGATGAATTGCAGCAAGTATCAAAGCACTTTTAACCTGAGCACTTGCAACTTTTAGTTTATAATTAATAGCATGTAAATTTTTTGATGGTTTAATTATCAAAGGTAAAGTTCCTGTAGCTGATGCAGTAATATTTGCCCCCATCATATTCAATGGTTCAACAATTCTTTTCATTGGTCTTTTAGAAAGCGATTCATCACCTGTAATGATTGATTCAAAATTCTGAGCACACAAAATTCCACTCATTAATCTGGCTGTTGTGCCAGAATTGCCTGCATACAATTTTTCTTCAGGTTTACAAAAATTTTTAAATCCATTTCCTTTTACAATCAATAGATTTTCTTTTTCCTGAATTTCAACCCCAAGTTTTCGAAAGCAAGAAATTGTTGATTTAACATCTTCAGCATTAGAACAATTTTTGATAACCGATTCTCCTTCGGCCATCGAAGCAAACATTACTGCACGATGAGAAATTGATTTATCTCCGGGGAGCGATAATTCACCATTTAAATTTTCTGTGTAATAGAATTTCATTTTTCACACCATTTTTCAATAAGTTCATTTAATTCTTGTTCAGTAAGTTCAGATTTTTCATACATTCCTTTAGCTGCTCTTTGACGCTGGCTTTCATAGAGAGTAACAGCTGCAGCAACAGATACATTTAAACTTTGCACCATACCACGCATAGGAATATAAAATAAATCATCTGCGAGTGTTTTCATTTCATCTGATACACCTCTGTGCTCGTTGCCAAATACTAAAGCTACTTTCTGTGTTAAATCGAGGTCATACAAATTTTTTGCATTTTTATTTAGAAAACTTGCATAAATTTTAAAACCTTCTGAACGAAGTGATTCTACACACTTTTTTACATCATCAAATTTTTCGATATCAACCCATTTGTTTGCAGAAGCTGATGTAACTTTGTGAATTTTAGGGAAAGACTCTTTTGTATAAAGCAAAGTAATTTTAGGAACTCCAACTGCATCACAAGTTCTAAATATTGCACTTACATTATGAGCATCATGAATATTCTCAATTACAACTCTCAAAGAAAATTGTCTAAATGATGCAGCAGCAGTAATTTTTTGAAGTCGTTCTGGAGTTCTAAATTTTTTCATCATTATTTATCAAAAATTATTTTGTAAATAATCTTGTTCCCCTCTTTTCTTGCTCTATCAATTTTTAATTTCAATTCAGGTTTTGCCCGGATATAGAATTTAAAAAGTTCGATAGTTTTGTTTATTGCATCATCTTCAATATGAGCCCAGCTCTCACATCCTTTGATTGAGGGAATTTCTGCTATGAATCCATCATCGGTTTTAGTTACTATTAAATCCAGTACCACGAACAATCACCTTTTAAGATTCACCTTTAACAATTTTTACACTCGCACTCGCTCCAATTCTATCAGCTCCACTTTTAATCATCAAGCGAGCATCTTCTGCAGTTCTAATTCCACCTGATGCTTTTACACCAACAGCAGAACCAACCACATACTTCATCAATGCAACATCACCTGCAGTAGCTCCACCCTTGCTGAAACCCGTAGATGTTTTTACAAAATCAGCTTTAGCTTCCTTGCTTATTAAGCAGGCAATTACTTTTTCTTCATCTGTAAGAAGAGCTGTTTCAATTATTACTTTACAAATGCCATTAAACTTTTTTGCAGCTAAAACAACTTGATTTATATCATTAAAAACATATTGATAATTTTTTTGTTTGAGCATTCCTATATTAATCACCATATCAATTTCCTGTGCACCATTTTTTAAAGCCTGTTCTGCTTCGAATCGTTTTACTTCTGTTGTAGTTGCACCAAGAGGAAATCCAATTACAGTACATACTTTAACATCAGAATCTTTTAATAAATCTCTGCATAAAGTAACATAACATGGATTAACGCATACAGAAGCAAAACCATATGTTTTTGCTTCTTCACATAATTTTTTTATCTCATCGGGAGTTGCTTCCGGTTTCAACAAAGTATGGTCAATCATTCTCGCAATATCTTTATTCGTTAATTCTTCACCGATTCCTGGACCAGCAGCTATTCTTTCAGCGCCGTTCTCAATAATATTTTTAACAGCGACTGGCTGGTCTATTACATTCCTTTCCCAGCCATTACATGTTCCTGCGTGACAATAAAAATCCTGCAAAGCTTTTTCAATTAAAACCTGAGATACAATTTTGTCAATTAATGATGAATCCATAATTTTTCTCTAAAAATTTTGTGAATGCAAGAAATGTATTTTTTAATAACATCGCAATTGTCATTGGGCCTACTCCTCCAGGAACAGGAGTTATATAAGATGCTTTTTTCTCAACTTCATCAAATTTTACATCGCCAACAATTTTATAACCTTTTTTTGAATTTTTATCTTCCACTCTGTTAATTCCGACATCTATAATTACTGCGCCATCTTTAATCATATCTGCAGTTATAAAATTTTCTTTACCAATTGCAGCTATAAGAATATCAGCATCTTTTGTGTATCTTGACAAATCTTCTGCAGCTGAATGACACACAGTAACAATTGCATTAGCTCCTTCTTTTTTTTGTAATAGCATATTGGCTACTGGCTTACCAACAATATTACTTCTTCCAACCACTACAACATGCCTGCCTCTAATTTCAATTGAATATCGTTTCAATAATTCTACAATTCCATAAGGTGTACAGGGATAAAAAGTATCTTTGCCAATAACAAGATTACCAACGTTTACCGGATGAAATCCATCTACATCTTTTTCTGGTATTATTGATTCAATAATTTTTTGTTCATTAATATGTTTAGGTAATGGAAGCTGAACAAGTATACCATGAAAGTTATCGTCATTGTTGTAATAATTAATACGCTCAATTAATTCTTTTTCACTAATATTTGCTGAAAGATTTTCAACTTTCGAATACATCCCGATTTCATTACAAGCTTTGCTCTTAGAAGATACATAAACTTGAGATGCAGGATTATCACCAACAAGTATTGCTACCAATCCAGGAATTTTTCCTGTTCTTTTCTTAACATCATCAATTTTATCTTTTAACTCTAATTTGATTTCTTCTGCTACTTTTTTACCATCAATTATTATAGCCATAAACTTCCTTATTTATTTGTTAATTTTTTATCACAAATTCATTTTCTTTTCAAACTCTGGAATAAAAATTCTTTCTATCTCTACTGTTTTTCCTGTTTGAATATCAACTTTTAGAAAAACACCGCAAAGATGCACATTATCAACAGCAGTTTGGTACTTTTGAGGTGTTTGATAAAGAAATCTATTAATGGCTGCATCTGTTTTCATTCCAATTACAGAATCATATGGACCTGTCATCCCGCAATCTGTAATATAACCAGTTCCCTGTGGAAAAATTCTTTCATCTGAAGTTTGAACATGAGTGTGAGTTCCAATAACTGCCGATACTTTTCCATCGAGATAATTAACAAGTGCGACTTTTTCTGCAGTAGCTTCGGCATGAAAATCTACTATTATAACTTTTGTTTCCTGTTTTATTTTTGGAATAATCCAATCACTTGTTCTGAATGGACAATCAATTGCTGCCATAAATGCTCTACCCTGCAAATTAACCACACCAACTTTTCCTTTTGGAGTATCAACAATGCAATAACCATTTCCAAAAGTTCCTCTGGGATAATTTAATGGGCGCAACACTCTCGAATCCTTTTTAAGAAATTCTTGCGATTGATGTTTATCCCAAGTATGATTTCCTCCAGTAATTACATGAACTCCAAGCTCGAAAAGTTGTTTTGCTTCTTTTTCAGTGCAACCTTTGCCATCAGAAACATTTTCACCATTAACAATAGTAACATCAGCTCTATATTTTTTCTGCAATGATGGGAGCCACATGTTAACTATGTTAAGTCCGGGTTGACCGACAATATCACCAATAAAAAGTATATTTATATTCATAATCAAAACTTTTAGTTAGAAATATATTGAAAATAGAAAGAATTACGAAATGGTTATGATTCAGTTAAAAATTTTTTCCCAATAATTTTACAATTTTTAATTAAATGCCGGAGTTGATTTAATTAATCCCAATTATTCACCATTTTAATTAATGACTGTTTATTAAATTTGTCAAAATAAAAAACAGAGGATATGGAATTAAAGGAAATTCAATTTGAGAATGCAGAGTATTGCGTATTTGATTTTGAGACCACAGGAACATCTGCTAAGTTTGATAAAGTAATCGAAATTGGAATTGTTAAGATTCACAAAGGAAAAATCGTAGATACTTTTCAATCATTCATAAATCCAGGTCGACAAATTCCATATTCAATAACATTATTAACTGGCATAACAAATTCTGATGTAACAGATGCTCCTTATTTTGAAGAATTATATCCGCGAATTATAAAATTCATTGGTGATTCAATTTTAGTTGCTCATCATCTTAATTTTGACTACTCATTCCTCAAGCAAGAATGTTTAATTGCAAATCTTGAGGTTCCTCCCAATCCATCTATTTGCACTTTAAAATTAGCAAAAAGATTATTCCCCGAGCTTCCAAGCAAATCTTTAGGCAGCTTAACAAGGTTTTTTAAAATACGACATCGAAGCATACATCGAGGATTGGGAGATGCAATGGCAACAGCAAAAATATTTCTTAAAATGTTTTCATATTTGCGTAATGAGCATAATGCTGAAACTGTAGCAGACATTATTAATTTTCAAAATATACCATCATTAAAACCATTTAAAGTAATTAAAAAGAAATTAGCAGATGATTTATCTTCGGTTCCAGATTCTCCCGGAGTATATTTTTTCAAAAATTCAAAAGATGAAATTATTTACATAGGCAAGGCAAAATCTCTAAAACAAAGAATAAGCAATTATTTTTTGAATAATACTCCTCGCAAAACAAAAGAAATTGTAAGAAAAGCTCACCGTATTGATTTTCAAAAAACAAATACTGAATTGACTGCTTTACTTGCGGAAGCAGAATTAATCAAACAACACAATCCAAAACTTAATACATTGTTAAAAAAATATTCCAACAATTATTTTATAAGAGTAAATAATAATCATCAATATCCATTTGTCGAAGTTGTGACATCATTTGATTTTGATGGCAATGATTATTATGGCCCATACCCAAACAGAGAAACAGCAAATTCAATTAAAGATATAATTGACAAAACATTTCTCTTAAGAGAATGCAGCGATAAAGAATTTAATAAAAAGAAAAAATGTTACTTAAGTGATATTGAAAGATGTCTTGCCCCCTGCGTGGATAATGTAAAAGAAAAGTATGATAACGAATTAAATCTTGTAAATGAATTCTTAAAAGGTCATAATCAATCGGTTGTTGACAGACTTTTAAAGAAAATGAAAGAATTTAGTGAACAAAAAAAATATGAAGAAGCTGCTGCAACAAGAGATATAATCAACTCTATATTCAATCAATTAAATAAAGCTTCGATACTTGCAGAACCAATCAATAAGGCAAAAGTGTTAATTGAAATTTATGGAATAAGAAATAATGATTATTTGCTTTTGCTTGAAGGCAAAATTTATATAAAAAATTTCTTCATCGAAGAGAAATGTTATTTTGATGAAAAACTTGAAGATTACTTCGAAGGAGTGAAAAATCTTTTCGATGAAGTGACACAAAAAGATTTAGAAAGAATGAAAATTGCCTTGAACTGGTTAATAAGAAATAAACAAAGAATCAAAATTCATTATCTCAAAGATTACAATTCAATTTCTGAATTATCTAAAAAGATGATATTCAGTCAAAAACATTCATATAGTTTTTAGTTATCTTGGAACGAATTTTAAAATCATAAACCGGATAAGATATGCCGACAAAAAAATTATCACAGCATAAAGCAACAAAGCTTTAATAGAATCTTTTGTAATTGTATAAGTTGCCCTGTAACCGCGCCAGCCGCATTCTTTGCATCTATAAATCTTAAAAAATGTTATTCTTTTAATTATTTGTTCGCGCATATTCCTTGCTCTTGAGCTGTGTAATGATAAAGCAGCTTTACATGACGGACATTTTGAATACTGCGGATTTACACTTATTAATATTTTGAATGATTTCAAATACTTTTCCCCTATCCTAATTTTATTGATAGAAACATACCCATTAAAATACTTATTACTAAAATTGCTGCAACTATTAATGTTATGTAAAAAAATTTTTTATCGTGATTTTTATAAAAAAAGAAAACAGAAATAAAAACTCTTAGAATCGGTGTTAATATTAAAACAATAGTCCCAATATATAAAAATGGTTCTGGTTCGAGTTTATAAATGCTCTGAAAAAAGTCACTTAAATTTTTGAATGTACTCTGGTTAAAAACAGAAAACTTTTCATGTTTGATTAGTAAAAGAATAATACCAATGACATAAAAAAATATAGTTGAGTAAATCCCAACTGCAAGTATGCGTGATACAGTTTTATTTAGATTAACTTTTTCCAAAATAATAACCTTAAAATAAATTTATATTCAATCCGTCAGATAAACCCTTTAATATCATTCTTATTGAAAGGTAGCCGGCAACTGCAGTAAAAAGTAATTTTATAAATTTACTTTTGAATTTGTTCATTATGCTGCTTCCAAATGTAGCTCCAGCTATTGTTCCAAGTGCAACAGGTGCAACATAATGAGGGTCAACAGAGCCGCTTAAAAAATAAAGTGTAGAACTTGCAGCCGCTGTAACTCCAATCATAAATTTGCTTGTAGCCACAGAAACTTTCATAGGCACTTTCATTAATCCGTTCATTGCAGCAACTTTTATTATTCCCCCGCCAATTCCAAGTAACCCAGAACCAATTCCTGCAAGAAATGATACAAGACTTCCACTTAGTAGATTATGCACAGCATAATCAATTCTTTTTTTCAGTGCAGCATCGTAAAATGAATCTTTAATTCCAATTACATTTTCTAATTTATTTTCAGGATTAAATTCTGAATTAAATTCATTTAAGTCATCATTTGAACGTGTTAAATAGGAATAAACTGCCATTGAAAATACAAGTAAACCAAATATCACACTTAAAACCCAGCCGTGTAAAATTAAAGCTAACAAAGCTCCCATTAATGCACCGAGTGTAGTCGAAACTTCCAGAAACATTCCCAATTTGATATTTGTAATTTCCTGTTCAACATATTTATGTGCACCTGCTATTGATGTAGCAATTACAGATATCAAACTTGCAGCAATTGCATTGTGGATGGGTACTTTATAAATTAATGTTAAAGCAGGAACAATTATTATTCCCCCGCCAATTCCAACAAGCGAACCTAATAATCCTGCAATTACTGAGATTAAAAAAAGAAGTAATATATCAATGAACATTTGCACTCAAAAATTTATTATAGATTTTAGGATTATTCAAAATTGATAATGCAGTTTCAAATTGATTATCGTGTTTTAATGATTCTAAAATTCTTCCTGTTCTTCCAATTGTTCTTGCTGCCAATTCTTCTTTTATCAAACTTACAATTTCATCTTTGAATCTATCAATTTCTTTAGAATTGTTTTCTGCAATTTGATGTTTGGCATTTTCAAGTTGTTCAATAAATTTTTCGCCAAGATTTTCATCTTGAGCTAATTGTTTTAATTGCTCAATTAATTTTTCAGTAGGAGATACAAATTGGAAACTCTGTTTTTGAACATAATTCTTAAATTCTTTTAATAGATAATTATCAGAAATTTCATTGAGATTCATTGAAGAATTATTATTGTAAAGGTAGGTAGCAAATTTGAAAAACATGCCATCTGCAAGTAATCTCTGTATTAATATTGATTTTGATTTATTATTCACAATTGAATCCGGTGTAATGCCTCCTGCTGAAAGCACTTTTCTTTTGTTATCAGTTTGAAATTCTGTTTGTTCCTGAATTGAGCTTTTCTGCAAAACTTTATTTTTATCCGAGTAATTAATTTTTTGTATGCATCTTCCGCTTGGTGTATAATAACGAGCAGTAGTAATTTTTAATGATGTATTAAATGAAAGCGGGATAACTGTTTGAACCAATCCTTTACCAAATGAATTTGTGCCAACAATAACAGCTCTGTCATGGTCCTGAACTGCACCTGCGACAATTTCCGATGCCGAAGCCGAACCTTCGTCAATTAATACTGCAAGTTTTGGAGATGATGCAATTGGCTCTTCCTGTGAAAAATACTTTTTGACATTTGAACTATCTCTTCCTTTAACAGTAACAATTAATTGCCCCTTTGGCAAAAATTTTTCACAAACATCAATTGCTGCATCAAGCAAACCACCTGGATTTCCCCTCAAGTCCAGAATTATTGATTCAATTTTCCTTTGTGATTTTAATTCAAGGAGAGCTTTTTTAACTTCGTCCCCAGCAGCTCTTGAAAAACCACTTAACTTCAGATAAACATTATTCGAATTTTCCGGGACAAATCCATAGAACGATAAATTTTTTATTTCAATTTCTTCACGGATTAAATTAAAAGTTAAGTCTTCATTTACTCCTTCTCTCCTAATAGTAATTTTAACACTTGTTCCCGGTTCTCCTTTTAACAGATTACTAAGAGATTCATAATTTTCTTTTGTCACAGGAACATCATCTACTTTAATAATTACATCTCCAATTCTTAATCCCTGTCTTTGAGCTGAGTATCCTTCAATTAAATCAACAATTGTGACATTTTCATTTCTCAAGCCAACAGTTGCACCAATTCCACCATATTTCCCTTTAGTAATTATATCAATATCTTTTTGATGGCTATCATCAATAAAATTTGTATATGGGTCTAATGATTCAAGCATTCCGGAAATTCCAGCAAGCATAAATTCTTCCGGGTCAATTGGGTCAACATAATTAAGAGCTACTTCTTTATACACTCTTCCAAAAATATCTATGCTTTTATTTATTTCGAAATAAAAATCTGAATCATGTCTGATAAAGCCAGAAAAAATTAAAATAAATGCTATTGAAAAAAATATTTTACTTCGGTTCATAGTTTTTACCTTCAAATCATTTAACACTTTCTAAATATTTAATTATTATATTATGAATTTCTTCGATGGAAAGAAGTCCATCTATTTTTTTTATTCTGCTTTCTCTTTCACAAAGATAAAGATAACCATTTCTTACTCTTTCATAGAACTGAATTTTTTGCAAATCAATTCCATCAGGAGATGTTTCAATTCTATCGAGTTCAATATTTTTCACTTTTGACATTCTATTTAATACTTCTTCTACAGGAATATCAATAAAAAAAGTAATATCAGGAACAGCATTACCAATTACAAATTTTTGAAGCTGCACAACAAATTCAAGCTGCAGATTTCTTCCAAAAGCTTGATAAGCAATAGATGAATCATGAAATCTATCTGATATTACATAATAATTTTTTTCAAGATACGGCAATATAATTTCATGAACAAGCTGAGCACGACTTGCTGCAAAGAGCAACAACTCAGTTTCATTTTTCATGTTATCATTAATTCTATCAAGTAAAATTTTTCTTATTTGTTCAGAAATAGCTGTTCCACCAGGTTCTCTAATTACAATTACATTTTTATTTTTTCCCTTTAAGTAATTTTCTAAAAGTTTTACCTGTGTGGATTTACCACAAAAATCTAATCCTTCAAATGTTATAAACATATTTAGTATTGTTTAATGATGAATTCAAGTTTTTTTGGTTTTACATCAAGCAATTTTGTGAATTCTGGGATTTCAACAACAGGCTCAATCATATTTTCTTCACTTCTAATAGCATCCCAATAATCAACATAAACTTTAATGCTATCGTTAGTAAGTTTGCCAAGACGATTAATTCCACCTCTTAAAATTACACTTACTTTACTCGGATAAAGATTTAATTCTTTTGAAGGAGGAACATTTCTTATTTCAACAAATAAATCATCAAAAGCTCTTTCTACAATTTTTTGAACATCAAACTCAATTTTACATTTATTTATTGAAAAATTTACACCATTTATACTCTTCAAGTTAATTTCATAAACAATTTTTTCATTAACATTATTAAAAACAACAGAATCTGTTTCCACATAATTTACATTTTGCAAAATGCTTGCAGGACCTGATATATCAACTTCACTTGGGGTCAATATGATATCTGAAACCAAATCATAATTCTCTGCAAAATTAATTTTAACATTAGGCTTTATTGAAACTTTTTTTGTAACTGTTTTATCAATTTCATATTCAAAAATTACAGGGGATATTTCAAGAACATTAAAAGCAGAAGTAAGCCATAGATTATTCTCAATTTCATTTCTCAAATCAACTTTAAATTTTCCGATTCTATGATGAGCAGAGACATAGAATGAATGCTCTCCTGTTAAAATCAATTTTGCCAGTTCCCATCCTTTAGCTTTTACTTTCAAAGTGATTTCTGGGTTGGATAAATAGCTCGGTGAATAATTTTTAGGCAAATCAACCAATTCAATTGGCACGGTAATAATTTCAACATAATATTCTGAAAGAGTAACAGAACCCCAGAGTATTAATGAAAATATTATTATAAATGTTATTGGAATAATTTTATTCTTCATACACTAAATATAAAAAAAACTCCACTATTGTGGAGTTAATAATAGTTTTGCTTTTTAGAAATTCATTATCGGATTTGATTAAAATATGCAATGAGTTCTTCTCTGTTTGCGCGGGAAATTTCTCTTCCTTTAATCGGGAAATTTTCAAAGCTACGTGCAAGATGACGCAACTTATGAACATTAAGTTTTGAAAGTTCTTCTTCAGAAGGAACTTCTTTTTCAGTTACCTCTTTTATTTCATTTTTAGTTTCGGTTTTGGATAATTCTTCGATAGCTTCTTTTCTTAATTCATCAAGTCTGGACTTAGTTTCTTCACTCTCAGTTTCTTTCTTTTTTTTCTTGATTGATTGAATTTCCTCATCTGAATTTTTTTGGTCAAACAAAGTAGGGTTACTTTCTTCTGTTACATTACTTTTTTGATCAGGAGAATTTAATTTGTTATCAGAATAAATAATATCTTCAAGCTGGTCATCCGGTCGAGGAATAACATGAGCAGAAATTAACTGGCTTACACGCTGAGCCGCTGCTGCACCTGCTTCTACTGCTGCCTGAACCGCTGCAACTTCGCCAACAATTTTAACAGTTACCAATCCTGCAGATACTTTTTCTTTACTAACTAATTTAACATTAGCAGTTTTGACCATTGCATCAGCAGCTTCGATAGCACCAATTAATCCTTTTGTTTCAATTAATCCTAGTGCTAAGTCCATAATTTAATTATTTGGGACGTTTTGGCAGAATCAATTCAACATCAGAATGAGGGCGTGGAATAACATGAACCGAAACCAATTCACCAACACGCTGAGCTGCAGCTGCACCGGCATCAGTTGCTGCTTTTACAGCTCCAACATCACCGCGAACCATAACAGTAACATATCCACCACCGATAGTTTCTTTTCCGATTAATTCTACTTTTGCTGCTTTAACCATTGCATCGGCGGCTTCAATTGCCCCGACCAATCCTTTGGTTTCGATCATTCCGAGTGCGTCAAGTGTCATAAGTTTGCTCCCAATATTGATTAATTTTTCTGTTTCAAAATAGTTTTTATAGTTAAAAATGTCAATTTCATTTATCTTGTTATTGAAATCTCTTTTAAATAATCTTCGAGTAGAACTGCAGCAGAATTTTTGTCAAGCAATCCTTTCTCTCTTCTCTTTTTTCTTGATGGAACAGATTCAACAATTCTCTTTTTTGCAATTATAGAAGAATATCTTTCATCAACTAATTCTACAGGCAACTGAAATTTTTTTTCAATTTCTTCTTTGAATTTTTTTATCAATGGAAATATTCGTGATTCTGCTCCGCTTTCTTTTAGTGGATTGCCTAAAATAATTTTCTTGACATTGTAATTTTGAATTATCTTTTCTAATTCCCTCCAGAAATTATTATTATTTTCAATTGTGACAAGTGGATATGCAAAAATATTTAGTGGGTCAGTAATAGCTAAACCAATTCTTTTTTCTCCATAATCAATTGCCAAAATTCTTGCTTCGTTTTGATGTGTCATAAATTTCTCTTTTGTTTAATGTTTGTGAGAATCAAATCTTTCAACAGAATAAACCCCATTTATTTTCTTAAGTCTATCAATGAGTTTATTTAAGTGGTCCAAATCTTTTACATAAACAGTTATCGTACCTTTGAAAATAGAGTCCTCTGCACTCATGTTGACTGATTTGATATTTGTATTTTCATAATTTGTAATGCAGTTTGAAATATCTTTAAGAATACCTGGGACATCTTCACCTTTAATAATTAATCCAGCAATAAAGTAAGAGCCATCTGCTTTAGGCCAAGTTACAGGCACCAATCTTTCATCGCCTGCTTGAAGTTTATCAATTAAATTCTTGCAATTTTTTCTATGAATTTTAATTCCTTCCCCTATTGTTACATAACCAATTATTGGATCCCCTGGGATTGGATTGCAACATTTAGCATAACTGATTGCTAAACCTTTTTGCTCACCTTCAACTACTACTCCGCCAGCTGTATATCTTGCAATGTCTGCAAATTTATCAAAAGGTAATTCAATTGATTGTTTTTGCTCCTGTTCTTCTGTTGGTTTGAGTATTTCATCAAGATTAACTTTATTTTCTGCAATTGCTTTGTAAAAACTTCTAATGTTATCAAATTTTAATTTGCGTGAAATTTTCACAATTTCATCTGGCGTAAATGTCTGCTTGTATTTCTTTGATTTCTTTTCGAATAATTCCTTGCCTGCTTCAACTAATTTTTCTTCTTCCTTATTTAAATATTTTCTTATATGATTTCTTGCTTTTTGTGTTTGAACAAATTGCAGCCAGCTTTTATTTGGATGTTGATTCTTAGAAGTAATAATCTCAACCATATCACCACTGTGAAGCTTTGTATCTAACGGAACAATCTTTCCATTAACCTTTGCTCCTATACATTGGTCGCCAATATTGCTATGAATCTCATAAGCAAAATCAACTGGAGTTGAATTAACCGGAAGTCGTTTCAGTTCGCCTTTTGGAGTAAATACATAAATTTCATCCTGATATAAATTTAGTTTGAAGCTCTGTAATATTTCTTTCGTTGCTTCATCTTTAGATGCATTTTCAAAAATATCTCTTACCCAGCTTACCCATTCTTCAAGTTCTTTGTCTGTTGTTGTAATTTCTTCTTTGTATTTCCAGTGAGCAGCAACACCTTTTTCAGCAATTTCATGCATCTTTCTTGTTCTTATTTGAATCTCAACCAATCTTCCTTCAGGTCCAATAACAGTTGTATGAAGTGATTGATAATTGTTTTTCTTTGGAACGGAAATGAAATCTTTAAATCTATCAGGAATTGGTTTGAATAGTTCTGTTACAATTCCAAGAGCAAGATAGCATTGATTTTTATCTTCAGTTTCAAGAATTATCCTTATTGCAAGAATATCATAAATTTGTTCAAATGGTAGATTTTGTTTAATCATTTTTCTGTAAATACTGTAAAGGTGTTTAGGACGCCCACTAATTTCGAAAACTAAATTTTCTTGTTTTAATTTTTCTTCGATAGGTTTAATTACTTTACTGATAAAAGCTTCTCGTTCTTTTCTTGTATCATTAATTTTTTTTGCTAAACTGTCATATGCCTCGCGATTTAGATACTTAAATGCAAGATCTTCCAATTCCCATTTAATTGCACCAAGACCAAATCTATGAGCAAGAGGAGCATATATTTCTTGAGTTTCTTTAGCAATTCTTCTTTGTTTTTGTGGAGAAACAAACTCAAGTGTTCTCATATTATGAAGTCTATCGGCAAACTTTACAATAATTACGCGAACATCTTTAATCATAGATAAGAGCAACTTTCGATAATTTTCTGCTTTCCTCTGGTCTTCTGTTTTTAGAATTTCTTGGTCCTTGAACAATCCTCCCATCTTTGTAACACCATCAACTATTTCTGCCACATCCTTACCAAATTCTTTTTCAATAAATTCAAGTTTTGTATCTGAATCTTCAACTACATCATGCAATAAAGCACTTACTACAGAAACATCATCCAGAGGAATTTCACGAGCTACAATCATTGCTACTTCATAGGGATGATAAAAATATGGTTCACCCGAAGCACGAAAATCATTTTTGTGGCATTCATAACTGAATTGAAATGCTTTTCGTATCAATTCTTCATTTACTGAACGCAGATTTTCTTTGCAAACAGTTAGCAATTCATTCAGCATTCGTTGATGTTTTATTCTTACTGCAGTTTCCATAATAAATTATTATTAAATTCCACACATTATACAATCATCAATTCATGAAGTTCATTAAAAAGTTCCAAAAGTTCTATCTCCTGCATCGCCCAAGCCTGGCAATATGTAACCATTATCATTTAGTTTGCGGTCAAGTGCTGCAGTATAAATTAATATTTCAGGATGTTCATTATTCATTTTTTCTATTCCTTCTGGAGCAGAAATTAAACAAGCTAAAATACATTTTCCAGCCTTATTTTTTTTCAAATAATTAAATGATGCAACAGCGCTTCCACCTGTAGCAAGCATTGGGTCAAGTAAAATTGTTATTGATTCATTGAGATTGTTTGGAGTTTTATAATAATAATCAATCGGCTGCAAAGTTCTTTCATCACGCTGAAGTCCAATATGTCCAACTTTTGCTTCTGGTATCATTTTTAAAAATGAATCAACCATACTTAATCCTGCTCTCAAAACAGGAATTAAAACTACTGGGTGTTTCAATCTGTAGCCTTTAGTTTTTTCTAATGGAGTTTCTACTTCATATTCTTCCAGTTCAAAATTTTTTGATATTTCAATTGCAAGAGAAAAAGAAATGCGACTTAAAGCATATCTGAATTCAGCTGGTTGAGTGTTCTTGTCTCTTAAAATTGAAACATCTCTTTTAACAAGAGGGTTATCAACAAGAATTAGATTATTCATAATTATTCCTTATTAATTTTTCTTCCAAGGATAGATAATAAATTTATAAAAGGTGAAAGAGGAGGGGTATAATTAAATTGAATGTTTGATAGTTCACTTATTTTTAAGTTATTCTGAATAAATGATGAGATCAAATCTGCATAGCCAGCAACTTCTCTGTCACCAAGGAAAAATGCTCCAAGAATTCTTTGTGAATACTTTTCGAATAATATTTTACCAAAAACTTTTCTTGAATGCGGCATCACTTTAATTATATTATTGGCTGTAGCTGTGACAGATGTAAAATTGTATTTGTTTTCATGGGCTTCTTTTGAATTAATTCCAACATAAGCAAGATAATTATCAAAAATTTTTACAGCTGCATTTTTAATCACTGGTTTTGCATAAGCATTCCCGCCTGCTGCATTTTCTCCTGCAATATGGCCATAATTATGTGCTATTGTTGCAAGAGGGATGTAATCATCTTTCCCTGTAATTTTATTTTTTACTTCGATATTATCACCAGCAGCAAAAATGTTATAATCCGAGGTCCTAAGTTTTTGGTCAACTTTGAGTCCACCTGATTTTCCAATTTGCAGAGATGAAGATGCAGCTAAAAAATTATTTGGCACAAAACCAATTGCTAATAAAGCCATGTCAAACTCAAATTGCCAGCCTTTATAATAAAGAGATATGAACTTATCATTTTCACTTTTGAATTTAACATCAACTGCATCACCGAGAAATTCAATTTTATTTTCATGAAGAATTTCTTTAACTAAATGAGAAATTTCGATATCTGCTGCTGGCATCGGAAGGTTTTCTTTTTCAAGTATTGTGACTTCATAACCAAGAGTTTTAAATGATTCTGCTGCTTCAAGTCCAATATAACCTGCTCCAATAATTAGAACTTTTTTAACATTATTTTTTTCTAAATAATTTTTTATTGATAAATAATCTCTAACATTTTTCAGAGTAAAAACATTTTTTAGATTTTTAGATAAATCAGGAAGAAATTTTGCAATAGACCCTGTGGCAAGTATCAGTCTATCATACGGTTGTTCATATCTTTGATTTGAAATTTTATTAAGAACCGTAATAGTTTTTTTCTTTCTATCAATTTTTTCAACAAAGTGATTTAGATAAACTTTAACACCTTTTTCCTTTTCAAAAGTATCCTGATTATAAAATACAATTTCTTTCCAGTCTTTAATTTCATTTGAAAGGACATATGGCAATTCACAAGTTCCGGTTGAAATGAATTCTCCTGCTTCAAACATTATTACATTTGAATCGGGAGAGGTTCTTTTTGCTTTTGCCGCAGCTGCTGGACCTGCAGCATTGCCACCAACAATCATTATGTTATTTACTTTATTCAATATCATTTACAATAATTATGACTAAAATATAAACATTTTTAAAATGATTTTTCTATGAGATTAAAATTAATCATTCAAAGAGAAACCATTGAAAGTAATTCATAAAAAAATTATCTCTTCTGATGTTAAAAACATTCCACTTAAATTAAAAAGAGAAGATTTTATAAATTACTAAAAGTGTATTTATTAAACTTTGCAAGTTAATTCTTTTTGTAATATTTGGGACTTTATTTTCTCTTATTACTTTTTAATTTTATATTAAGTGAAAAAAATAAAATAGCAAATGCAAAGCAATCATATAGAATCAGCAGATACACTTAAAAATATCCCTCTTTTCTCTGAACTTAGTATTGAACAATTAAGAATGATTATGTCAATTTCTAAATTAGAAAGATATCCAAAACATTCAATCCTCTTTATGGAAGGAGATACATATAAAGGATTCTTTATATTACTGAAAGGATTAGTAAAAGTATTTAAGAATACTGCTGAGGGAAATGAACTTGTTATTCACATTATTAAACCATTTAATATTTTTGCGGATATACCTCTATTTGAAGGTACAAATTATCCAATTAATGCAGAAGCAATAGAAGAAAGTTTAACGATTTTTATTCCAAAAGATAACTTTCTTGAATTAATACGAAACGAACCTGATATAGCACTAAAAATGCTTGCTGGATTTGCAAAAAGATTAAAATCATTAGTAAATCAACTTACTGATATTTCATTAAAAGAAGTTCCCAACCGTCTTGCTAAATACTTACTTAAAGAAATTAGGGCAGCAAAAACGGAACATTTACCAGAGCCATTTATAAAACTATCTGCCCCTAAATCAACAATTGCTTCATATCTTGGGACAGTTACAGAAACCTTATCTCGCACTTTTAAAAAACTTCAAGATGAAGGAATTATTAGAGTCAAAGGAAAAATTATCTTTATAAGCGATATCAAACGATTAAAGGATTTAGCAAAATAATCTCTCTATTTCCTATCAATACTTATTTCAAAAATAAATACCAAATCTGACTTAAGTCAAAAAAATCAAATTAAACAAACAATAATTTTGTATCAAAAATAAAGGAGAAATTTTTATGAAAGAACTTGATATTCGACCAGTTCCTGTTAGAGAAAAACACCCAACAATATTTGCTACTTTTGACTCACTTAAAAGTGGTGAATGGTTCCAATTAATAAATGACCACGACCCAATACCATTATATTATCAATTTAATGCCGAAAGACCTAATCAGTTCAAATGGGAATATGTAGAAAAAGGCCCTGAAGTTTGGCGAGTAAATATTTATAAATTATAATCATCAATATGATTACTAAAGATATGAAAATATCAGAAATACTTTCGAATTATCCTGATACTATTGATGTATTTATTAGATTGAGTCCTCATTTTAAAAAATTGCAGAACAAAGTATTGAGAAAAGCATTAGCAAGCAGAGTTACTGTTCAACAAGCTGCTTCGATAGCCGGAGTTGATTTAAATAAACTTTTATTCGAATTAAATAAAGCGATTAATAAAGAGACCAATTTTAATAACGAAATTTTTCGAGAAGAAATGAAACCAACAATTAATGAAAAGCCAGAATTCTTAAATTCAATTTCACAAGAGAAAATAATTCAATTTGATGTTCGACCAATAATTGATTCCGGGAAAGATCCTTTTCTAGATATAATGAGTAAGGTAAAAAATCTGAAAGATGACGAAGTGCTTTTAATAATAAACTCATTTGAACCTATTCCACTTTATGCAGTTCTTGAAACTAAAGGATTTAATCACTGGACAGAAAAAATTGATGATGCTTTTAAAGTTTACTTTTTTAAAAGTAAGTCAGAACAAACAAATGTAGAAACAGAACAAAAAGCTGAAATAAATTTATCTAATTATGATAAAATAATTGAGCTCGATGTTCGCGAACTTCCTCCGCCTGAACCAATGATGAAAATTCTGGAGAAACTTGCAGAAGTTGATGATAAAACTGTCTTGCTTGTACATCATCATCGTGAACCAATGATGCTTTATCCCAAACTTGAAGAAAGAGGATTTAAAGCAATCACAAATAAAATAGAAGAGAATTATTACAAGGTTGTGATTTTCAAAAAGAGAAATATTGATATATGAATCTAACAACATCAATAGCAACTGCTTATTCTCCACCATTTAGAATTGTTGTAAAATATTTTGTTGCAGCTATATTTTCTTTTGTTTTATTGAATTTTATGCTGCTAATAAATTATCAGGATATAAATGGTCACCATTTTCAACCAAAGATTCTTTCAATAACCCACATTGCAACTCTTGGATTTATTACAATGACAATCTTTGGAGCGATGTTTCAATTAGTTCCTGTTGTTCTAGAAGTAAAACTTTTCAGTGCTCTTCTCGCAGAACTTCAATTCTGGATTTATCTATTGGGTATAACTGGATTGGTTTTTAAGTTCTGGTATTTTAGTTCGAGTTTATCTTTTACACTGCCGGCAATTTTCTTAAATCTTGCAATATTCATTTTCGCATTTAACATTATTGCATCAATGACAAAAGTAAAAATCTGGAATATTACTGGAATTTATCTTGCATCTGCAATTTTCTGGTTGGTCATCACTGCAATTGCCGGACTTCTATTAGCAATTAATCTTGACCATCCTTATATAAAAATTGATCATTTACAATATCTAAAATTGCATGCAAATGTAGCTTTTATTGGCTGGGTTACAATGGTTGTAATGGGTGTAAGCTTTAAATTGATTCCAATGTTTACATTATCTCACGGATATAAACTTGAATTAGCAAAATGGGCTTTGGGACTGATTAACTTTGGTTTACTTGGAATTAATTGGATTATGCATTATCCCGATACAGAATTTTATATTTTGATATTTGGTACTGCAATTTTTATTGGATTGATTCTTTACCTTATTCAGATTTATATAATTTTCAAAAAAAGAATTAGAAAAAAACTCGACATTGGATTAAAATTCTCTGCTATAGCCTTGTTTAAGCTTGGATTTTCAACTTTACTTGGCTTTTCATTTTTATTTTTCGAATATGAATATAAACCAAATCTAACATTGATTTATGGTTTTATGATTATTGTAGCTTATATCTCCACTTTGATTGTTGGGCAAATGTATAAAATTGTTCCCTTTCTTGTTTGGTATCATAAATACAGCAGCAAAGTCGGCATTGAAAATGTCCCGATGTTAAAAGATATGTTCAATGAAAATTTAGCTGAATATAATTTATTCTTGATGTTAGCAGGAATTATAGCTTCTGTGTTTGCATTTCTTTCTCAAATTAATTTATTGCTTCTTAGTGGATTTGCATTGCTCTTTTTAAGCTCAATAATTTTTTCATTTAATATGTATAAAATTTTCAGGAGCTGATTTATGATATTAAAAGAAATTACAAAAGAACAGATAATAGATATTTTAAGAACAGTAATTGACCCGGAGATAGGAATCAATATTGTTGATCTTGGATTAGTGTATGATGTTTCAATTTCAGAGCAATCAATTGATATTACGATGACATTGACAACACCAGGTTGTCCAATGCATGGAAGCATAACAGATTGGGTTCAGCGAATTGTTTCATTGACAATCCCTGATAGAACTGTTAATGTTAATCTCGTCTGGGAACCAATGTGGACACCAGATAAAATGTCAGACGAAGCTAAGAAACAATTAGGAATATAAGATTATGTTCAGCACTGTAAGATATTTCATAAAAACTAGTGTGATTTTTTTAATTATTGGAATTTTGACCGGACTTTATATGTCAATATCAAAATACATTTTAAAAATTGGATACAGTCAAGAATTAATTTCTGCGCATACTCATTTAATTCTTGTAGGTTCGGTCATGATGATGATAATGGGCGTTGCTCTTTGGTTTTTCCCGCGTGCAGAAAAAGATGACAAAAGATACCATCCTGATGTGATTCTAGCATCATACTGGATTATGACTGTTGGGACATCATCGAGATTTATTTTTCAAGTTGCAGCAAATTTCTTTTTTTCAGATTTAATTCCTTATCTGATAGCTATAAGTTCTTTCTTTCAGATTATTGCAATGATTTTATTTTTCTATTCAATGTGGGGAAGAATAAGACCTGTTGGAAGTCACATTCGTGAAGCTAAAGGAGAAAAGTTTTAATGTCAATGATAATTACAGAAGATTGCATCAATTGCGGCGCCTGTGCTCTAGAATGCCCAACCGAAGCTATTTATGAACCTGGTAAAAAATGGCAGTGGGAAGAAAAATCTTTTGAACCAATTTCTAACGACCACTTTTTTATTGTCTTGGAAATATGTAATAGATGCGTCGGGCTCGATACTATAAAATGTATTGCTATCTGTCCAATGGATGCTATTAAGAAAATATAAATATTGTAATGCATGATGATGAAGAATGAATGGTGGTAATGTGTTAAATATTTGTATAAGATAAATAAACTCATCACCTACCCTTTCTCTCAAGATAGACTGTGTGTATGTATACCAGATGCAACGGAAGATTTATCTTGTTTATTTTAATCTTTATTATATTTTTTAGAGAAATAAATGCTATGATAATATTGACTTTTTCATAATAAGCGAGAAATATCAATTAGCGTTTCTATAAATTATAAGCTCTTGTTAAATAAAAATGTTCTTTTATTATTGCTCCAATCAAGTGAATTAAATAAAATTCATGTAAAACATATATTTTCAACTAAAGCTAAAGTATACATATAATGAAATTATTTTCTCGATTTCATATTTTTAATAAAAAAATTTATTAAGAACACTATGATAGACAATTTAGGGTTATATCTCGATTACTACGAACTAACAATGGCTCAAGGCTATTTTTTAACTGGTAGAGGAAATCTCCAAGCAAATTTTGACTACTTTTTTAGAAACAACCCATTCAACTCAGGCTATACAGTTTTTGCGGGACTCCAGGACCTTCTCGAGTTGATTACAAATTTTACATATAAAGACAATGCAATTGATTTTTTACACAAATATGGATTCAAAAGTGAATTTTTAGATTACCTGAAGAACTTCCGATTTTCAGGAAGTATCTATTCAGTACCGGAAGGAGAAATTGTTTTCCCTTATGAGCCTATTATCAGAGTCGAAGGTAACATAATTGAAACTCAACTTCTTGAATCTGTTCTTTTAAATGTAATTAATTTTGAATCATTAATTGCTACCAAAGCTCGCAGATTAAAATATTCTGCAAAAGAAAGAAAGCTGATAGATTTTGGATTAAGACGTGCTCAAAGTCTGGCTGCAATTTACGCAAGCAGAGCAGCTGTAATTGGCGGTATTGATGGCACTTCTAATGTATTAAGTGCTTTTCTATATGACTTAACACCAACTGGAACATTAGCTCATTCCTGGATTCAAAGTTTCGAAAATGAACTTACTGCTTTTAGAAAATTTGCTGAACTTTACCCAAATAATTGTGTTCTGCTTGTAGATACATACGATACATTAAAAAGTGGTGTGCCAAATGCAATAATTACTGCAAAAGAGCTGGAACAAAACGGATATAAATTATCAGCAATTAGATTAGATAGCGGTGACTTAGCTTATCTTTCTAAAAAGGCAAGAAAAATGCTAAATGATGCCGGGCTAAATTATGTTAAAATTATTGTCTCAAATCAACTCGATGAATATTTAATTAAAAGTCTTATTGAGCAAGGTGCACCAATTGATTCATTTGGTGTGGGAACAAGCTTAATAACTGGACAGAAAGATGCGGCTCTAGATGGTGTATATAAAATTACTTCTGTAGATAATAAGCCTACTATAAAATTATCTGAGGATTTGGCAAAAGTAACATTACCAGGAAAGAAAAAAATAATAAGATATTTTAATGGGGAAGAAAAATTTTATGCAGACGCAATAGTTCTTGAAGACGAGGTTGACAACGAAATAGATATAATTTATCATCCACATAATCCCAACAAAAAATGTATGGTTAATAATCTTAAAAAAGAATTAATCATTTCAAAAGTTTTTGATAGTGGAGAAGTAATTTTGAAACACAAATCAATAAAAGAAATTTCAGAATATTTACAATTTAGATTTTCTCAACTTCCAGATGAACACAAAAGATTTGAATACCCGCATATTTATAAAGTAGGCATAAGTAAAAAATTAATGGAGCTAAGAGACAAATTAGTTATGAACAAAGATAAGGAGGATTAAAAATGAAAGCATTGTTCATAGTTGATTTGCAAAATGATTTTTGTCCAAATGGAGCTTTACCAACACCAAAGGGAGATATTATCATTCCAGTAATAAATAAATTAATGGATAAATTTGATTTTGTTTTGGCTTCAAAAGATTGGCACCCAGAAAATACGGTTCATTTTAATAAGTGGCCCAAACACTGCATTCAAAATTCGTATGGTGCCGAATTCCCAAAAGGTTTAAATTCAGAAAAAATTCATAAAATATTTCTTAAAGGTACTGGCAACAAAGACGACGGTTATTCTGCTTTTGAAGCTACTAATGAAAACCTTGCTGAATACCTTATAAAAAATAATATTGATGAACTCTATGTAACTGGCTTGACTGCAGAATATTGTGTTAAACAAACTGTACTCGACTCAATCAAAAATAGGCTTAAAACATTTGTTATAAGAGATGCAGTAGAAGGAATTTACCAACACGAAAATGATGTTGAAAATGCATTTGCTGATATGGAAAAAGCTGGAGCCATTATTATAACTTCTGATAAAATTTCATGATAAATGCGAGATAAATTTTATGATAAAAGTAAAACGCGTTTATGAAAAACCATCCAAAGATGATGGATTTAGAATTTTGATAGACAGACTTTGGCCAAGAGGATTAACAAAAGAAAAAGCAAAAATTGATTTATGGCTGAAAGAAATTGCCCCAAGCAACGAATTGAGAAAATGGTATAATCACGAGCCTAAAAAGTGGAATGCATTTAAAAATAAGTATCGGGAAGAATTAAAAGGGAAAGAAGAACTTCTTAAACAAATAAAAAAATTGGAAAAAGAGTTTAAAACCATTACCCTACTTTTCTCTTCTAAAGAAGAAAAGTTAAACAATGCTGCGGCACTTGTAGAAATTATAAGAAAATACGACTAATAATATTATGTTCACATTTTTTAAATAATGCTTGACAGAAAGTAAATTTTTTATTATGTTTATTAGTGAACGTTAACTAATTATTGAAATATTAAAATGTCCAGATTAAATACAGAACAAAGACAAGAAATGATTATTGATGAAGCAATCAAAATCATTCATGCTGAAGGATATCAGTCACTCTCAATCAGAGAACTCGCAAAACGTGTTAAAATAAGTGAACCAGCGATTTATCGCCATTTCCTTAATAAAGAAGACATTATTCTTGGAATACTGAACAGAATGTTAGATTTTGACCATTTGTTGGAAAAAGAAATACTTTCAAAAAAAACGGCTCAAAACAAAGTAAGGCAATTCATACAATTTCATTTTGATTTTCTTGAAAAAAACCACGAAATGACATCTATTTTGTTTGCTGAAGATATGTTTGACCAAAGCGACATTTTACGTAAGCGACTTCTTTTCATAATTCAAAAAAGAAGAGCTTTGTTAAACACAATAATTGAAGAAGGTAAATTAAATAACGAAATAGTTAATGTTGATACGCAAGATTTACTTACAATTGTTTTTGGTATGATAAGAATGATCGTTTTAGAATGGCGACTAAGTAACTTTAATTTCTCTTTATCACTAAGAGGAAAAAATGCGATAAAATCTTTAGATGAGTTAATTTTTAAAAAATAGAGAAAAAAATTTTTAATTATTTAGTTAGCGAACGATAACAAACATAATTTTATGACAAAGACAACAAACAAAATAGTTGAAAGTGAAATTGAAGAAAAACTTATAAATCTGCTGAATAATAAATTCAGCTCAAATGGCTATCAGAAATTTACGGTAGATGAACTTGCTAACGAACTTCACATAAGCAAAAAAACGATTTATAAGAGTTTTCTTCAAAAAGAAGATCTGGTAAGAAAACTTCTTATAGATAAACTAAACTTTGCTTATACAGTTATTGTAGCAAACATTCAGGCACAAACTAACGTTGTAGATAAGTTTGTTGAATTTTCTAAGATGATTAAAGACCATTTTGTTTTTTTTAATGGTGAGTCACTAAATAGACTAA
>Ga0315298_1000763_pt1 | contig 61715 bp, 56 predicted proteins | sample WHS_1_MG_FD_203077 | JGI IMG/M metagenome (GOLD analysis project Ga0315298, IMG submission 203077) | Extremophilic microbial mat communities from Washburn Hot Springs, YNP, Wyoming, USA - WHS_1_MG | ecosystem: Environmental > Aquatic > Thermal springs > Hot (42-90C) | place: USA: Wyoming...
AGACTTCTTTTTTGAAAAAAAGAAGCAAAAAACTTTTATGAATCCGGTGCATGGGCGTTTTCACCAGCACAGACCCAAAGTCAAAAGAGTTTTTATGCTTCTTTTATGGGAAAAAATAAGCGCTTCACCCGCCGCTCCACGAACCAAACACTACGAAAAGTCCCATTTGTATTTGTATGATGGGCAGAGCCCTTGCGAAGCCCATCACTCGCTAGTCACCAACAAGACAAGTCAAGCAAGCCATTCTTTTTTGAAAAAAAGAACCAAAAAACTTTTTAACTCTGGTTCCCGACCCTGTCGACGTAAGAGAATCAATCTCCACCCAAACTCGTCACCGCAAAAAGAAAGATTTTTTACTCTGGGCCACAGGCATTTTCACCAGCACAGTCCCAAATTAACAAGAGTTTTTTTGCTTCTTTTTTTGCAAAAAAAGAAGTGCTTACTTCACCTTCACTTCCCTTACCTTCCCCAAACCAAACGCCACAAAAAAGCCCCAGGCGCGAGGCCTGGGGCGGGGTCACCGAATCCTACCCGTCGTATAGGATCAATAATCGGGGGCGCTGACGGCCCAGCTGTGGTGGTGGACCAATCCGTCGTCGTGATCGTGGTGGTGTGTGGGGGTCGGGGTTTCGTCGTGGAATTGTTCGGTTTCGGTACTTCCGGCCATCGCGGTGGTTGAGGCTTTACCCGCTGACACAGCGACGGCGACGGCGTCGAAGTAGGAGGTACCGACTTCGCGCTGGTGGCGGGTTGCGGTGTAGCCTTGGGGTTCGGCGGCGAATTCGGCTTGCTGCAATTCGGAGTAGGCGGCCATGCCGCGTTCGGCGTAGCCTTTGGCGAGTTGGAACATCGAGTAGTTGAGCGAGTGGAAGCCCGCGAGGGTAACGAACTGGAATTTGTAGCCCATCGCCGCGATTTCCTGTTGGAAGGTCGCGATTTTCTCGGGGCTCAGTTTCTTTTTCCAGTTGAAGCTGGGCGAGCAGTTATAGGCAAGCATTTTGCCTGGGAATTGTTTGTGGATGGCTTCGGCGAACTGGCGGGCTTCGTCGAGGTTGGGTTCGGAGGTTTCCCACCAGAGCAGGTCGGCGTAGGGCGCGTAGGCGAGGCTGCGGGCGATGGCGTATTCCACGCCGAGGCCGGGTTTGATCCGGTAGAAGCCTTCCGGGGTGCGTTCGCCGGTCAGGAACGGGCGATCGCGTTCATCAACATCGGCGGTGAGCAGTTGGGCGGCGTGGCTGTCAGTCCGGCAGAGCAGCACGGTCGAGACGCCTTCGACGTCTGCGGCGAGCCGTGCCGCATTGAGGGTGCGGATATGCTGGGAAATCGGCACCAGGACTTTACCGCCGAGATGGCCGCATTTTTTCTCCGAGGCGAGCTGATCCTCGAAATGCACACCGGCGGCGCCGGCTTCGATCATGGCCTTCATCAACTCGTAGGCATTGAGCGCACCGCCGAACCCGGCTTCGGCGTCCGCGATGATCGGCGCCATCCAGTAGGTATTGGTATCGCCTTCCATGCGCGAAATCTGATCAGCGCGGCGGAGGGTAGCGTTGATCCGCTTGACCACCTGCGGCACCGAGTTGACCGGATAGAGCGACTGATCGGGGTACATTTCGCCAGAGTTGTTGGCATCCGCCGCGACCTGCCAGCCGGAGAGATATATGGCCTTGAGTCCGGCCTTGACCTGCTGCATCGCCTGATTGCCGGTGAGGGCGCCGAGGGTGTTGACGTAATCCTCGTTTTTCAAAAGATTCCACAGGCGGTTGGCGCCCATTTCCGCGATTGTGTGGCGCACCCGGAAGTTGCCGGAAAGCCGTTCGACATCGGCGGTGGTGTAATCGCGCCGGATGCCGGCAAACCGGTCGGGTGCCACGGCGAGCCCGCCGGGCAGGCCTTCGGGGGAATGGGTGGGGGTCGGAAAGTCTGTCATGGTGGTCTCCTGGATGCCGTGCGTAAACGGGCCGTGCGTAAATGTGATTGAGGTCGATCGCTGGTTTGCAGTCTGGACGTTTGCGGTTTCTGGTCGGCCGGCGTATTCGCCATGTGTGGAATATTTACGCTGCATCCGCGAAAGTCACGCGGTTTCTCGACATTAAACACCGAAAACAGTGGCGGATTTGACTGTAAAGTTTTACAATCTGTAAAACCTGAAAACTTTTTACCCTCGTTCAAGGCCAACCCATGTCCAACCCGTTGATCGGCCGCATCGTCCGCCGCCTCCGTCAGGAGCAGGGCATGACCCAGCAGAAACTGGCGTCGCGCCTCGGCATCTCGACCTCGTATCTCAACCTGATCGAGCACGATCAGCGCGGCGTCACCGCCACTTTGCTGATCAAACTCACCGAAATCCTGCAGGTCGATCTCGCCGCCCTTTCCGGCTCGGATGAACGCCAGATCGAACAGGCCCTGCGCGAAACCTTCGCCGACCCGCTGCTCGGCACCGGCCCGGTCCCCGAATCCGAGGCGCAACTCCTCGCCGCCTCCGCCCCCGCCGCCGCGCAGGCCATCCTCGGCCTCTACCGCGCATTCCAGGCGGTGCGCGAGGAAACCGGCGGCATCACCCTCCCCTCAGGCCGCAAAATCCTGCTCCCGAACGAGGAAACCCGCGATTTCTTCCACCAGCACGCCAATCACTTCCCCGAAATCGAAGCCGCCGCCGAAGCCCTCGGTGCCGAACTCCCCGCCGCCTCGCTCGGCATGAACCACGCGCTCGCCGAACGCCTGCGCCAGAAACACGGTCTCGTCGTCTCGGTCGGCCCCCTGCCCGGCGCACTCCGCATCTACGATCCCGCCGCCCGCCACCTCCGCCTCTCGGAAATCCTGCCGCGCGAAAGCCGGGGCTTCCAAATGGCCTTCCAGCTCGGCCTGCTCGAAGGCCGTGACCTGATCGAACCCATCGTCAAAGCCGCCGCCATGACCACGCCGGACGCCGCCTCCCTCCTGCGCATCGGCCTGATCAACTACTTCGCCGGCGCCATCCTGATGCCCTACGCCCCCTTCCTCGCCGCCGCCGCCAGCCTGCGCCACGATGTCGAACACCTCGCCATGCGCTTCGGCGTCTCCTTCGAACAAGCCTGCCACCGCCTCTCCACCCTCCAGCGCAAAGGCGCGCGCGGCGTACCGATGTTCTTCCTCCGCGTCGATCCCGCCGGCAACGTCTCCAAACGCTTCTCCGCCGCCGGCTTCCCCTTCGCCCGCTTCGGCGGCAACTGCCCGCGCTGGGTGATCTACGCCGCCTTCGCTGCCCCCGGCAGCGTCCGCGTCCAGATCGCCCAACTCCCCGACGGCGCAACCTACCTCTGCTTTGCCCGCACCATCGTCGCCCCGGCCGCCCACTGGGGCGAACCGCCCGCCACCCGCGTCGTCGCCATGGGCTGCGAAATCGGCCGCGCCTCCGAATTCGTCTACGCCGACGGCATCGAAATCGAACCCGCCACCGTCGGCATCGGCCTGTCCTGCCGCCTCTGCGACCGCCCCGATTGCCGCTCCCGCGCCTTCCCCCCGCTCGCCCACCGCCTCAACCTCGACATCGCCACAACCAGCACATCCCCCTACCGCTTCGAACCCGCCCGCTCTGGGGCAACCGCTGGCGACGTGTCCCGTAAAAGGTGAGGCAAAAAGGGTTCTTTTTTGCAAAAAAGAACCAAAAAACTCTTTTGAATCTGGGCCAGTGCCCTTTCGAACGCCCGTAGCCCGAATAACAGAAGTTTTTGTGCACCTTTTTTTCAAAAAAGTAGTCCTTCCTCGTCCTTCCTTTGCTTTCTCACCCCCCGTCTCCTATGCTTATAGTCCCATGTGACCCAAGCATCTCCCCCTCGTGAAGCCGTGGCCGAAAACTTCAAAGTCATATTTGAAGACTTCCGTCATGCCTACGAGACGGACGCCGATCACCATCATCCCGCCATCGTAAAATTCATGGAACTTCTGTTCCTCCTGCTCGACAGCATCGCCGCCAGTCTCGCGAAAGCCGTCGCAGCTTTGTCCAACCCGCTCGCAACCTCCCGCGAACCGGCTGCCGCCTCGGCGCGTGCTGACGCGCCGGTGCCGCATAACCCCGCGCCGCGCGAATGCGCCGGGCTGCGCCGCCCGGTGCAACGCGAGCCGATCTTCAGTGCCGCCGCTGCTCCCGATCATGATGCCACCGTCTCCCGCGACCTTGCGGCAGCGCCCACGGCGATCCGGCTTCGTCCCGTCCGCAATTTCCGCATCGAACCCAAATTCACGCCGACCCCGCGCCGCAATTCAAGCCACCGCGCGCACTTCCGCCCCCCAAAACTGCCATTCCACAAAAAAACCGCGTCACTCAACGCGATTTCGCACGACTAAATCGTTACGATATCACAACGAAATAACTGAAATCGCGCACATATGCGGACGAATCCGCCGAACCTCGGCATAACCACCGGTTCCGGCGCGACGACATGACAAAAAGTTGATCTGCCAAGTATCACCGATCCGATAAACCCGTTAACCATCGATCAACCGAACTCATGGCAGGAACCAGACCCGAATGCAGGAAACCGTAACGACCGAGGCGCCCCTGATCCCCCGCGCCGCCCTGTTCGGCAACCCGAGCCGGCGCGGTGCCGCGATCAGTCCGGATGGCAGGCACATCACCTTCCTCGCCCCGCTTGATGGCGTGATGAACGTCTTCATCGCCCCGCGCGGCGCGCTCGATCAGGCAAAGCCCCTCACCCATGAGACCAAACGCGGCGTCCCCTTCTATCAATGGGCGCAGAACTCCGGTCATGTGCTGGTCGGGCGCGATACCGATGGCGACGAAAACTTCCACGTCCACGCCGTCGATATCACCACCGGCCACGCCCGTGACCTGACGCCGCACGAGAACGTGCGCGCCGAAATCGCCAAACTCTCGCTTGAGCATCCGGGCGAAGTGATCCTCAGCCACAATGCCCGCAATCCACAATTCCCCGATCTCTACCGCGTCGACATCACCACCGGCGCCGCAACCATGATCACCGAAAACCCCGGCTTCGCCGCTTTCGCGATCGACGATGATTTCAATGTCCGCTGCGCGATCGCGTTCCAGCCGGATGGCAGCCAGATCACACTCCGCCCGGACCCCGCTTCCGGCTGGGTACCCTTCCTGCAATTCGCGCCGGAAGATGCGATGATCTCCGGGATCGAGGAGAATTTCGCCCCCGATGGCACCACCCTGATCCGGTCGAGCGCCGGGCGTGACACCTCGGCCCTTTACCGCCTCGCGCTCGACACCGGCGAACAGACGCTGATCGCCGCCGACGATCGCGCCGATATCGGCGGCGTGCTGGTCGATCAGATCACCAAGGCGCCACTCGCCTACAGCGTCAATTACGAACGCAACCGTTATGTCGCGCTCGATCCCTCGGTCCAGCCCGATCTCGATTACCTCGATGCCGCGAATATCGGCGACTGGGTGGCACAATCGCGCACCGATGACGACAAGCTCTGGGTGATCGGCAGCAATGCGGATACCGCGCCCGGCGCCGCCTATCTCTACGACCGCACCGCGAAATCCCTCGAAAAACTCTACGACTCCCGCCCGGAACTCGCCGACGCACCGCTGGCCGCGATGCACCCGGTGATCATCGAAGCGCGGGACGGGTTGAAACTGGTCTCCTACCTCACCCTCCCCAAGGGCAGCGATGCGACCACGCCGGGCCGTCCCTCCCGCAAGCTGCCCCTGATCCTGCTGGTGCATGGCGGCCCGTGGGCGCGCGACGAATTCGGATACAATCCTTATCATCAGTGGCTGGCCAACCGGGGCTATGCGGTGCTGTCGGTCAATTTCCGCGCCTCGACCGGACTCGGCAAAAGCTTCGTCAACGCCGGCAACAACGAATGGGCCCGCGCGATGGACGACGATCTGCTCGACGCGGTGGATTGGGCGATCACCGCGAACATCGCCGACCCCGCACGCGTCGCGATCATGGGAGGGTCCTATGGCGGCTACGCCACCCTCGCCTCCATGACCCGCAACCCGACCACATTCGCCTGCGGCGTCGATATCGTCGGCCCCTCGAACCTCGAAACCCTGCTCGCCACCATCCCGCCCTACTGGGAATCCATACGCACGATCTTTCAACGATCCATCGGCAATCCCGATACCGCAGATGGTCTGGCCCTGTTGCGCGAGCGCTCGCCGGTCCACCTCGCCGACCGTCTGGCCCGGCCTTTGCTGATCGGTCAGGGTGCCAACGACCCCCGGGTGAAACAGGCGGAATCGGACCAGATGGTCGCGGCCTTGAAAGCCAAGGGCATCCCGGTCACCTACGTCCTGTTCCCGGATGAAGGCCACGGCTTCGCCCGGCCCGAGAACAACATTGCGTTCAACGCGATTACCGAGCAATTTCTCGCCGCCCATCTCGGCGGCCGCGCCGAACCGATCGGTGCGGACGAAATTTCGCGGTCGACCGCACAGATCCTGGAAGGCGCCGACACACTTCGATGACGAGCGAACCAAAACCGCCCCTGATCACCCGCAAGCGGGTGATGCTGGCCCTTGAAATCGTCTTCAACTTCCTGCTGCCGTGGATCGTCTACCGCATCGCCAAGCCCCATATCGGCGAAATCCACGCGATCATGGCGTCCGCGGCCCCCCCGACGGTCTGGAGCCTCGTCGAATTCGCGCGCAAGCGGCGGGTGGACGCCATTTCCATCATGGTCCTCGGCGGCATCGGCCTCTCGCTGCTCGGCTTCGCTCTGGGCGGGTCGCCGAAACTGCTGCTGATGCGCGAATCCCTCATCACCGGGCTGATCGGCATCGTGTTCGTCGCATCGGCCCTCATCGGCCGCCCGCTGATGTATGTGCTGGCCAGCGCCAGCCTCAAGCGCCAGTCCGCCGAGGACAGCGCCGAATTCGAAACCTTCAAGGACGACCCGGCATTCCGGCGCATGATGACCGTGATGACCATCGTATGGGGCGTGGGCTTCATCGTCGAAACCGCGATCCGCAGCGTGCTGGTATTCTCGCTGCCGGTCGGACGGTTCCTGATCATCGGCCCGATCGTCGGATACGGCATGATCGGACTGCTGATGCTGTGGACCTTCCTGTATGGCCGCGCGGCGGACAAGCGCGGCGTGATGTCGTAACGACCCCTCCTCACCGACAGTTCCGCAAATTTCACATGGCCGGGTGCATTTCCCCCGCACCCGGCGCTCTTGCGCAATCGCCCGGATCGGTCATATACCGACAGTTAAATACTTATCTATATAAATAAGTTTCCGTGAGGCCGCCTCCACCGTTCGATCCCGCATCCCGTCACTGCGTGACCGCAATGCCGAGCAACCGCTTCACGTCAACTCTCCGTGTGGTTGTGCGCCGCACAACCACTGATGATGGCGAAATCGGGATCGACCCCATATCGGTCAGGGGCCGGGCACGACGAGATACCAGAGACGACTTTGTCATGATGTGCCGATCGAGGTTCATAAGGAGCGTTCGATGCTAGAGAATTCCCTTTCCGTGTTCCTGTCGCGGATCGATTTCGCCTGGATCACCAGCTTTCATATTCTCTATCCGCCGCTCACGGTCGGGCTGGCGACGCTGCTGTTCTTTTTCGAATGGCGCTGGATGAAGACCGATGATGAAAAGTGGTACCGGCTGACCCGGTTCTTCGAAAAACTGTTCATCATCAATTTCGGTGCCGGTGTCGCCACCGGCATCACGATGGAAATGGCGTTCGGAATTCTCTACGGCCCGTTCTCGCAAGCCGCCGGCCCGTTCTTCGGCCAGGTGCTCGGCTACGAGACCATCACCGCCTTCATGTACGAAGCCGGTTTCATCGGCCTGATGATCTTCGGCTGGGGCAAGATCAGCAAAAAGATGCATCTGTTCGCGACGTTCAACGTCGCCTTGTCGTCCTCCTTCTCCGCGATGTGGATTCTGGTGGCGAATTCGTGGATGCAGACCCCGACCGGTGTGACCCTGAAAAACGGCGTGTTCCAGGTGACCGACTGGGTTTCGGCGATCCTGAACCCCGATGTGATGTTCGGCTTTCCGCACATGCTGGTCGCCTGTTTCGAACTGGCACTGTTCTTCGTCGCGGGTGTCTCGGCATGGTTCGTGCTCCGCAAGCGCCATATCGAGATTTTCGCCCGCCCGCTGCGCTATGCCCTGCTCGCCCTTGTTGTCGTCGCCCCGTTGCAGGTCTATCTGGGTGACGGTCTGGGCCAGGTCGTCGCGCACGACCAACCCGCAGCCCTCGCAGCTATGGAGGGCCACTACCACACCTATAACAAGGACGGTTCGGTCAATACCGGCTGGCATATCGTCGCGTGGCCGAACGCCAAAGGGGACGGCAACGCCTTCGCCATCACCATCCCCCACGTGCTCAGCCTGCTCGAAACCCATACCTGGACCGGCAAGGTTCCCGGTCTCGACACCATCAAGCCCAAGGATCGCCCGCCCGTGGTGGTGCCGTTCTATTCGTTCCGCGTGATGGTGGCGGCGGGGATGTTCATGATGCTGGTGGCGTTCTGGGGCGGCTGGCTCGCCTTGCGCCGCCGGCTCACCGCCGCGCGGATCGCGCAGAACCCGCTATTCCTCCGCGTCGTCGTGTTCAGCGCCTTCCTGCCCTATATCTCGGTCTGGACCGGCTGGTGGACCCGTGAGGTCGCGCGCCAGCCCTGGGTGGTCTATGGTCTCATGCGCACGGCGCAGGGCGTCAGTCACATGTCGGTGCCGCTCGAAGTGTTCTGGCTGGTCGGCTACATGGCGTTCGAACTGATGGTGTTCGGCGGCACCTGGTACTTCCTCGCCAAAGTGATCCGCAAGGGCCCCGACCTCACCAGCCCGGTGGTTCAGGAAGGCCACCAGATGCTCGGCCACATCGAGGAGCCGAAACACCACGAGCCGGCTCAACCCGAATACCCGCGTCCGGCGTAAAGGAAGAGCCGACCATGCAAACCATGAACGCCCTCACCCAGACCCAGCATTTCCTTACCATCATCTGGTGGATGTCGCTGGGTCTAAGCATCATGCTCTACATCATGCTGGACGGGGCCGACCTCGGTGCCGGCGTGTTCTCCCTGTTCGTCAAGGACGAACACGACCGCGGCGCGATCATGTCCGCCATGGCCGGCACCTGGGATGCCAACGAGACCTGGCTGATCGTCGCGGGGGGCGTGCTGTTCGGCACCTTCCCCTTCGTCTACGGCTCGCTGTTCAGCTATCTGATGGTGCCGCTCGCCCTCGCGCTGTGGGGCATCATCACCCGCGCGGTCTCGCTCGAATTCCGCCATCTGGCCGAGCCGCGCTACAAGCGGTTCAGCGATTACGCCTTCGGCGTTTCGAGCCTGACCACCGCCTTTTTCGCCGGTATGGCGGTGGGTGCCACCCTCAAAGGCTTTCCCCTCACCCATACGCCTGATCAGGTGCCGACCTATGTCGGCGGCGCCCTGCGCTTCGTCAGCCCGTTCAGCATCTGGACCGGGATTGCCGCCGTCATCGCCGTCGCGCTGGCCGGGGGCCTGTTCGTCCGCGCCCGGTTCGAACCGCAGGAGGAAATCCGCAAACACGCGGCGACCTGGACCAATATCGTATTCTTCATCGCCCTCGCTGCGGCGGTGGTCACCACGGTCTGGAGCGTCATCATCTTTCCCTGGGCCGCAAATCGCTGGCTCGGGCCGCATTTCTACCTCTGGGGCCTCGGCTTCCTCGTGGTGGTCTATGCCGTGATCCGGATGCGGATGGCCTCGAACCGCGAGCGCGACATCGCGGCCATCTTGTGGCTCAACGCCGCCCTCGGCCTGATGGGGACCGGCATGATGTGGACGATGTACCCCTGGATGGTGCCGAACACCTGGACGATCTTTGCCGGTGCCACGCCTCAGGTCTCGATCATCACCTTCACCATGGCGATGGCCGGATTCTTCCCGGTCATGCTGGCCTATAACTGGTATCAGATCTGGGTCTTCCGCGCCCGCGTCACCAAACTCGCCGCCTACGGGCATTGAGCGGCGGTGCGCCATGCCGCTCTTGCTGCGCGCTTTGTGGAACCAGCGGATCGCGGCCCTGTTCATCGTCGGGCCCGGTGTCAGCGTGATCCTGGTCGCGCTGATCTTCGGCCTCGCGCATGATCTGCAACTGATGGCGGTGGGCATGTTCGTGCTCACCGTCGGGTTGTTCAGCATCCTGCTGTCGGGCGAATACCGTATCCTTCGTCACCACCAACCCCGGCGCTGATCATGGCCGGTCCCGGCGCCCCGATGCCGCGTGCGACCGGCAAGGCCCTCGATGCCTGGCTGCGCCAGCGGGCACGTCAGGTGCGCATCCCCCTCGCCGTCGCGATCGGGCTCGGCGCAGTCGGCGGCCTGCTACTGGTGGCGCAGGCCTGGCTGCTTGCCCTGATCCTCAATGCCGTCATCATCGACCATCTCGGTCTCGCGGCGGTCCGGCTCTGGCTGATCGCCCTGCTCGCCGTCTTTGCGGCGCGGGCGATCGTGACCGCCGCCACCGATATCGCCGCCTTCGAGGCCGTGGCCATCATCAAGCGCGATCTCCGCCGCAAGGTCTATGCCCAGCTCGAAGCGCTCGGACCGGTCTGGGCGCGCCGGGAACGGACCGGGGATATCGTCAACACCATCGTCGACGGCATCGAGGCGCTCGACTCCTACTATGGCAGTTACCTGCCGCAGATGGCCCTCGCCGTGTTCATTCCGCTCGCGATCCTGGTGTTCGTGTTCCCGGCCTACTGGGTCGGCGGGCTGATCATGGTGATCACCGCACCGCTGATCCCGGTGTTCATGATCATCATCGGCAAGGGCACCGAACGGCTGAACCAGCGGCAATGGCGCAAACTGGCGCGGATGAGTGCCCATTTCTTCGACTCGATCGAGGGGCTGACGACACTCAAGCTGTTCAACGCCAGCCGCGCCGAAGCCGCGATGATCGCGCAGGTGTCCGACGAATACCGCCGCGATACCATCGCAGTGCTGCGCGTCGCGTTCCTGTCCTCGCTGGTGCTCGAATTTTTCGCGACCATCAGCGTCGCACTGATCGCGGTGTTCATCGGCTTCAACCTCTATTATCGCGAGATCGCCTTCCTGCCGGGGATTTTCGTGCTGCTGCTGGCCCCCGAATTCTATCGCCCGCTGCGCAACATGGGCACCCAGTATCACGCGCGGATGACCGCGATCGGCGCGTCCGAGCAGATCGTCCGCCTGCTCGATGCGAGGCCGCCGCCACCGTCACAGGCCTCATCGGCGCTGGCCGCGCACCCCGAACTGCGGATCGGATTCGAGGAGGTCGGTTTCGCCTACGAACCGGAGGCTCCGGTGCTGCACGGCATCGGGTTCGGCCTCAAGCGCGGCGAGAGTATCGCGCTGGTCGGCCCCAGCGGCGCGGGCAAGACCACGATCGGCCAATTGCTGCTCGGGTTCATCACACCCACGAGCGGGCGGATCACGATCGACGGCACCGACCTGCGCGATCTCGATAGCACCGGCTGGCAGGCGCGCATCGCCTGGCTGCCGCAGCGCCCGACTTTGTTTCACGGCACCGTGCGCGACAATATCAGCCTCGGGATGGCGGCGGGCGATGCCGAAATCCGCCGTGCCGCCACCCTCGCCCATGCCGATGGGTTCATCGCCGCGCTGCCTTCGGGTTACGACACCATTCTGGGCGATGCCGGTCAGGGCCTGTCGGGCGGTGAAATCCACCGGATCGCTCTCGCCCGCGCCTTTCTGAAGGACGCCGATCTGGTGGTGCTCGACGAGGCGGTGACCGGGCTCGACCCCGAATCGGCATCCCTGATCACCAGTGCGATCGCGGTTCTGGCGCGTGATCGCGCCGTGCTGATCATCGCCCACCGGCTCGAAACCATCCGGCAGGCCGACCGGATCATGGTGCTCGAACAGGGGCACATCGTCGAAGCCGGCGATCATGACGCGCTGATGGCTCGCAATGGCGCCTATGCCGCGATGGTCCGCCTGCACGAACAGGTGCGGATGTGAAGGATCTGCTGCGCCTGCTCCGGCTGTTCCGCCCCTATGCGCTCTGGATGGCCGCGGGAATCGCGCTGTCGATCCTGGTGGTGCTCGCCAATGTCGGGTTGCTCGCATTGTCGGGCTGGTTCATCGCCGCGATGGCGATTTCGGGACTGACCGGCAATCTCATCGAATATTTCACCCCCGCCGCCGGCATCCGTGCGCTCGCCGTGATCAGGGCCGGGGGGCGCTATGCCGAACGCCTCGTGACGCACGAGGCGACGCTGCGGCTGCTCTCGCAGTTGCGGGTGTGGTTCTACGTGCATCTCGAACCGCTCGCCCCGGCGCGGCTGCAATATTTTCGCGGCGGCGACCTGCTCAGCCGGATCCGCGCGGATATCGACAGTCTCGACAATCTTTACCTGCGGGTGATCGCCCCGAGCATCGCGGCGCTGATCACCACGATGCTGATGATCGGGTTCATCTCGATCTTTTCCGGCCGCATCGGGCTGATCGATCTCGCCGGACTGGTCCTCGCCGGGGTGGTGCTGCCGCTCGCGACCCGCGTGATCGGCCGGCGCGGCGGCGGGCAGGCGGTGGAATTACGGGCGCGGTTGCGCGGCCTCGTCGCGGACAGTGTGCGCGGCCTCGGCGAATTGATCGTGTATCAGGCCTCCACACGGCAGGCGGGGGCGATCGGTGAGGCCAGCGAAGCGCTGATCCGCGTGCAGCGCCGGCAGGTCCGGCTCAGCGGTGCTGCGGCGGCGCTCAGCGGCTTGCTGATGCACCTGACCATGTGGATTGCGCTGGTGGTCGCGATCCCGCTGATCGTCTCTGGCACGCTGGCGCCGCCCGATTTCGCGATGATCGCGTTTTTCGTGCTCGGCAGCTTCGAGGCGATCGCGGCGTTGCCCCTGGCGTTTCAGGTGCTCGGCGAAACCCTGGCGGCGGCGCGGCGGATTTTCGAAATCGTCGATACCGTCCCGGCGGTCGCCGAACCGGTGCTGACCATCCCGGCACCCACCACCTTCGACCTCGATTTGTCCGGGGTGCGGATGCGCTACGCGCCGGATGCGCCGTGGGCGCTGGACGGTATCGACCTCGCGGTGCCGCAGGGCACCCATCTCGGGATCATCGGGGCAACCGGGGCGGGCAAGACCAGCCTGATCAACGTGCTGCTGCGGTTCTGGGAGTTTCAGGACGGCAGCATCACGCTCGGCGGGATCTCGCTGCGCGACATCCCGGGCGAAACCATGCGGCAGCTCTGCGCCGTGGTGGCGCAGCAGACCCATCTGTTCAACACCAGTATCCGGCGCAATCTGCTGCTCGCCCGCCCGGACGCCGACGATGCCGCCCTGCACGATGCCTTGCGGCGCGCGAATATCCTCGATGAGATTCTCGCCCTGCCGCATGGGCTCGATACCATCGTGGGCGAAACCGGCACCCGCCTGTCCGGCGGTCAGGCGCGGCGGGTGGCGATTGCCCGCGCGGTGCTGAAAGACGCCCCGATCCTGATTCTCGACGAGCCGACCGAAGGGCTCGATCCGGTCTCCGAACGCGCGGTGATGGCGGCGCTCGACTCACTCATGCAGGGGCGCACCACGCTGCTGATCACCCATCGTCCTGAAAATCTCGGCTTCGTCGATCGCGTGGTCCGGATCGATCGCGGGCGGCTGCACGAAATCGGCGGTGCCAGCACGCGCGAACACGGGTTTTCAAGCCTGCGGACCTGACGAACCGGTCAGGCGGCGAGCGTGCCGATCAGCCGTGTCGCGGCCTCCAGCGTGTCCGCCTCGCTCGCGGGTTTGTCGAGCCGCAGCCGCAGGATTCGCGGAAAGCGCAGCGCGATGCCGGATTTATGCCGGGCCGATCGCTGCGCCGCATCGAAGCCGATTTCCAGCACGATGCCGGGTTCCACTTCCCGCACCGGCCCGTAGGTCGCGACCGTGTGGGTGCGGATCCATTTGTCGAGCACCAGCAACTCGGCATCGGTATAGCCGGAATAGGCTTTGCCGATCGGCACCAGCCTGCCCTCGCCGGTCCAGACCCCGAACGTGTAATCCGAATAGAACGAACTCCGCCGGCCATGGCCGCGCTGGGCGTACATCAGCACGCAATCGAGGCTGAGCGGATCGCGCTTCCATTTCCACCAATGGCCTTTCGGCCTGCCGGCGAGATAGGGGCTGCCGCCCGCTTTCAGCATCAGCCCCTCGATACCGTCGTCCCGCGCCGAAGCGCGCAACGCCGCCAGATCGGCTTCGGTCGCGAAGGGGATTTGGGGTGAAATATCCATCCGCGCTGGCCTCGTTGCGGCAAACCAGGCCTCCAGCCGCGCCCGGCGCTGGTCGAACCCCAACCCGCGCAGATCCTCGGTCCCTTCGAACAGCATGTCGTACAGGCGCACCGCAACCGGGTAGTCGGCGCGGGCCCTGGCGCTGACGATCTTGCGGTTGAGCCGCTGCTGCAGATCGGCGAAGGGCGCGACCACGCCATCGCGGATCACCAGCAACTCGCCATCCAGCACCGCGTCGAACTCCATCGCCGCCAGAATTTCCGGGAAGCTGGCCGAAATATCGTCTGCCCCGCGCGAATAGAGGCGCTTGCCGCCCGGGGTTGCGACGAGTTGCACGCGGATGCCGTCCCATTTCCATTCCGCCCGATAGGCTGACCAGTCGAGACTTGCGCGATCCGCCTCCTCGATCGGGTGGGCCAGCATCGGCGGGCGAAACACCGGCGTGGTGCCCGGATCGGGCCGCGCCGCGCGGTGTTCCAGCCAGTCGAACAGGCCCTGATAGGGCGGCGACAGCCCGTGCCAGATTTCCTCGATATGATCGACATCGACCTCGAAACGCTGCGCCAGAGCGAGCTTGGCCAGACGGAGTGAAGCGCCGACCCGCAAGCCGCCGGTGATCAGCTTGATCAGGGCGATCCGGGTGGAGACATCGCTGCAATCGAGCCAGGCGGCGATCAGCGCCGGGATTGCCTCGCGTGGCGTCGCCCGAAGCGCATCGACCACCGCGGGCAGTTCGGGCGGCGCCTCGATCGGGGCTTTGGGCCAGATCAGCGCGATCGCCTCGGCGAGATCGCCGACATAATCGTAGGACAGGGCAAAGAGTTCGGGATCGGCCCGCGTTGCGACCAGAGCCCGCAGCACCGCCGGCTTGGCCCCGGGAAAATCGAGCTTGCCGGCCATGGCCGCCAAGGCGTAACCCCGCTCAGGGTCCGGACGGGTGCCGAAATAATCGGCGAGGAGCGCGATCTTGGCGTTGCGGCCCTGGGTGTAGAGCAGGCGCTCCAGGAGGTCGGCGAAGGGTTTCATGGGTGGTGAAACAAGGGAAGGTCAAGACTTCTTTTTGTGAACAAAAAGAAGCAAAAAAACTTTCCACTTGGACTGCGCCGGCGAAACTGCCCGTGACCCAGATCAACAAAAGTTTTTTGTTTCTTTTTTTCAAAAAAGAAGCCTTCCCTTACCTCCCCGTCCTTCATGTGTCGTCCGCATCCTCACCATACCCGATCAGGCTGAGCGCCCGACCGATCCGCCCCATTTTGCCCAATTGATAGATCAGCGCGGCTTCGTTACCGTGGGTGACCCAGATTTCCGGGGCTTGCACGTCGATCACCGTGGCGAGCAATTCATCCCAGTCGGCGTGGTCGGAAATAATCAGCGGCAGTTCGACCCCGCTCGCCTTGGCGCGCTGGCGCACCCGCATCCAGCCCGAGGCGACCGCGACGACCGGGTCATCGAGCCGGCGCGCCCAGCGATCCGCGACGGCGGAGGGGGGCGCGATCACGACGGCGCCGTGCAGCGCGGCCTTGTCAGCCACGGTGGCGGGCCGGAGGTCGCCGAGATCGATGCCGAGTTCCGCGTACAGGGTGCATAATTTGGTCAGCGCTCCGTGGAGGTAGATCGGGGCATCGTAGCCGGCTGCGCGCAGCAGGGCGATCATCCGCTGCGATTTGCCGAGCCCGTAGGCGCCGATCAGGTGCGGGCGCTCGGGAAACACGCTCATCGAATGAAGCAATTTGGCGATTTCCTTATCGGTGTCCGGGTGGCGGAACACTGGCAGGCCGAAGGTCGCCTCGGTCACGAACACGTCGCACACCACCGGGGCGAACGGCGCGCAGGTCGGGTCGGCGCGGCGCTTGTAATCGCCGGAAACCACGGCGCGGCTGCCCTGATAGTCCATCACCACCTGACACGAGCCGAGCACGTGGCCGGCCGGCACGAGGCTGACATCGACATCGCCGATCCGCAGAATTTCGCCGATCGCAAGCGCCTGCCGGGTGATGCCGGCCCGGCCCTCGCCCATCCGCGCGCGCATGATCGCGAGGGTTTCGACGCTGGCGAGCACGTGATGGTGGCCGGGACGGGCGTGATCGGCATGGCCGTGGGTGATGATCGCGCGATCGACCGCGCGCGTCGCATCGATATGAAACCCGCCCGGGATACAGAACAGGCCTTCGGGGCGGGGTTGGAGCCAGGTTTCGGGGTGAGGTGCCACGGCGTTCAGATGGATCGTGATTGCGAAAAAAACCAGTCTGGTTAGACTGAAAACGTGAACAAACAAAAAACATCGCTGCCGGTACGGTTCCGCGACTGGTTCGCGGGGCGGGGCTGGACGGTCCGGCCCCACCAATTGGCGGTGCTGGGTGCGGTCATCGCGGGCGATAACGCCCTGCTGATCGCCCCGACCGGCGGCGGCAAGACGCTGGCGGGATTTCTGCCGAGCCTGATCACGCTGGCCGATGCGCCGCAACCGCGTCTGCACACGCTTTACATCAGCCCGCTGAAGGCGTTGGCGACCGATATCGCGCGCAATCTCGAAGCGCCGATCGCGGAGATGGCGCTGCCGATCCGGGTCGAGACCCGCACCGGCGACACCCCGGCCAACCGGCGGGCGCGCCAGCGGAGCGATCCGCCGCATATCCTGCTGACCACGCCGGAAAGCCTTGCCTTGCTGCTCTATCAGCCCGAGGCGGCTGAGTATTTCGCCGATCTCGCGATGATCGTGCTCGATGAGATCCACGCGCTCGCCGGCACCAAGCGCGGCGACCAGCTTGCCCTGTGCCTCGCCCGCCTCCATGCGCTTGCCCCTCGCGCGCTGCGGATCGGCCTGTCCGCGACCGTCGCGCATCCCGGCGCGATGCTCGACTGGCTTTCGCCGGACGGCCATGGCGGGGCCACGCAGCTCGTGCTGGGCGAGGCCGGCGCGCCGCCCGAAATCGGCATGCTGATCGCGCCGGGGCGGATGCCGTGGTCGGGTCATATGGGGCTGATGGCGGCTGAGGCGATCCTGCAGCAGATCCGGGCCGCACGCATGACCATCGTGTTCGTCAACACCCGCGCCCAGGCCGAGTTGATGTTCGAGGCCTTGTGGCGGCACAACGAAGAAACGTTGCCGATCGCGCTGCATCACGGCAGTCTCGATGTGAACCAGCGCCGCAAGGTCGAGGCGGCGATGGCGGCGGGGCGGCTGCGGGCAGTGGTGGCGACCTCCTCGCTCGATCTCGGGATCGACTGGGCGGCGGTGGATCAGGTCATTCAGGTCGCGGCGCCCAAGGGCGTCTCGCGGCTGATGCAGCGGCTCGGCCGCGCCAACCACCGGCTCGATGAAGCCTCGCGCGCTCTGCTGGTGCCGGCCAACCGGTTCGAGGTGCTGGAATGCGCCGCCGCGATCGAGGGTGTGGCGGCACTGGACCTCGATGGCGATCCGCCGCGCGAGGGCGCGCTCGATGTGCTGGCCCAGCACGTGCTCGGGCGGGCCTGCGCCGGACCGTTCCATCCCGACGATCTGTTCACCGAAATCCGCACCGCCGCTCCCTACGCCGCCCTGTCGCGTCGCGACTTCGACGATGTGGTGCGCTACGTCGAGGATGGCGGCTACGCGCTGTCGGTCTATGAGCGGTACCGCAAGCTGTTTCGCGATTCCGAGGGCATGGTCCATGTCCGCAACGCGCGCATCGTGCGGCTGTTCCGCATGAATATCGGCACGATTGTCGAGGCGCCGGTGCTGAAGGTGCGGTTGGGCGGCGGGCGCGGCGGCGGCATCACGCTCGGCGAGATCGAGGAGTATTTCGTCGCGATGCTGACCCCCGGCGACACGTTCCTGTTCGCCGGGCGGCGGCTGCACTTCGTCGGGATTCGCGAGACCAGCGTGATCGTGACCGATGGCGGAAACGGGGAGCCGAAAATTCCCACCTATGTCGGCGGGCGGATGCCGCTGAGCACCAATCTGGCCGACCGGGTGCGCGCGATGCTGCACAGCCCCGCGCAATGGGTGCATTTTCCCGAACCGGTGCGGGAGTGGCTGGACCTGCAGGCGGCGCGCTCATCATTGCCCGGTCCGGACGATCTGCTGGTCGAGACGTTTCCGCGCGGCGGGCGGTGGTATCTGGTCGCCTATTGCTTCGAGGGGCGGCAGGCGCATCAGGCGCTCGGCATGCTGATCACCCGGCGGCTGGAACGCTTCGGCGGCCAGCCTCTGGGATTCGTTGCAACCGATTACGTGCTGGGGGTGTGGTGCGCGCGCGAACCGGGCGATATCGCCCGCCTGTTCGAACAGGACATGCTCGGCGACGATCTGGAAGCCTGGATGGATGAGAGCACCATGCTCAAGCGCAGCTTCCGCAACGTGGCGGTGATCGCCGGTTTGATCGAGCGGACGCATCCGGGCGGCGAGCGCAGCCGTAGACAAGTCAGTATCAATACCGATCTGATTTATGATGTGCTCCGCAAACACGACCCCACCCATATTCTGCTCCGCGCCACCCGGGCCGACGCCGCGCATGGGCTGGTCGATCTCGCCCGGATCGCCGGGATGCTGGCGCGGGTGCAGGGGCGGATCACCCATCGCCGGCTCAGGCGCGTCTCGCCGCTCGCCGTGCCGGTGCTGCTCGAAATCGGCCGCGAACAGGTGCGCGGCGGCGAGGCCGAGGATGCGCTGCTCGCCGAAGCCGAGGCGTTGCTCGCCGAGGCAGGGGTCACGCCTTGTGTCCATCTGGCGTGACACGCAACAATATGGAAAGGAGGCATCCATGAATGCTGCCCCGATCCATCGCGCCGGTCACCGTTTCATGCTCGACCCTGCGGGGGTGGTGATCTGGCCGGCGCGGCGGGCGCTGATTGTGGCCGATCTGCACCTCGAAAAAGCCTCCGCCAGTGCCGCGCGCGGGTCGCTCGTGCCGCCTTACGACACGCGGACCACGCTGGACCGGCTGGCCTTGTTATTGCGGCATTACGCGCCGGAGACCGTGATCGCGCTGGGCGATTCGTTTCACGATGCCGCCGGACCCGCACGGCTGGTCGCAGAGGATGCCGCCCGCCTCGCCCGGCTGGAAGCGGCGCACCGGTTCGTGTGGATCGCGGGCAATCACGATCAGGGCGTCGGCGGCATGGAGTCGTGGCACGAGGATCACTGCGTGTTTCGTCATGAGGCAGGCGAGGTCGCGACCGGAATGGTGGAGTTTTCCGGTCATTTTCATCCCAGGGCGCGGATCGCGACGCGTGCAGCCGCCATTGGTCGGCCCTGTTTCGTGACCGACCAGCACCGTGTCCTGCTGCCCTCGTTCGGTGCCTATACCGGCGGGCTGGATGTGACGGCAGCGCCGATCCGCGCCCTGTTTCCGCGTGGCGGGCAGGTGTTCATGCTCAGCCGGGACCGGGTGTTCGCCTTTCCGCTCGCTCATGCCGCCAGGGCAGCGTAATGGCGATCAGCCTCGTCTGGTTTCGCAACGATCTGCGCCTTGCCGATAATCCGGCCCTGGCAGCGGGGCTTGAGTCCGGTTCGATCGTGCCGATCTTCGTGCTCGACCCCGCTGCCAAATGGGGCGGTGCCTCGCTGTGGTGGCTGCACCACTCGCTCGCATCGCTGGCAAGGGACTGTGCGGCGCGGGGCGCGAAACTGGTGCTGCGGCGCGGCGATTCGGCGGCGATCATCGCGGAACTGGCGGCGACGCTCGGGGCTGAAGCGGTGCATGCCGGGCGGGCGCACGAGCCGTGGCTGCGTCATGTGGATCGCGCGGCCGCCGAGGAACTGGCAAAGCGCGATATCGCGTTCCACCGTCATCGTTCGGCGCTGATGTTCGGGGGCGAGCAGATCGTGAACAAGACCGGTGGCGTGTATGGTGTCTACACCCCGTTTTCGCGCGCCTGTTTCGAGGCGTTCAGCGCCCGCCCGGCGATTGCGCCACCGCAGCGGATCGAGAGTATCGCGGATGTTGCGAGCGACGCGCTGGATGACTGGCAATTGCTGCCGACCCGGCCCGACTGGTCCGGCGGGCTGGCCGAAACCTGGCAGCCGGGCGAAGCGGGGGCACATGAGCGGCTCAGCGCCTTCCTCGACGCCGACCTCGATGAGTACGACCGGCAGCGCAATCTGCCCGGCAGATCCGGCACCTCGATGCTCTCGCCCCACCTTCATTGGGGCGAAATCGCGATCGATGCGGTCTGGCGCGCCACCGAGGCCGCGCGCACCACGCGCGCGGAGGGTCGCACGACCTTCCTTAAAGAGCTGGTCTGGCGTGAATTCGCCGCCTACCTGCTCTGGCACAACCAAGACCTCGACACCGTGCCGATGAAAGCGCAATTCGCCGCGATGCCGTGGCGGGATGCGCCCGGGGAATTGCATGCGTGGCAGCGCGGCCGGACCGGAATTCCGATCGTCGATGCCGGAATGCGTCAGCTCTGGCAGACCGGCTGGATGCATAACCGGTTGCGGATGATTACCGCCTCGTTCCTGGTCAAACATCTGCTGATCCCGTGGCAGACCGGCGAGGCCTGGTTCTGGGACTGTCTGGTCGATGCCGATGCCGCATCCAACGCCGCCTCATGGCAGTGGGTGGCGGGGTGCGGTGCCGATGCGGCACCCTATTTCAGAATCTTCAACCCGGTTTTGCAGGGTTTGAAATTCGATCCGGACGGCGCCTATGTCCGCCGCTTCGTGCCGGAACTCGCGAACCTGCCGGACGAGGTGATCCATGCGCCGTGGGACGCGCCGCAACACGTCCTGCGCGGGGCGGGCGTCATTTTAGGCAGGACTTATCCGGAACCGATCGTCGATCTCGCTTCGGGCCGGGATCGCGCGCTGGCGGCACTGAAGGAAATCGGAAACTCACCCTCATGATCAACGACAAGCCGAAACTCGCGGTGATCGGCGGCGGCATCGCCGGCATGTCGATGGCGTGGCTGGCCCGCGATGCGTGGGACGTCACGCTCTACGAGGCCGAAGCCCGGCTCGGCGGCCATGCCGACACCCAGTTGGTGACGCTCGATGGCGCGGAGGTCGCGGTCGATACCGGCTTCATCGTGCTGAACGACCGGAATTATCCTCATCTCGAAGGGTTCTTCCGGCAGCTCGGCGTTGCCACCCATGACACCGACATGACGTTCGGCGTCTCGATCGGCAACGGCGCGCTCGAATATGGCGGGTCCAACCTCGCCCAGTTATTCGCCCAGAAATCCAACCTGCTCCGCCCGCGCTTCTGGCGGATGATCCAGGACATTCTCCGGTTCAACCGCGAGGCCCCCGCGCTGCTCGATGGGGCCGGCACCGAAACGCTCGGTGAGTATCTCGATCGCAACCATTACGGGCCGGGCTTTACCGAGGACCATATCCTACCGATGGGGGCGGCGATCTGGTCGGCCTCGGTGGCGGGAATGCGCGCGTTCCCGGCGCGGCATTTCGTGCGGTTTTTCCACAATCACGGTCTGCTCACCATCAACGACCGGCCGCAATGGCGCACAGTGACCGGCGGATCGCGGATGTATGTCGCCAAGGTGCGTGAGGCGCTGGGTGAGCGGGTGCGCGTGGGCCAACCGGTCCGGCGCGTGGTCCGCGAGGCCGATCGCCTCAGTGTCGCGACCGACGCGGGGGTGGAGCATTACGATCAGGCCGTGCTCGCCTGCCACGCCGATCAGGCCCTCGCGATGATCGGCGAGCCCACGCAAGGCGAACGCGATATCCTCGGCGCGGTCGGGTTTCAGGCCAACCGCGCGGTGCTGCACACCGATACCGCCCTGATGCCGAGGCGGCGCGCGGTGTGGTCCGCCTGGAACTACCTTGCGCGCGATGCCGGCGATCATGCTCAGGCGATCAGCGTGACCTACTGGATGAACGCGTTGCAGGGGCTGCGAACCGCGAAACCGCTACTGGTCAGCCTCAACCCGCTGATCGAGCCGGACCCCGCGCAGGTGCTGCTGACCCGGCATTACACCCATCCGCGCTTCGACACCGCGGCGATGGCGGCGCAGGAGGCATTGCCGCGAATTCAGGGGCAGGACCGGCTGTGGTTTGCCGGCGCGTGGACCGGCTGGGGATTTCACGAGGACGGCATCGCCTCGGCGGTGCGGGTCGCCCGTGCGCTCGGTATTGCGGTGCCCTGGCAGACCGGCGCGGACCGCTCCGGCGCAGTCCGGCACGCGGCATGACCGGGGCGATGATTTATGCCGGCGTCGTCGGTCATGTCCGGCACACGACGCCGCGCACCAAATTCGCCTATAAACTCTGGATGCTCGCGATCGATCTCGACGATCTCGACGCCTTCGCGGCGCGCAGCCGCGTGTTTCGCCACAACCGGTTCGGGCTGATCGGCATCAACGACCGGGATCACGGCCCCCGCGACGGTTCGGCCCTGCGACCCTGGGTGGAATCAGCCCTTGCGGAAAACGACCTCTCCGGGTTCGGCGCGCGCATCCGTTTGATGACGATCCCCCGTATCCTCGGTTATGCATTCAACCCGATCAGCTTTTATTTCTGTGCCGACGCCGACGGCAGGCTGGGTGCCGTGCTGCACCAGGTGAAGAACACGTTCGGCGACCAGATCGGCTATCTGATCCCGGTTTCGCCCGGCCCCGGTCCGATCCGCCAGCGCGTCGCCAAGGCGATGCATGTCTCGCCGCTGTTCGACATGCAGGGCCAGTATGATTTCACCTTCACGCGGCCGGGTCCGAAATTCCGCATGAGCCTGCGCTACGGTGCCGAGACCAGGCGCATGAACGCGACCATGGCGCTCGACGCCACTCCGGCCACCGACCGGGCCCTGCTCGCCCAGATCGCGAAAATGCCGCTGGTCGCCGTCAAGATCATCGCGGCGATCCACTGGGAAGCGATCAGGACCCTTGTACGCGGCGCAAAATTCCACCGCGAACCTGCCCGCACCCACCATCCGATCATCCGAGGAGACGCCGTATGAGCGACGCCACCATCGCCAGCCCGGGCGCGAACCCCAGCCTGCCGCGCGACCGCCGGTTGCGCCTCGGCCTCGGCATCGCCCGCATGATCAAGGCGGGCACGATGGAAGTGGTGCTGCCGGATGGTTCGGTCCATCATTTCGCGGGCACCGAGCCCGGACCGAACGCGACGATGATCGTGCGGGATGCCCGGATGATCGCGAAACTGGTCTTCGGTGGCAGTCTCGGCCTTGCCGAAGCCTATCTCGAAGGCTGGTGGGACAGCCCGAGCCTGATCGACGTGCTGCGCTCCGGCACGCTGAACGAAGCGGCCTGGGAAGATATGCTGCGCGGCAAGCTCTGGGCCCGCGCGGTCAGCTTCGTTGCGCACAAGCTGCGGCCGAACACCCGCAAAGGCGCGCGGCGGAATATTTCCGAGCATTATGACCTTGGTAACGATTTCTATGCATCATGGCTGGATCAGACCATGACCTATTCCGCCGCCGTGTTCGATCCCGCCACCCAATCCCTCGAAGCCGCGCAGGAGCGGAAGATCCACCGGCTGTGCCGCGCACTGGGGCTGAGCGAGGGGATGGACGTGCTGGAAATCGGCTGCGGCTGGGGTGGCTTCGCTGAAATCGCCGCGCGCGATTACGGCGCCAATGTCACCGGCATCACCCTCTCGCAGGAACAGCTCGAATTCGGCCAGGCCCGCATCGCCCGCGCCGGGCTGGGCAATCGCGTCACCCTGCGCCTTCAGGATTATCGGGACGTGACCGAAACCTTCGACCGGATCGCCTCGATCGAAATGTTCGAGGCGGTGGGCGAACAATATTGGCCGACCTATTTCGCCTGTGTCCGCGACCGGCTGAACCAGGGCGGCCTCGCGGGCTTGCAGGTGATCACCATCGCGGACCGGTATTTCGAGGAGTATCGCTCCAGCGCCGATTTCATCCAGCGTTACGTCTTTCCCGGCGGCATGCTGCCCTCGCCCACGCGGTTCAATCAGGAAATCGCCCGCGCCGGGCTGAAGCTGCGCGAAAGCTTCTGGTTCGGGCAGGATTATGCCGAAACCCTCGCCCGCTGGCAGCACGCCTTCCAGGCCGCGTGGCCGCGGATCGGGGCGATGTCGCGCCAGTACGACGGCCGGTTCAAGCGGCTCTGGGAATATTACCTCGCCTATTGCGAGGCCGGGTTCCGCGCGGGCTGGACCGATGTCGGCCAGTTCGTGATCGCGCGAGGCTGATTGCCGCGCCACCAGCTCAGCCTGCGCACCAAGCTGATCTACGCAGCGCCCGCGCTGCCGCTGGCGATGCTCGGGCTGCCGCTGCTGGTCATTCTGCCGGATTTCTGGGCCGGCCCGATGCATATGAACCTCGTGACCGTCGGGTTCGTGCTCACCGCCGTCCGTATTTTCGATGTCATCGTCGATCCCGCGATCGGGCGGTTCTCCGATCTCTCGCAGTCCCGGTTCGGCCGCCGCAAGCCGTTCATGGCGGTGGCGATGCCGGTCGCGGCGGTGGGGGCGATCGGCCTGTTCTTTCCGCCCCATGGCGCGGGTGCGGTGTGGCTGTTCGTTTTTTACGCTCTGGTCACCTGGGGCTGGACCGCGCTATCCCTGCCCTATTGGGCGTGGGGAGCGGAATTGTCCGACGATTATACCGAGCGTCAGCGGATCACGTCGCTGCGCGAAGGCGGCACCATCATCGGCATCCTGATCTCGGCCATCGCGCCGGTCGCCCTCGGCATCACCTCGCATGTCGGGCAGGCGCATCTGCTGTCGCTGCTGACCATCGGCCTCGCCACCCCGTTCGTGCTGCTCGCCTTGCTGCGGGTGCGCGACCCGCTGCCGATCCGCCGGGCCGCGCCGGCTGGGCTGAGGGCGACCTTGGGATTGCTGGCCGCGAATGCCCCGTTCCGCCGCCTGATCCTCGCCTGGGCGGTGAACGGGCTGGCGAACGGACTGCCCGCCGCGCTGATCCTGATCGTGTTCGACCAGATCCTGCACGCGCCCAAAGCCTCCGGCCCGTTGTTGCTGGTGTATTTCGCGGCAGGTGTGCTCTCGGTGCCGTTATGGCTGAAAGCCTCCGCGCGGATCGGCAAGCACCTGACGTGGGCGGGAGCGATGGCGATGTCCGGCATTGCCTTCGCCTTCGTACCCGCGATCCTGCACGTTCCCCACGTGCTTATCCTGTTCGGCATCATCAGCGTGTTCACCGGTGCCGGGCTGGGTGCCGATTTCACCATTCCGCCCGCAATCCAGGCCGATGTGGTCGATGTCGATGAAGCGGCGAGCGGCGAACAGCGCGCGGGGATCTATTTCGCCGCCGCCACCATGGCGCAGAAAGCCGGCAACGCCCTCGCCCCCGGCCTTGCATTTCCGGTGCTCGGTCTGGTCGGCTTCTCGACCCGGGGCGGCAATGATCTGGCGCAGGACGCGACGCTGATGGTGCTCTATTGCGGCATCCCCGCCACTTTGAAACTGGTCGCCGCCGCCATCATGTGGCGCTTCCCGATCGACCGGGCCGCCCAGCAGCAGTTGCGGGCGACCATCGCCGCGCAGGCATGATCCCCCCCGGCATCGCCCTGCGCGTGGTTGGCGACGTTCACGGCGATTCAGCCGGGTTTGCCGCCGCCGTCGCGACCGATCGGTTCATCGTCCAGTTGGGCGACCTCGTCGATGACGGACCCGACACACCCGGGGCGCTGCGGATCATGTTCGACCTGATCGATCGCGGACGCGGATTGTTCCTGCTCGGCAACCACGATTTCAAACTCGCCCGCGCCCTGCGCGGCGATGCGGTGCAGCGCGGACCGGGGCTCGCCGCCACGATCGCGGCCCTGGATGGTGCGACCGCCGCGCGCGCCCTGCATGAAATCACCCGCGCGCCCGGCTGGCTGCGAACGGGCTCCACGATCTTCGTCCATGGGGGTTTTCATCCGGCCATGCTGACCGCCGCCCCTGCCGCCATGCGCCCCGGCCGCGCCGACCATCTGCTCGCCCGTGCGCTCTACGGCCAGACCACCGGCCGGGTCACCGGCGCCGGCAAGCCCGAGCGTCTGCTCGCGTGGGTCGATCGCATTCCCGAAGGTCACATCGTCTATTGCGGCCACGACCAGCGCAGTACCAATGGCCGCCCGCTGACACTCCACGGAAGGCTCGGGGGTCAGGCGGTGTTCATGGACACGGGCGCTGGCAAGGGGGGGCATCTGTCGTGGATCGACCTGCCGGCGGGGGTGGAGTGAGGAAGGAAGGGCTTCTTTTTTGAAAAAAAGAAGCAAAAAACTTTTTTGATCTGGGTCGGTGCCGGGTTCACCGGCTCGACTGATCTTCCATCAACCTCAGTGGGTCCGGACCCCATGATCGAGCGGCACCGAAATCCACGACGTCCCCGCCGGTCCATCGACCAGCAATGCGACGGTGTGTTTGCGCGCGAGCCGATCGTTCAGGGCCTTCGGTGTCGTCACGAAATCGGGGCCGACCGCTTCGATCAGCGTATCGGCGTGCAGCCCGGCCCGTGCCGCGGCGCTGTTCTTGTCGACCGAGACGACAATCACGCCCCGCGCCCCCGGATGGGTCATGACGCCGATACCGAGTGACGCGATCATGTCTGGTTTCGCGGCGGTTTGTATCGGCCCCGGTTTCGCGGCGGGCTTTTTGTCGGTCGGCGGCACCGCAATGGTGATCGCCGCGTCGTGCAGCGCGCCATCGATCCGATAGCGGAATTTGGCAGTCTGACCGGCGGGGATTTCGGCAAGCGCCACCTTGAAGGAATGAACATCGCGGATCGGCCGGTCATCGACATCGGTGATCACATCCGCCGGCGCGAGTTTGCCGGAGGAAGGACCATCCGCGACCACGCCGCCGACCACCACGCCGTCCGCGGACGGCAGATGCCAGGCACGCTCCATATCCGCCGAGACATGCTCGATCCGCAGCCCTACCCATCCGCGCGTCATTTTGCCATGCGCGATCAACGATTTCGCCACCGGCTCGACCATGCTGGAGGGGATGGCGAACCCGATGCCGACCGATCCGCCCGATGGCGAATAGATCGCGGAATCCACGCCCACGACATGCCCGTTGGCATCGAGCATGGGACCGCCGGAATTACCCCGGTTGATCGCCGCATCGGTCTGGATGAAATTGTCGTACGGCCCCGAGCCGATATCGCGGTGCAGCGCGCTCACCACCCCCGCCGAGACCGAAAATCCGAGACCGAACGGGTTGCCGATCGCCACCACCCAGTCGCCGAGTTCGAGCTTGCCGCTGTCGCCGAACGTCAGGAACGGATCGGGGTGGCCGGTGTCGATCTTCAGCACCGCCAGATCGGCCTTCTTGTCCGACCCGATCAGCTTAGCGGTATAGATATGCCCGTCATGCATCGTGACCTTGATCTCGCTGGCCCCGGCGATGACGTGATGATTGGTGACGATATAGCCGTCCTTGCTGATGAAGAACCCGGTGCCGAGCGCCTGTTCGGCGCGTGGCGGCACGATCAGGCTGTTCGAATCGGCCTTCTTCGCATCCGATTTCTGAAACCCGCCCGCTCCCGGCTTGAGTTCGGCCCCCGGCGCGGGCTTCGCCTTCGTTGGATCGATGCTTTCGATATCGACCACGGCGGGCAAAGCGGCGCGGGCGATTTTGGCGATCGCCGGCGGCGTCGGCACGGCTTCGGCGCGTCCGCTCGCAACGAGGCCGGCGGCGAGCAGCAGGTTCGGCAGGGTTTTGCGCAATGTCATGGCTATCAGAGTGATGTGATATCGCCGATCCGGCAAGAGATGATTTTCACGATCCCGGCGGGCGTCACCCCGGCTTGCCGCATCTCCCGCAATGTCGCGGCCCGGTCGCGCTTCGCCAGCCGCCGTCCGGATTGATCGGTCAGCAGCGGATGATGGGCATAGGCCGGTGTCGGCCAGCCGAGCAGATGCTGCAACAGCACGTGGATCGGCGTCACGGCGCGCAAATCCTGACCCCTCGTCACCAGCGTCACCCCCTGCGCCGCATCGTCATGTGTCACGCAGAGATGATAGCTGCACAAGGCATCCTTGCGCGCCAGCACGACATCGCCGAGCGCTTCCGGGTCGGCGGAAATCCACCCTTCGCCCGCTTCGTGAAACCGCAGCGCGCCGGTGCGCCGAACCGCGCGATCGGTGCGTAGCCGCAAGGCATAGGCGTCGCCCTGCGCGATTCGCGCCGTCGCCATCGCCGGATCGAGGGTGCGGCAGGTGCCGGGATAGCGGCCATCGCCCCCGTGCGGCGCGCTCATTGCCGCGGCAATCTCGGCACGGGTGCAGAAACAGGGGTAGAGCAGGTCCATCGCCACCAGCCGATCGAGCGCGGCAGCGTAATCCGCCAGATGATCCGACTGGCGGCGCACTTCGCCGCGCCAGACCAGGCCGAGCCAGGTCAGATCCTCGATGATCGCCTCGGTGAAGGCAGGGCGGCAGCGCCCGGCATCGATATCCTCGATCCGCAGCAGAAAGTCCCCCTGCCCTGCCCGTGCCGCCGCGAACCCGGTCAGCGCCGAGGCGGCATGGCCGAGATGCAGATAGCCGGTCGGGCTCGGAGCGAAGCGGGTCACGATGGACATCGCCGGTCAGGATGATACGCTCCGCGCGAATTGCAAAGTGAGGCGCAGATGACCCTGGATGGACCGCGTTGGGGGCCGGCGAACGGCACCGCGAAGCAGCTCGTCGTGCTCTGTCACGGCGTCGGCGCCGACGGGAACGATCTGATCGACCTCGCCCCGTACTGGGCGCGGGCGGTGCCGGAAGCCGCTTTCGTCGCCCCCCATGCGCCGGAACCCTTCGCCATGGCGCCGCATGGCCGCCAATGGTTCCCGATCGGCAATCTCGATCCGCTGACCCTGGGAGCCGGGGTTCGCAGGGCGCAGACCGCGCTCGATGGCTTTCTCGATGCCGAACTGGCCCGGCTCGGCCTCCCGCCGCACGCCTACGCGCTGATGGGATTCAGCCAGGGTGCGATGACCGTGCTGTTCACGGGATTGCGCCGTGCGGTGCCGCCGCGCGCGATCCTCGCCTTTTCCGGCGCGCTGATCGACCCCGAGTCGCTGCCGCGCGAGATCGCAGGACGCCCGCCGGTCCTTCTGGTTCATGGCGAGGCGGACCCGATCGTGCCGGTCTCGCGCTCGCGCGACGCCGAGGCGGTCCTCCGGGCCAACGGCGTCCCGGTGCAGGGACTTTATGTTCCGAACCTCGCTCACGGCATCGACGATGCGGGGCTTTCGGCTGGCGCGCTGGCATTGCAGCGCGGCTTTGCCACGCCGGTTGAAGTTTGATGACAAAGGCCAGGGGCCGACGCTGCGTGACTTGCAGCCCGCGCGGGTCTTTGTCATAAACCCCTAATGAACTCGGCCCGTCACCAGATATGGCGACTCGATTTCCGAAGCGCCCTTTATGTTGCGTCCCCCTATTGGGACCGGATGAGTAATGCCTGACGGCGGGCAGAATTTCCCCGCTCTCGTGCTGAACGCGGATTTCCGTCCGCTCTCCTATTTTCCGTTATCGCTCTGGGCCTGGCAGGACGCCGTGAAAGCGGTGTTTCTCGACCGTGTCTCGGTGCTTTCCGAGTACGAGCACGAGGTTCATTCGGTCTCCGTCTCGATGAAGCTGCCCTCGGTGATCGCGCTGAAGGATTTTGTGCCCTCGATGCGCCAGCCGGCGTTCACCCGGTTCAACGTGTTTCTGCGCGACGGGTTTACCTGCCAGTACTGCCACGATCGTCTGCCCGCGCCCGATCTGACGTTCGACCACGTCATCCCCCGCGCCCGGGGTGGCCGCACCACCTGGGAAAACGTCGTCACGGCCTGTGGTGCGTGCAATCTCCGCAAGGGCTCGAAGCTGCCCCGCGAATGCAAAATGTTCCCGTATGAGACCCCGCGCCGCCCGAATTCGTGGGAGCTTCAGGATCGCGGGCGTGCCTTCCCGCCCAATTTCCTGCATGAAAGCTGGCGCGATTTCCTCTATTGGGACAGCGAGCTGGAAACATGAAAATTTTTGTCCGCGTTTAGAGTTCCGAAATAATCGTCAGATATCACCATCCCGAAACCAATGGGGATGCCGATGTCCGGAACCGCTTCGAAATCGCTGGTGTGCCTTGTATTATTCGCGTTGACCGGGTGCGCGACCCGCACCGAAACCCATGTCTATAACGTCATTCACCCGTGGTATGGGCAAAATGTCTACATGAAAGCGCGTTATGCGTGCGAACGCGCCAACGATCATCGTATCAGTATATCCCACGCCTCTGCCTTCGATCTTAACTTCGGCTCGTCCGCTGTCTCAATGGTTGGCCCCAATCAGCTTCTGGCACGTCATTGTCTGATGGCTGAAGGATGGCGGTGGCGGACGGTCCAAGTCGAATACTGACACCATAGGTGCGCCTCGGGCGGATCGGACAACGAAGGGCGAGCGGGCGGAGTTTACAACGCCTCATTATCGGTTATCCGTCACTCAACGGAGAACCGACATGAACAAACCGATCCCCAACTCCCTGCGCAACCTGCCCGACGAACGCGGCCGCTTCGGCGAATTCGGCGGCCGGTTCGTTGCCGAAACCCTCATGCCGCTGATCCTCGAACTGGAGGCCGCCTACGAGGCCGCGAAGCACGATCCGGCGTTCCAGGCCGAGTTCGACTATTACATGAAGCACTATGTCGGCCGCCCCAGCCCGCTCTGGTTCGCGGAGCGGCTGACGAAAAAACTCGGCGGTGCCAAAATCTATTTCAAGCGTGACGAGTTGAACCACACCGGCGCGCATAAAATCAACAATTGCATCGGGCAGATCCTGCTCGCCAAGCGCATGGGCAAGACCCGCATCATCGCGGAAACCGGCGCCGGCCAGCACGGAGTTGCCACCGCAACCGTCGCCGCTTTATTCGGCCTGCCCTGCGTGATCTACATGGGCGCGGTCGATGTCGAGCGGCAACAGCCCAATGTGTTCCGCATGAAGCTGCTCGGCGCGGAAGTGGTCCCGGTCACGTCCGGCGCGGCGACGCTCAAGGACGCGATGAACGACGCCCTGCGCGACTGGGTCGCGAACGTGCGCGACACGTTCTATATCATTGGCACCGCCGCTGGTCCGCACCCCTACCCTGCCATGGTCCGCGATTTTCAGTCGGTCATCGGCACCGAAGCCCGCGCTCAGATGTTGGAAGCCGAATCCCGCCTGCCGGATGTCGCGATCGCGGCGATCGGCGGCGGCTCCAACGCGATCGGCCTGTTCCATCCGATGCTCGATGACGACATCAAGCTCATCGGCGTCGAAGCCGCAGGGCGTGGCCTCGATTCCGGCGAACATGCCGCGTCGCTGTCGCGGGGCCGTCCCGGCGTGCTCCACGGCAACCGCACCTATCTGCTGCAGGACGATGACGGCCAGATCCTCGAAGCCCACTCGATTTCCGCCGGTCTCGATTACCCCGGCATCGGTCCCGAACATTCCTACCTTCATGATATCGGCCGGGTCGAGTATGTCGCGGTCACCGATGATGAAGCGCTTGCGGCGTTCCAGCTCTGCTGCGCGACGGAGGGGATCATCCCTGCGCTCGAACCCGCCCATGCCCTTGCCCATGTCGCCAAGATCGCCCCGACCATGGAGCCCGAAAAAATCATCCTGATGAATTTGTGCGGACGGGGGGACAAGGACATTTTCACCGTGGCGAAGCACCTCGGGGCTCAGCTGTGAGCCGCATCGCCGCCACCTTCGGGCGGCTGAAAGCCGAAGGGCGCGCCGCGCTGATCACCTTCGTCGAAGCCTTCGATCCCGACCGGGCGACCTCGCTGTCCCTGCTCACCGGGATGGCCCGAAACGGCGCCGATATCATCGAAATCGGCATGCCCTTCACCGACCCGATGGCTGACGGCCCGACCATCCAGCTCGCCGGCCGCCGTGCGCTCCACGCCGGTGCCACCGTTGCCGGCACACTCGGCCTCGTGCGCGAGTTCCGGAGCGGCAACGACACGCTGCCTCTGGTGCTGATGGGCTACCTCAACCCGATCCTTTCCTACGGTGTCGCCCGCTTCACCGCCGATGCCGCCGCCGCCGGAGTGGATGGCCTCATCGTGGTCGACCTGCCGACCGAGGAAGCCGATCTGATGCTGGCCGACGTCAAAGCCAACGGCCTCGACCTGATCCGCCTCATTGCGCCCACCACCTCGGATGAACGTCTGCCCATCGTGCTGAAAGACAGTTCGGGCTTCGTCTACTACGTGTCGATCACCGGCATCACCGGCACCAGCACGGCCTCGGCCACCGATCTGGCACGGGACATCCCCCGGCTCCGCCGCGCGACCGACCTGCCGATCGCGGTCGGCTTCGGCGTGCGGACGCCCGAGCAGGCGGCGATTGTGGCACGCCACGCGGATGCCGCGGTGGTCGCCTCCGCCCTGATCGACCGGATGGCAAGCGGGCTCGAAGGCGGCCACGCTTCATCTGCCGTGATCGAAACGGTCCTCGCGGATGTGGCGGGCCTGGCCAGGGCCATGCATGCCGAGTCGGTCCCGGCGTAGGCAATACGGTCATCGTCGCCGTTTCGGCGGCGACGGGCGGCAACGATACGGTCGCACGATGTAGCGCCCCGGCGCGCGGTCAGGCGCTGATGTTCAACAGAGTGCTCGCGGAAGTACCGCTGCCACCGCTGGAAGTTCCGCCGGAAGGCGTGCTGCTCGGTAAATCCGACGTGCTGACCGAGACGATCGAGCCGTTGGGTGCCGTCACCGTCGTTGTCACGCTGCCATCCGGATTGGTAACGACCGAAGTGGTATCTGCTGACGAACTGGAACCCGAGCTACCGCCCGAACCGGAAGCGCCCTGGCTCGCGGAACTTTTCGCGCCGGACGCACCGGAGGCCGAGGACGTGCTCGCCGTGGCCTGCGTGTTCACTTGCGGCATGACGAGGCTGGCCGCAGAAACGCCTGAAATACTCATTACTCATCCCTCTCAATGCGATCGAGAGAGATCATGACCCCTGTTGATTAAGCAATCGTAAACGCGCGGAGAATGCGTCGTGTCGTATCACCACGGTGGTTCGGCGTGTCGATCCGAACCACTCGGTTCAGAGCGCGTGCTTGATGCCGCGCACCATCCGCGTCATGAACCCGGCTTCGGGGTCCGCCACCATCGCCACCGCCGGGACTGTCGCGATCGTCTTGCCGTCGGCGCTGACCGTGATGGTACCGACCACGTCACCCTTCGCGACACCCGCTTTCGGCGGCGCATCGTAGGTCACGGTGGTTTTGAACCCCTTCACCGCCACTTTCGGCACGGTCATCACCACATCGTGCTGCGCCGCAACCGGTACGCTGACCTGCTGGTATCCAGGCGTCGGCATCGACCCCAGCGTCTTGCCGGCATCCACCACCGTCGCATCGGTATAGAACTGATACCCGTAATCGAGCAGGGATTCGATATCGTTGGTACTGGTTACCCAGTTCGGGCCACCCAGCACCACCGCGATCAACCGCCGTCCGTCGCGTAGCGCCGTCGCGTCGATGCAATGCCCGGCTTCGTTGGTCCGACCGGTCTTCAGCCCGTCCACGGTGGGATCGCGGAACAGGACCGGGTTCCAGCTGCGCTGACGGATCTTGTCGAAGGTATAATGCTTCAACACTGAAATCTTCAGATATTGCGGGTAATCGGTCACGATCGCGCGTGAGAGCTTTGCCACATCCATCGCGGTCGTCCGCAATGTCGGGTCCGGCAGCCCGTCGACGTTGACATAATGCGTCCGGTCGAGGTGCAGCACTTTCGCTTCATGGTTCATCAGCCCGACAAAGGAGGATCGGCTGCCCGCCACCGCCTGCGCCAGCGCCACCGCCGCATCGTTGCCGGAATCGATGATCAGCCCGTGCAGCAATTGATCCACTGTGACTGTCATGCTGGGCGAGATGAACATGCGCGACCCGCCAGTGTGCCAAGCCGCATCGCTCACAGGCACGGTCTGATCCATTTTCAGGGTGCCGTGCGCGATCGCCTGATAGACCAGATACGCCGTCATCAGCTTGGTCAGGCTGGCGGGCGGCCACGCCAGATCCGGCGCTTTCGCGGCGATGACCGCGCCGGTTTTTGCATCCATCAGCACATAGGAAGCCTGGGCCGGCAATTCCGGCGGTGCGGCCATACCGGGCAGGGCGAGCGGCGCGGTCGGCGGTGGACCGGCCGGTATCGCCGGCGTCGTGGCCACCTTGGCGGCAGGCTTCGCCAGATGGTGCGGCACCGCCGCACTGGCTGGCGCGGCGGCCGAGACCAGGGCAATCGAACTGAGGAGCGTGGCGACGGAGCGCTTCATGTCATGGTCCAGGCAAGTGATGAGGCCATCTCCTACAATCCCTCGCCGTGTCGGCGCAAATCACGCAGCCGTGCCACCTGCCTCACGCCGTCTTCCTTGACTTCGCCGCCCCCGCAAGGTTGAAGCGGCACCTGAACAGGAACCGAACCTCAATGGCCGCAAAACCACCGTCCAACCAGCAGTCCAGCGCTCCCCAATCGACCGGGGCGATGATCCGGGAATGGGTCGTCACCCTCGTTTACGTTGTCGTGATTGCGGTTTTCATCCGCTCGTTCCTGTTCGAACCGTTTTTCATTCCCTCGGGCAGCCTGACGCCGACGCTTCTGCCAGGCGATTTCATTCTTGTCACAAAATGGAACTATGGCTACTCGCGCTGGTCGTTCCCCTTCGGCGAACCCGATTTCAAGGGCCGCATTTTCGGCTCGCTGCCCAAGCAGGGTCAGATCGCGGTGTTCGCCCTGCCGCGCGACCCCAGCATCGACTATATCAAGCGCGTTATCGGCGAACCGGGCGATACCGTGCAGATGACCAAGGGTCAGCTCTACATCAACGGCAAGGAGGTGCCCCGCACGCCGGACGGCACCTATGTCGAAACCCCGCTCGATGATGGCCAGGGCGTGCCGATCACCGTGAAACTCTACAAGGAAACCCTGCCGGACGGCGTCACCCACCTGATCGCCAAGGCGACCGACAAGGGCTTCGCCAACAACACGCCGGTCTATCACGTGCCGCCCGACCATTTGTTCATGATGGGCGACAACCGCGATTTCAGCGAAGATTCCCGCTTCCTCGATGCGGTGGGCTACATTCCGCTCCAGAATTTCGTCGGCCGCGCCCGGTTCATCTGGTTCTCGATCCGCCTCGATCACCCGTGGTGGGAAATCTGGTACTGGCCGGTCGATATCAGGTGGGACCGCATCTTCAAGGTCATTAAATGACCACGAAGGCCGAAGCCCTGCTCGGCCATGAATTCACCCGCAAGGACCTGCTCGCCGAAGCCCTCACCCATCGCTCGGCGGTTGGCCAGGGCGGAGCGGGCTCGAACGAACGGCTCGAATTCATCGGCGACCGCGTGCTCGGCTTGCTGGTCGCGGAATGGCTGATCGAGCGATTCCCCCGTGAGCGTGAAGGCGCGCTCGGCCCGCGCCTCGCTTATCTGGTTTCGCGCCCTTCGCTCGCCGGCATCGCCGAGCATATCGGGATCGCCGATCTGCTCGATGTCTCGCCGGGGGAATCCCGCCGCGGTGTACGCAACCGCTCGACCGTGCTCGCTGACGCGCTCGAAGCTCTGATCGGCGCGCTCTATACCGATGGCGGGCTGACCCCGGCACGCAATTTCATCCGCCATGCCTTTGCCACCGTGATCGATGCGCAGGATTCGGCACCGCCCAAGGACCCGAAAACCGCGCTGCAGGAATACGCCCTGGCCCGCAGCCCGATCCTGCCGGCCTACGAAATTCTCGCCCGCACCGGCCCCTCCCATGCGCCGAAATTCCACATCCAGGTGACCGTGGGGACCGAAACCGCCGAGGGCCAGGCCGGCACCAGGCGCGAAGCTGAACAGAACGCGGCCCGTAACCTTCTCGATCGGCTCAAATCATGACCACACGTTGCGGCTACGTTGCCCTGCTCGGCAGGCCCAATGCCGGGAAATCCACCCTGCTCAACCAGGCCGTCGGCGCCAAGGTCTCGATCGTGACGCCCAAGGCGCAGACCACGCGCTTCCGGGTCAGCGGTATCGTGATGCGGCAGACCGCCCAGATCGTCCTGATCGACACGCCGGGCCTGTTCGCCCCGAAACGCCGGCTCGACCGCGCCATGGTCGCCGCCGCGTGGGACAGTGTCGCCGGCGCCGATCTCGCGTGCATGCTGGTCGATGCCTTCCGCGCCAGGCCCGACGATCTCGCCGAACCGCTCGAAGCCCTCGCCCGCACAGGCCGCAAGCGCTGGCTTATCCTGAACAAGATCGACCTGCTGCCCCGCGAAAAGCTCCTGCCGCTGGCGGAAACCCTCGCCAAGGCCGGCAGCTTCGTCGAGGTCTTCATGATCAGTGCGCTGAAGCGCGACGGCATCGACCACCTGCTCGATGCCATGGGCAAGGCCATGCCCGAAGGCCCGCACCTTTATCCGGAAGACGAACTCACCGACCAGACCGACCGCATGCTCGCCGCCGAACTGGTCCGCGAACAGATATTCATGCAGCTCCGCGAGGAAATTCCCTACGGCGCCTCGGTCGAAACCGAAAGCTTCAAGGACCTCGCCGACGGCTCGGCACGGATCGACCTGACGATTTACGTCGCCCGCGCCGCCCACAAGAAAATCATGCTCGGCGAAGGCGGAGCCCAGATCAAGTCGATCGGCACCAAAGCGCGAACCCAGCTCGAAAAACTCCTCGAACGCCGGGTTCATCTGTTCCTCAACGTCAAGGATCGGCCGGGCTGGGACGAAGAATCGGCGAGGCTCCGGGCGCTGGGGCTGGAGGGTTAGGCGGCCAGCCGCCGCAAATGATAATCGGCGTCGCCGAACTGCATCTCGATCATCGTCAGCCGCTTGAACAGATGCCCGGCTTTGTATTCCATCGTCACGCCGATCCCGCCATGCAGTTGCACCGCTTGCTGACCCACGAATTTCGCCGCTTTTCCCACTGCCGCCTTGGCCATCGCGATCGCCTCGCCCCGCACCTTCGCATCATCGTCCGCCGCTGACAGGGCGGCAAAAATCGCCATGCTGCGCGCCTGCTCCAGCGCGACATACATATCGACCGCGCGATGCTGCAACGCCTGGAACGCCGAGATGGCGACACCGAACTGCTTGCGCGTCTTCATGTAATCGACGGTCATGGCAATCAGCGCGTCCATGGCGCCGACCGCCTCGGCGCAGAGCGCGGCAATCGCCTCATCGACCGCCCGCTCCAGCACGGCAAGATCACCGATCAGCCGCGCTGCCGGCACGCGCACATTGGCAAACGAAATCTCCGCCCCCCGCAAGGCATCCTGCATCGGATAGCCCCGCCGGGAAACCCCTTCCGCCTTCGCGTCGATCAGGAACAGCCCCACCCCGTCCCGATCCCGCGTCCCGCCCGACATCCGCGCGCTGACGATCAGGTAATCCGCCGAATCGCCCGCAATGACCACGGTTTTATCACCCTCGATGACGAAACCGTCCCCGTCCCGCCGCGCGGCCGTTGTGATATCGTTCAGGTCATACCTCGAATGCCGTTCGGTATGGGCGACCGCCACGATCGCCTCACCGGCGGCAATCTCTGCGATCACTTCCTCGCGCAGAGCGCCCGGCGTGCCATGACGAAGCACCGCCCCGGCAAACACCACGCTCGCCAGATACGGCTCCAGCGCCACCGCCTTGCCGATCTCCTCCATGATGATCATCGTCTCGACCGGCCCGCCACCGAACCCGCCCTGCGCTTCGTCGAACGGCAGCGCCAGCAACCCCGCCTCGGCATATTCCGCCCACACCGCCCGATCGAACCCGTCCGGCTGTTTCGCATAGGCCTTGCGCATCTCGAAATCACCGTACCGCGCGGCAAACAACTTGCCGACACTGTCACGGAGCAGACGCTGTTCATCGGTTAAATCAAAGTCCATGTCGGGTTCCTTCGCAGAGAAAAGAAAGGCTTCTTTTTTGTAAAAAAGAAGCAAAAAACTTTTGTTACTTTGGATTCGGAGGGTGGCAGGGGTCGTGCTCCACGGTGGGAAATTACCGAAAGTTTTTTCGTTCTTTTTTACAAAAAAGAACTGCTGCCTTCAAAACCCCAGTATCGCCTTGGCAATGATATTCCGCTGTATCTCGTTCGATCCCCCATAGATCGAAATCTTGCGCCAGTTGAAATAGGTCGGTGCCGCATAGGTCGCATCGTCCGGCCCGATCGGCGTGTTGTTGCCTTCGTCCTCGGCATCGGTCGAGCGTTGATACGGCATCGCCAGCGGTCCCACCACATCCATCAGAAGTTCGGTCGTCGCCTGCTGAATTTCAGATCCCTTGATCTTCAGCACGGATGATTTGGGGTCCGGCGCCCCGTGCCGGCCCGATTTCCGTGCCTCCGCCAGCACCCGCAACTGCGTGATTTCCAGCGCTTTGAGCTCGACCTCGACCGTGGCGAGTTTCTCGCGAAACCACGGCGCCTGCAGCAACGTGCCGTCCCCGGCGCGTTCCTTCGCCGCCAGCTCGCGCACCCGCCGCAGCCGTTGCTTGGAAACGCCGACGCGGGCGATGCTGGTCCGTTCGTTTCCGAGCAGGAACTTGGCGTAATCCCAGCCCTTGTTCTCCTCGCCGACCAGGTTCTCCACCGGCACCTTCACCTCGTCGAACCACACTTCATTGACCTCGTGCCCGCCATCGATCAGCTGGATCGGTCGCACCGTGATGCCCGGCGTTTTCATGTCGACAAGGATGAAGGAAATACCTTGCTGTTTCTTCGCCGCCTGCAAATCGGTCCGGGCCAGCACGAAAATCCAGTCGGCATATTGCGCGAGCGTCGTCCAGGTCTTCTGACCGTTGATGATGTAATGATCCCCCTCCCGCCGCGCCGTGGTCTTGAGCCCGGCAAGATCCGACCCTGCCCCGGGTTCGGAGAAGCCCTGGCACCACCAGATGTCCAGATTCGCGGTTCCCGGCAGGAACTTCCGCTTCTGGGCGTCGTTCCCGAAGGTCGCGATCACCGGGCCAACCATCGAGACATTGAACGGCAGCGGTTGCGGTGCCGGGGCCGATTGCAACTCGTCGATCAGGATGAATTCCTGCACAGGGCTCCAATCCTGCCCCCCCCATTCCTTCGGCCAGTGCGGCGTCGCCCAGCCTTTCGTATTCAGTTTTGCCTGCCAGTCGACGATATCCTGTTTGGCGATCTCGCGCCCCTCGATCATCCGCTGCTGCACCTCGCGCGGCAGATTGTCGCGGATGAACGCGCGGATCTCATCGCGAAACGTCAGTTCCTCAGCCGAAAAACTCAGTTCCATCGCCTGCCCCCTAATTGATCTCGAACAATCCGGCAGCCCCCTGGCCACCGCCGATGCACATGGTGACCACGGCGAACTTCGCACCCCGCCGCCGGCCCTCGATCAGCGCATGCCCCGTCATCCGCGCCCCGCTCATCCCGTACGGATGCCCGATCGAGATGGACCCACCATCGACATTGAGCTTCGCCGGATCGATCCCGAGCCGATCCCGGCAATAGATCACCTGGCTCGCGAACGCCTCGTTCAACTCCCACAGATCGATATCATCCACCGTCAGACCATGCCGCTTCAACAGGCGCGGCACCGCGAACACCGGCCCGATCCCCATTTCGTCCGGCTCGCAGCCGGCCACCACGAACCCGCGAAACACGCCCATCGGCGTCAACCCGCGCGCGGCTGCCTCGGTATCGGACATCAGCACACATGCCGAGGCGCCATCCGAGAGCTGGCTCGCATTGCCCGCCGTGATGAACTGATCCTCGCCGCGCACCGGCTTGAGCTTCGCCAACCCCTCAAGCGTGGTCTCGGGCCGGTTGCCCTCGTCCTGACGCAAGGTGATCTCCTCATGCGAAACCGCCTTGGTCTCCTTATTCTCGATCGCCTTGATCGTGGTGATCGGCACGATCTCGGCGGCGAACCGTCCGGCCTGCTGCCCCGCTGCCGTCCGCCGCTGGCTCTCCAGCGCATACTCGTCCTGCGCCGCCCGGCTCACGCCATAGCGCGCCGCGACGATGTCCGCCGTTTCGATCATCGGCATATAGACCGCCGGTTTGTGCTCGAGCAGCCAGGGATCGAGATTCCGCCCGTTATTGACCGGGTTGGATGTCAGGCTGATACACTCAAGCCCGCCCGCCAGAACCACCGGCGCACCCTCGACCAAAATCTCGTGGGCGGCCAACGCGATCGCCTGCAACCCCGACGAACAGAACCGGTTGACCGTCATCGCCGCTGCGTTCACCGCAACCCCTGCCCGCACCGCCGCCAGCCGCGCGATATTGCCACCGGTCGTGCCCTCCGGCGTTGCGCATCCCATCACCACATCCTCGATGTCCAGCGGATCGAGTTGCGCCCGCTCCATCGCATGGCGCAACGCATGGGCACCCAGCGCCGGGCCCGTGGTGATGTTGAACGCGCCCCGATACGCCTTGCCGATCGGGGTCCGGGCGGTGGACACAATGACAGCCTCAACCATGCGCAACTCCTAACCGAATGTCTGCTTCCGATGATCCGCCGCGGCCTCCGCCGCCAGTTCCTTGCGCGAAAACTTCCCCACCGATGTCCTGGGCAGGCTGTCGCGAAATTCCACCGCCACCGGCATTTCGTGGCGTCCCAGCTTGTCCGCGAGGAAGGCACGCAACTCCTCGATCGTGAACGATGCCGCATGCGCCTTCAACGTCACGAACGCCTTGGCCGACTGGCCCCGATAGTCATCCGGCACACCCACCACGATCACTTCGGCGACGTCCGGATGCTCATAGATCGCCTGTTCGATCTGGGTCGGATAGACATTGAACCCGCCGGAGATGATCATGTCCTTCTTGCGATCGACCAGAAACACCATGCCATCCTGATCGATATACCCGACATCCCCGGTCAGAAAATGACCATCGACGAAGACCCGTTCAGTCTCCTCGGGCGCATTCCAGTAGCCCTTGAACAGATTGGGCGATCTGATCCTGATCTCGCCGGTCTCGCCATACGGCAGGACCCGTGCCGGATCATCGAGCTCGACGACATCGAGCTTCACCCCCGGCAACGGCATTCCCGCCGAGCCATGCTTGAACATACCGTCGAGCAGGTTGCCGGTGCCGGCCGACGCGGTTTCGCTCATTCCCCAGCCGCCGCCGAGCCGCATCCCGGTCAACCGTTCGAACCGCTGCCCGACCTCGATCGGCAGCGGTGCCCCACCCGATCCCACCAGCCTGAGCGACGATAGATCCCGCCGGTCCAGACCCGGAATATTCGCCAGCGCGATCCACATGGTCGGCACGCCGGGGAAATAACTCGCCTTGTTCACCTCGATGTCGTGCAACACCGTCGCGGCGTCGAACTTCAGGCGCAACATCAGCAGGCTGCCGCGCGAGAGCTGCAACAAGAGCAACACCACCAGCGCATAGATGTGAAACAACGGGAGCACGCAGATCGCCCGAAACCGCGTCCCCGGCGGAAACCGGCCCTGTCCATCGAAAAAGGCCGCATAAATCGCAACCGAGGCCCGCAGCGTCGCATGGGTGTGCATCGCTCCCTTGGGCAAACCGGTGGTCCCGCCGGTATATTGCAGCAGCGCCAGCCCATCCGGATCGATCGCGGGCAACACCGCATCGGTCCCGCGCCCCAGTGCTCGCAACGCAGGTATCGTGATGATCCGAGGATCGTCCTGCGGAATCGGCGGATGCGCCATTCCGGGAATCGCCCCGAACTGCGCATCATCCCCCACGATCAACCGATCGACATGCCCGGCCTCCAGCAACCGCACCGCCGTCGCCAGCATCGTGCCCAGATTGGTGCACACCAGCACCCGCGCGCCGGAATCGTGCAGTTTGTGGATCAACTCCCGTTCGGCATCGAGCGGCGAGAGATGCGCCACCACCAGCCCTGCCGCCAGCGTGCCGAAAAAACTGAACGGATGCCCCGGCGAATTGGGCAGATACAACGCGACCCGCTCGCCCGGCCGCAAGCCGAGCGCAACCAGCCCTTTGGCAACCTCATCGACCGCAACACCGAGTTGGGCAAAACTGATCTCATGCCCGCGATATTCGAGCGCCGGTTCCGTGCCGAACCGCGCGATAGTGTTCGCGAGCATCGCCGGGATCGTCTCATGCGGGATCTCGATATCCCACGACAATCCTGCTGGATAATTCCGCTCCCAGGGAAACGGCCGCCCGTTCACGCCGCAGCGGCCTTTGCATCCTTGCCGATATCGGCAAATCCCTTGCCCTGCTCTGCCAATTGCCGCAGCAGCGCCGCTGGCCGCAACCCCTCATCGCCGCTCGCCCCGGCATAATGCTCAAGCCGCGCCACGATCTCCGGCAGCCCGACCAGATCGGCATGAAAACACGGCCCGCCCCGCCACACCGGCCAGCCATACCCGTACACCCATACCACATCGATATCCGAGGGCCGGATCGCGATGCCCTCTTCGCGAATCCGCGCCGCCTCGTTGATCATCGGATAGGTCATCCGCTCGAGGATCTCCTGATCCCCGATCGCCCGCCGCGTCACGCCGAGCCGCGCCGAAGTCTCGATGATCAACGCCTCGACCTCGGGGTCCGGTGTCGGCGTCCGGCTACCGTTTTCATATAGGTAATAGCCCCGCCCGGTCTTCTGCCCGAACCGGCCCTGCTCGCACAGCACATCGGAAATCGGCGCGGTCACGCCACGATGTTTGCGAATCCGCCACCCCACGTCCAGCCCGGCCAGATCGCCCATCGCGAACGGCCCCATCGGAAACCCGAATTTCAGCACCACGGCATCGACCTGCTGCGGCAGCGCACCCTCCAGCAGCAACCGCTCGCATTCGGTGGTCCGACGCGCCAGCATCCGGTTGCCGACGAACCCGTCGCAATTGCCAACCACGACCGGCACCTTGCCCATCGCCTTGCCCACCGCAATCGCGGTCGCGATCGCCTGATGCGAGGTATCCCTGCCGCGCACGATCTCCAGCAGTTTCATCACATTGGCGGGCGAGAAAAAATGCATCCCCAGCACATCGGCCGGTCGCGCCGTCGCCGCCGCGATCGCGTCGATATCCAGCGTCGAGGTATTGGTCGCCAGCACCGCGCCGGATTTCGCCACCCCGTCGAGCCGGGCGAAAATCTCCTTCTTGAGGGCCATTTCCTCGAAAGCGGCCTCGATCACCATATCCGCCTCGGCCAGCCGCGCCCAATCCGTCGTCCCGCTCACCAGCGCCATCCGCGCCTCGGTTGCCCCCGCAGGTAACGCCCCGCGCCTGACCGAAATATCATACGTCTCGCGCACCCGGTCCAACCCTCGCTGCAACGCCGCCTCGCCGGTTTCCACCAGCGTCACCGGCACGCCGGCATTGGCGAAATTCATCGCGATCCCGCCACCCATGGTGCCCGCGCCGATCACCGCCGCCTGCCCGATTGCCGCCGGTTTCAGCCCCGGCGGCATGCCCGGAATTTTCTGCGCCTCGCGCTCGGCGAAAAACACATGCCGCTGCGCGCGCGACTGATCACCGCTCACCAGCCGCATGAACATCGCGCGCTCCGCTGCCAGCCCCGCCTCGAAATCCATGGTGAACGCATTGCGCACCGACTCGACACACGCCGCCGGTGCCTCGATCCCGCGCAACCGCTTGACCGCGTCCGCCGCCGCCCGATCGAATGCTGCCGGGTCCGCCTTCGCCGCCGCCAGCTTCTCATCGCGATCCCGCACCCGCGCCGGTGACGTGGTGCCGATTGTATGCGCGAAATCCACCGCCCCTTGGACCGGTTCGGCCACGATCGCGTCGATCAGCCCATCCGCCAACGCTGCCTTGGCCCCGATCATTTTGCCCGAAACGATCGCGGTCACCGCCTTCTCCGGCCCGATCAGCCGGGGCAGCCGCTGCGTGCCGCCCGCGCCCGGCAGCAGCCCGAGCTTGACCTCCGGCAGCCCCATCCGCGCTGCCTCGGTCGCCACCCGATAGTGGCACCCCATCGCCAACTCCAGCCCGCCCCCGAGCGTCGTGCCGAACAGGGCCGCAATCGTCGGCTTCGAACACCCGTCGAACCGCTCGATCACCTCATGCAAACCCGGATCACGCGGCGGCGCGCCAAACTCGGTAATGTCCGCCCCTGCGGAGAACGTCCGGCCCCGGCACGCCAGCACGATCACCTTCACCGCCGGATCGGCCTCGGCCCGCGTCAACGCTTCGACCAGCCCGTCCCGTACCGCATGACCCAGCGCGTTGACCGGCGGATTGTCGATCGCAATGATCGCCACACCCTGATCGACGTCGAGATGAACAACTTGCCGGCTCATGTTCCCTCCGCAGGCCGCTTCGCGGCGCTATTCGTTGATCCCATGCCGCTTGGCGGCACCATTGGTTAACCCTGTATCGCTTGCGGCGGGGTCCGACGCAAGACCCTCCCACGCCGGGCTTGACGGGGCGAACCGCCGGATGCTTTGTCCCGCCATGGCCGAAGCCGCCCCACCCCAAACCCACGCGGAACGCGCCGCCGCCGCCCGCAAACGCCGTGAAGCCGAAGCCCTGCGCGCCAATCTTGCGCGACGGAAGGCGCAGTCGCGCGAACGGGGCCAGATGGCGGACGGCGGCGCTGAGAAGCAGGACAGTGAAGACAAGAACTTCTTTTTTGAAAAAAAGAAGCAAAAAACTTTTTTTGATCTGGGCCTCGGGTGTTTTCACCGTCACCGGCTCAGATTAACAAAAGTTTTTTTGTTTCTTTTTTTACAAAAAAAGAAATCCTTCTTTGACCTTTCTTTCCACCATAATCGCGGCCTCAACCCATGCCGGTAATGCCCGATCGCTGGATTCGCGATCAGGCCCAGGCCAACGCGATGATCACTCCTTTCGTCGAAACGCAGAAGCGCGACGGCGTTATTTCCTACGGCCTGTCATCGTATGGCTACGATGCCCGCGTGGCCGATGATTTCAAGATTTTCACCAATGTCGATTCCGCCGTGGTCGATCCCAAGAATTTTTCGCCCAGCAGTTTCGTCGATCGCAAGGGGCCGGTCTGCATCATTCCGCCCAATTCCTTCGCACTGGCCCATACGGTGGAATATTTCCGAATCCCACGCGACATTCTGGTGATCTGCCTCGGCAAATCCACCTATGCCCGGTGCGGCATCATCGTGAACGTCACCCCGCTCGAACCCGAATGGGAAGGTCAGGTCACGATCGAGATTTCCAATACCACGCCGTTGCCCGCCAAAATCTATGCCAATGAAGGCATCTGCCAGTTTCTGTTCCTGCAGGGCGCCGGCCCGTGCGACGTCAGCTACGCCGACAAATCCGGCAAATACATGCGCCAGACCGGCGTGTCCCTGCCAAAACTGTGAGGTTTCATGGATAGAATCCGCATCGTCGGCGGTCGCCCCCTTGAAGGCACCATCGACATTTCCGGCGCGAAAAACGCTGCCCTCATCCTGATGGCCGCCGGTCTCCTGACCGATGACCGCCTCATCCTCGCCAACGTCCCCGATCTGGCGGACGTTACCACCATGAGCCAGCTTCTCGCCCAGCACGGCATCGCGGTCGAGCGCCCCTCCGCGCGCACCCTTTCGCTCGGCGGTGCCATCACCAACACCGAAGCGCCTTATGATATCGTCCGCAAAATGCGCGCTTCGATTCTCGTGCTCGGCCCGTTGCTCACCCGCACCCGGGAAGCCCGCGTCTCCCTGCCCGGCGGCTGTGCCATCGGCACCCGCCCGGTCGATCTCCATCTCAAGGGGCTCGAAGCCATGGGGGCCGAAATCCGCCTCGATGCCGGCTATATCGACGCCACCGCTCCCCACGGGCTCCACGGCGCCACCATCACTTTCCCCTTCGTTTCGGTGGGCGCGACTGAAAACCTCATGCTCGCCGCCAGCCTCGCCGAAGGCGAAACCATTCTGATCAACGCCGCCCGCGAACCCGAAATCACCGACCTCGCCACCTGCCTCATCGCCATGGGCGCCGATATCACCGGCCTCGGCACCGACCGGGTGACCATCGTCGGCGTCAAATCGCTGCATGGTGCGACTCACAGCATCATCCCGGACCGGATCGAAACCGGAACCTACGCCTGCGCCGCCGCCATCACCGGCGGTGCCGTCACCCTGCGCGGCGCGCGCCCGAACGATCTCGGCGCCGTGCTTGCGACCATGGCCCAGGCCGGTGTCGACGTTATGGAAACACCCGAAGGATTGCACGTCTCGCGCCGCAACGGCCTGCATGGCACCGATGCCATGACCGAACCGTTCCCCGGCTTCGCGACCGATATGCAGGCCCAGTTCATGACCCTCATGGCCGTCGCCGAGGGGGCCTCCATGATTACCGAGTCGATCTTCGAAAACCGCTTCATGCACGTCCCGGAACTCAACCGCATGGGCGCGCGCATCAACGTCCACGGCTCATCCGCCATTGTCCGCGGGGTTCCCACCCTCGCTGGTGCTCCGGTCATGGCGACCGACCTTCGCGCCTCCTTCTCGCTCGTCCTCGCCGGACTTGCCGCCCGGGGCGAAACCATCATCAATCGCGTCTATCACCTCGACCGGGGTTATGAAGCCGTCGAACACAAGCTCGCGGCGTGCGGCGCGCAAATCGAACGTCTGGCCGCCTGAAGCGACGCAAGCGGCTTTCATGTCGCCAGGCGCCGTAGCGCATTGTTTTGCATGATGACAGTATTGCAATGAAAAATCGCTGGAATGCGCGACGCGGAATTTTACATATCAAAGCGCTTTGAACGATCACGATGACAAGGGAGAATAAAATGTTTTATTGGGGTGGCGGTCTTGGCACCGTTATTATTGTTCTGTTGATTCTGTGGCTCCTCGGCGTCATCTGAACCGGGCGCGGTCCGATGGTGGAGCCGATCCGCTCCGCCATCGGCCTCGCCTGACCTTGTCAACACCACTACCGCGATCTCGGATCGCACGGTTTCGTGTTGACGTTGCGGCCAAATCGGTCACAAATTCCCTTTTCCGAATGCATGCTCCTGCCCAATTCCCATCCGTCGATCATCCGGCATCGGGTCGGATGACGAACAGGGGGAGATGTCACGTGAACAAATTCAATCGATGGGCGGTTGCAGGTATCGCCGTATCCGGTCTCACAATCGGCGTCGCGTCGGCCGGCACAATCTATGAAGTCGCCATCCCGACTCCTGCCGCCAAGGTCATGCCCGAACTGAAAAAGGCGCTTGGTGAAAATCACTTCAAAGTCTTCACCAAGGTGGATATCCTCAAACGGGTGAAGGCGAAGGTCGGTGCGCTCCATATCAAGAACTTCAACACGCCCGGCTTCAGCAACGTCACCGCCGTCATTTTCTGCAGCCCGGTTTATTTCAACAAACTGCTCGACGCCGACAGCGAGGCCGCATCCGTCTGCCCGTTGAGCGTGACCGTCTACAGCCTCAAAGGCAAAACCGAGATCGCCTACCCCGAGCGTGGTCCGATGATCGAGGGCACATCCGCCCACGCCATCGGGCTGCAGATCGATAAATCGGTCATGGCCGCGCTCGACAGTATCCCGGGCGCCAAAGCCGCCGACTGACGCGGTTCAGCAGTCGTTCCCGCGCAGCGTGAACGACTGCACGATCCTGTCCTTCAGCGCGAAGGTGGTCGTGCATTCGTCGGTCGTCACCTGCGCCGGAAATCCGGCACCGTAGAACGGACCATAGAATGGCCCGTAAAATCCGCCGAAACCGCCGAACCCATATGACCCCGACTGATAATCCACCGATTTGTGGACATAGGCGAAATACGTCATGCCGCCGACGTGAATCCGCCGGTCAGGGACGCCGAGTTGTGCGACCAGGACCGATTCGGGTCGTCCGACGTAACCGGACATCTGTTCAGCCAGGCTGGGGCCAACCGCACAGCCCGCCAAAGCGATTGCGGCCAGGGGGGCAGCCAGAAGAATTTTACGCATCGCGCACTCCGTGGAAACATGTTGCTCGATATATGGTAGCGAATTGGCGTAACCCCACCGTTTCGGAAGTGTTTCACATCCATAACACATCCGTGATCCGGGGTGCCCCGCTGGCGATCATCGCGAGACGATCGAACCCGAGAGCGATCCCGGCGCAATCGGGCATCATCCCCACGGCCGCCAGCAACTCCTCGTCCAGTGGCCAGTCCGGTTTGCCGTTCATCGCGTGCCGCCGCGCCCGATCCGCGACGAACCGGGCGCGTTGCTCGACAGGGTCGGTCAGTTCCACGAAGGCATTGGCCAATTCCATGCCGCACACATAGAGCTCGAACCGTTCCGCCACCCGGCCATCCGCGGGATCGCGCCGCGCCAGCGCTGCGAGCGGCGCCGGCCAACCGGTGATGAAGCTCGGGCAGTCCCGCCCGAGCTGCGGCTCGATGCGTCCGAGCATGAGTCGAAAGAACAGATCCTCCCAGCTTTCGTCCGGACGCAGCGCCACCCCGCTCGCCGCCGCCAGCCGGTCCGCATCCCCCACGCTCGCCAGAACATCCACCCCGATATAGCGATCGAACGCCTCGCCGATGCTGATCACCTCGAACCGGTCGAGCGCCGTTGTCACGCCCCGGCAGGTCACGGCCGGCGGCAGTACCGCGCGCAACAGGGTCATCGTTTCGGCGATCAGGCCATCCATCGTCGCCCCCGGCCGATACCATTCGAGCATGGTGAACTCCGCCGCATGGGTCGCCGACCCCTCCCCGTCCCGCCAGGCCCGGGCGAGCTGAAATATCGGCCCCGCTCCGCCCGCAAGCAGTTTTTTCATCGCGAATTCCGGGCTGGTCTGCAGCCATAGCGGCGTCACCGCGCCATCGGTGTCCTGCCGCGCCGTGGCCATCGCCGCCAGATGCACTTCTTCGCCGGGCGTCGGCACCGCACAAGGCGTCTCGACTTCGGTATAGCCCCGCGCGGTGAAAAACATCCGCACCGCCTGCGTCAGTAACCCCCGCCGCCGCAGATACGGCAGCCGGGCCGCCAGCCGTTCGGAAACCCAGCCGGGCGTCATGCTCTCTTGTGCGCTCATGCCCCCGGCGATAGCACCTCCCAATGAGTTTGCGTACGCTCCGCACCCCCGACGACCTGATTACCGCCGGTCTCGCCCCGCCCGAAGCCCATGCGGCGCTGACGGCGGTTGCCGCCCGCTACGCCACCGCGATTCCAGCCGGCATCGCGGATCTGATCGACCTGCCCGACGATCCGATCGGCCGTCAGTTCATCCCCGACCCCGCCGAACTGACCCTGGCCCCCCATGAAATGAACGACCCGATCGGCGATGACGCGCTCTCGCCGTTGAAAGGCATCGTCCATCGCTACCCCGACCGTGCGCTGCTGAAACCCACGCTCGCCTGCCCGGTCTATTGCCGCTTCTGCTTCCGGCGCGAACATGTCGGCCCGGATGGCGGCGTGCTCTCCGAAGCCGAACTCGATGCCGCGATCGGCTGGATCGCCGGCCACCCGGACATTGCCGAAGTCATCCTGACGGGGGGCGATCCGTTGATCCTGTCCGCCCGCCGCATCGACGATATCCTTTCCCGGCTCGGCGCGATCCGGCATGTTCGCCGCCTGCGCATCCACACCCGTGTCCCGGTCGCAGCACCCGAACGTATCACCGGCGAGCTGGTGGCCGCGCTCGATACCGAAACCCCGCTGTTTCTCGTTCTGCACAGCAACCACGCGCGCGAATTCACCCCGGCCGCCGCCAACGCGCTGGCCCGTTTGCGCTACGGCGGCGTACCCCTGCTGGGCCAGTCGGTCCTGCTGCGCGGGGTCAACGATTCCGAGCCCGCGCTGCGCGACCTGTTCGAAACCATGATCGCGCACCGGGTGAAACCATATTACCTTCACCAGCTCGATCCCGCCCCCGGCACCGCGCGGTTCCACGTGCCGGTCACGGAGGGCCGCGCCCTGATCGCACGGCTTCGCGGCACGCTCTCCGGCACCGCGATTCCCGCCTATATCCAGGACGCCTCCACCGGCAAGACCGTTCTGGCCTGACGCGGGCAGTTGGCCACCTCACACGCCTGTGCTAGGCGCGGCGCATGGCTGAACCCCTGATCGCCGTGCTCAACGGCCCTAACCTCAATCTCCTCGGTCTGCGCGAGCCGGAAATCTATGGTATCCAGACGCTCGACGATCTCGAAGCGGTCTGCGCCGAGGCGGGCGAGCAGCTCGGCCTCGCGATCGATTTCCGCCAGACCAACGGCGAGGGCGAGCTGATCACCTGGGTGCAGGAATGCCGCGGCCGGGCCGACGGCATCGTGATCAACCCGGCGGGTTATTCCCATACCTCGGTCGCGCTGATGGATGCGATCCACGCGGTCGATCTGCCGGTGATCGAGGTGCATCTGTCGAATATTTTCACCCGTGAGGCGTTTCGTCACCATTCCTATATATCGATGGCGGCGCGCGGCGTGATCTGCGGGCTCGGATTCACCGGCTACCGGCTGGCCTTGCAGGCGATTGCCGAAATTGTGGAGCAGGAAGCATGAGTTTGTCCTTCGATCCCGAGGCGCTGCGCCAGTTGGCGGCCCTCCTGAACGACAGCGGACTAGCCGAGATCGAGCTTGAGGAAGGTGATCGCCGGCTCCGGCTCGCCCGCGCGGTGGCCCCGCCGGTCGCCGCCACAGTTCCGATGATGACGCCGATGATGGCCCCGGTCACCACCGTGCCCGCACCGGTCGCGGCCAGTGCCATCGCAGATCACGGCGCCCACCCCGGCGCGGTGAAATCGCCGATGGTGGGTGTGGCCTACCTGGCGCCCGAACCAAGCGCGCCGCCCTTCATCACCGTGGGGGCCAGCGTCGAGGTCGGGCAGACCTTGCTGCTGATCGAGGCGATGAAAACCTTCAACCAGATCAAGGCGCCCCGCGCCGGCACGGTGAAATCGATCCTGATCACCGCGGGCCAGCCCGTCGAATACGACGAGCCGCTCGTGATCATCGAATAATGTTCAGCAAGATCCTGATTGCCAACCGGGGTGAAATCGCGCTCCGGGTGCAGCGCGCCTGCCGCGAAATGGGCATCGCCACCGTCGCCGTGCATTCGACCGCCGATGCCGATGCGATGCATGTGCGCCTCGCGGATGAAAGCCTGTGCATCGGCCCGCCGCTCGCCCGCGATTCCTATCTCAACATGCCGGCCCTGCTCTCCGCCGCATTGATCACCGGCGCCGAAGCGATCCATCCCGGCTACGGCTTCCTTTCGGAAAACGCCGATTTCGCCGAGATGGTCGAAGCCCACGGCCTCGCCTTCATCGGTCCCAGCCCGACCCATATCCGCATGATGGGCGACAAGATCACCGCCAAGACCACCATGGCCGAACTCGGCGTGCCGCTGGTGCCCGGCTCGGACGGCGAAGTGCCCGATGTCGAGACCGCCATGGCCGTCGCGCGACAGATCGGCTGCCCGGTTCTGGTCAAGGCCGCCGCCGGTGGTGGCGGTCGCGGCATGAAGGTCGCCCACACGCTCGACGAAGTCGCCGAAGCGTTCTCCACCGCCCGTGCCGAGGCCGCCGCCGCTTTCGGCAACAACGCCGTCTACATCGAAAAATACCTCGACAAGCCGCGCCATATCGAACTTCAGGTGCTGGGCGACAATTACGGCAAGGTGGTCCATTTCGGCGAACGCGACTGCTCGTTGCAGCGCCGCCACCAGAAACTGCTCGAAGAAGCCGGCTCCCCCGGCATCACCGAAGCCGAGCGGACCGCATTGGGCGCCATTGCCACCCAGGCGCTCGAAAAATTCGGCTACCGCAACGCCGGCACGCTCGAATTCCTGTATCAGGACGGCCAGTTCGCCTTCATCGAAATGAACACCCGCCTTCAGGTCGAACACCCCGTGACGGAAATGGTCACCGGGGTCGATCTCGTCCGCGAACAAATCCGTATCGCGTATGGTGAAGCGCTCGGCTACGGGCAATCGGACGTCAAGGTTGCCGGCCATGCGATCGAATGCCGGATCACCGCTGAGGATCCCGAAACCTTCACGCCCTCCCCCGGCACGATCAGCATGTTCCACGCGCCTGGCGGCCTCGGCGTGCGGCTCGATTCGGCAATCTATACCGGCTACCGGGTGCCATCGCATTATGACAGCCTCGTCGCCAAGCTGATCGTCCACGGCCGCACCCGGCCCGAAGCCATCGCCCGGATGCACCGCGCTCTCGAAGAATTCGCCATCGCGGGCATCAAGACCACGATCCCCCTGCATCTGCGCATCCTCGCGGACCCCGCCTTCCAGAGCGGGCATTATGACATTCACTGGCTGGAAAATTTCGTGTCCGGCGGCAGATAAACTCCCTGCCAAGGCTCGCATCACTTCCGATAGCGACCAGTGACCGCCACACGGGCTGTGAGCCAAATCACCGGAAGTTTTTCTGCTTCTGTTTTCAGTCTCCGTACCTCGTTATGGCCGGTGAATAGGATCGGGATAGAATGAGTATGCAGATAGTGAGCAATCGTGCATCCTGAGCTCGCAGGGCCAACGTCCACCCCCCCTCCGGTATCGACGTCTCAGCAAGGAACGACATCTCATGAAACTATCTCTCGCGGCTTTAGCGGTCTCGGCTTTGATCGTTGCCGCACCGTCCGCGCACGCCCGGATCGCCTCGAAAAACCCGGCCACGGTCAAGGCAGGGACCTACAGGATCGACCCTTATCATACCCAGGTCGTCTTCACGCTGTCGCATTTCGGGTTCACCGAATTTACCGGCATGTTCGGCAACGCTTCCGGCAGCCTGGTACTGAACCCGGCCAAACCCGCGAGCGACAAGCTCAGCGTCACGATTCCGGTGAATTCGGTGCTGACCACGGTGCCCGCCCTGACGACCGAGTTGACCAACGCGCAGTGGTTCGATGCGGCGAAATATCCGGACGCGACGTTCACTTCCACCAGGGTGATCCGCACCGGCAAAACCACCGCGACGATCGATGGCAGTTTCACCCTGCATGGCGTGACCAGACCGATCGTGCTCAAGGCGCGGTTCATCGGCGCCGGGATCAACCCGATCGACAAATCCTACACCGTGGGATTTTCCGCGACCGGCGTGATCAAGCGCAGCGAATTCGGCGTGAAAGCCTATGTGCCGATGGTCGGTGACGACGTGACATTGACCCTGGCCGGCGCGTTCGAGCGGCAGAAATAATCCGTGCCGGACCGACCCGACCCGGTATACGCTGGTTGCCATCATCCTTCACTGGGTGATGGCACTGGGGATCATCAGCCTCGCGGCACTCGGGCTGATCATGGTGCATGTGAAGCTGACGCTGCAAACCCGGTTCGAGTTGTTCCATCTGCGTAAATCGATCGGCATCACCATCCTGCTCGCCGCGTTTCTGCGGATCGCCTGAAAGCGGGCCGGGGCGATCTGGAGCCACCGGCTCCTGTATGTCGCGCTGGTCACGCTGCCTTCGACCGGTTGGGCTTCAGTTTCAGGCTCACCATTCGACATCCCGACCATACTATACGGCGTGATCCCCTGGCCGGTTCTGCCGACGCGTGCTCATAAACAATGCGCCGATCGGGCCGTCCGCCATCACAATGACGTGATATCACTCGGCGCACGAACCGGATCCGGCCCTCGCGATCATATGGTTCGACCGACCCACGCAATAATATTTCGTGCCGAACCGGGATCGCCGGAGCCCGCAAGGTTCGATCGTGCGGCGGAAAGCAGTAAACCAAAACTACGCAAGGCCGCGCCCACCGGAGTCGTCTGCTCCTGATTTCTCTCGCAAAATCCAGCAGCTTTGCACATACTCAGGACAAGGGAAGAAGACCGGATACGGTTGCCGCCATCCGAGCGCGCCCTTGGGGCGCAGGAGCGATTGTCCATGAAGACCGCCGAACACGCGCGTGACGCGCGCTATACCGCAACCTCCGGCAGCATGATTCTGACCGGCACCCAGGCCCTGATCCGCCTGCTGATCACCCAGCGCCGGCGGGATCGGGCGGCTCAGTTGAACACGGCGGGGTTTCTATCGGGCTATCGCGGTTCGCCGCTCGGCGGGCTCGATATCGCGGCGTTCGCGGCGGCCAAGGCGCTCGCCGCCGAGGATATCGTGTTCAAACCGGGGTTGAACGAGGACCTCGCGATGACCGCGGTGTGGGGATCGCAGATGACCCCGCTATTCCCCGGTCATACCGCCGATGGCGTCTTCGCCATGTGGTATGGCAAGGGACCGGGCGTCGATCGTTCGGGCGATGCGATGAAGCACGCGAATTACGCCGGTACCACGCGGCTCGGCGGGGTTCTGGTCGTTACCGGGGACGACCACGCAGCGAAATCCTCCTCGATCGCCAACCAGTCCGAACAGGCGTTGATCGCAGCCGGCGTGCCGGTGCTGGCGCCGAGTTCGGTGGCGGATATCCTCGATCTCGGGCTGTACGGCTGGGCCGCCTCGCGTCATTCGGGCCTCTATATCGGGTTCAAGACGGTCGAGGAGATTGTCGACTGTACCGCCTCAATCATTGCGGACCCCGATTTTCCGATCGTGATGCCCGAGATCAACCCGGCCAGCGTGGCGATGCGGCTGCACGAACCGGTGCTGGCGCAGGAAGCGCGGGTGTTGCGGGTGCGCCACCCGGCATTGATGGAATTCCTCCGCGCCAACCGGGTCAACCGCCTGATCGATGCCGCGCCCGGCGCGCGGCTCGGCATCGTCACGGCGGGGAAATCCTACCTCGATGTCGAGCAGGCGAAGGCGGATCTTGCGCTCGATGGGGTCCGCCTTCTCAAGCTCGGCATGACCTGGCCGCTGGAGCCCGACATCATTCGCAGCTTCGCCGCCGGGCTGGAAGAAATCATCGTCGTCGAGGAAAAACAGCCGATCATCGAGGATCAGATCCGCACCATTTTGTACGGCACGGCCAACGCGCCGCGCGTGCTCGGCAAGACCGATGAACGCGGCCTGACCCTGCTCAAGCCTGAAGCAGACCTCTCCGCCGCCGAAATCACCCTGGCCCTGGGAGATCGCGCGCAACGGGTGCATTTCTCGGCCGCCCGCGCCACCAGCCTCGCCAATCTGCGCGGCAATATCGAGGTATCCCGCGGCCTCGATTTCGGCGCGCACCGCACCCCGCATTTCTGCTCCGGCTGCCCGCATTCGACCTCGACCGTGGTGCCGGAAGGCTCGCGGGCGATGGCCGGGATCGGCTGCCATTACATGGTCACCTGGATGGACCGCGAAACCGACGTGTTCAGCCAGATGGGCGGCGAAGGTGCCGCATGGATCGGACAGGCGCCGTTCACCACCGAGCGCCACGTATTCGCCAACCTCGGCGACGGGACCTACCATCATTCCGGCAGCCTCGCGATCCGCGCCGCCGTCGCCGCCGGGGCGAATATCACCTACCGGGTGCTGTTCAACGATGCGGTCGCAATGACCGGGGGCCAGCATGTCGACGGCCCCCTGACCGTGCCGCAGATCACCCGGCAGATGGCATCCGAAGGTGTGGCTGCCATCGAAATCGTCACCGACGAGCCGGAAAAATACCAAAGCGTGACCGATCTGGCGCCCGGCGTTGCGGTGCATCACCGCCGCAGCCTCGATGAGGTGCAGCGGCGGCTGCGCGAGACGCCCGGGGTGACCATTCTGATCTACGATCAGACCTGCGCCACCGAAAAACGCCGCCGCCGCAAGCGCGGCACCATGGTCGATCCAGCCAAGCGTGCGTTCATCAACGAACGGGTCTGCGAAGGCTGCGGCGACTGCTCGAAAACCTCCAACTGCGTCTCGGTGGTTCCGGTCGAGACCGCATTCGGGCGGAAGCGCGCGATCGATCAATCGTCCTGCAACAAGGATTTCTCCTGCGTCGAGGGGTTCTGCCCCAGCTTTGTCACCGTTCATGGTGCGGGGCTGAAAAAACCCGAAATCACTCTGTCCGGCGCGCCGGAGGACCTGCCAGAGCCGATCCTGCCAGACCTCGATCGGCCCTGGAATGTGGTGATCGCCGGGATCGGGGGCACCGGCGTCGTCACCATCGGCGCGTTGCTCGGCATGGCCGCGCATCTCGACGGCAAGCCGGTTTCGGTGCTCGACGTTCTCGGCCTCGCCCAGAAAGGCGGTGCGGTGGTGTCCCATGTCCGCTTCGGCGGTGCGGCGGGCACCGGACAGGCTCTGCGGATTCCGCAGGGCCGCGCCGATCTGCTGCTCGGTTGTGATGCGCTGGTCTCCGCCGAACATGAAACCCTCGATTGTCTTGGCGAGGCGACGACCGCGGTGGTCAATCTGCACGAAACCATCACCGGCGCGTTCACCCGCGATCCGGATTTTTCACTGCCGATGCGCAAGCTGCGCCAGGTGATCGCCAAACGCGTCGGCGAGGAGCGGCTTGCAACGCTCGATGCCACCGGCATCGCGACGGCACTGATGGGGGATGCCATCGCAACCAATCTGTTCGTGCTCGGCTATGCCTGGCAGCGCGGCAAGGTGCCGGTGGCGCGCCAGTCGATCGAGGCTGGCATCCGGCTGAACAATCAGGCGGTGGCGCTCAACCTCGCGGCCTTCGCCTGGGGCCGGGCCGCAGCGGTCGACCTTCCCGGCGTCACCGCGAAAATCCCCGCTGCGGTGGAGAAGCCCGCCCCCTCCGATCTCGACGGGATCATCGCGGCCTTCCGCGACGAACTGATCGCGTATCAGAATGTCGCCTATGCGGGACGCTACATGGCGCTGCTCGCGGAGGTCCGCCATGCTGAGCAGCGGGCGCGCCCGGATTCGACCAGCCTGACCGAGGCGGTCGCGCGCAACCTGTTCAAGCTGATGGCCTACAAGGACGAATACGAGGTCGCCCGGCTCTACGCCGCCCCCGCGTTCCGCGCGGCGCTTGCGGCGCGCTTCGAGCCCGGCGCCACCCTGCGGTTCCACCTCGCGCCGCCATTGCTGGCGAAGCGGGATGCGCGCACCGGGCATCCGCAGAAGCGCGCGTACGGTGGCTGGATGCTGAAGGTGTTCGGCGTGCTGCAGACCTTCAAATTCCTGCGCGGCACCGCGCTCGACCCGTTCGGCCATACCGCCGAACGGCGGATGGAACGCGGCCTGATCGAGCGATATGAAACCTCGATCCGCACCGCGATCGCACATATGAGCGAGGCGAATTTCGCCCGCGCCCTCGAACTTGCCACCCTGCCGGCGCAGATCCGCGGCTATGGCCATGTGAAGGCGCGCAACCTTGCGGCGGTCGAGCCGGTGTGGGCCGCGCTCGATGCCGCTTTCGCGCGCCCCTCACCGGCGCCGGCACCGCAATTCGGCATCGCCGCCGAATAGGGTTGGTTGCAAATTGCATAAGTTCGTTACAGATCGAACCCCTATATGAAGCCTGTCCGGCGCTGCACTGCCAGCGTCGCCTGTCGAAGGAGACCTGCTCATGAGGACTCGCGTTTTACCCCCGAGAGTGAGCCGCACCCTGCTGGCCGCGACGGCTGCGGTGGCGGTTGCCGCCCTCGCTGTGCCGCAATCGGCTTATGCGTGGTGGCGGCCCCATGCCGGGATCGGAATTTCGATCCCCCTGGTCGTGCCGGGACCGCCGGTCTACTACCCGCCGCCACCGCCCGCCTATGCCTATTATGGTCCGCCGCCGGTTTATTACCGGCCACCGCCACGGCGCTGGATTCCGCCTCATCGCAATTGGGCCGGTGCCTGGATACCGGGCCACTGGGTCTATCGCTGATCGCGAGTGACCCGGGGCGTGGGCGTGGACCGGCTATGACGTGACGAGGTGCTCGCGCAGGCGCGGCATCAGCTCGACGAGGTTGCACGGGCGGTGCCGCGCGTCGAGCTGGAAGACCAGAATATCGTCCCACCCGTCCTTCACCGCGCCGGTCGATCCCGGCAAGGCGAACAAATAGGTTCCACCCGCCACACCGCCGATCGCGCGGGACTGGATCGTGGAGGTGCCGATTTTCTGGTAGCTCAGCATCCGGAACAATTCACCGAACCCTTCGATCCGCTTTTCGACCACCCGGTCGAACGCTTCGGGTGTGACATCGCGGCCGGTGACGCCGGTGCCACCTGTGGTGATCACCACATCGATCGCGGGATTGCCGATCCACGCGCGCAACTGGCGCTCGATGAGGTCAGCGTCGTCACGCAGGATCACCCGGTCCGCGAGATGATGCCCTGAAGCCACCACCCGTTCGGCAAGAGCCGCGCCCGAGGTATCGTTGTCGAGGGTTCGGGTGTCCGACACGGTCATCACCGCGATCGACACCGGCACGAAGGCCCGACTTTCATCAATGCGCGACATCGGCACGATCCCCTTTCCTCGCATGAACCGGCATCTCCTATAGGACATTTTGGCGTCGCCCCGAAGAGCGACCCTTGACGCGGGCCGTGCGCGATGAATGTCTAGGCAATGGATTATGTTTTTCTCGCACTCGCGCTGTTCGTTCTTCTGGCTCTGGTGATGACGGGGGCGTGGGTGATGCAGCGCCGGACCCGTAATTCCGGTTGGGTCGATGTGTTCTGGACCTTCGGGACCGGTATCGCCGGCGCGATCGGTGCCATGGTGCCGCTCGGCGTGGCACCGTGGGGCCGGCGCGTGCTGGTGGCGGCGCTGGTGCTGATCTGGGCCGGGCGGTTGGGCAGCTACATCATGATGCGCACCCGGGCGATTACCCACGAGGATGCGCGCTATGCGCGGTTCCGGTCGGAATGGGAGGCGAATTTCGAATCGCGCATGTTCTGGCTGCTGATGATCCAGGCCGTCGTTGCGTGGCTGCTGGCGATGTGCGTCACGATCGCGGCCAATAATCCCCACCCTCTCGCGCCCGGCTGGACAGTGGCCGGCATCGCGGTCTTCGCGATCTCGCTGGGCGGCGAAGCGCTGGCGGACCGGCAGATGCACGCCTTCCGCGCTGATAAGTCCAACAAGGGAAAGGTTTGCGAGGCGGGGCTGTGGGGCTGGTCGCGTCATCCGAACTATTTCTTCGAATTCCTGATCTGGTTGAGCTATCCGCTCATTGCGCTCGCGGGATTGTGGTGGGTCGGGTTCGTCGCGCTGATCGGACCGGTCTTCATGTATGTGCTGCTCGATAAAATATCCGGTGTCCCGCCTCTGGAGCGCGAAATGGTCGAATCGCGCGGGCCGGCCTACCGCGATTATCAAACGCGGGTCAGTCCGATGATCCCCCTGCCGCCGCGCCGCCGTTAGAATGAACTCATCCGTTCGCCGCGTTCAACCGTAGTTCAAGCAGAGAATCCCCATCTGGAGTCACCGATGAATTTCGCCGCCGCCATGGCCGACGCCGCCGAACGCCTGCCGATCCCCGATGGACTGACCCGCCGGGGTATCGCCGGGCTGGTCGGCCGGACCGACCGGAAGCTCGCCGATGCCTCGGCCACCACCGAACGGGCCTTCGCGCTCGACATGGCGCGTTTGCCGATCGCCCTGCACACCGATGCTGCCAACGCCCAGCATTATGAGGTGCCAGCCTCGTTCTTTGCCCTCGTGCTCGGGCCGCGCCGGAAATATTCATCCTGCTTCTACGACACACCGCACAGCACTCTGGCCGATGCCGAAGTCGCGGCGCTGGAGCGAACCTGCGCCAATGCGGGTCTCGCCGACGGCCAGACGATTCTCGAGCTCGGCTGCGGCTGGGGCTCGCTCAGCCTGTGGATGGCCGAGCATTACCCGTCAGCAAAGATCACCGCGGTCTCGAACTCCGCCTCGCAGCGCGCCTATATCGAGGCGCAGGCGATGGCGCGGGGTTTTCGAAACCTGACGATCGTGACTGCGGACATGAACGATTTCGACACAGCGACGCGGTTCGACCGGGTGGTTTCGGTCGAGATGTTCGAGCACATGTCCAACTGGCGCGCATTGCTCGAACGGGTGCGTTCATGGCTGACGCCGGAGGGGGCCTTGTTCCTCCACGTATTCTCCCATCGACGGGGCACCTACCGCTTCGATCATCACGACCGTGGCGACTGGATCGCGCAGCATTTCTTCACCGGCGGCATCATGCCGAGCCACGGGCTGATCGCCCAGTTCCCGGATCTGTTCACCCTGGAGGCCGACTGGCGCTGGAGCGGCGCGCATTATGCCCGTACCGCACGCGACTGGCTCGACAATTACGATCGCCATGAAGGCGCGATCGATGAGATCCTCCAATCAGTCTACCGTCAGGAAGCGCCGCTATGGAAACGCCGCTGGCGCCTGTTCTTCCTCGCGACCGAGGGTCTGTTCGGCTATCGCGGCGGCGAAGCCTGGGGGGTCAGTCATTATCGGCTGCGCCCGGTCGGATGAGGAGATTGTTCGCGGCGCTGGGGCGCTACATCGCTCACGACGACCCGCTGACCGCGGCGCTCAACAAGGTCGCGATGGTGCTGGCCGGCAATACGCCGTTCTATCCGCTCTATCTCTGGGCCGTGCTGGGGCACGATGCCTCACCGGTCATTCTGCTGACGTTGTGTTCCTTTCCGTTCTGGGCGGTTGTGCCCGCCATCGCGCGCCGCAACGGGCTGGCGGGCCGGGTGTTCCTTACGATCATCGGCGTGCTCAACACGATCTGGTGCAGCATCATCCTGGGATTCGACTCCGGCACGGCGCTGTTTCTGATCCCCTGCATCGTGCTCGCCACGCTGGGGTTTCATCAGCGGGAGCGAAAACTCTCGCTCGCGATCGCCGCCCTGCCCTTCATCGCGTACGGGTTCCTGCGCATCGCGGATATTTCGCCACCACGGCTCTATCAGCAGGCCGAATATTCGAGCCTGATCACGCTCAATGGTTTCAGCGTCGCCTGCCTGATCGGCTTTCTCGGCCTCGCCTTCGCCGCCGCCCGCCCCACCGCCGAGACGCCCCTTGCGCCAATCCGCAGGGAAAGCTAGATCTGCATCGATCGGGCGCGTAGCTCAGCGGTAGAGCATCGCCTTCACACGGCGGGGGTCACAGGTTCAATCCCTGTCGCGCCCACCAGATTTTCCGAAGTGAATACAATCACTTATGAGGAAATCTGGCCTCGCCCCGTTTTGGTTCACTGAATTTTCGTCCCAATTTCGTCCCACTTCGGGTCGACGCGTCCCTCTTGCCGCCGGTTCGAAGATCGGCACAATGGGTCCATGGCATCGATCTCCGCGCGTAAGGACAGTGACGGCAACATAATCGGGTACCGCGCGCAGATCCGCCGACGGGGTCATCCGCCGCAGGTGCGGACGTTTCGGCAAAAGTCGGAAGCGATGATCTGGTCACGTTCGATAGAGGCAGACATGGACAAGGGCATGTTTGTCGATTTCAGCGAGGCCGAGCGCACGACACTGAATGAGTTACTTGACCGGTATCGCTCCGATGTGACGCCGGCCAAACGCGGCGCCGCGGCTGAACTCTCAAAAATAGCCGTAATCCTACGACATCCGATCGTGCAGCGACCAGTGGCGGTGCTTACGGGCGCTGACCTGGCGCAGTATCGGGACGACCGATTGCGTGAGGTCGCACCGGCAACGGTGAACCGCGAATTGACCGTCTTGAGCCATGTCTTCACCGTGGCCATGCAAGAGTGGCGGATCGTGCTACCGCGCGGCAATCCGGTCATGGCGATGCGTCGCCCGCGCGCGCCGGAAGGCCGCACACTGAACCGCACCGGGAATCCCGGAGGCCATTTGGTTTGAGTCAGGCCACCATAGCCAGCTCGTTCAGTTGTTCATAGTAGCGCGCTTCGGCTTCGGCGGGTGGAATGTTTCCGATCGGCTGGAGGA